>Ga0315909_10002102_pt1 | contig 26013 bp, 28 predicted proteins | sample LakEriMetagenome_11_FD_203527 | JGI IMG/M metagenome (GOLD analysis project Ga0315909, IMG submission 203527) | Freshwater fungal communities from buoy surface, Lake Erie, Ohio, United States - Buoy 2 MA125 | ecosystem: Environmental > Aquatic > Freshwater > Lake | place: USA: Lake Erie, Ohio...
ACTGCCGCCGCGCGGGGCGGATCAGTCCCCAGGCGCCAGCGGTCATCAATGAGTTCAGGCGTCCAGACCGGCGGGCGATGGAACCGTTCGCGCAGGGCGAGCGGATACAAGCGCTCGGCGGGCACCGGCGGCAGAGGCGGTGCCGATCGATCGATCGGCACCCCTTTCGGGTCGGAAATAAGGCGGCGCGGCGTAGACACCGCGCGGGTCACTGACCGGAGGCCGGTGCCGTAGCCGCCGACGGTGCACGACCGGGCAGCTTTTCTTTGATACGCGCCGACTTGCCGGAACGCTCACGCAGGTAATAGAGCTTGGCGCGGCGCACATCGCCACGGCGCTTGACCTCGATCGAGGCGATCAGGGGCGAGTAGAGCTGGAAGGTCCGCTCCACGCCTTCGCCTGAAGAAATCTTGCGCACGATGAACGAGGAATTCAGGCCGCGATTGCGCTTGGCAATGACCACGCCTTCGTAGGCCTGCACACGCTTGCGTGTACCTTCGACCACGTTCACGTTGACCACCACGGTGTCGCCCGGGGCAAAGGCAGGAATGGTGCGCCCGAGGCGAGCCATTTCTTCCTGTTCGAGTTGCTTGATGATGTCCATGCTGACTCACATGCCATCGTGCGCCGGATTGTTGAAGGACGACTGCAGCGGGCGACCTGCAAGAACAGGTCGGCCCCTGCATGAGGCGCTGGCTTTAGTACAGCAAGCGCATGCCCGGGCAGAGGATGACGTTTTGACGGATGGGTTCGGCTACGGCTGAAACCCAAACGGCAAGCCCTCGATTCTAGCCCAGATTTCGAAGAAATGCCTCGTCCTGTGGCGACAGCCGGCCATCGCGCCGCGCGGCCTCAATCAGATCGGGGCGCCTGGTCGCCGTGGCCTGCAGTGAGGCCTCACGACGCCAGCGCGCGATCCGGGCATGGTGCCCGGACATCAGCACTTCGGGCACTGCTTCGCCCCGAAACACCTCAGGGCGCGTGTAGTGCGGGCCCTCAAGCAAACCGTCGCTGAAGGAGTCGTGCTGCGCAGACTCGGCATCGGTCATGACACCCGGCAGCAGGCGCACCACGGCATCCATGAGGGCCAGCGCCGGCAATTCCCCGCCCGAGACCACGAAATCCCCGACCGAAATCTCCTCATCGACTTCCGCGTCCAGCAGCCGCTGGTCGATGGCCTCATAACGCCCGCACAGCAGCACCATGGCGGGCAGTTGCGCAAGCGACTGCGCGCGCGCTTGCGTCAGCGGCGCACCTTTGGGCGACAGATGAATCACCAGCGCACGCGGCTGATCGGCGGCCGCACGCGACGCATGCAGGGCCTGCAGACACGCTGCCAGCGGCTCGGCCAGCATCACCATGCCTGGGCCACCACCAAACGGGCGGTCATCAACGCGCCTGTAGCCGTCGGTGACCTGATCGCGCGGATTCCAGCAGCGAAGCCGCCAGATCCCACGCTCGCGCGCACGACCCACCACACCAAAGCCCGCGGCATGCTCGATCATTTCGGGAAACAGACTGACGACTTCGAAATCCACGCGCGGCGCCTGCGCTACCAGTCGGCCTGCCAGTCGACAACGATACGGCCGGCCTCTGGCTCAGCCTCGAGCACATAGGCTTCAACGAAGGGAATCAGCACGCCCGCGTCGGTCTGAAGAATGGGATGGGCGCCGTGATCGTCCACCGACACGACCTGCCCTAAGGCATGGCCCTCACGGTTCTGTACCGCGCAGCCAATAAGGTCAACCCAGTACACCTCGCCGGCCTTCAGGGGCGGAAAATCGCAGCGACGCACGCTCACTTCGGCACCCTTGAGCGCCAGCGCTGCATCGCGATCTGCACAGCCGGCGGGCTTGGCGACCACACCAGCACTATGCCGGCGCGCACGCTCAAGGACCAATGTACGGTCGAGTGGCGCATGAGCAGGTGAACCTGCTCGGGTCAGATGCCAGGACGGCGCACGGGTGAGCGCCGTATCGGTCGCCCCCGCAAAGGGCTCGACCTTCACCCACCCATTGACGCCCCACGCATCGATGATGCGCCCCAATGCAATGAGGCGCTGCGGATCAGGGGCGTTCACCACCACCTGCAGCAAGCCCGCACTCAGGCGGCTGCAGTGGCCTTTTGCTGCTCGGCGAACTGACGCACCAGCCGCGCCACGGTGGGGCTGACCTGCGCGCCATGGCTGCGCCAATACTCGACACGCTCGAGCGACAAGCGCAGACCCTGCTCGCTTTGCGATGCGATGGGGTTGTAGAACCCCAGACGCTCGATGAAGCGGCCGTCGCGGCGATTGCGGCTGTCGGTAGCCACGATATTGAAGAAGGGACGCGCCTTGGCGCCGCCCCGGGACAGACGAAGAACGACCATTGGTGAGCCTTTCGAAGAACCCACGAGGATAGCCCGAATCAGGTGTTCAGGTCAATCTGCCTCGGGCAGATTCGCCATCGGCAGATCACACTTGTGCCCGACCCAACTCAGCGGTCCGACTCAGAACATCGCCTCGTCCAGCGCCAGCGTGCCGGCTGCGCCCTCCACGATCGACGCCTGCAAGGCCACCGCCCTGGGCAACACATGGTCGGCATAAAAACGGGCCGTGCCGATCTTGGCTTTCAGGAATGCAGCGTCGTCGGAGCCGGCCTCCAGAAGCGTGCGGGCCCGCAGTGCGGCGCGCGCCATCTGCCAGCCCGCCAGCACCGTGCCGCACAGCATCAGATAGGGCACGCTGCCCGCATACACCGCACGTGCATCGCCCTTGCCCATCGACACCAGATGGGTCACTGACTGCTCCATCGCCTCAACGCCTTCCCGCAAGCGCTGTGCGATCGCCGACAGGTCGCCACCGTCTTCGCGCATCTCCGAGAGCGTCTCGCGCACACGGGCCAGCACGCCACGCACGGTCTGCCCGCCATCGCGCACCGTCTTGCGTCCGATCAGGTCATTCGCCTGGATCGCCGTGGTGCCTTCGTAAATCGTGAGGATGCGCGCATCGCGGTAGTACTGCGCCGCACCGGTTTCCTCGATGAAGCCCATGCCGCCATGGACCTGCACGCCCAGTGACGTGACCTCCAGGCTCATCTCGGTCGAAAACCCCTTCACGATCGGCACCAGAAATTCGTAGAAGCTCTGATTCGCCTTGCGCGTTTCGGCATCAGGCGAAGCATGTGCCGCGTCATAGGCCGAGGCCGCCACATAGCCCAGCGCGCGCGCGCCTTCGGTGAGCGCGCGCATGGTCATGAGCATGCGCCGCACATCGGGGTGCTGAATGATGGCCACCGGGCCGGAAGAGCCCTCCACAGCGCGGCTCTGCACACGGTCGCGTGCGTACTGCACAGCCTTCTGATACGCCCGCTCGGCCACGGCCACGCCTTGCATGCCCACTGCAAACCGCGCGGCGTTCATCATCACGAACATGTATTCCAGGCCGCGATTTTCTTCTCCCACCAGCCAGCCGATGGCGCCAGGCGCAGCTGCACCGCCAGCCTGCGACGCCACCGGGAATTTGCCATCGCCATAGAGCAGCACCGCCGTGGGGCTCGCCTTGATGCCGAGCTTGTGCTCCACCGAGGTACAGAACACATCGTTGCGCGCGCCAAGCTTGCCCTGCGCATCGATCAGAAACTTGGGCACGATGAAGAGCGAAATGCCCTTCACGCCTTCAGGTGCGCCGGGTGTGCGGGCCAGCACCAGGTGGACGATGTTGTCCGCCATGTCGTGCTCACCGAAGGTGATGTAGATCTTCTGCCCGAAGATGCGATAAGACCCGTCCGGCAGGGGCTCTGCACGCGAACGCACCAAAGACAGATCCGAGCCCGCTTGCGGCTCGGTCAGGTTCATGGTGCCGGTCCATTCACCCGACACCATGCGCGGAATGTAGAGGTCCTGCTGGGCCTTGGAGCCGGCCGTCAACAGCGCCTCGATTGCGCCATCAGTCAGCAGCGGGCACAGCGCAAACGAGAGGTTCGCACTGTTGAGCATCTCGGTGCAGGCAGTGGACACCAGCTTGGGCAGGCTCTGGCCTCCGAAGGCCTCGGGGTGCTGCACGCCTTGCCAGCCCGCTTCGCCGAATGCACGAAACGCTTCCTTGAAGCCCGGCGTGGTGGTGACCACACCATTGGTCACCGTGGCCGGTTGCAGGTCGCCGGTCCAATTGAGCGGTGCCAGCACTTCGCCATTGAACTTGGCCGCCTCTTCCAGCACCGCCTGGACGGTGTCGTCGGTGGCTTCTTCAAAGCCCGGCAGTTGCCTGACCTGCTCAAGACCCGCCAACTCGCGGATGTCGAACAGCATGTCCTTGATCGGTGCCTGGTAGCTCATCGCCCACTCCTGCAATGCATGAATCAGAAAATGAACGGGGCACCCCGTAGGTGCCCCGCAGTCAGCTCAGACGCTGTGCGCTCAGAGCTTGCCCACCATCTCGGGGACGGCCTGGAACAGGTCGCCCACCAGACCGTAGTCGGCCACACCAAAGATGGGTGCCTCCGCATCCTTGTTGATCGCCACGATCACCTTGGAGTCCTTCATGCCGGCCAGGTGCTGAATGGCCCCCGAGATGCCCACCGCCACATAGAGCTGCGGCGCCACGATCTTGCCGGTCTGGCCCACCTGCCAGTCGTTCGGTGCGTAGCCTGCGTCCACCGCAGCGCGCGAGGCACCCATGGCGGCACCCAGCTTGTCGGCCAGGGGATCGAGCACCTTGAAGTTATCGGCGCTGCCCATGCCACGGCCGCCCGACACCACGATCTTGGCGCCAGCCAGCTCCGGGCGCTCGCTCTTGGCCACTTCACGGCCCACGAAGCTCGATTTGCCCGGGTCGGCCACGGCCGCCACCGACTCCACAGCCGCCGAGCCGCCGGTTGCCGCAGCGGCATCAAACGCGGTGGTGCGCACGGTCATGACCTTGATCGCATCAGCCGATTGCACCGTGGCAATGGCGTTGCCGGCGTAAATGGGACGCTGGAACGTATCGGCCGAATCAATGGCGGTCACGTCCGAGATTTGAGCTACATCCAGCAAGGCTGCCACGCGCGGCGTGACGTTTTTGCCAAAGGCTGTGGCCGGCGCAAGGATGTGCGAATAGCTGCCGGCCAGTGCCACCACTTGCGCAGCCAGCGATTCAGCCAGGCCATCGGCCAGGTAGGCGGCTTCAACCGAAATCACCTTGTTCACACCCGTGATGGCTGCAGCCGCCTGAACCGCAGCACCGCAGCCGTTGCCCGCCACCAGGACCACCACATCGCCACCGCATTTCGTGGCGGCCGTGACGGCGTTGAGCGTGCCGCCCTTGATCGACTGATTGTCGTGTTCAGCAATAACCAGTGCAGCCATCTCAGATCACCTTCGCTTCGTTTTTCAGTTTGTCCACCAGCGCCGACACGTCGGCCACCTTAATGCCGGCCTTGCGCCCCGCGGGCTCCACGACCTTGAGCGTTTTCAGGCGCGGATTCACGTCCACACCCAGATCAGCCGGCTTGACCGTGTCCAGCTGCTTTTTCTTGGCCTTCATGATGTTGGGCAGCGTGACGTAGCGCGGCTCGTTCAGGCGCAGGTCGGTCGTGACCACCGCCGGCAAGGACATCTTGATGGTCTCAAGTCCGCCATCCACTTCACGAACGACCGTGGCGCCGCCATCGGCCAGCTCGACCTTGGAGGCGAACGTGGCCTGGGGCAACCCCGCCAGCGCGGCAAGCATCTGACCGGTCTGGTTGGCGTCGTCGTCGATCGCCTGCTTGCCCACGATGATCAGGCCCGGCTGTTCTTTGTCGACCAGCGCCTTGAGCAGCTTGGCCACCGCCAGCGGCTGAAGTTCAACGTCTGCGCCCACTTCAACCAGGATGGCGCGGTCTGCGCCGATCGCCATGGCCGTGCGCAGGGTCTCCTGGCAGGCCGCGATACCGCAGCTCACCGCGATGACTTCGGTGGCCACGCCTTTCTCTTTCAAGCGGACAGCCTCTTCGACCGCGATTTCGTCGAAGGGATTCATGGACATCTTCACATTGGCGATGTCGACGCCCGTGCCGTCGCTTTTGACGCGCACCTTGACGTTGTAGTCGACCACTCGCTTGACGGGCACCAGGATTTTCATGGGGGTTGGAACGTGGCGATTGCTTGGGAACGCTAATTATAAGGGTGCCGGCTGCCGAGCCATGTTTGGGTGCCATCTGAGGGGTCACCTGCGCATGACTGCTGCGGGTCACAGCGCATAGCGTCTGGTCTGCCTCGTCGCTCGCGCCCGCCTCGAACTAGCGCGACCGAGCCCGTCACCCCAAAGGGTTTGCCTCCAGTCGAAAGTGTGACGTTTTTCTCATCGCCGTCTTTGACAGGCGCCCCTATCTAAGGGGCTGATTTCTCGATTCTATAGACCGAATAGCGATTTTTATATTTACAAAACAATGGCTTGACATTTATGGCACAGCCTATGCTTAGGAAGAAGCACGGGTAGCGAACCAGTCCGTCCCGTTCGGTCCTCCAATTTTTCTTCAAAGTCTTCAAGGAGCTTCAGATCGTGAAACTGAAATCAAAAATCGCCATGACCGCGATCGCGGCGGCACTGATGGGTGTAAGTGGGGCAGCTTCGGCTGCGCCTGCAGCTGGAATACACGGCGATGGCGTCACTGCCGCCGGCGGCGTTTGTGGTCCCAACGACAACCGACAAGTTACTGTCAGCACCGCGCTCATCGGTGGTTTCTGTCACTGGCAGAGCGGGAATATGACCGCAGACACCCCTGAAACACACTCCGGGACATACACGCTTCTGTCGAAAGCGATCGCAGGGACTACGACCACCGGATCACCCTCGAACGGTTTTGCCGGCAGTTTCACTTGGTCTGGTCCGACAGGCGCTACCAACGGCTCGTTCACCATGGGCAGCAACGCGCAGACGTGGGGCACTTACGACAAGCTGTACGTTGGGTTCCATTGGGGCGGCGCTCCTTCGCTGACCAGCAGCTTTCTGGTTGAGCTCGACAAGCTCGCTAGCCTGACCGGAACATTCGAACTTAGCGGGAACCAGACCGGCCTCTCGAACATCTACCTTTTTAGTCAGGGCAAGTGCACCGTGGACTGCGGCGGTGGCGGTGGAGGTGGCGGCGGTGGAGGTGGCGGCGGTGGCGGTAACGACATCCCTGTCCCCGGCACCATCGCTCTGCTCGGCCTGGGCTTGCTTGGTCTGGGCGCAGCCCGCCGCAAGTTGGCCTGATTACCATCGCATCAGGAATCAGCGCTCCTTTCGAACCCCGGCTTCGGCCGGGGTTTTTATTTGACAAATTGCAACGCCAATCGCCACAAAAAACTGTCGATATTTTTTACATCGGCGATGATTTCATCAACCCGATTGAGAAGTCATGCTTTGATTTCTCCATACAAATCAATCACTTTTGAATATTTGGCGTGAACTTTGCTTAAGTTTCAGATGAAAGCGGTCGCCGGTCTGAGCGGTCGCAATCGCCCATCCTCATCTGGAGCTCACATGGCACGCTTTTCCCGGTTAATCGCTTCGGTCGCCGCCCTTGCATCCGCGGCCGTTTTGTCGGCACCTGCCCATGCGGCCGCAGTGAATGCGGGTAACACGAACACCCTGTGTTCACTGAGCACCATCACTGGCGTCACTTCTGTCGATGCCTGCTCCGGCTTCTGGAGCGGCAATGTCCTCAGCAACAACTCGGGTGATGTAAGCATCCAGAACACTGCACTCGCTGCGATTGGCTACACCGGCACGGTGACCAACTTCGGCAGCATCACTGAGAGCATCGCCAGCAATGGCGGCTCTGCCACAGTCAACTTCAACACCGCGTTGTTCGGCACCACCTATATCGGTATCCACTTCGGTAATGGTGGCCTGCGGCAATTCAGCGAAGTTTTCAACGGTCAAGGCGGTGGTACCGTGTTCTTCCGCTTCAACGCAGGCTCCAACGTGGATACCTTCGGACTCAGCGCCCCGCTGGCCCAAAGCTCCTCCGGCGTAGCCCTCTACTGCACGGGCACTGCCAACGGCAACAGCTGCGGGGGCAGCAGCAACGTCCCGGTACCCGGCACCGTAGCGCTGTTCGGCATCGGGCTGATCGGCCTGGGCCTGGCGGGTTTTGGCGCTGTGCGTTCACGCCGCCGCTGATCGCCGCTTCGGCGCATCACACCCCAACGAAAGCCCCGGCACATGCCGGGGTTTTTTACTGGTGCTTCGCCTGACGCCGCAGCCTACTGGTACCTCAACACCCCGTCCTTGCCATGCGCACCATCAACATTCAAAAAGCCAAGGCCCAGTTGTCCCGCCTAGTCGAGTCTGCAGCGAGAGGGGAATCGTTCATCATTGCCAAAGCGGGGAAGCCAATGGTCAAGGTCGTCGCCTTCCAGGCGACTCAGGACGGACCGCAGCGCAGAATCGGGTTCCTTCGCGGCAGCATTCAAGTCCCTGACGACTTTGATCGTCTGGGCGAGCCCGAGATTGAAACGCTATTCCGCGCCAAACGCGGCAGCATTTGAAGCGATCGCACACAACTGCTTCATATCAATCGACGCGCGCATGGATTCCGTGCATTCTTACCAAAATCTGATCGATCACTTTTAGGTAAGAAGTATGACCCCCACCGCCACGCTATCGAGCAAGTTCCAGATCTCCATTCCCAAGGCTGTTCGGGAGGAAGCGAACTGGAAGGCTGGCCAGGAATTCGTGTTCATCCCCAAGGGGAAGGGTGTCCTGGTCTTGCCGGTCCCGGAGCTGGGTGACCTGGCCGGCATCGCCAAAGGAGCTCGCAAAACGGGCTATCGCGACCGCAAGGACCGCTACTGATGGCAGTGGTAACGCGGGTTGTCGACACCTCGGCCTGGATCGAGTGGTTGACGGGCAGTCCGCTCGGCAAGAAGCTGGGCAAGGAGCTCCCCGATAAGCCGCATTGCATCGTGCCAACGATCGTGCAGCTCGAATTGTCGAAGTGGCTGATGCGGGAACTGGGCGAGGAGCAGGCTGATCAGGCCATCGCCTACACGCAAAAATGCCTGGTCGTGCCACTCGACACCTCGATCGCGCTACTGGCTGCCGACCTGCATCGGCATTACAAGTTAGCCACCGCCGATGCGATCGTCTATGCCACGGCACAGAAGCATGGCGCCGATCTGCTGACTTGCGACGCGCACTTCAAGGGTCTGCCCGGCGCAGTACTGTTTTCGAATGCGGAGCACCCTACTTAGCCCCGCAATAACCCCATCAGCGCCTCATGAAACGCCTCGGTCGCTTCGTATTGCACCCAGTGCCCCGAGCCCTCGATCACCTTGAAGCGCAGGCCGGGCTGCCGCTCACGGATGATCGACTCCACCAGCGGCAAGTCGCCGTTGCCGGTGGCGTCGCCTGAGCCGTAAATCGCGCCCAATTGCTCCACGTCGATCGACGCGAGCGTGTCGCGCACCAGATTGCTGTGCGCCACGCGCTGGCTGCGAAAGCGGGTGTTCTCCACATTACGCGCATGCAGCGTAAGCGCCTCATCATCCCGGTCGGTCGAACCCAGCATCAGGATGTGCAGATTCTTGCGATGCAGCTCGAGCCGCTCCAGCGGGTCGGTCGCCTTGCGCCAGCTGTTCAGACGCGGATGCGTGCGCACAATGCCTAATGAAGCCGCCCCCACCAGAACAAGCTGACGTACCCGCCCCGGTCGGCTGGCCGCAATGACCGTGCCCACCATGCCACCGAACGAAAACCCCGCTATATCCACGCGCTGAGGCAAAGGAAACAGCACATCCAGTCCGTCGGCGGTAGCCTGCGCAATGGCGTGCACATCGGTGGGCGCGGGCGCATCGTCAGAATCACCAAAGCCCGGGAAATCGGCACACCACACCGCACGGTGCTGCGAGAGGAAGCCAATGTTGCGCACCCAATGCTCCCAGCTGCCTCCGCCCCCATGAAAGAGCACCAGTGGCTCGCCGCTACCCCAGGTGCGCCACACCATCTGCCCGCTGCCGCAGGGCGTGCGCACCACGCGGGCCGAGGCGCGCAGGCGCTGAAGTTCATCGTCTAAAGAGCCCGAATGCCGGGGCGTCGCGTCTGTCATGGATGCCGAACTACTCGCAAGCTTTGCGACCCCCACACGAAGGAAGGTGGCTCTGTCTCAAAGCCCACCATTGACCACCAGCGTTTGCCCGCTCACATAGTCGCTGTCGGGGCTGCAAAACAGATACACCGACCCAGCCGCTTCTTCCGGCAAGCCGCCACGACCGAGCGGAATCATTTGCGACATGGCGGCAATGCGACCGGCCTGCACGCCAATCTTCACTTCGCGCCCCAGCACTTCGATCTTGCCGGCATCGCCTTCGGCCAGCGGCTTCGTCAGACGCGTTTGGATATACCCGAACGCCACCGCATTGACCGTCACGTGATAACGCCCCCATTCCTTGGCCAGCGTCTTGGTCATGCCCACGATGCCGGCCTTGGCCGACGAATAATTCACCTGACCCGCATTGCCGTTCACACCCGAGGTGGACGAGATGTTGACCACCTTGCGCACGATGCGCTGACCCTCGGTGGCTTCACGCTCCACCGCCGGCTTCAGATGATTGAAGAAAGCGCGCAGGATGCGAAACGGCGCCTTCAGGTGCACATCCAGAATGGCGTCCCACTGCTCATCGGTCATTTTCTGGATGACCGTGTCCCAGGTGTAACCAGCGTTGTTCACCACGATGTGCGCATCGCCAAACGCATTGAGCGCCGTGCCCACGATGCGTTCGCCAAAATCCGGCGCACTCACGTCGCCATTGCAGGCCACCGCCTGGCCGCCCGCGCTTTGAATGAGCGCAATGGTCTCAGCGGCCGGCGCTTCATCCAGATCGTTCACCACGACGCGCGCGCCGTCGCGGGCCAGCCGCAACGCAATCTGCTGGCCAATCCCACGGCCAGATCCTGTGACGATGGCCACGCGGCCGTCCAGTTGTCCCATGTCTGCTTTCCTCCCTGTGGATCGATGCAGTGTAACCTTGGCACTGATTCTGCCGCACGAACGGCATTCCACAGGCCGAATGGCATAGCGTCTGCCAGGCAGGTACCGCGGCAGGCCTCAAACAATTCAGGGACCCGACATGGCACGCACCATCTTCAGCGAAGAGCACGAGCAATTCCGCGAGCAAGTGAAGCGCTTCTTCGAGCGCGAACTGGTGCCGCATTACCGGGATTGGGAAAAGACGGGCGTCACACCGCGCGAGTTCTGGCGCAAGGCCGGTGAGGCCGGCATTCTGGGCACGATGATCCCGGCTGAATATGGCGGCGGCGGCGGCGACTTCCTGCATGCCTGCGTGGTCACTGAAGAAATGGTCAAGGTGGGCGCCAACCTGGGCCTGGCGGTGCACTCCGACATGGTCTCGCCCTATCTCATGCACTACGGCAGCGAGTCGCTCAAGCGCCACCTGCTGCCGCGCCTGTGCCGTGGCGAAATCGTTGGATCGATTGGCATGACCGAGCCCGGCACCGGCAGCGATCTGAAGAACATCCGTACGAATGCCGTGCGCGATGGCGATCACTGGGTGATCAATGGCCAGAAAGTCTGGATCACTAATGGCGTGAATTGCGGCGTGGTGCTGGTGGCCTGCAAGACCGACCCTGCAGCGGGCTCCAAGGGTGTGTCGTTAATTGCAGTGGAAGAAGGCACGCCGGGCTTTACCAAGGTGGGCCCGATGGACAAGATCGGCCTGAAGGCGCAAGACACCGCCGAGCTTTTTTTCGACAACGTGCGCGTGCCGATCGGCAACCTGGTGGGCGAAGAAGGCCGCGGCTTTGTGTATCTGATGCAGCAGCTGCCGCAGGAGCGCATGGTGATTGGCATGCGTTCCTGCGCGATCCTGGAAGCCGAACTGGAACGCACGCTCACCTATGTGAAAGAGCGCAAGGTGTTCGGCAACCCGATCTTCAATTTCCAGAACAGCAAGTTCAAGCTCGCCGAAGCCAAGGCCTACATCACCATGCTGCGTGCCTTCATCGACGGTTGCATCGAAGAACACGTGAATGGCGGCATCAGCAGCGAAAAAGCGGCCATGGCCAAGCTGGTGGGCACCGAGCTGATGAACCGCTACCTCGACGACTTCCTGCAGCTGCACGGCGGCTACGGCTATTCCAACGAATATGGCATCGGCCGAGCCTGGGTCGATGCACGCGTGAGCCGCATTGCCGGCGGCACCTCGGAAGTGCTCAAGGACATCATCAGCCGGAATTTGTGAATCAAACAGGCAATCAAGCGTCTCGATCTTATAGAGCTACCACGGTAGCTCCTGATCCAATTCATCGACAGACTCGCCCATTATCAGTCGATCGTCCTGCGCCTGAGCGATCTTTTTTGCCGCGTCGGCCCACCCAACACGCACTAAGCCGGGCGGCTTGCGCAACACCAATGCGCCGTCTTTGATCGAAATCTGGACTGTGCCTGCCAGCCCGGCCTGAACAAGCATGCGATTGGGGATGATGACCCCATGCACCTTGTCAATTTTGAAGATCCTGACTCGAATGGATTTCATTGTGCCGGGAATTTTATTCATTCGAGCGTGGCGCGGCTAATCCACCGGCAGCCCCATCTCCCGCGCAATCGAGCGCAACTGAATCTCATAGCTGCCCACGGTCACGGGCGCCACCAGTGCGTCCATGGCCATGCGCATGGCGGGCAGCTCTTCGGTCAGGCCCCAGCCGCCGCCCACATGCAGGGCGGTTTGCGTGACCCGCACCACGGCCTGGGTGGCGAAGAGCTTGGCCGAGGACACATCCAGGATCACATCGCGCAGCGGCGCGCCACTGTCCCAGCGCTCGGCGGCGTGATAGGTCAGGTGGCGTGCGGCCTGCACATCCACATGACACTGCGCCAACTGAAAGGCGATTGACTGATTCGCACCAATGGGGCGTCCGAACTGCCGACGCACCTGCGCATACTCATTGGCCCATTGCAGCGCATGATGCATGTGCCCCAGCCAGCGTGCAGCCACCATGATCCGCTCTCGGTTAAAGCCCGCCATGATCTCCGCAAAGCCTGCAGGCAATCGGCGCGACTCGGGCACCTTCACCTGATCGAACTGAATACGATAGGTCGGTGCGGGGCGATTCACATAGGCGTCGATCTGCGTGGCGCTCACACCGGGCGAGTGCCGGTCCACCGCAAAAAAGCGCATGCCTCGGCGCCCGGTTCCCGGTTCAGTCTGAGCCAGCGTCACCAGAACATCCGCATCACCGCCCAGCGTGATGAACGACTTCAAGCCATCCAGCACCCAGTGGTCACCATCCCGCACCGCGCGGGTCTGCACGTTTTGCACATCGTTTCCGGCCTCGGGCTCGGTCACGGTGATAGCCACCAGGCACTCACCGGCAATGGTGCGTCGGGCAATCTCACGCTGCGCATCGGTGCCGTACTCATAGAGCAGCGAGCCCGCCACGTTTTGCACCAGCATTGCCACCGCCAGATTCGGGTTGATGCGCGACATCTCCTCCATCGCAATGGCTTCTTCATAAGCCCCCAGGCCCGCGCCACCCACTGACTCGTCAGCAGTGAGGCCAATCAGACCGGCCTTGGCCATTGCCACATAAAAGTCTCTTGGAAACGCGCGCTCACGATCAGCCTGCTGCCACCTGGGCGCCACTTCGCGTTGCGCGAATGCGCGGCACATGTCACGGAAAGCCTCGCGGTCCACTGAATTGACAGGACGCGCCCGAGCGCCCTCCTTTGATACCGCCATGCCGTGCTCCCGGTGGTCAATGTCTGCGCATCGCAGGCTGCGTGCGCATATTCTCGGTATAGAATCGTTTTCACAAACGACTATAACCGAGCGTACCTTGGTACCGCGGCACATCTGCCGGCGACAAGGCAACAGGCTCACCTCAGGAGGCCAGACCATGAAGCGATCGCACCGCACGCACGCCGTCAATCTGCATCGGCGCGCAGCGCTGGGCACGACCGCAGCCGGCGCTGCACTGGCCATCACGTACGCTTCGGGTGCCCGTGCGCAAGCTGCGGCTGGCTATCCGAACCGCCCGGTGAAAATGGTCGTGGCCTCAGCCGCAGGCGGCATCCTCGACACCGTGGGCAGGCTGGTGGCCACGCGCATCGGCGAGAGCATGGGCCAGAACGTGGTCGTGGAAAATCGCGCGGGCGCAGGCGGCATCCTGGGCACGGAAGTGGTGGCGCGTGCCGCACCCGATGGCTACACGCTGTGCAAGGTCGCCACCTCGCACGCCATCAACCCAGGGCTGTATCCCAAGATGCCCTACGACACGCTCAAGGACTTCGCAGCGGTCAGCCAAACTGTGAACCTGAAGAATGTGCTGGTCGCGCATCCCTCAGTGGGCGTCAATAACGTCCGAGAGTTGATTGCACTCGCCAAAGCGAAGCCTCGCACCATCACATTCGCCTCCGCGGGCAATGGCCAGTCCAATCATCTGTCTGGCGAGATCTTTCGCACCATGGCGGGCGTGGAGATGGTGCATGTGCCCTACAAGGGCAGCGCGCCGGGCCTGACCGATACAGTCGCCGGCAACACCTCGATCATGTTTGTTGATATTTTGTCGGCACTGCCGCACATCAAGTCAGGGCGCCTGAAGGCACTGGGCGTCACAGGTGACATCCGCTCGCCTGCCCTGCCCGACGTCCCCACCATTGCCGACTCGCTGCCCGGCTTCAATGGCAACACCTGGCTGGGTCTGGTAGCGCCAGCGGGCACACCGCGCGATATCGTGGCCAAGCTCAGCGCAGAAACACACAAGGCCTTGAATGCGCCTGACGTGAAGGAAAGGCTTCTGGCGCAAGGCGTGGAGCCGGTCGGCAGCACACCAGAGCAATTCACAGCGCATATCGAGTCCGAGATGGCCCGCTATGCTGCCGTAGTGAAAAGCTCCGGCGCAAAGGTGGACTAAGCACCATGGCCCTCGATTTCAGCTTCAGCCCCGAGCACGAATCTGTGCGCGAAACCGTGCGGCGCTTTTGTCAGGATGAGGTGGCACCGCTGGTGCGCCAGGCCGAAGAGACCGAGACCTTCCCCCGCGAGCTCTTTCGCAAGTGGGGCGACATGGGTCTGATTGGCGCGCGCTATCCGCAGGATGTGGGCGGCAGCGGCATGGACAAAGTCGCCGACTGCATCATCCGCGAGGAAATGAGCGCGGTGTGCCAGGGCTTTGCATCGAGCTGGTCGGCGCACAGCCATCTGGGCATCTGGCCGATCTGGAAAGGCGGTACCGCAGCGCAGCAGGAGCGCTATTTCCGCCCGGCCATTGCCGGGCGCAAAATTGCGGCATTCGGACTGAGCGAGCCCGACGGTGGCTCCAATGTGCGCGCACTCAAGACGCGCGCGACCAAGGTGCCGGGCGGCTGGCAATTGAACGGCAGCAAGCTCTACATCTCCAATGCACCAATCGCCGATTTCGTGCTGGTCGCAGCGCGCACGCGGCCTGAACTTACGATCGACGCGATCAGTCTCTTTATCGTCGAGACCAAGAGCCCCGGTTTCGAGGTCTCCAAACTCGACAAGGAATCGATCCGCAGTTCAGAGACCGGCCTCATTCACATCGACAACGTGTTCGTGCCCGACGACGGTGTGCTGGGCGAACGCGAAGGCACCTACCCGCTGATCCTGGAATCACTGAGCGAGAACCGCGTGGGTGTGGCCGCCAATTCGCTGGGCATGGCGCGCGCCGCGCTGGAAGCCTCAGTGGCGTATGCCGGCGAGCGGATCGTGGCCAACAAACGCATTGGCGACTATCAGGCCATTGCCCATCGCCTGGCCGACATGGCCGCCGACATCGAAGCCACGCGCTGGCTGGTCTACTACGGCGCCTGGTGCGTGGACCGCGGCACCCTCACATCGGACCTTGCTGCCAAAGTCAAGCTGGTGGCCAGCGAAGCGGCCGTGCGTGCGAGCGAAGCCGCCATTCGCATCTTCGGTGGCGCCGGCATCATGCGCGAGTACCCGGTGGGGCGCATTCATCGCGACGCCCTGCTCTACGTCATCGGCGAAGGCACCAGCGACATCCAGCGCAACCTGATCGCGCGCGGGCTGGGGTTCAAGGCGTGAGCACCGCGCGGCCCGCTGCATCGCCCAAGCTGGTGGGCGCACTGGTGGGCGGGCTGCGCATCCTGCGTCATCTCACCGATCAGCCTGCACCGCTGGGCGTCACGCGCATCGCGCGCGACCTGCAGCTCAACGCCAGCACCTGCTTCAACCTGCTGCGCACACTGGTCCACGAAGGTCTGGTCAACTTCGACGAGTCCACCAAGACCTACAGCATCGGCCTGGGCGTGGTGGAACTGGCACGCGGGGCATTGGGGCAGGCGTCGCTGGTGCGCCTGGTGCAGCCCGAACTGGATGCGCTGGCCGTGCGCCACGGCGTGACCGTTGTGATGTGGCAGGCACAACCCGACGACCGCATGATCCTCGTGCATGTGGCCGAACATCCCGGCGCAGTGCGCGTGCAGATGACCGTGGGCACGCGCATGCCACGCTTTGTAGGCGCATCGGGTCGGTGCCTTGCCGCGTTCAGCGGCCTGTCACGCACCGAGATGAAAACCCGGTTCGCAGCCCTGCGCTGGGATCGCGCCCCATCATTCGAGGCATACTGGAAATCACTGCAGCAGGTGCGCGAGCTGGGCTACGCCCGCGACGACGGGCATTACCAGCGCGGCGCCACCGTACTGGCCGTGCCGGTCTTCGATGCCAGCGGCCAGCCCACCATGACGATTGGCTGTGCATCATTCAGTGAGCAGATGGATGCGAGCCGCACCCGGGCGCTGGTCAAAGACCTGCAGGCGCTGGCGCAGCGCCTGACACGCTCACAAGGGCGTGCCTGACTCAGCGCTGCCCATCGCCATCCGCCTCACCACTTAGGCGGGCGCTTCTCGATAAACGCCTGCACCCCTTCCAGGGCGCTTTGTTCCATCATGTTGCAGGCCATGGTCTGCCCGGCCAGCTGATAAGCGCCTTCCACACCCAGCTCCAGCTGTCGATAAAACAGCCCCTTGCCGGCTGAAACCGCTTCCACCGGCTTGGCCAGGATGCGCGCCAGCAGCGCTTCAATCGTGGCATCCAGTTGCTCGGGCGGCACTGCCTCGTTGACCAGGCCCTGGTCCACCGCTTCAGCCGCGCTGATGAAGTCGCCCGTGAGCAGCATGCGCATGGCCGCCTTGCGCGACAGGTTGCGGGACAGAGCCACGGACGGTGTCGAGCAGAACAGGCCCAGATTGATGCCCGAGACCGCAAAGCGCGCATCGCTTGCCGTGATGGCCAGATCGCATGCGGCCACCAGCTGGCAGCCTGCCGCGGTGGCAATGCCATGCACCCGCGCAATGACCGGCTGCGGCATGCGCTGCAACAGCACCATCATGCGGCTGCAGCGCGTAAAGAGGTCCTGGTAGTAGGCCAAGGAAGGCTCAGCGCGCATTTCGCGAAGATCGTGCCCGGCACAGAATGCCGCGCCGCGCCCGCCAATGACCACCGCGCGAACGGCTGGCGTGCGTGAAATGGCTTCAAGTTCCGCATGCAGCGCACCCAGCAGACCCTCGGATAATGCGTTGTACGCGCGGGGCCGATTGAGCCACAGCCAGGCCACACCACCACGGTCTTCACGTTCAAGCAGCGCAGGTTCTGCGGACGCAGCCACCCGATCAGCGGCATGGGAACTCAGGGTGCGGGGATCTGCAGCCATGGGGCGTCTCCTTGTGAGCTGGGCCGCATGCCAGTCGTCGGACAGTGCTCGGGCGGCCAAAACCCCTAGATTACACTCGCGCGGATCCTCAGAAGGCACTCATGCTCGAACGCATTCAGGCGGTAGCCGCGCAAGTCGGCGGTGTGGTGGTGGGCAAGCAACCCCAGATCCGAATGGCGCTGGCTTGCCTGCTGGCACGCGGCCACCTGCTCATCGAAGATCTGCCTGGCGTGGGCAAGACCACACTCGCCCATGCGCTGTCCCAGTCGCTCGGGCTCGCCTTCAAGCGTGTGCAGTTCACCAATGACCTGCTGCCAACCGATATTGTTGGTGTTTCGGTCTTCGAGCGCGAAGGCAGCCGCTTCGTGTTTCACCCGGGCCCGGTGTTCTCGCAGGTGCTGCTGGCTGACGAAATCAATCGCGCCTCGCCCAAGACGCAAAGCGCCCTGCTCGAAGCCATGGAAGAACGGCAAGTGTCGGTCGATGGCGATGCACGCCGCCTGCCCGAGCCCTTCTTCGTGATTGCCACGCAAAATCCGCAGGACCAGATCGGCACCTTCCCCCTGCCCGAGTCGCAACTCGACCGCTTCCTCATGTGCATTGAGCTGGGCTACCCCGATCCCAAATCGGAGCGGGCGCTGCTCGAAGGCGCCGACCGGCGCGAAATGCTCACCACGCTTGCACCCTGCATGACTCCGGCGCAACTCGTGGAAGCGCAACGCTCGCTCAGTCAGGTGCGCACCGCGCCCGCGCTGCTCGATTACGTTCAGAACCTGCTGACGCACAGCCGCCGGTCGGCCGCGTTCTCGGAGGGCTTAAGCCCGCGCGCGGGCCTGGCGCTCTTGCAGGCAGCCAAGGCCTGGGCTTTGCTTGATGGCCGTAATCATGTACTGCCCGACGATGTGCAAGCGGTGCTGACCGCCGTGGCCGGGCACAGGCTGCGTCCTGCCAAAGGCGTGGCGATCGGACACCGTGCACGCGCGGAGCTGGTGGCCGAGCTGTCCAAGGCCGTCGCGGTTCCCTGAGCACGGTACGTCGCATGCAGGCCGCCATCCCGTCCTGGCTCGCGCGCCTGTCGCCCCGCTGGGCCAGTGCACGCCGACGCGATGTGGGCGATCTGCAGCTCAACCGGCATGCGGTCTATATCCTGCCCACCCGCGCAGGGCTGCTGTTTGCAATCGTGCTGGTCATCATGCTGCTCACCGCGATCAACTATCAGCTCGCGCTGGGCTACGCGCTGACCTTCCTGCTTGCAGGAGTCGGGGTGGTCTCAATGATCCACACCTGGCGTAACCTCCTGGGCCTGACCTTGCGACCGGGTCGTACCGAGCCGGTCCATGCTGGTGAATTTGCTGAATTCGGTCTGATGATCCGTAACGCCGGCAGCCTGGAGCGCTTTGCGCTGGAGTTGTCGGTGCCAGGTGCCACACAAATCACACGCATCGACATCTCGCCGCGCGCCGAGCAGATCGTGAGCGTGGTCCTGCCCACCGCACAGCGCGGCTGGTTGGAAGTGCCGCGGCTGCGCCTGGAAACCACCTGGCCGCTGGGCCTCTGGTGTGCCTGGGCGCGTTGGCACCCGGCTGCACGGGCACTCGTGCTGCCCAGACCCGAGACACCCGCAGTGCCGCTGCCACAGGCCGATGCCGCAGGCGGCGAGCCCAATGGGCGTGTGCACGGCGAAGAAGATGTCGCGGCGATCCGCCCGTATCGCAGCGGCGACTCACCGCGACGCCTGGCCTGGAAAGCGATGGCGCGCACCGGCGGCGACTCGCTGCTGGTGAGGGAATTCGAAGGCGGCAGTGGCGGATTGCTGCAACTGGACTGGTCAGGGCTGCCCGGCAATCTGTCAGCCGAAGAGCGCATCTCACGGCTGACCCGCTGGGTGATTGATGCCGAATCGGCTGGCCTGCGCTATGGGCTGCGCTTGCCCGGTGTGGACGTGGAGCCCACGGCAGGCCCCACGCATCGGGCCGAATGTTTGCGTGCGCTGGCACTGGCCACGGTCTGAATGAAGTCGATCAGCCTGCCCGATTGGCTGCCTTCGCTGCGTGCACTGAGCGGCACGCTGGGTGGCGAATGGGAGCGCGAGCGACGCGACACCCTCTTTCTGATGGCCGCGATCGGGCTGGCAGTGCTGCCCAGCTTTGCGCAACTGCCACTCTGGTGCTCGGCCGGTTTTTGCGTGCTGTTTCTGTGGCGTCTGGGCCTGGTGTTTTCGGGCAATCCGCTGCCCGGCGGCGGCATCCGCCTGGTGACGGCGGCTGCCTGCACGGTCGGGGTCATCGCCCAGTACGACACGCTCTTCGGCCGCGATTCAGGTGTCTCGCTGCTTGTGCTGTTTCTGGGTTTGAAGCTGATGGAGATGCGGGCACGCCGTGATGTGTACGTCGTGATCTTCCTGTGTTTCTTTCTGCTGCTCACCGGCTTTTTCCAGTCGCAGTCCTTGCTGGTGGCCGGATTGACCGTGCTGGCGATCACCGCATTGATTGCGGCGCTGCTCACGGTGCAATTCGGTGCGCGCGAAGCGAGTGTGCGACGTCGCCTGGGCTACACCGCCGTCCTGCTGCTGCAGGCGCTGCCCCTGGCGGCTGCACTGTTTCTGCTGTTTCCGCGCCTAAGCACGCCCTTGTGGGGCTTGCCGGACGATGCCCATGCGGGGCGCACCGGCATGTCCGACACCATGACACCGGGTCAGATCTCCAAGCTGGCACGAGATGAAACCGTCGCCTTTCGTGTGCAGTTCGACGGCGATGCACCCGCCCCCTCTCAGATGTACTGGCGCGGGCCCACGCTGGGCGATTACGACGGTCAGACCTGGCGCCCGGTGCGCTACGAGCTGACCCGTCCCACGGCTCCGCGCATCGACCTGCCGGCTACCGGCAACGCGTTGCACTATCTGCTCACCCTCGAGCCGCATGGTCGTCGCTGGCTGTTTGCTCTGGATGTACCGGTCGAGGTGCCGGCCGGCCAGGGCTTGTCCACGTCGCTGAGCCCGGAATTCGATGCGTTGTCACTCAACCCGCTGGTGGCCCGCACCCGCTATCGGGCAGCGGCCCGCACCGATGCGGCCATCGGTCTGAACGAGACCCGCCTGTCTTTGCAGAACTGGATTCAACTGCCGCCAGGCCATCACCGGCGCACGCTGGAGTTGGCTGCGCGCTGGCGCCAGGAAGAGCCTGACAACCTGCGTCTGGTCAAACGCGCGCTGTCGATGTTTCGCGATGCCGGCTTTCGCTACACCCTGAACCCGCCCCTGCTTGCTGACGATGTGGTCGACCGGTTTCTCTTCGAGACGCGGGCGGGATTTTGCGAGCATTTTGCAGGCGCCTTCGTGGTACTGATGCGTGCACTCGATATCCCGGCACGCGTTGTGACCGGCTATCAGGGCGCCGAAGTCAATCCTGAAGGCGGCTATTGGATCGTGCGTCAGGCCGATGCCCATGCCTGGGCGGAGGTCTGGCTGGCTGATCGCGGCTGGGTGCGGATTGATCCAACCTCTGCGGTCGCACCGCAACGCATCGAGCAGGGCGCGCGTTCGGTGGAGGCCCTGCGTGACGACGCGGGGCTGCTGCCGGCCTTTGCCGACTTTGCGCTGGCACGCCAGTGGCGGCTCTCGTTCGATGCCATGGCCAACAGCTGGAATCAGTGGGTGCTCAACTACGACCGCAATCGGCAGCGCTCATTCCTCTCCAGTCTCGGGCTGGATGCGGCCGACCCGCGTGAGCTGCTCGGTGCGCTGGGAATCGTGCTGGGACTGGTGATCGGTGCCATTGCACTGTCCACCTTGCGCCCACGCCGGGCGCGCGATCCGGTCGAAGCCAGTTATGAACATTTTTGTGAGCGGCTCGCACAACTGGGTACGCCACGTCAGCGCGATGAAACCGCGGTGCGCTTCGTCAGGCGCGTGGATCGCCTGCTCGATGGCGATGACGCACGACAGGCCCGTGAAATCGTCGCGGTCTATAACCGGCTGCGTTACGATCCGGGGTCATCCACCCCCGATCGGGTCCGCCAGTTTCAGCGACTCGTGAAGCAATTCAGGCCTTCATGACCTTCTTCCCACGTCGTATCGCGCGCCCCTTCATGCGGCGGCTCTGTGTCTGGCTCTGCGGTGTAGCAGTCGTTGCGCTCAGTGGCATTGGGCCTGGTACAGCACGGGCCCAATCCGACTGGACCAGCCGCGACGATGTACGCGAATTCATGCGTGAGATGGTCTCGCGACATGGTTTTACGGAAGCTGAGCTCACTGAGGTGTTTGCGCGCACCCGCGCCTCCGAGACCGCCGTACGCCTGATGACCCCCGCCCCTGCTGGCGCCAAGAAGTCCTGGTCGCAATATCGCAGCCGTTTCATCGAACCGGTGCGCATGCGTGAAGGTCTGAAGTTCTGGCGGGAGCATCGCGCCACGCTGCGCCGTGCTTCAGCGCGCTTCGGCGTGCCCGAAGAAATCATCGTCTCGATCATCGGGATCGAAACGCTCTATGGCCGTCAGGCCGGCGATTTCCGGGTCATCGACGCACTCACCACGCTGAGCTTTGACTATCCGCGCCGGGCGGCGTTTTTTCGCGAAGAGCTCGAGCAGTATCTGCTGCTGGCGCGCGAAAACGGGTTTGATCCGCTGCAATGGCGCGGCTCGTTTGCCGGGGCCGTAGGCTTGCCGCAATTCATGCCTGGCAGCATCCGTCGTCATGCCATCGATTTTGATGGCGATGGTCGTATCGATCTGCGGGCCAGCACCAGCGATGCCATTGGCAGCGTCGCCAATTTCCTGGTCAACCACGGTTGGCGGGCGGGAGGGCCGACGCACTTTCCGGCGCTCGTGAAAGACGAAATCCTGGCGGTCAGTGCAGTGCAAGCCGGCATTCCACCCAAACTGTCCATCGCTGAACTGGCTGCGCAGGGCGTCAGCAGCCCTGGCCCCTTGCCGGAGGGCGAGCCGCTGTCGCTGATCGATCTGCCCGATGGCGATCTGCCCACGCAATACGTGCTGGGTGCACACAATTTCTATGTGATCACGCGCTACAACCGCTCGTATTTCTACGCCATGGCGGTGATCGACTTTGCGCGCGAACTGCGCAAAGCACTGGAAAACTCGAGCGCGCGCTCCTCTGCATCGCGCTGAAGCCTGCGGCGTGTTTGAACGCGCGCCTGACTTTGCGTCAGGTGCGCCGCGACAGGGCCAGGCCTACGCCTGCCGACACGATCAGGCCGATCCCGATCAGGGCCACGACGTCTGGAAACGTATCGAAGATCAGCCAGCCCATCCCCAGGGCTGCAATGATGTTGGCGTACATGAATGGCGCAATCGTGGTGGCATTGGCGCGCTCATAGGCACGCACCAGGAGGTAATGGCCACCTGCACCGATCGCGCCAGTCGCCACAAACAGCAGCATGTGCCACAGGGTCTGCGGCGTCTTCCAATAGAACGGCAGCAGACCGCTCAGGAGCACCAGCGCAGCAATGCCTCCCAGAAACAGCGTGTTCACGGCGTCATCAATGCCGGCGAGCTTGCGTGTGGCGAGGGTGAATCCGGTTGAAAACACCGCGGCCAGCACCGGCAACAGAGCTGCTGGGGTGAAGAGCGCCGAGCCCGGACGCACGATCAGCAACACGCCTGCAAAACTGAGCGCCAGCGCCACCCAGGTGCCTCGTGGGGCCTGCTCGCGCAGCCAGTACACCGCCACCACGCTGACCAGAATCGGACCGATGGAAATGATCGCGCTGGCCTCGGCCACGGGCATCAGACTGAGCGCGGCAAAGAAAATCAGCGAGGACAACCCCAGACAGACGCCGCGCACGATCTGTAATCGCGGCCTGCGCGTCTGAAAGATTGACCGACCACGCGATGGCATCAGAAACACGGCCATCAGCAGTACATGGAACGCATAGCGTGCCCAGGACACCATCGGCACGGGATAGGTTTGCGACAGGTACTTCGAGGTCGTATCCAGGACGGCAAACGACATCGCAGCGCACACCGCCAGCAGCATGCCCGCCACCGGATCGGGTCGGTGCGCCGTCGGCGCAGCGCCAGGCGCACCGCCGCCGGGCGAACTCACCCGGGGAACAGACCCATGGACAGGTAGCGATCACCCCGATCGCACACGATGAACACGATCGTGGCGTCGTGCAGGGTTTCGGCCAGGCGCAGCGCAATGCAGCAGGCGCCGGCTGCGGAAGGCCCGCAGAAAATACCTTCCTCGGCTGCCAGACGACGCGCCATCTCCTCGGCATCGGCCTGCGAGACGTACTGCACCTCGTCGACGATCGCGTGCTGATAGATGGCGGGCAGATAGGCTTCCGGCCACTTGCGGATACCCGGAATGGACGAGCCCTCGTCGGGTTGTGCCCCGATGATGCGCACCGCGGGGTTTTGTGATTTGAGGTAGCGCGAGACCCCGGTGATGGTTCCGGTGGTGCCCATCGCCGAGACAAAATGCGTCACGCGCCCGGCCGTGTCTGCCCAGATTTCTGGGCCGGTGGTCTCGAAATGCGCCTCCCAGTTGTCGTTATTTGAAAACTGGTCGAGCACCTTGCCCTGACCCTTGACCTGCATGCTGTCAGCAAGGTCGCGGGCATATTCCATGCCCTGCTCGCGCGTGACCAGGATCAGCTCAGCACCAAAGGCCTTCATGGTCTGACGCCGTTCCACCGACAGGTTGTCCGGCATGATCAGCACCATGCGATAGCCGCGAATGGCGGCGGCCATGGCCAGTGCAATACCGGTGTTGCCCGAAGTGGCCTCGATCAGCGTATCGCCAGGGCGGATTTCGCCGCGTGCTTCAGCACGGGCAATCATGGCAATGGCCGGCCGATCTTTCACCGAACCCGCCGGATTATTGCCTTCGAGCTTGCCCAGGATGACGTTGCCGCGCGCCGCATTGGCTGCACCAGGCAATCGCTGCAGGCGAACCAGCGGCGTGCGGCCGATCACCTGTTCCACTGTCGGGTAGTTCGGAGGCTGGGAGGAGGAGGTTGAAGTCACGCGCTGGCTACCGTATTGCGGTCGGAGGGATAAACAGAGGGACGCTGTATCGAGACGGACCCGGGCGCCTGCGCTGGCCCATCCAGGCGGGTCACACCAGGCAGGTTAGCCTTCATGACAGCCTGACGCACTGCATCGATGGCTGCCGTCCGAGTGAAGCTGCGACGCCATGCCAGCACGACTCTGCGGGTCGGTGCAGGGGGCTCGAACGGAATGTAGGTGAGCATACCGTCATCGCGCTGCTCACCATTGAGTACCGCCTGCGGCTGCGCCATCCAGGGCAAGACCGTGATGCCAATGCCCGAGGCGACCATGTGCCGGATGGTTTCGAGCGACGACCCCTCAAAGGTTTTCTGAATTCCGCCACTGGCCTGCGAGTAGCGCGACAGTTCCGGGCAGACCTCAAGCACCTGATCGCGAAAGCAATGACCGGTGCCCAGCAGCAGCATGGTCTGCTGCTTAAGCTCGGCCGAGGTGAGCGTGGTGCGCTGGGCCCAGGCATGCGCGCACGGCACCGCCACCACGAAGGGTTCCTCGTAAAGCGGGGCCACCGCAAAACCCTGGTCGGCAAAGGGGTCCGCCAGGATGGCCACGTCGATGTCACCCTGACGCAGCAACTCGAGCAATCGGGCGGTGAAGTTTTCCTGCAGTACAAGCGGCATGTCGGGCGCATCACGAATGATGCGCGGCACCAGGCGCGGCAGCAGATACGGCCCGATCGTGTGGATGACACCCAGCCTGAGCGCACCCGACAAGGGATCGCGACCCAGCTTGGCAATTTCCCGAATGCTGGAGGTCTCATCAAGCACACGCTGGGCCTGGTCGACGATCTGCAGACCAATCGGGGTCACGCTGACCTCGACGCCACCACGCTCGAAGAGGGTTACGCCCAGCTCTTCTTCGAGTTTGCGAATACCGACCGACAGCGTGGGCTGGCTGACGTGACATGCCTCTGCCGCGCGACCGAAATGGCGTTCGCGCGCAACGGCAACAATGTATTTGAGCTCGGTGAGCGTCATGGGCCGATTCTATCAGCGGCCCCGCAGCGTCCGATTTCTCGCCAAGCATTCGGCTGCAGCGTGCCTTGCATGCGAAGATCGCAGATTCCCCAACGACCCAAAGAGACGCCCATCATGCCCCGCATGCCCTACATCCCTGCCGATCTCGCCGAACCCAAAGCCATCGTCGATGCCATCCGCGAGCGGCGTGGCGGGCGGCTCGGCGAACTCGATCGCATTTTGCTGCACAGTCCGAACGTGGCCATGGGCTGGAACACCATGTTCGGCGCCATTCGCAGCGGCATGACCCTGTCACCGAAATTCCGCGAGATGGCCATGTGCATCGTAGGCGTGATGAATGGTGCGGAATACGAATGGGTGCAGCAT
>Ga0315909_10002103_pt1 | contig 26011 bp, 46 predicted proteins | sample LakEriMetagenome_11_FD_203527 | JGI IMG/M metagenome (GOLD analysis project Ga0315909, IMG submission 203527) | Freshwater fungal communities from buoy surface, Lake Erie, Ohio, United States - Buoy 2 MA125 | ecosystem: Environmental > Aquatic > Freshwater > Lake | place: USA: Lake Erie, Ohio...
TGATCTCAGCAGAAGCCTTTGCCAACTGGTAAGCCATCTCAGACTTACGACCAGCAAGGTCAGAAGCCAAGAGAGTACCAGAAACCATAACAGTCTTACCAACGATCTGTGTAAGGTTGCCAAGGCGTGTGGTTGGGGTGATTGTTGCCTCAGAAGCACTTGCACCTTCAACTAATGCGTTGGAAGTGGTAGCTGCTGCGAGGGCATCAGTCTGCCATTCGTGGTTAACGGAAGTCGCTTTGGTTTTACCAATAGACGACATGATTGGGGTGTCGGTAGGGCTGATGTCATAAATAACATCGGTTAAGTCCTCACGCGCACCAATAGCGGTATAGCGATCATATGCTGCCATGATTAAATTCCTTTATAAAAATCGTTCAAATAAACGAACTGCATCCTTTTTATTGCCAGATTGGCGTAATGCAGCTCTTTCTTTTTTTAATGCTTCATTATCAGAACTCTGCGGATTAGAAGTTCCTGGTCGAATAGTCTTTGGAGCAGTAGCTACTTTCTTAGAAGTAACACCCTTGTTTGCCATCAACTTATCGTACTGTGCTGCTTTATAGATCATGAGTACAGCACGACTATCGTAAACCTGAGACAACTCTTGATCTGAGAATCCTTGAGCCTTTGCATAATTGCGTATGTCTCTACGGATTACTTCGGCTTTCACATCGTCTTTAAACTCTGGGATAGCCTCTACAAGTTTTGCCTGCTCTGCTTGGATATGCTTTTGCAACTGTGCTTGTGTATAAGACTGCTGTTCTTGTTGAACTCGCTGTCTTTCCATCTGCACCGCTTGCAACTGCTTATCTCTTTCCATCTTCTCTCCCATTGCAACTGCGTAAGCAATCGGATCTTCTGCCTTGAGTGATGCTAGGTCTTGGCTTTGATCTTGTTGCTGTAACAATTGTTCAATGACTTGGAGTCGTTGGGCATAGGTTTCTCTGGTCTTTGCTGCTTCATCAATCTTTACTCGATCAGCCTCTACAGCCTTTCGTTGTTCCGCTAAAGATTGAGTTTTCTTCTGATAATCGGCAGTTCTACTGTAACCATTCAAAAGCTCATCAAGGCTAACTTCCACTTCTTCACCAGAGACTTTAACTCGGTATTTGGGGAGTTCCTCTACTTCTTCTTCTTGGCTTTCAGCTTCTTCTGCACTTACATCTTGCTCCTCGGACTCGGCAGAATACTCTGCCTCACTAGGTTCTGGTTGGGCTTGCGCCTCCTCCGCTTGTGGTTCAAGAAAAGACATAAATGCATTAGCTGCACCTGATACAGAATTGTCTACACTCCCTTGTGGGTTGGTGTTTTCACTCATTTTCGACCTCTATGGTTGTTAAAAAACCTTGACTCGCTTCTTTTCAATTTCGCCATTGTGTGCGATTGATTGAATAGATGCTTCAAATTCTTCTAGTGCCTTTAGTTTGACTAAGGCTCTTTCTCTACCTTCTACATCATGCTCGGCAGAACTAAAGATATACGATTTGAATGAGTCTTTCTGAGCCTGTAATAGCTCTTGGAAAAACTCATCGCCTAATAATGTTTTAGCTCTGTCGGTTGTATTCATCCAGGTATCCTGACATCACCTGTTAATTTAGCACCGACTTGTGCTGCCTTCAATTGGGCTTCTGCTTGGAACTCTGCTGTCTTGAGTTCTAAGTTAGCTGCTGCCTTCTCTCTTTCGAGTTGGATAGAGGCTGCTGCTTTTGCTTTAGCGATTTCGATGTCGTTAATTGCTTTGGCTCTGTCTGTTTCGATCTGTGCCTGTGCCTGTTGCATCATCATATCTAACGCAGGGTTAGGTTGCTGTTGCTGTGGTTGTGGCTGAGACAACTGTTGGTCTAGCTCTGGTGGAATCTCTTTAAAGAACTCCATTGAGTCTTTGTACCCTGCTGCCTCGATAAATTTACCAAGCGTATTGCGATACTGACCCACGCTTACTAACGGATTAGCAAAGCCTTGGGTTGTCAGAATCTGCTCTTGTTTCTGCATAACCATCGCTGCCATCGCCATCTTCTGATCTTGGCTACCTGTGCCTAGACCAACATTGACTGTTACATCGTAGTTATTCTTCCACTCTCTTGGGTCGATAGAGACATACTTGCCTCGTAAACGAATGACCCTTGGCTTGTCCTGATACTTTAGGATCAAGTGGAATATGCCTGCAAATAAGTCTTTTACACCTGTATCGGCAAAGATTCTAGCAATCATCTCTATACGACCAGAGCCTGCTTGTTGCATCGCTGCAATCGCTGTGGCTGTGGTGTTTTGTAGAATGTTAGGATCTATGCCTTGGCTTGTAGAAGTAACGCCTGAACGCTTCTGCAATACCTGATCCATGTAATCAAGCATTGGGAAAGACTGTGATGCTGTTGCTGGTACAGATAATGGCTGAACCGCACCTTGAGACTTAATCCGCACTACACCACCAGGCGATGAGGTTAATAAATCATCTAGGTTTACTTGTCCGTCTAGGGCTGTAACCCTAGGCATATTGGTTAGGTACAGGTTATCTAGGATTTGACGAGTAATCGTAGACTTGATAAGCTGTATGTCCATTGCTCTGTCGGCTAGACTCTGACCAAAGAACTTGTGTGGCATAGGAATAGGGCAGATGCTTGCAAAGGGAATATGATCTGTTTCCTCGTTGTCAATAATCTGATCGCCTGCATAGACTACCTTGCGGAGTTCTGCAATCCCATCACCATCAAAGTCGGTGCGAATATAGCACTCGAACAACTCTACTTCTTGCATCGTAAAGTCTAGGCTTTGTGTCTCGTCTGGCATCTCGCCTGCGCTGTACCTTGCTACTCTCTCAGGAGTGTAAGTAAGGTCGTTGTACGCTGGCATCTTGTCCACTTGCTTTTGTGGATAGCCCATAGCGATTAAGTCTGATCGTGTCTTGACTGTGCGATGTGCGACAAATTTAGCGTTCTTGATGCTCTTATCGCGCTTGGCGATTAAGAACTCCTCTGGTGGCACATTCTCTACACAGACCTTACCGACTTCTTTTTTCTTCTTGATGACTACATTGTAAGAAAGGATAGGCATACCCATTGGGTCTATGCCGACTTCCTCGGTCTCTTGGCTGATTAACTCCATCTCACCATCAGCAAACAGAAGTGTTAGTTCTTCTGCGTTCAGACCTTTGTATTCTTCCTTGGTAGGATCTTCGCTATCCTCCCACCAATACTTAACGATTCCATTCTTCTGTAGAAGTGCATCCTTCATCCAGTTATGTAGGATGATGACACCATCGTTATCGCTAAAGAACACATAGTTTGTAAGTTCGGTAGCTTGCTTGGCAAACTCCTCGTCTCCTGGCATCCTTGGCTCAAACCGACCTAATTCGTCTGATCCAGCAAAGATACGCATAAGTTGAGGTAAAGCACCATCTACGACCTCGGCTACTTCGCCTGTTACGATCTTAGAACGACCATCTATCTCGTTGCCATACTCGTAACGATTGTAGTAGTTGATCGCCTTTGTGCGTTGCTCTACTGTTTCGGTCTCTACATAGCCGATAGCATCATCTATCTCTGCTTCGAGAATGACCTTTAGTTTTTGTTCATCCATTTATACGATCCATGAAGTTTTTACTGTTATCGGTTGCGACCAAGTAGTGTTTTGTTCCATTCCTAAAGCAAGATACCTAAACGAGTCTGATCCATGACTTGCCCAATCGTGCATTGGCTTGTCGAAAAAGACATTACGCTTTTCATCGTAATCGCGCCTATAGTTCCTAAGACAGTCTAGCCCTTGCTTTACCTGTGGCATATTGAACCAACATCTCGGTAGGAGTCTACGGACTGCCTGAATACCATCATCTACAGAAAGTCTTGGCAGAACCCGAACATCTAGTCCAGCTTCTCTCAACACTTCCAATCTGCTCTTGCCTGTGCCTAGTTCTCTTACTTCTACATCGTGTGGTAGGAGTTGCTCTGCTTTCTCCCACTTGTTATCTTTTAGCCAGTTGACATACCAATCGAGTCCTTGACCATGATTCTCTACATAGTCTAGTAGTCTTACTTCTTGTCCTGTTGCTTGTGCCACCCACAACGCTGTGCTATCACCCATACCCAAATCCCAAGCCACATAAGTTCTACAGAGATCATCTCTCGTAATGTCGCAAAGTCTACCTTTTTCTTCGAGGTCGTTGATGAGTTTGCCATAGTAACTTCCCTCTACTGCTGCGTTAAAACTACACTCGAACTCTTGGTTGTACTTATCGTCTCCCATTTCTTTTCTAGCAGACCATAATTCTTGTTCATCTAGTAGCTTTGTTTCGCTTGCCTTGAACTGTAATGCACTCCATCCTTCTTCTTTCCCTGCTCTGTCGAACAAGTCCTTGAAGTGGTTGTTGCCCTTAGGTGTGCCAATAAACAGACAAAACCCTTTTCTGTCTGCCAAACTGGGTCTCAGGATCTCGTTCCATATTTTTGGGTTCTGATCGCCTATCTCATCTAAAACTGATCCGTCAAAATATTGACCTCTGAGTGAGTCTGGGTTGTCTGATCCGTATAACTGTATTCGTCTACCAAAGAAGTCTACTCTTAACTCCGCTATATTAGCTGTAGCATCCAATGGTCTTACAAAGTTTGTAAGGTAATCCCAAGCTACTCTCTTAGCCTGACTATATGTCGGTGCTATATACGCATACCTAGGATTAGGCTTGTCGTTTTCCATCGCTGCTTTAATTAGCGCGTTCAGAGCTTGTACTGTTTTACCCATCCTACGATGTGCCACTACCACTACAAAGCGATTTTTATCCATCGCCTCATGTATCTGTAACTGTGGTTCTCTTGGCTTGTAAGGGATGACTACTCTTTTTACTTCGTCATCTGCGTACTCTACTTCTCCCAAGCGACCACCATCTTAAAGATTCCACCTTCTGCATTGCTTAGTTCGGTAGTGTTGACAGGCTTACCATCTATCCTGTCCATAACTTCCTTGATTGCCCAAGGTTCTCCAGCTTCTGCTGACTTGACTAACTTCTCGGTAATGTTCCTAAGTTTCTTACGATCCTCTTGCACAAGGGCTACTCTTAGTGCATCGTAAAAGAGTTTTCCCTTCTTACCATTCTGGTTGCCTGTAGGTGCGCCACCTTTATTAGTTGGCTCAACTTGTAGATTATTGTTTTCTGTAGAGTTTTCCATTCCATTCCCTATGGGTTGATGGTTGATGATGTTGCTATTCTACAACAGATTAGTCTAGTAGTCCTTCAAACTTATCCATCAGTCTGTAATCTCCAGATGTAGAAGGATAGATTGCTTCTCTGACATCAAAGACTTCTGACAAAACTGGATCACCTGTTCTTTTCTTAGAATACCCAAGAACAGCATCGTAACCTGCATCTCTTGCTTTTTGTGCTACAGCAGCTTCTTGTAAAGCATATTTTAATTGGTTGCCTTGTTTGCTATTGCCAATGATGTAATCAGCATAACCAGACAAATCTGGTGCATATTTTTCTAAGAAATTTTCTACATCAACTATTGTTGATTGTTTGTTGCTTATTCTTTTGCCTACATAAGACTTAGCTTCATCAATAATACTAAGAGTTGAGTCTAAATCCATTTTAGCCATATCGTACTCAGATACACCAGGCAAAACTTCTTCTTTGCTTGCTTTTTCAAGTGTTTGTTTTTGAGTATTTAACTTTGTTTGCATACTCTCAATAAATGTCTCAGGGTTTCCACCCATTCTTAAAATTCGATTAGCTACAGGACTGTCTGTTGCAACTCCATCTACAATAACTTTTACATTTCCTGAACGATAACCAGAAATAATGTTATTTACATCGCTTTGCATTGTTTTTAATCCCTCTTTACCCATAATTTGTTCGTACGCTGCTTCTGGTGCTTTACCACCTGTTGCACCTTTTACAAACAATGGGTTTTTGTAGAGAGTTTCACCACTTATTTTTTCTGTGCCACCATAAGCATTACCACCACCATAATACTTCATGCTTGTAGAACCCTCTGGCAAATAGAAAATTCCACCTCTAACGGATTCTGTTTCTGCCTGTTGTGGCTTTTGTTTCCTCATTACATTCATTACAAGACCTTCATCAGTAATGCTTGCTCCAGGTGTATTTTCTACAGCCTTTCTAAATACATCATCCGTAGGCAAAGATACAGGCATCTTTATGTCTCTTGCTGTAGAGACAGGAACTATGTTTTGTAAAAGCCCTTGTTGAGCCATATAGTTTTCTAATGCCATGCCTGCTTTTGGTGCTACTGCTTTTGCTCCTGCAACTGCTGCTGGTGCTGCAAATGGTGTTGCCATTCCAAGATAAGCCAAAGGCTCACCCTGTTGGTATCCTTGTAGATACGCTGCTTGTTTAGGATCTAGCACAGACATATTTTGTCTTGCTGGAAGTCCATAAGCTGCCTCTGCCATTCCCTGTTGCTGTGGCAATGTAGGTGCGCCCAATAGACCGCTAAACAATGTAGGGTTTACTAATGCCCTTCCTGCCCTTGTTGGGATGTCTAACAAGCCTTGTAACCTGGCTTGTGCCAGATCGAGTAGGCTTGCCATATTTATCCTTTATTTGTTACCACTTAACTTTGTCTGCCCAGAACGCTGCACTCATTTTGCCCTTGGCTATGTTCTTAGCGTGTCTTGCCTTAAATGATTTTCTTCTTGCCTTGTCAGCTTGAGACTCACCTTCTCTTGGTGGGCTACCTGTCATTCCTTGCTGACCAAAACGGATGGTCTTTACCTTATCTCCCTCTTTTGCCACGACTACATGGCTTTTAGTAGGGTGGCTAGGTGTCTTTTTGGGTTTGTTATACCCTGCTACACCAATTCTTTCCAATACTCCAGCAGCCTCTCGGACTTTCATTAGAACCTCTGTCTATAAAAAACGCTTGGCATAAGGCTATTACCAAATGCTTTTCTAACTTCTGCACCAAACTCTCTGTTTTTGGCTAAATCTCTAATTGTGGCATCTATGCCTGTAATATCGTATCTAGCTGATCTGCCTTCGTATGGTGTACCCATAGCATATGTAATATCTTGTCCACCGCCTGATACACCTAATGCCATTCTTACTTTTTCATCTAAAGGTAATTCTGCACCTAATCTACCACCCATGCCAACACCTTTTAATGATCCTTCATTAAATGTATTTAGTCCACCTTGTAGACTAATTGGTGATTGTAGATAGCCTTGTGTTTCAGCAAACTGTTGTGGCATTGGTGCGCCCATATAGGGCATCATTGCAAAATCAAAGTCTGATGGATTTCTTTCAGGTCTGCTCATCATTGGTCTGTCTGATGCAAAGTTCATAGGCTCATAATTCATTGACCTAAGTTTTTGATTTGCTATTTGGCTTGCTGTAAGTTCTTGTTGTGGTTGATCTCCATAGCCAAGCAATCCCTGTAACCCAATACTAAAGAGTAAATCGTTTAAGTCCATTTATTTCTTGTATCGAGCAGACTTACCGGCTTCAGCCATAGCAATTGCCATAGCTTGCTTGGGGTTCTTAACGACCTTACCGCCCTTGCCAGAATGTAGCTTTCCTTCTTTGTACTCGCCCATTACTTTACCGATTTTCTTCTGTGCCTTGTTCATAGAGATCCTCTAGGTTGTATTTGCACCACAATAAGGGTGCTTCTTCTCCGTCTGCCATGCCTCTTGCCATATGTTGTTTTATAGAAACAACTGTAGCGCCTAATGTACTGAGTCCATCTACCATATCAGGGTAAACCCTATGCTTAAATCGTTCTGCGTTTGCCTTGCTTGCCTCGGACTCTCCGTTGGCATCGTAGCCGTTAGAATCGTGGTCTAGGGCGATAAAAGTACCATCCTTGTACCCTAGGGGTATCCCGACTGATTCGAGCCTCTTAGCAAGGTCTGTGTCCTCGTAACCCCATCCCCAATAAGTATTGGAGTATCCGTTACAGGCTTCAAAATGCCACTTACGCATGACTGCAACTGCTGCTAGTCCGTAGCGTTGGGCGCATACTGCTCTGTCTGTGCCATGTCCTACTGGTCGTTTATCCATGCCATACCAGACTATTCTGCTTGGTAGGTTAGGTTCTGTGTAGTCTGCCCACATTGGCATATAGTCTACATCGTTAAAACACACATAATCGATCATGCCTGCACAAGCTGCGTAAGCATGATTGAGTATTGCGCCTTTGTTAAAAGGTAGATCATCGTCTTGTTCGGCTAGAACAAACAAGGGTTCTATGTCGGTATTTCTACGAAAAAATGAGACTGTATGAGGTAGCATCTTTTTTAGATGCTCCTCTCTGTCTCGGTAGGGGATTATTATCCCTAATCTCAAGATTTCTTTTTGTAAGGTTTAGCGGTCTTAGCAGCTTGTTTAAAGTCTGCTGCGGAAGGTGCTGCTTTGCTACCAGGCTTATTCATCTTCTCGCCTGATCCTTCTTTAATCCGTTTTCTCTTTGCTGCGATATTACTGTAGAGACCCTGTTTCATTCTTCCTCCTCGTATTCTTCTTCCTCACCGACAGCTTCCCAAGCCTGACAGCCATTCTCATCGGCACATACAAAGTCAAATATAGCACAATGACCCATGCCTTTACCAACTCCGCACTTGGTCATTTCTTCGCCTTGCATATAGTATTCGCAGGCTTTGCACTTGCCCTCACCATCTTTGCGCGCCCCATAATTGGCAGTCAAAATGGCTTTCTTCTTGTTGCCCTTGTTTATATCGGCATCAACAGTAGATAGTGGGCAAGACTCGGTATCGGACTCTAATAGACCGCCCTCGGACTTCTCAGCCATCTTAGGCTCTTTGCCTAGCAGACCGATCATTATTGACATACCTTTTTCTTTCATATCGCACCCAAAAAAAAGCCCTATTTCTAGGGCTATGAAGAAGAATCACTAAATTCTGGGTGCAATGACCCAAGCAAATTATAAAACATTTTTAGGCTTTCTACAATGAAAACAAACAAATCGTTCATTAATCCCATGGTTGTAGATTTCGAAAATCCCATTCTCGGTTGTCTTTCTCTCCTGACACCTTGAGCAGATCCGCATAGTCTTTAGATTTGGCTTTCTTGTCGAGTTGGTCTTGCAGTCGCTTTTTAGCATTGTGTAGGTCTGTCTCGAATCGTCTTGTAGATATTCTAAGGTGATGGGCTAGTTGATTCTGACTAGCATAGGGATGGCTCACATACCGAGCTTTTAGTATCTTTCTGAGTTCTAAGGGTAAACCCTTTATTGTTTCTTCTATTAACTCACCATCTTTGTTGTCAGGTTCGTAGTGTGGTTCTTCTGGTGCGTAAAGGTTGCCGAGTTCGGGAATGTAGTTCTTTTCAAAGGATCGACAAGTAGAGTCTGGCTGTGGAATAACTGATCCAGAGACATACCAAGCCCAGTTTCGTAAGCGGTCATCAAGTGTCATTCACATTCCTGTATTTAATGGACTGTATAATTGTAACTATTTTCTTAATGGTTTCAACTATATATGAAAAATCAGTACGGATATTACTTACCCGACCAAGAGTTTGCCGACAAATGGAAACAGTTTCCTAGTCCAATGCTGATGGCAAACGAGATTAAGATGAGTCCTAGAAGTGTACAGAATAGAAGAAGGTCTGTAGAAGTTCGGTTAGGCATTAAGTTAGAAACTGAAATAAACCCTAGAGACGATTACAATAAAAAACAAAAAGAAGAACGCATTGCCAGGCTAAAAGCAAAAAACGAAAACAGAATAGAACAAGCACCAATCTCAGTTAGAAGGGGAACAGCACTTGATAAAGGTCGTATTATTGTTTTTAGCGATGCCCATTTTTATCCTGATGACACTACTACAGCTTATAAGGCTTTGCTTAAATTTATTGAGCATTTTAAGCCAACGATTATTGTTAATAATGGCGATTCCTTTGATGGTGGTTCTATTAGTCGGTTTCCTCGCATTGGTTGGGATAAGAAACCTTCTGTCCAAGAAGAACTCGAAGCCAACAAGCTCTACTTAGGCGAGATAGAAAAGATTAGACCAGCAGGATGTAGGCTTATTTGGTGTCTTGGTAATCACGATGCGCGATTTGAGACCATGCTTGCTGCACAGGCTAGTCAGTTCGAGGGTGTAGAAGGATTCCAACTAAAAGACCACTTCCCTTTATGGGAGGGGTGTTGGTCGTTTTGGGTTAATGACGATACTGTAATTAAACACAGGTTTAAGGGTGGCAGATACGCAGGCTATAACAACGCTGTAGCAGCCCAAACCAACATCATTACAGGTCATACCCATGTATTAGCTTGTCAGCCGATTACAGGCTATTCTAAGACGATTTGGGGGGTTCAGACAGGCACACTAGCAGAACCCAATAATATGCAGTTTGCAGACTATACAGAGGATTCGCCTAAAGATTGGCGGTCTGGCTTTGTTATGTTGTCTTGGGAACGAGGCAAGATGCTTATGCCGGAGATGATTCAAGTCTGTGGTGAAGATGAGGTAGAGTTCAGAGGCGAAATCTTGAAGGTATGAAACTGACCTCCACCATCCTAAAGAATATCTACAATATGCTTGTGGTGTGTGAGCCTTTTGATAAATGGAATATGCCTTTAGCAGCCCAGATTCGTTTTGTGGTTGATGCAGATCCCGATGTGATGGGAACTTACTTATATCAGGATGATGAGAAATGGGAACACATCATTACCATTTCTACTGCTAGGTGCGGATTCCTAGATACAGTTATTCGGACTATGGCACATGAAATGATACATATGAGTTTTCATCGTAGGAAGGGTAATAAGTGGGCGCAACATGGTAAGGAGTTCCGTTCTCGTTGTTTTCGTGTGGGAAAAGAACTGGGGCTAGATCCCCTAGAGTTATGACTTAACTACAACAAGTCCTCGTTCAAAAAGTTCACCAATGGTTGCGCGGTGCGCCTGTTCCCACATCTCAATCCTTGCGACTTTCGATAATGTGCTAGATGTATCGGCTTCCGCATGGCAGCGAAAACAGAGGCTTGCAATGCGAAAATCGGATGATTTAAGTCCACGACCTTTTCCATCTCGTAACTGGTTGGAATGTGCAGCCACGACAGTTCCATCTTCTATCCCACAATGTTGACATGGTAATAGTCTAGCAATTTCTAGGAGTTTTTTGTTTCTATACATTTTCTTAGGTATTCGTTTTCTTCTCTTGTTTTCTTTAGCAACTGAGATAAATGGTGTGCTGTCTTTAACATCTCGTTATACCTATTTAGGTATAAGTTGTAATTTGTAGAGTCCACTATTTTGTACCAATCTTTATAGAAATGTAAACAATAAGAAACACAATCAATGCCCAGATGTAGACAAAGTCGCTATCGAGCATGATTATCTACAGATCGATTGGTAGCCTCTAGACTGCGCCATATCTCGACTTTGAGTTGTGCTGCTGTCAGCATCCACTTAATCTTCTCCTCGCACTCTACAGCCTCTTTTAAGCCCTCTAGTAGCCCAATATACTCAGGATCAGCATAAGCATCTACCTCGGCTGCTGCAACAGACTTAGCCGATGATTTAGACATAAGGATACTGCGCTTAGACTTTAGGAAGTTTTCTAGGTAGATTCTGTTTGCCTTGGCTTTAGCAAAATCTCCTGAATACTTCATTATGTACTCTACTGCTTTTGTTGGATCTATATCCATGTTCCCCACTCCCCTTTATTACCTTTAGCCCATTGTTCTCCATATAGAACTAATAGGTCTTTATCTATCGTATGGTCTGATAAATACTTTCTCCACTTTGTCAGACCCCAAACTGCTCTCCATTTACAGAGTTGCCGTACTGCCGATCTTAGCCGAAAGTCTGGCTCTAAATTGGGCAAAGGTTTCTCCTGCATATGGGTTTAATCCTAGTTCTCTGCCCTTGGCTAAAGTAAGTTCATCGCTTGCATACCAAGGTAAAGGTGGTCTCTTGTTTTCTTTCTGCTCAATTACAAGCTCATCCTCAAACCTCTCCTGATTTATCCAAGTAGAGGCATGAGGGATAAACTCCCAATCAGTTCCCTTTGCTACCCAGTATTTTCGATGCTCTACTATTGCCTCTAGTGCCTTTTGTTGGTTGTCTAGACTTAGCTTTTCCCACGATCTTTTTGCTGTTAGCTTTCCGACCTTTTTTGGGTATTGCGACCAAAAGTTCTCGAATGTCATTTTCCCTTTTCCTTTCGTTTACTACTGTTTCCATTACTGCTGTAAAGCCTGCTTGCATTAAAAACTTATGACCAGCTTTATCCATCGTGAGTTCGCACTCTGCCGATCCATCTGGTAGTTCTTTAATTATATTAACTTGTATCTTCATCTATGAATACCTTTATGTTTTTATTAAAGTCTGCTTTCATAAGAACTGGCTTATTTAAGCAATCTAACATTTTATAGAGATTCTGCTTTACTTCTTCTAAATCCTCTCCCATTACACCAACACCTCTTGCTGTGTACAGATAAGGCTCATGGTTCTTATCGTAAAAGACTTCGCATACCTCGACCCAAGGATCTCCATCGTTCTCGTCTGAAAAGTCAACCACTCTATGATTCCAATGCATTATTTACTCGCCAATATGTAAAGACCAACATTACTAAACGCATATCCTGTATATACAACTGCCATAGGCACATTCCCTTTTACTGCTTGCTCAATCCCAATATAAAGGTATATCAAGCCTGTAACAATAATAAGCCAAGCACTCACTTTTTCTTTCTTAACTCTATGTGCTTTTGTAGAATATACCAAAACTTTGATTTAATAATCATTTTTTCCCCTTTGTGCATGAAACTTTAATAATCTTATACGAGTTCTACAAATAAGTCTTAAGTATTTTCCCTAATAAAGTGAAAGCACCCACAGGCATAAGGTAGGTCTAACTCTTGTATAAGACTGACACTTGGCTTTTCTCCGTTGTTAGGAATAAGGTAAAACTCTTGGCACTTGAACTCTGGGAACAGAGAGGCGATATAGACAGGGCTATAGATCCTATGGGCGTTAAATTCCACACAGGGGATACCTACCGGCACAACAAAGAATAAATGCTTTCCTGCGCTTTTCTTAAGGTTTTGGATAGCTTTTAGATCGCCTGTATTGTCTAGCTGATCTCCGTATCTACCAAGACCAATATGTTCTACAACATGGCAACAAGAAAGAGACTCTACAAAGTCTAGGTTTTCTACGCTAATGTCGATATGCCCTACTATTAAATTTGGTACTTGTAGGTTTGGTTTGCGATAGTCTAAAAACTTGGTGGGAATGGTGGCAGCCAGGGTAGTGCAAAGGTGTAGAGATGAGCTAATGTCGTAATGGATCTTAGGGTTTACTTCGTTTATCTTTCTAACTGCCCAGGCAACATGGTAAACATAGTGTTCATCAAACCCATGTCCGTTATCGTCTCCTAGACAGGGAAAGGCATTACAAGCAAAACGATCTTCTTTTTCTAAAAATTGTAGAGCTTGTTTTCTGTATGTTTGTTCATCCATAATGTTTCATATTTAATACATTAATTAACCTTTAAGTAATGTTTATATAACAATATACAACTTGTAGGTAAATATTTAGATACCTATACATCTTGCATATATTTTATATATATCAATCTTAACTTGTATAAAAAAGTAGCTTTTGTATATATTTTGACAATACTCCACTAAAGGGTGATAGGCATTTATTCTGCCACCCTGACCCATCTGTTAACAGACTAGTCCTTCCTAAGATAATGTTCTACTCAATTGCAGATTAGCTCACCCATTTATCTACAATTTTGTGCAGTACCCATTTAAGTCTGCGAGGCTTGCCATCGGGTAATGAGCCTATCTTTTCTTCCACGCTGCCGATCTAAGCACTATGTTTCGCCTGGAGTGCGAGCAGAAATAGAAAAACCCCATAAGGTAGCTCTAAGTTGAACCCACTTAACAAAAGAATCCACGACTTTTGCTAAATGCTCAAAGCTACCCTATAGGGTCTTGTGGATTACTACAAACAGGGTTCAATCTGCTAATGTAATTATAAATCAAAACTCAAATTCTTTAAAGTCGTACCTCCCATTAGGTTTTTTAAACCAGCCAATTACTATAATTCTCCACTTAGACCTAATAAGCTCAGGGAGATATTCGCTTTCTTGGATCTTCTTTATTCTAGATGACATATTGCTTTTAGATGTCATTTGTATGCCTAAAGACTCTCCGTTTCCAATAGCCACCATGTCGAGTATGCCAAACATATCTTTTTTTCGTTTTGTAAAAGAGTTGTAGGATTCGACCACTTCGCATTTATATCCCTGAGACTCGTATAAAGCCTTTGTACGCTGATTGTAGTTAGGCAAGGTCTTCTTCTGTTATCTTGCCAAACGAGGCTTCTATGATGGCTTCGTGGTGTTTCTTGGGGATGCTGTTCCGCATAGACCAGGCATAGACAGTTACATACTTCATACCAAGGTGATGCGCGATGTCCTTATATGTGCCAAAGACCTCTAATAATTTGTCAAAGTGTTGTTTTTTCGCAACAGTATTCATGTTATCTCCTTTTGTAGATCTTTGATTCTACACCCAAAATAGGTAAATGTAGATATTAGGGTATATCCCTAGTAATTATTCTACAAATCTCTACAAATATCTGTATAGTTCTACATATGCAGTATTTCTTTGAAAGGGAAAAAAAATGAAACAGATTGAAATTAAAAAATTAGATTTAGGATTCTTCAAGGCTTTTGTTGATGGCACAGAAACAGATTACGCAATTGTTATCACTAGCCATCCAAGCGGTACAAGAAACAAATCAACATACAAAGTAATGAAGGGTGCAGTAGAAATTAGCCCAAAACCTACTCGTATGTTTTGTATTCAAATGAATATTCACAAAGCAAAACAGTTTTTAATTAAAGAAATTAACAAATAACTAACTAGCCCCTACGGGGGCTTTTGGAGAAACTATGAAAGACTTTAAAGGCGAATGGAAAGATATATTTTGGGGTGCTGTGGCAGCTATCCTTATGCTTGCACCAGCGATGATTGTGTATGTTTGGAAAACAGGGGGTGTGTCGTGAAAGAGAACTTTATGCCTGACTTTGAGAGCAGACCAGCTTTTAGTGAGCAAGAGTATTTATGGGAGAACCACATGAAGAAAGGTGCTGACTGCGATGTGCTTGATGTAGATAACTTTGTAGAGTATCTTGGTAAAGCAGTAGAAAGTAAGAAGGGTGCTGAGAAGTGGGAGTTGTATCGCCAGTACGCAGAGAAAGGTGATTGGCATAACTTTGGTCGTGCAGTTTATTTTTTAGTCCACGATCATATTGAAGATGAGTTGTTATGAATAAAGAACTTTTTTTACATTTAACTTGTTTTATTAAAGAATCAAACCCAAGCAAAGAAGATTATTTGTTACAAAAAGAAATTCAAATTGCTAAACAAAAATATAGAGATTCAATAAAAGCAAAATATTTTTGTTGTTATAAAGCAGATTTATTTTTAGTGAAAGAAATTTTAAAGAAAAGGGGAATGTATGAGTAAATATTTAGAACTTAGGAATGTAGATGTATCTGACAAAATTGACAAGAAGAATGGACTAAGCTACCTTTCTTGGGCATGGGCGGTGGATACATTGCTACAACACGATCCACAAGCTACTTGGAGTTATGGTCAGCCTGTATTGTTTGGTGAGACTGTAATGGTGTTTTGCACAGTCAATGCGTTTGGTAAGTCGATGACCGCACAGTTGCCGGTCATGGACTATCGCAACAAGGCAGTACCTAATCCCGATGCGTTTGCAGTTAATACTGCGATGCAAAGATGCCTGGCTAAAGCAATTGCTCTACATGGTCTTGGTTTATCTCTTTATGTCGGTGAGGATTTGTGGGATGATATAGAGGTAGATTCTACAAAGTTTGTAGAAAAGATATTAGGTTCTCAGGACATCCCAGAGCTAAAGGTGAACTTTGCCCAAGCGTTTAAGGAAGTGTCTAAGGACAAAGAGGCGATGAAGAAGGTAAACGATGCCAAAGAAAAGCGGAAGGCAGAACTGAGTGAGACTAGCTGATGAGCAGCCAGACAATGTGTGCTTCGAGTGCGGTAAGGCTTGGGGTACACATCCACTCAAAAGTTCTGAAAACCATAGATCATGGATAGACCTTTGCGATGTATGTTTAAAACTCACAGCCGTAGCAGATGCCTCGGAATATGGATATATGAAGGAAGGATGGGATGGAGAAAAAGTGGTGTAGTTCTTGTCAAGCTGATAGACCAAAAGCTGGTTTTAAGTTGGTAGCAGCAGGTAGTCGGGTTCGCCCAGTTATGAGATGGAAGTGCGAACATTGTTTAAAACGAGAGTCGGAGAGACGATATGGTAAATAAATTTTTTGAAGATGCTAGGAATGTAGCCAAGGCGATAGATGAGGGTACTTATATCTACACACCTAGTAGCACAGATATTACGATTCGGTGGCGCAAGATTTATGGTTATGTACCGGCAAGTGAGCAAAAGAAGTACCAAAAGAAATGGTCTGAGTTTCGCGCATTGACAGCGAGGACTCTAGAGAATGTAGAGATACCAGAGATACCAGGAGTTGTGCAATGGAAAAAGTGGCAAAAATCCTAGTAGGGATAGGTGTTTACATTTTGTTACCTTTTGCGATAATAAAGGTGTCTTGGGAATTGGCAACTTCTTGGATTGAGGAATTAATAAAATGAGAAACAAGCATTGTATGGAGGCTTTCTATAGAACCCTAAAGGAGATAGATATTCCTTCTGGGCAGTCTGTTATCTGTGAGCATTTCTTTGCTTCGGGTTGGGATGCTGCCATTGATGCCTTGTCTCTCGCATACCAAAGGCAGTTTGAAAATGATGGAGTCGATACACAGCTTATTCGCAGAGACCCCCAAGAACCTCCAGCCGATGACGATAAAGAATGATTGGTATCCTGTATGCTTTCATTCCAAATCAGATTATAAAAAATGGCAGTATTACAGGAGGGGATCAGGAGAAAGAGTTACAGTCTGTGATGACTGTAGTGATGAGTACCAAAAGAAAATGAAAGGGGAGAATCGGTGTTTTATAGCAGAGGCTATGAGCCGATCAAAATATGTCTGAACCAGTATCTCAAGCAGTAATGACAATAACCGAGGTATCTCCATATCATTTTTCTATTGAGATTGAGGGGTCAGATTTATCTTTAGAAGTTTCAGAAATTATGGTAAAGTTTCTGAATGACTGCTTACAGCAGATTCATGCGGATCAAAAAATCCATTGAAAGGGATTGTATGGAACAAAGAACAGAAGAATGGTTTGCTGCCAGATTAGGCAAGGTAACAGCTAGTCGGGTCGCAGATGTCTTGGCTAAAATTAAATCTGGCGAATCTGCAAGTCGTAAGAACTATAAAATGGAGTTAGTGGTTCAGCGATTGACCAACAAGGTAGGGGAGTCGTTTACCAATGCTGCAATGGAATGGGGTACAGAGCAAGAGCCATTTGCTAGGATGGCATACGAGGCTCATACAGGCACTTTTGTAAAGGAGGAGGGGTTCGTAGACCATCCCACAATAGAAGGCTTTGGATGCTCTCCTGATGGCATTGTAGGGGAAGGTCTTATTGAGATTAAATGTCCGAATACAGCCAACCATATCGAGACAGTCTTGGAGAACAAAGCTCCAAGTAAATACATCCCACAAATGCAATGTCAAATGGCTTGTACAGGTGCGAAATGGTGCGACTTTGTATCATTCGATCCTAGAGTGCCAGAGGACTTGCAGTTGTTAGTAGTACGAGTCGAGAGGGATCAGGAGTATATCGACTCAATGGAAGTAGAAGTAAAGCAGTTTTTAAGCGAGGTCTTAGACCTATTTAACCAATTAAAAGCGAGGCAGAAATGACCTATGAGATGAAAGATGGCAGCTTTAGTTTATTTAAGAACGACAAAAAGCTCACAGAGAAACACCCTGATTTTAAGGGATCGATTAAAATTAACGGAGTAGAGCATTGGTTTGATGCCTGGACTAAAGAAGGCAAGAATGGGAAGTTCATATCGGGTCGTATTGGTGATCCGAAACAGAAAGGCTTTACTCCCAAGGGTGATGATGAGATGCCCAAGATTAAAGACGATGATTTTGCTTTCTAGGGGAAAACCATGAAAAAGATTGCTATAGGATTGGTAACATATATGTTACTAGGTAGTGCGTATGCTTGTCAGACCACTACAATTATTAGTGGCGATAAAATTAAAGTCTGCACTATTTGTGGAACAGTAGTTAGCTGTATGTAATCCCCGATGAGATCGGCATTAGTGGCGCAATGCCACACCCTTTCAAGGAGTGCCACCCCCCTTCCGATCAGGGTGGCTTTATGACCTTCCAAACAGACCTACAGAGGGGTTTGGAGGTAGAGGAAAGGGTCTTAGCTATCCTACAGAAGAAATACCCTTGTGCGACCCTTGTAAACGCTTTTAAGGGGTACGATATATGGATACCAGAGATAGATAAGTCTGTTGAGGTGAAGTTTGACCCGATGAGCCAACGCACAGGCAATATTGTGGTCGAGATAGAGATGTATGGGAAAGACTCAGGGCTAATGGCTACCCAAGCTGATTACTGGGTTTTCTACGATGGACAGATGTTTGTCATCATGCCGGTCAAGCACATATTTAAGTGCATATTCCTGAGTAAACTACAGTATGTAGAATTTATAGGGGAGGGGGATAGTCAGATCAAAAAGGCTTTCTTAGTAGATAAAAACACCCTATTCAAGTACGGCAAAATATTATGAGAGGTATAAGGTTCTTTCGTCTTTGCGTCTAGTAGTCAGTCCTTTTAATTCTTTACCACCGGCTTTGTTCCATTTTAAGAACTCCTCGGCAGCACCCTCAAACTCACCTCGATTGTGTTTCATCCGAAGGGTAGAATTTTGGAGATTACCGAGTCCAACATTGAAGGCGAAAGACACAAGTGCGCCAAACCGACCAGGAGTAAGCCCATTAGGACATAATCGTTGTACTCCGCTTTCAAACCGCGCCAAATCTTTAGCAAGAATTTCATCTACTTCTCCCATCGTTAAGACTCGATCCCATCCGCTAGGAATGGGCAGAGCCTTTCGTTCTGCTAGTAATACTCTAGCATGATTAGGATCTATGACATGACCGACACCGACAGTCCAAAGTAATGCAGGGCATTGGTAAGGTTTAAATCGGATTCCCTCGTGATGTTTTATAGTTTCAATAACTTTTTTATCTAGCATCATTTCTTAGCAAAGGCTTGAGTCCCGAACCAGAAGGCAATAATAGAGGCTAGGATCTGCATTTCATCTGCATCAAATACCATAGGGATAGCTTCTGCAAACGCTACTCCGCTAGACCATGCCCACCAAATAGAGGCAATGTCTACAATGATTAGTAGGAAAACAAATAGGTATGTAACAACAGGGCGTACAGAGGCTCGTAAGTTAATGATCCATTGGCTTGCACCTTTACCGATTTCTATATCGTGTTGGTACATAGCTGTGCGTTCTTGTGCTTGGGTCTGCATCTGGACTTGATCGGTACGAATCTCCTCGATCTTAGCCTGTGCAACATAACCTCTTTCTAGCATCTGGAGTTCTCTCTCCGTTTGCATCTTAGCTAGTTCTAATTCGTGGGCTTTATCGGACTTGTCTTGAAAGAAGTCTAAGAGTTTAGGTAGTCCACCCATTAGGAAGGACAAAGCTGTAGAGATAAGTGTAAACATTATTTACCCTTTATAACCCCAAGTAACATACCAGGCAACGACTGCAGCCAATGCATAGCACATCCACATAACTCTACGCACTTCTGCCAGATCTTTCCTAAACTCATTTTCTATTTCCTTCTCTTGTTTTTCAATCTTTGCTTTAATGGTTTCTACTTCTGACCATCTCTTTTGACCATGATGTTTTACAAAGTCTTTCTTGACTTGTTCTTCTTGTAGTCTTATATCTTCTTGTTTTTGCCATTGCATCATGGCTCGTTTGAAATACTGCTCTTTTACTACTTCTGCTTCTCTTATTTGCCTTCTGCGTTCTAAGGCTTTTTGTTGTGCTACCGAGGCTGCTTCTTTTTGGACATCCTCGATAGATGATCCGATAGCCTTGCCTGCTTCTTTGCCTGTCTTTACGCTTTCGCTAAATGACTTTGCACCCTCTAAAAACCCAAATTGATCGGACATAGTTCATAGGCTTAATTTAATTTCAAGACAAGAGAAAGTAGAATAGCAATAATAAAAGCTGCCGAACCTATTAGGATCTGTTCTAAGCGTTTTAGCCTAGCGTTGATTCCTGTATAGCGTTCAGCACAGACAGCTTCGTGAGCAGACAAAGCTGCCTCGTTCTTGTCAATCAAATCTATCATGGCAAGCTCGCAATGTACGCACTAGCATCCGTCATCACATTCCCATCAGCATTTTCTACACCAGCTAAGATTTCTTTTTTATATGAATAAGTAAAGTTCATCCTACTAACGCCTTTACTTCGTCTTGTGTAAGACCTAATGCGGCTAGTTTAGCTAGTGCAGAAGCCTTTGTATCAATAGCGGCTTGTGCATCAGCTTGTGCTTGTGCAGTTACGGCTTGTAGGTCGTAAGATACTTCATTGCCGTTAGCATCGTAGGCTACATCGCCACGAATGGTTACTACGGATGGGTTTAATTTAAATATTGTTTCGTGATTTGTCATGTCGCAATCTCCAATAATTGCAATGTTGCTGGGTTATTAGTTGCACCGCTATTCATTGAGCAAGAATTACCAAGGCGTGTTTCCATTTGAATTTTATAAGTGGTAGCAGATGTTGTTGCTGGGCTATCAACACATTGATAAGATGATGGAAAATCTTGAAATTGCGTAGCACTAGTGGAGAATAATATATTATCTCCCCCATAAACATCAGTTGAAGCACCTCTAACTATTTTCAATCTTAAGCATTCACTTGCAACAGCGGGTCTTGTTATTCCACCTGAATTAAATAAAATTAATATTCTGCTAGTGGCAGATGTAGGAGTAATTGTTGCAGTAAAACCTACATCAACAAAACTTGTCGATGTAGTTGAAAAAATTCCACCAGTCATTACAGCACTAACCACTTGCAACACAGAACCAGTAGGTAATGCGGCTTTAGGAATAGACTGACCGCTAGAACCTGTGGTGATGATTGTGCCAGTTTCGTCTGGAATTGTAAGCGTTCTATTACTTGTTATAGCAGATGGAGCAATAACATCAACATAATTAGTGCCATTATCTGTATCTTCATAAAGACGAACAGCAGATGCGGATGTTGAATTTGCTGGGATTGATAAAAGACCAGATACAACTCTTGCTGATTCCACTCCACCAACAGTCAAGCCTATAGTATCTGCTGCTGGAAAATAAATGCCTGTATTGGTATCTCCTGATGTAGTAATAGCTGGTAGTGATACTGTGCCAGCCTGTACTGTAGTTACGCCTGTAGCAGACAATGTAGAAAAAGCACCTGTAGAAGCTGTTGTAGCACCGATAGATGTGTTGTTAATTGTGCCACCGGTAACAATAATAGAGCTAAATGTAACACCAGTAATTGTTCCACCTGTGATCTTAGGTGCAGTCATGGTATATGTGCCATCACGAATACCATCTCCGCAGTCTCTGATCTGCGCCATCATATCGCGCATAGTATCGTTTACTGCTGATGGGAGCATCCCCTCTGGCGCACCATCTGGAGGTGCTGCTGTGTTATTAGCAGGGGTTAGTGAGTATTTTGTATATGCCATGATTAGTCTTTCATTTCAATAATGCCGTAATTACCTAAAATTTGAGCAGTTCCTGCCCATCTTTTTGCCGATGTTGGTGATAATTGTCTTAACTCTTTTAATTTATTAATACCTTGTGGGTCTGTAATAATGTTTGCTATTTTTTCTGCATCTTTAGCAAGGCTTCTTTCTGCTGCCCACTCTGAAACTTTTTGACCCCAGTTTTGTGGTTGAATTCCTGTGCCAATTAAAGTTGCAGCCATTCCAACTGGATCTTGTTCTGCTTCTCGGTACATTTGTTTTAGAATCATTGAATTAAATGTAGTGTCAGATCCTAATTTTTTAACACTACCAGCAGCCTGTAAAACATCAGACAAATCTCTTAATGCTTGAAACTGTTGTGGTTCTAGTGCAATTTGTAATGCTTTTTGTCTTTTAATATCACCTAAAAGTATATTTTGCCATGCATTTCCTACATCTAATTTTACTCTACCTTTTTGTTGTGTAGATGCTTTAGATGCAGTTTCCCAAGCATCTTGTAGATATGCTCGTGTTACAGCACTCCATGCATCAGGATTTGACTTAATAATTTGTTCTTTTACATAAGCTACTGTTTCTGGACTTCCACCTTCAAATACTCGTTTAGCAAATTGATTTAAATTATCTGAACTCATTTGAGTAAGGCTTGTGCCAGTTTTTCTTTCGGCAAATTCTTCTAATGGTTTAGATAAATCAGCAAAAACTTTATTTGCTTCTAAATATGCAGGGTTTTCTTTTCCCATAGCAGTAAGAAGATCATCTTGAATTTTTTTAATTTGACCCTGTATTCTTTTATCTAAAGAGCCAAATGTATCTTCTTTAAAAATAGAATCGATGTTAAATTTTGTGTTTTGCAAAGCAGGCAATCTATCATCTAATACACCCCTAGAGATAATATTGCCATTGTCATCAAGTCTTGGTGCTTCTTTATACATTAAAGATTTTATCTTGCTTAATGTTGCAGCTTGCGCACCTTTTGCCGTTTTTAATTGATTGTCAATATTTTCTACAACACTTGTAATATCTACAGGTTTTGATAACCTAAATGCTTCTGTATATAAAGGCTCTGTCGCTTCTGTTCTTGCTTGCTCTAGTGTTTCTTTTGTTGTAGTAAGTGCTTTTTGTCCTAATTGACCAGCCTGTGTTGGCTCTGTAACTTTTGAAATAGATGTTAAGAATTTATCTATAGCTGGTTGAATTTGCTCAACTTCTCTTTTTTCATAAAATTGTTGCATTGGTTTTGCACTAGTTGGCAAATTACCAATTACTTTTTGTTGTGATGCAAGACTAGAAAGTTGAGTAAGTTCTGCTGGAGTTAATTGAACGCCAAATTGAGATGATTGTTTTAGTAAATTTTGAAGTGATTTTGTGTCTATTTGACCAACATCTCTAACTAAACTTCTTTCTCTTAATCCTCTTGCAATAGCAGGAACAGACTCAAATACACCAGACAACAATCCAGATAGTGCTACATCAGTTGGATTTATTGGTGCGCCAGTAACTTGTTCTGCTATTAACTGTCTAAGATAGTTTGATCCACCACCAACAGTAGTTGCTAACGGAATGTTAACAGCAGGGCTTAATGGTGCTGCTGCAATACCAGCAACTGTAGGTGGTATTGCTTCTAAAACATCAGGGGCATAATAGGCTGTTGTTTCTAATGGTGTTGCAATTTCTTTGTAGTATTTTCCATCATCTGCTAGATAAGCAATATTTCCATCTATAATTTTATATTTGCTTTCTGGAATACCTCGTTGTCTTGCAAAATATTTAATTGCTTCTTGTTTTTCAGTTGGCAATCCACCAGCAAATGCTCGTGGTACTCCTGCACTTTTTGTAGGATCTGCAATAGCACCTTTAGGAACATCTGCCCCTTTGTGTTCCATTGGTTTTGGGCGAGACAATCCTAATAGTTCCTCTGTAATACTTGCAACATCAGGAGGTTGTTTAGATGTTTGTTTTGGAACACCCAAACCTAATAATTCTTCTGTTATGCTCATATTGTGTCCTGTTATAACAAGCCAAATTCTTGGGCTAATTTAGTTCTAATTGCATCTCTATCATCAGGTTTATTTGGATCTAGTTTTAAGTCTCTAGCTATTTCTGCTTCTCTAGCTTTCATAATTGAAGGTATGTTATCTAAAGAAACATCAGTAATTTTAAGTCCATTCTTTTTGACATAAGACAGTCTTACTTCTGCTAGTTTACCAAGCCTTAAAACTTCATTTGTCTTGGCAGTAAACTGTGTTGGGCTATCTTTTTGTGGATCAGGAATAGCTGATCTTAAACGATTTTCTTCGCTTCCTGCTCCTATAGCAGCACCCGTTAATTGATTAATGTAAAGATTTAAATTAGACATTGCATTTTGTTGAAATGCTGTGTAAGCAGTTAAATCGGATTTTTCTGTTTCATTTAATGGTCTATTAAGTTTTTCAGCTTCTGACAACAATGTCATTTTTGCTTGGAATGGTCTAGTTAAAAACTCAGGTCTAAATTGATTCATTGCAGATTGAAAGTTAAGACGGCTTCTTCCTAACTCCAACAAATCTTTATCTACCAAATTAGCACCTTCTTTTCCAACTGGCATAGCAACACCACCAGTAAGTGCTTGTCCTTTGTTAATGTATTGAACTATATTTTGACTAGCACCTTTTGGAAGATCAGATACTTTGTCTGATCCATAAAACAGTTTTGCATAATTACCAAAATCACCAGTTAGTTTTCCTTGATTATTAATTACAGGTGTTAAACCACCAGTAATGTTTTTTTGATAAACAGAATCTCCAGCAGTTAAATATTCTGGTGCATATTTTTTTGCTTCGTCTATATAACCAGCACCCATTAACCCGCTTACCAATTTTTTTATGTCAAATTCTTGCGAAACTTGTGGTGTTGTAATTTCTTGTGGTTTTCCTTGAACTGGAAAATTACCTGATCTAGCTAATGATTGCAAACCTACATCACCCATTAATAGATTTTCTTCCATCATTTTAGCTACCATTGGATCTTGTGATGACATTCCAGGAGCTATTGTTACAGTAGGAGTAAAAGCACCCTTTCTAATTTGTTCTATTTCTTTTGCTTGCTTTTGTTTTCTAGAAAACTCACTCAACTGCATACCAGTTAACATTTGCTTTAGATTACGATCAAACGATTGGTTATAGCCTTCTGAAGCTGCACCTAATGCACCACCTAAAGCCTGTCCTGTGCTAATAGGTTGTCTTGTTTGTCCAGACGATCCTAGTAAAGCAATAGCAGCGTTTAGCAAGGCTGATTGGTTAGCACCAGACCGCATCCTTTGTGTCTCGGCAGGACTAATAAACTGAGAGTAGTCTGGTTGTTGTCCGAATAAAGCTGATAGATCAATTGCCATAATTTATCCTAGTAAAGAATTTGGATTTCTTGGTCTTTGTAGAGCCAATAAGTTATAAATGCCAGAGTAATCTACTGCGCCTTGTGGCATCTGTGTTCTACCGCCCATTTGCATTTGTGGCGTTGGTTGTGGTTGTTGCTGACCACCACCTAATAAACCACTTGCACTTCTTAAACCTTGTATAGCTTGCATAGGAGATATTCTTGTAGGTAATTCTTTTGCTGCTGCTGCAATCTCTGCATCTATAGCAGCCATTTCTGTTGGAAGTGTAGTAGCTGGTACGGCATTACCACCAGGAGTTAATGTTACTTCTCTAGAATAATCTGTTATTGGCGCGCCTTCTGATACTGGTAGTCCTGCTAATACATCACCACTTGCGCCTGATGTACCTAATGCACTTTCACCTGTTAATCCTAATTCTGCTGCTGTGGCTGCATCTAACCCTACAAATCCTGATCCACCTAATAAACTAGTTCCTGCTGGAATCCCTGTGTTTGCTGCACCAACCATTCCTGCTGTAGTAGCACCTTCTGCTAATGCTGCTGCATCCAATAATCCTGCACCGCTAGCTCCTGTAGCATAAGATGCTGCTGCTGAATTTGCTGCTGCTGTAGCTTCTGCTGCTGTAGCTCCACTAGCAATTGCTGATGAATATGCTGCTTCTCCTGCTGCTGTAGCTGCTGCTTCTGATCCAACAACAGTTGCTCCCTCTGCTGCAAAAAGAGATGGGTCTAAATATCCTGTAGCATAAGCAACTGCAATAGCAGCAGGTAAAGTCCATCCACCAGGAATTTCTCTATTTACTGTTTTATCTACTTCCGATAAACCTTGCCCTATGGCTGGAAATGGATCTACTGATGCTAATGCTTCTCCGACTCCACCACACATAGCTATTCCTTTAAGTGTTTAATTGTATTAAAGCCAACAGTTTTAT
>Ga0315909_10002105_pt1 | contig 26000 bp, 36 predicted proteins | sample LakEriMetagenome_11_FD_203527 | JGI IMG/M metagenome (GOLD analysis project Ga0315909, IMG submission 203527) | Freshwater fungal communities from buoy surface, Lake Erie, Ohio, United States - Buoy 2 MA125 | ecosystem: Environmental > Aquatic > Freshwater > Lake | place: USA: Lake Erie, Ohio...
TTGTGTTTTGTTCCGACATTATTTTTCACCTCCTAGTGATTTTTTACCTTAGTTAAATAGGTCGGCATTTGTGAGGAAACGACCGCCCCATAGGGATTTGTGAATCACTTGTGGTGATTCCTGTACGATCTCGCCTAGATCGCCAGACTTGCGGAAAGCGGTATCTTGCTCTACAAGATCTACTCGCTTGCCAAACTCGTTAAAGTTGCTCTTAATACCGTTAACATCTGATGTTACTGCATCAAGAGACTTTGTTACTGCTGTTACCTTCTCGTTAAGAGATTTGATAGTTGCAGCAAGATCGCCAAAGGCATTAGTAAGAGAAGTATTAATTTCTGAAACTGCCTTGGCAACTTCTTCTTTAACATCTGCAATAGATTTTTCCACTGCATTCTCTACTTCAACTGCTGCTTTTGCAACAGAAGAATCTGCACTAGCATCATCTGATTTAGCAACAGCAAGTTCTTCAACTGCTGGTGCTTCTTCAGCGACTGCGGGGGTTTCTGTTGCTTCTGCAACAACTTTTTCTGCTTCTGCAACAACTGCTGCTTCTGCATTTACCTCTGCTGGCTGTGCCTCTGGAGCAACCTCTGCATTTTCAACTACAGTTTCTACAACTGCTTCTGTTGATTCTGTCATTGGATTTACCTCCTTAGTAATCTTAATTGTATTAATGCCTTTAGCACTATCAACTAAGAATTTTATCATTTCTGCGTTATCTTTATCATTTTTTTCTATAAAACCAATATTTTGCATTTTGTTTCCAGTTACTGGACTTGTTACTGAATCAGAGTCTGAGACCATAACAATACCGTTTTCTGAATCCCAGAATACGTTTTCAATTTCTGTCTTTGACAAGTAACCTTCAACAACATTTTGGCCATTTACTTTTTCAATAGAAAGTATGTTTGCAAACTGATTTGCTGGATTATCTACAAGAGAAAGTTCGTGCAACTCATAAGTTTTAATTACACGGATTGTTTTATCAATCTTTTCATCATAAGCATCATCCCAAGTTTTTATATTTCCACCAATTGAAAAACCAGTATATGTTCCGTCTAAAACTTTTTCCCAAGCATCTTGTGCGCCTTTAGAAACATAAGCAGATACATAAACTCCGCTATAAAACTTTTTATCGCTAGGATCAAAATATTTGTCTTCTTTAAAAGAAACAATTTTTCCTACAGCACTTGGTTGATGCATTTCACGAAGATTGCCACGGAAATTCTTAAAAGCCTCTACACTAGATTCTGTTGTGACGATGTCGCCTTGACGGTCAACGTTATCAAGCGTAGCAAAGCCAGACACCATACGGCGTTCAACGTCTACTTTTCCGATGGGCATTGAAAGGCGAACATTGTTGCCTTTAGTTTCCCAATGAGCCTTGTTTGTTAACATAACGTTATAATTATAGCACTGGTTTCTATACTTTTCTCAACTATTGAGACGATCTACCCTCACCTTGTGCATTACGTCCAGATATTGTAGTTGGTGAATCAGAATTGTTATTTGTTCTTTCTGAATCTCTTTCACGATTCCCTGCTAAATTTGCTCTAGCATCAGTTGCTTGTCTTGGTGACATTACAAATGGCTCATCTCCATCTGCTCTTAATGGCAAGTCTAACTTTTCACGAGCCTCATTTGGAGTCATAACCTGAGTCTTTACATATCTTTCAAGAATCTGAGATTGTGCAATTTCGTCAGTTAATGTTAACTCATTAAACTTAAGTTCAAGAATATCTGTTTTTTCTCTAACAACCTTGTTTATGATTTTCTCTAGGTGTCTTTGTGCTGGACGAGATACTTGCTCTTTAAATGTGCGATCTTGAGAAAGTGCTGCTGCTATACCTGCAGAGTCTGCACCACCCAGTTTTGAAATAGGAACTTGATGGGCAATTAGAATGTCATCACGATTTTGTTTACGATACTCTTTAAATGAGCCATCTTGTATACCGTTTTCAATTGGCTCCATCTTAAACTCAACCTTATTGCCCTCTGTATCTCCAGGAAGCGGTATATAAAGGGTTCTGTGTGACTGAGCCTTAAGACCAGTTTGTAAAAATCTAAACATCTTATCTTCAGCGTCTCCTGATAGTTTTGCACCTTTTAAAGTTACAACATATCTTGGAACAGCCTTGTTTTCAAAGTAGTCAATATTATATTGAGAAGCAAGTTGATCTCCGATAAGAGATGGCATTGCTGAAATGATGTCTGGAATACCATAAAATGTGTTTAAGGGTGAATACTCTTTAAGATGAATAATCTCGTTAGGTCGTGGATCTGTACCTAAAGGATTTGCATTCTTTGCTCCAAAGTTTCTAAAGTAAACCACCTTTTGACCAATAATCTGCACAAATCCATCACGTAAGCGTCGTATACGAACAGTAGTTGCAGGAATGTGACCAAGGTAGCCAATCTCTCCAGCAGTTGTTCTACCAACTTCAATAAATCCATTACCTGTTGCTTGAAGATCTGTATAGACTTTTTCCATTGTTTTTGTAAAACTATCATCATCATTTAAATTTTCTAGCCAGTCACGTAGTTGAATCTTGGCTCTTTCAATACGATTGCGAGCACGTTCTACCGCTTCTGCGTCATCGTTCATTTCAAACCTTAATAACGTTCTATCTGAAATATCAAAACGATATCCAAGACCTACAACGTTTTCTACCTTAGCATCAATAGCAGCATGGTTAGCAAATGATGTGTCATAAAAGTTTGCTAATTCATACATGTTATATGGAGGGGTAATTACGTCAAATAGTCCATAGCCATTTCTATATACCGTGCCAGGATTGATTTGTTTTGATCCCGCATTTGTTCCAGATGGGGTTGCGTTTGCTGCATCTAAATATCTTTCATTAAATTCAGGAGCAGCATATTTTGTTAAGTTGCGAGTTGTTCTGCGACGAAAGTTTTGATCAAGTCCAACGTAATCTTTTAAAACGTCCCAACTTTTATTAAATGGATCGTGTGATTTAAAAGCATTATCTTCTCTTTCCTGTGTATTAATACTTGCACGGATATATTCTTCGTCACTCATCCATAGCCCCTCTTCCATGCTTTTCTAATGTTTGTTGTGCTGCATGCCAAGCACCTAAATCATTCATTGAAGGAATTAAACCTTCTTTTAATCTTGCTTTTTGTTCTGAATACTCTTCTTCACTAACCTGAGTTAACCCTGGAACAAACACAGCCTTGCCAAGTCCATCATCTCCGTAGTGAATTGCAGCCTTTTTTAACTCTGCAATTTTTGTAAGATCTCCACGATCAGACGGTATATTTAAAACTGAGCCTTCATCGTCTGTAAACCATTTACCACTAGATGTCTTATACACGTAAAGACCCCAGTCATAATGTTTATCTATTACCTGACGACGTACATTTTTAACATAAGGTTTACCAGTTTTTGGATTAATTAAAGATTCCATAACCACAAGTATAGCAGATTATACTGGTGTAGATACGTTAGTTGACCATTCTACTTCTGCATATACATTTAATTTTTCAGGCTGATAAACTAATCCTTCTCCATCATCAACGATTATTTTATTTGTGCCTATATATGTTTTATAAATATCTGAGGGGTTAATACCATAGAACTCTGATGATCCTATTACTAACATGCCGTCCCAAGTAAAGTTATTAAACCAGAACTGCCAGTCATTTGTTGTAATGCCGTCTGTTAATACCTGGAACCACGGCCTGAATGTTCTACTTTCAACCTCTTGTAGGCTGTTTGCCTGATAATAGGCAATGTTATTAAACAATATTGGTCCCGTCAAGTTTATGCTTCCAAGATATGAATTATAAACAAGGGAAGTCAAAAATGCTATACCTATTGAAGACCACTCTTTAAGAGATAAGACTGGCTCTCTGACTAGACTTCCATTTAAATAAAATCCAACACCATTATAAGGAACGCCGTTTTGGTTTAAAACAAACACTCTGCCTCTATCTAGGTCTGCGCTGTTTGCTTGTAAGTAAAACTTAAGAGTTCCGCTCTTGTGATTAATTTCAAAAATCTCTGTTGCTGTTGCTGGAAACGCATCTTGATCATATCTTAGCCATAACTGCATAGCACTTACCTTATAGTCTGTTGCTAATTCTTTATTAATTGGTAGGGTTAGTCCACGATTTTCTAAAATGTTAATTTCACCACGAACTTCAATTCCAGATGTTTTTGTCAAGTATAGATATGGTGTGCTTTCTTTATATATGCTAAATGGGTTTTTAGACTTATAGTCAAAATAAATTCCATTCTTTTTATACGGAAACAGGTCTACTCCAAACCTAGTTCCCACAGGATTAAAAGAGTTGTCATTAAATGCTTGAGATGCTAACTGTAACTTATTTAATAAAATAGGCTTTGTTAAAATTCCACGGCTGTTAAACTCAAGGCTGTAGACAATTGCAAGTTCATTAAAGTCTACCGATTTAATTGGATAGATTAATGTGTTATTTAATACCTCAAACCTTGTAGTTTCCCAATCTTCATAATTATTTAAGTCAAGAACTTTGTATTCGTCTGGCGCTTCTTCATTAGCAAAAGAGGTAGGAATATTAGCACCATCTGCAACATATTGAAATGTTACATAACTTTTTATTTGTGCACCATCTGTGTTGTAATAATAGTCCGATGCTCCAGATTCCTGCTCTAAGGTGGTTGTTGTCGGATACCCCAAATTAAATTGTAAAAAATCTATTTCATAAAATTCTTCTCCACTGCTATTTTTTACAAATTGAGCAAAATAAGAAAGTGGAAGATAATCTTGCCAATACCCAGCAACACCAATGTCTAAGAAGTATTTTTCATATGCCTCTGATGGAAGTATTGTGTAACTGGCAGTGTGATCAATTAATTCTTGCCCCTTGTCTAATTCAATAAATCCGTTACTATCAACATAATCTACTATTTTTGTAGAGTTTAAGGTTGTAGATAACCCTACAGAATAAAGTCTTCCAGTAAAGGTAAACTCTCCAGAATCGTCTCCACACACGTACATTTTTAAGGAACTTTGATTTCCAAAAAATGAACTTACGTTGCTGCCAAATTTTTCTGACAATGTATTTATGTTAAACCCAACTGCAAAAAGGCTATTAGCAGTTATTGCACTAGAAGTAAATAGCAATTGTGTAGTTCCGTTATAGGTTAAAGAATATTTGATTAAATTTCCGTCTTTAAGAATCGTAAAATAGTTATTGTTTAAGGGGTTGTATATCTTAAATAATATTTCATCTGATGCTAGGTTGTGAGAACTAAAGACTCCATAACAACTCTCAACCTCACTTGACAATAAATTAAATCTTGAAAAATTAATATATGACTCAATAGAGTTCCAGGTGTTGTTAGGTCTAAATGATAAAAATTTATCAGTAATAACTGGTCCAGACTCATTATCCTGTGCGTCTTTATTGTCATCGTACAACTCTTGCAATGTTTTAGTGCCTAAAAATATTTCTGGTAAAGTATACTCTGGCGTTCTTAAACTTGTTTGAGTAGTTGCTAAATTATCAAAACTGCCTTGATCCCAACCAGCAAAATCTGGATAGTTGTAGTTAGCAGTGTAGTCTGCAAATGAATAATCTATAAACGCGGTAGTTCCACCATAAGATGAGTTAATTCCTTCTGCAGAAATAACTCCTTGCCCATAAACCCATCTACGCTTTGCAACTGTAACTGGAACCTGATAAGAATATATAGCAACACAATCAAGTTCAAAAGGATATACGTTGTTACTTGCATAAAACCCTAACCAATCTTGACTATCTCCATTGTTGTCAAGTTCTTCTGGGAGAGTTAAACTGGCGGTATCTAAAGATAATGACAACACTTCTTCTCCATTGACCAACAGAGATGCAGAATCTTTAATTAAACGAATATGAATAAGCATTGGTCTAAACCATTCGCCTACGAAATGTGATGCAAACTGATCTCCAATAACTAATGTTAAAAATCCATCTTCAACATATAAGCCATCTTCTGAAGATATTGGTCCAAATATTTTAAATGGTGTAAATGTGTTTGCTGCTACTCTTGCCCAAAATTCAACAGTGTAATCGTTGTACTGTCCTTTTTTATTTAAAAATCCTTTTCCTGGAATAATCAAAGATGCATCAGTGTTTGGTTCTAATCTTGTAACTCCACTTGCACCATAAACTAATGGAACACCAGCATTCTTGCATTTTAATCCACCCTCAGTAATGTAGTATCCAGAATCTTCTGCTACTCCATATGCTTGTGCCTCTACTGCATCGTATCCACCATAAATACTTATGTCTGTTGGAACTGTTGTTTCTGTTATTCCGTTTAAAGAATAAGTATTAAATTCTTCATTCCATTGTCCCAAAGTAATGCCATTAACATAAAATTCGTTATCTTCAACTTCATTTGATCCTTCAAAAACTTTAATTTTAAATACGATTCTTAGTTGTGCAGATACGTTTGGTATTTCAAAAGTTTCAGAAACAAAGCCCCACTTTTGATAAAGTGTACTTGTAAAAGTTTTTAAATTTTGAACTATGGTTGAGGTGGCTGGATCTGTATACTCATATCCTATTGACACTGTTTGTAAAAATAAACTGTTTGAATAAAAATATGATCCGATGGTAAAAGTTCCAAGATCTGAAAGAGTGTTAAAGTTAATAATGTTTGGACTAACGATTGATGCTTCAAGACTTTCTGATACGGGAACATTAACTCTAACTCTCGTTAAATGACTATTTATAAAGGGTTCGTTTAAGTCTTCAGAGGATGCTACAAGAGCAGCGCTTGTTGGTGTCCACAAAGTTGCAACATCGCGTTGTGCTTCAGTAATTAAACTTTTATAGTCAAGTTTGTCATCTAGTGCCCACAAAACTAGCGGATGCTCAGAGTATATTTTTTCTGCATATAAATTTGATGGGTTAGACATTTTTCTCCTATAACCTTATTATAGCAGGATGAAACTAATTTTTAGGAACCCATAACTTTTCATTACCCTTATTATGATACCGTGCCATAACAAACAATAAGTCTGAAAGCCTGTTTAAATATTTTGGAATGTTTATATTTATACCCTCAATTTTCCAAACCTCACGCTCTGCCCTTCTCACAATAGTTCTTGCGTTATGCAAGGGACCTGTAGGTAAAACAAAAGAACGCAATGGCTCTAAATATTCATTATAGTCATCAATTATATTCTCTAAATATGTAATTCTTTCTTCTGATATTGTTATGGTTGGAGCGCCAGAAAGTTCTGCACCAAGATCAAATAAGTCACTTTGGATTCTGTCTATGATGTCATTATGATATTCCGTCGCCATTCCAATAGCGGAGTTGGCTTCATCTACTGCACCTATTGCTTCAATTAAAGAACTGCTTTTGTCTATTCTTTCATTTGTAGCGGTAGAGGTTTTTCCATCATCGCCAGTCTTTGTATAAATACGAGTTAAGTGAACCATTAGTGTCCTGTCAAAGAACGCCAGATATCAACTGTAATACTGTTGGCTATATAAAGTCCAACCAAATTTATAACCAATTGAAATGCGTACTCAATTTTAGTAGGTTTCTTTTTTTGTAACGGAAACTCTATAACATTATTTAATTCTTTATAGGCTAATCTCATGGAAATATTAACTCTCCTTTAGGACCAGTCCAAACCAATCCAACTGAGTCTCCTATATTTAAATATTGTTGATCTATGGCAAGTTGTCCCCAACCCCACTCATTACGTGGAAATGGAATAACTTGTTTTTCTTTAATAATAATTGCCCAATACGCTTCTGCGGGTGGCATAACTTCACAAGACTCTGCCTTTTCATCTGGCAAACCATTAACTCTACAAACCACACCAAGTCCATACTTTTTAGTACCTTCTATTTTAAGATTGGCTTGTTTTAAAACATTTAAAGCAAGAATGCTGCTAGATGATTCTACACATTTTTCTAACTTTGTTTGATTATCTAAAACTCCATAATCAACATAAAGATTTATACAGTTGTCATCTGGTTTGTTTATAACAAACAGTGTTGCTCCAACTGCTATAAAAATTGCTAATGATGCTAGTATTTTTTTCATTTTATCTCCCTTAGTATAATTTTATCTCACAAGCGTCTGTACTGCAATAGGCTTCACCTTGTGCTTCTAAATTTTCTACGCCATCATAAATTGCAGACCAATCAATTTTTGCAATTTTGCCTACGTAAGAATTATATTCTTCTCTTGTAATATTGTTGTATGGTTGTTGCGGAAATGTTTCATTACCCATAGGTAAAAACGAAACAGCCTTTAACTCACCTTCATAAAGATGAAGGGCTGGAGCCACATGCTTCTTTTCTGTTTCTTTATCAAAAGACAGAGTTACAGAAACTCCATTATCAGACCAATACTTTTGAGCAGTTGCTGCCAAACCAATTTTTTCAAAAAGACTTACATCCTTTTCAGAGCGGGGATGTCCAGATGCTACTGGGAAGTAGACTACTGAAGTGTTAGCAGAAACTAAGTCTGCTTCAACTTTATACCCTGCTGCTTTAAATAAATGAAGCATTGGGTCTGTATTTCCAAACCTTATAGCACGTAGATAAAATGCTCCTCCTGGACCCCAGTGAACTCCTGGTGTTGCACCAGATAGTAGTGACACAGAGCCTGAAGGTTTGACGGTAGTTACACGAATTGATTCACGTACACATAGCCATTCTGAGTATGAATGATCGTATGCTTTAATTTTTTTATACCCTTCGTCCATCCATTCACGAACTGCTGGCATACCCTTTGTATCTGCAAAAGATGCAATACCAGTTAAAGATGTTCCAATACGACGATTACGTTGCATAATGCCATTTGTGGTTTGCCAATGTGTTGGCATCAGGGTTACAGTCTTTCCATATAGATACGCAAACTTTAGTGTACGAAGAAAATCTTCTTTATCTTCGTGACGGTTTAAGTGAACTTCTACTAATGTACATAGTTCGTATGATTCTAATGGTTGTTCTGCACATGGATTAAAACCCATTACACGATAATCTTTGCCATCTGGTGCATCTGCAAGTCTTCCATAATTACGAGCAACATCAAGCCAAATAAATCCTGGCTCTCCATTGTCTGCAATTAAGTCAACATAATCTTCATAGTTTGTTCCAACCTCTGCAGAAATAGAGTTGTTAGACATCCAAGCCCATCCTGGATTTTTTGGATCATAAGAATTACGCTCTGGAAAAACTTCTGCATTTTTTAAATTACTAAAATCTTTGTCTTCTGCATTTCCTAAAGCAAGGGTAGCAGAACGACGAACATTACCAGAAACAACGCAGGTACCGATAAGATTAATAATATCCACAATTGCACGAGAATCAAACTTGTCTCCTGCTCTAGATCCCACAATCTTTGTAATTCGGTTATGTAAATCCATTAATGGTCCTGGACCACTGGCTACCCCGCCAAAACCTTTAATAGGTGCCCCCAAAGGTCTAATAAGGCTATATTCAAACTGCTGTATAGGCTGGTTTGGACGAAGATATGAATTTATTAATAATCTTACAGACTCAACCCATCCTTCTCTAGTATCAGGAATTTCATATATTGAGGGTGGTTCTGTTGGAGCATAAATTAACATTTCTTTTTCTTGTCCTAGAGTATCAAAGCCTACGCCTATACCCAACATTAATGCATCCATAACCCATGCGAACAAGGCTCCTGGATCATTACGATCAATATCACGAGTAGATACCATTGCACAGTTTTGCAAGGCAGCAGAGTTGCGTTTATCCATAGTCATAGGGGTTCCAAATGCCCATAGGCCACGACCTGGTGGCGTCCACTTTAATTCAAACATTCTTTGAAAGGCTTCTTGAGCAGACTTTTGAGCCTTGTTATCATTCCAAGGTAAACGATTTTCTTTAGCATGGTTTTTTTGAACTGAATACATGCCCTCAATTACACGCTTACAAACCTCATACCATCTTTCTTTTGTACCGTCTTCTTTCATACGTGAATAAGTGCGTATAAAAGTTACCTCACCAAGAGAGTTTGATCCAGCGTCTGAGAATCCAAATGGGGGTGGAGTGTCTTTGTATTTTGCTACGAAGTCTTCTAATAAACGAAAAGAAAAGGTATCTGACATAAAATTTCCAACTTTCTAATAAAAAATATGATAAGTACTTTAAGAATTATAAAGTAGTGTTAAGTATATCATAAGTTTAAAAAGAAAAACACGCTTGTTTAAGGCGTGTAAATCTTTAGTTTAGAGTTAGTGCTTTAATTTTTAAAAAGTGTTAATAAAAAATTAAGTTAGTACTTTTATTTTAAATAAGTACTATGCACCAATTAGCATAAATTCGCTAAATGCTGCTCCGCCACCAGATGTTGCCCAAGATAAGTTTCCAGAACCATCGGTTGACAATGCTTGTCCTGCTGTTCCGTCTGCTGCAGGAAGTACCCAAACCTTATTTGCTGTAACGGTTCCTGGAGATTTAAAACCAACATAGTGGCTTGAATCTGTATCTGCCAATCTAAGTTCTTTAGTAGCATTAAGTGTAAGGTGTTCTGAAGATGTCCATGAGTCTGTTGTGTCTAGCCAGTTAAAGGTTTTATCTGTTGCACCCTTGAGTGTTATACCGCCACCATCTGCTGTTGTGTCTGTTGGTGTTTCAACATCACCAATAACAATGTTTTTATCATCTACTGCAAGAGTAGTTGAGTTAATTGTTGTGGTTGTTCCGTTTACCGTTAAATCTCCAGTAACTACAAGATTGTTTGCTGCTGTGACTGTACCATTTAAAGTAATGTTAGATGTTGCTCCAGAAGAAGAACCAACTGTAATTTCTGTGGTTCCTCCTGTTGAGCCAGTTCCAATATTAATTGTCTTAGTTCCAGTTGTTGTTGCACCAGTTCCAATTGCAATTATTCCAGTTGTTCTTCCTGATCCTCCACCAAGTGTGAGGTTTCCAGAACTTTGTCCTCCACCAAGTGTTATGTTTCCAGCACCTGTTCCAAACAATAGATTTACAGAAGTAGATGAAGTTGGTCCCTCTACTGATGAAGGCAATTTAACTGTTGTTGTAAATGTTGGTGAGTCTGTAAACGCTACGGTTCCTGTTGCGTCAGGAAAAGTAATTGTTCTGTCTGCTGTTGGGTCTGTAACTGTGAGTGTTGTTTCAAAATCGTTTGCTGTGGCACCTTCAAGAACAATACTTCCATCTGAAAGTGTAAGCCCTGAAACTACTGGACTTGTTAAAGTTTTGTTTGTAAGAGTTTCAGAACCGTCTAGGGATACTAAATTAGCATCAGTTACAGCAGTGTTAAATTCAGCCAAGGTTCCTGAAACTGTGTTTGAACCAAATGCAATAGTTTTATTAGTTAATGTTTGAGTTGTACTATCAAGAACAATTGTTCCTGTAGCGTCTGGAAAAGTTGCTGTACGATCTGCGGTAGGGTCACCTGCAGAAATTGTAAGTTCAAAGTCATTTGCTGTAGAACCTTCCATGGTAATTGTTGAAGTAAATACACCAATGTTTGTAATGTCTGAAAGGTTACCAGTTGTAATAACTGTACCAGTAACATCTGGAATAGTAATTGTTCTGTCAGCAGTTGGATCTGTTACTTGAAGGGTAGTTTCAAAGTCATTTGCTGTAGCGCCTTCAAAAGTAATACTTGAACCAAAAGCAGGATTTACAGTAGAGTTAATGTCGGCAAAATAATCTATGTTTGCCCAGTGATTTGTTCCATCACCAATTTTAAATTTATTTGTGTCTGATTCCCAACCCATTTCACCAGCATTTAATACTGGGTTTGCTGATGTCCATTGCGCTGCAGTACCTCTGCGTTGCTGCATTCTGGTTGCCATTTATAACTCCTTATACTTAGTTATATTATAACAGATAATTAGTTAAAATTATCTATTGCTGTTCCGCCATCAAACGTTGCTTCAAACTCTGAAGTGTTGTATAGTCCTGCACTTACTAAAACTCCAGGTTCATTGTATGCTCCACCACTAATAAACGTACTAACAATTAAACCAGTTCCATCAATAGCAGTATCGTGAATGTGATCTTGTAATGTTTCTGCATCTTCAAGTGTTGCAATTGCAACCCATTGCCCACTATAGTAAACGTGTACACGTTCTGTTAAAGTGTCAAACCACAAATTTCCATTTACTGGAGATACTGGTTGTGTTGTTCCAACAGTTGGTGATCCTACTGCAGTATCTACATACAGTTTTGTTGCTGCATGTGTATTTTCAGTAGGGGTGGCAACTGTGACTGTTGATCCAAAGATTCCGCCTTCGGCTACATTAATACCGTGCTTTACTCTGAAGTCTTTATTTACAGTTGCCATAATTTAGCCCCTATCTTAATTATGCTTCAATATATGTTTTGTGTACTTTAACAACAGTATCTGATGCAGCACCAGTTACTAAAAGACGAACATTTCCACCATTATAATCAGCATCTGTCGTTCCTAGGACTGCATTGCTAATTACATCTGCATACTCTGTTAAGTAAACATTGTTTGATCCATCAACAGTAACTAAAACTTCAATTACTTCAATGTCTCCCGCTTTTTTCATCTGAACAATATATTTTGCAGATGAGTAAGTGGTTGCTGACCATGAATCAATCACTGTTGCTGATGTTGATGCGGTAGCAGTGGCAGTTCCAAGTAATGCATCTGTAAGAGTTACAGATCCAACTGTTACACCACTAAATGTTGGTGTTGCTGTTGAGTGAATATCTTGTGGTGTAGATAATGTAATTGCACCTGTTGATGCACTTGCAGTAATTTGGTTTGCTGTACCAGTGATTGAAAGTACGCCATCGTTTGTAACTGCATCACCAGTAATACTAATACCAGTTCCAGCGGTAACGTTTAATGTATTTCCTGTCTTAGAAAGACCATCGCCAGCAACTACTTGTCCTAAACCAGTAAACTGAGTAAAGACAAGGGCTGTGGTTCCAACTGTAATTGCGCCATCGTTAGTTAATACGTAACCTTGATCAGCGTTAGCAGTTCCTTCTTCTACGAATACCGCAAAATTTGAAGTAAGTTCTGCGCCTGTATCTGCATCTGTAGAACGAGTTGGTGCTCCAGAGGCTGCTACTACATAAATACCGTTTTCTGAACCAGTTGATTGGTTTTTAACAAGAATACGATTTCCAGTTGCAAGAGTTACTCCATCAAGAGTGTCACCATTTTCTAGATCAGAAGCAAGCGTTACGTTAGTAGTTGTTGCTGCACGGACTGATGCCTTCCAGTCAATACCTTGTGCTGCTGAATCTACATAAGCCTTTGTTGCTGCATCTGTTGAATCTGTTGGAGTTCCAAGACCTGTAATCTTGTTTGTGCCCATTGCAATTGCACCAGTCATAGTGCCACCAGCAAGTGCTAATACATCTGCTGTAAGTGCTACTGTACCTGTAGCATTTGGAAGTGTAATCGTGTGATCTGCTGTTGGGTCTACAACTGTAAGTGTTGTTTCAAAATCGTTTGCTGTAGCACCTTCAAAAACAACTCCATTTCCATCTACTGCTGGTGATGTAAGGGTTTTGTTTGTAAGGGTTTGTGTATCAGATGTACCAACTACTGAACCTGTAACACCGTGTACGCCAGTTGATGCACCTGTATGTGTTGTTAGGTCTGAAGATGTAGCCTTGGCATCTAACTGAGTTTGAATTGCTGATGTAACACCATCTACATAGTTAAGTTCTGCAGCGGTTGCAGTAATTGATGTACCAGCAATTTGTAAAGTTGTAGCATTCACTTCTCCTGCTGCACCATAAATAACTGCTTTACTATTTACAACAGTTCCTGCTACCGAACCATCTATTAAGTTAATTTCTGTAGCGGTTGAAGTAACAGCAACATCTTCATTAATTTTTGGTGAAGTAAGAGTTTTATTTGTTAATGTGTCTGTTGTATCACGAAGAACTACTTGTCCAGTTGCATTTGGTAATGTTATTGTACGATCTGCTGTCGGATCTTCTACCTGTAATACTGTTTCGTAATCATTAGCAGTGGTACCTTCAAATGAAACGCTTGCTTGAAATACTCCAACTGGTTGTGTTTCTTTCCAGGCAATTCCATTTGCTGCTTGATCGTCTGCTGTAAGCACATAGTTATTTGTTCCAACTGCTAGACGAGTTACTGCATCTGCACCAGATGCAACTAGTAAATCACCTTTTGCATCTACTAATGCTTCTGTTAATATATCGTGGTTGTTTACAGTTGCGGTTGAACCTTCAACTATAAGTCCCGATTTTACTCTAAAATCTTTTACTACGGTTGCCATCTTTTATCTCCTTGGTTAGGCCTTTAATCCCATACGCATGTAGCGTAGAGTTATAGGTGTACTTCCCCCCACAGGAACTACAGTTAATGAAACTGTATCTCCAGCCTTTGAAACAGAGATGGTGCCAATATTCCCATCATTTTCAATAGTGCCATATTGACTAACAGATACATCTGATCCGTCATTCAATATCGTTAATTCTGTAACGGCGTACTTGTTAGCACCGCCTGCTACATGTTTGAGTGAGATCATATATTTCATTGATCTAAACTCACTTGATGCAAAACTATCAAAAACAGTTGAGTTTTCAATACCATTGATTGTTAACTCATTATTGCCGTCTGAGCCAAGATCTGTAGACCTAGCAGAGGTACTATCAATTAAATCTACATAGTTCTCTTGGGTTGGTCTATCACCAGTTTGAAACAGGGCCTTAACGTTTGCTGTTGATATCTTTGCCATACCGCAATTATATCATTATATGTTAAAGTATATAATTAGAAAAACCAATTATTTGAATACCAATTCCAGGAGGATTTGCTGGATCGTATCCTTCAATACCAATGTTTGTAATTGTAAGTCTAAAAGGTAAGAATGATGATGGCGTAATAACTTTTGCATAATCTACCTTTTGAAAATTTGACGGTATTGGTTTTAAGTCAGAAACTGCGACGGTATTGGTCAATGTAGCAATAGCAAGAACTGCACCTAAAGCAGCATTAGATGCTGTTGAGTTAAAAGGTTTTATGTTAGAAAGGGTTTTTATTGGTTTTATATCTTGAATAGAAACGGGGTTTGATATATTGCTAATGGTTGTTGTAGCCATTATTATGACTCCTGGTCTGTAACTTCACCTATCATTGTCATTTCACCTTGACATACCGTCCAAACACGAGTAGCATCAGATAACTGAACATCAAATACGTCACCAGTTCTTAATTGCTTAGATTGCTCTGGTGACAGGGTTACTGTAAATTCTCCTGGATCATCAAACTCTGTTGCATATGGAGTTAATGTAAATAATAAATCAGCACTGTTGGGCAAAGTGTATCGCCTAAAATCTGCGTGAATATCCCAGCCAGTAACATCTCCGCTTTCATCGTTTGTATAGTCTAATTCATTTCCAAGATCATCTTCTACATAAATTCTAAAAGAAGCACTATCTCCTATTACTACCGTCCAGTTTACAAGTGGTGGTATATTTCCAAGATTATATGTTGCTGGAGCCGTTGGCTGAGGCGACATTGCAGATTCATTAGGATTGCGATATTGTGCTGGCATGATTACATCATTATACCACTAACTAATAATAAAATTAAAAATATTTTTTATTTTTGTGCGGGTATTTGACTTAAAAGGTCAAACAATGGTATAATTAATGTATGCTACCTACTTGGTAGCATTTGTTCTCTAGGAGGTAATTTACAATGAGAGAATCTAATGCTTGGCTAGGGGTATTTACGTTAGTTATTTGCAGTACCGTTTTTGTGGGTACAGCAAAGGCTACAAACGAAAACAACTTACTAATTAAAGAGTCCGTTAAGTCTGCCACCCAAAAGGTGGCCTTTTTGGTTTCTAAAGACAAAAAATTAGAAAAGTATGAAAATGCTCATAATTTAACTGATGAGCAACTGGTGGATATGTTACGTCATGTAGGGTTTGAAGGAAAGGCTTTAAGGTCTGCTTGTGCTATTGCAAAGGCAGAATCTAATGGTCGTCCTCTTGCTTTTAATGGTAATGTAAAAACTGGAGATAGTTCTTATGGCGTATTTCAAATTAATATGCTTGGTGAACTTGGACCAGATCGTAGAGAAAAGTTTGAGTTGGATTCAAATGCTGAATTATTAAACCCAGTATTAAATGCTCAAGTTGCTCTTTATATGACTAAGGGTGGAAAAGACTGGTCTGCATGGAGTTCCGTAAATGGAAAAAGGTATCAAGAATGGTACAACAAATATCCATGTAAAAAGTAATTTAAAATAAAAATACCCCCATTGGAATTATCCTTTGGGGGTTTATTTTATTTTAGACTATAAAGAGTCTGGAGCGTTTGCTGCTGCAATCAAAGCGTCTGCTTCTGCTTGTTGCTCTATGGTCAGCGGTGGTTTAGAAAATACTTCATCAGAATAAACATCGCCTATATCAACAGTCATTCCTAATGGAATTAATATGCAATAAGAAGATGTTACTTGTTCTGCAATGCTTAATGATGCAGCGATTATAATATTAACAACACTTCCATTAGAATCTAATACGGCATATTTTTTCATTTTTTCTCCTTAAGCATATATATACATGGTAGCGCCAATACCAGCACTGCCACTAGTTCCAGTTTGGTATCTTGATGGATGTGATGGCTGTGCGCCTGCTGCTCCAGCAGCATTTGCACCCGTCACTTGACTTGCAATTGTTTTAACTTTAGTTAATGCGCCAGTAGGACTTACTGTTGAAAGAGTAACAGTTCCAGATGCGCTACCAGCAGCGCCACCAGTTGTTGACGATTGAACACCACCACCGACTCCGCCTGCACCACCAGTTACAAATAAAGCATTATCAAAACTTGAGGTGCCACCTGCGGTACCTGCGTTGCCAATAGTACTAAAATATCTACCGCCACCTGTCCGAGCAGCACCTGCAGTTCCGCCAGCACCAATTGTAACTGTGTGAGCACCACCTCCAGTTATTTCAACAAAAGCCGAACCAATTACGCCTGTGCCACCTGCCTGGGGCTGGTAACGACTAAATCCTCCATACCTACCAGTACCTGCACCGCCTCCACCGCCTGATGCACCATGAATGCTAACAAAAGCAACTGTTGTGCCAGCGGGTGCTGTAAAAGTTCCACTAGAAGAAAAAGTAGCAATATGTCTTATTGGTGTTCCTGGATTAGTATTAATTGCCATTATGAGTTCTCCGATCCAAATAAATTAAACGAACATTTTCCTGCTGAGTCATATACAGTAACAACATCTGTTGCTGCTAAAGTAATTCCAATTGTATAAACTTGTGTACTTTGAGCAGTAGCCGACGAATTATAAATAATATAATGTTTATCTTCAAGTGTTGCGCCTGCAGGCCTAACTGCAACCCTAATTGAAGTTATATCCCCAGTTATGTTGGCTACTACCAAAGAAGATACGACTGCATAGTTACCAGCACCACTTGGTACTGTGTAAAGAGTTGTATCTGTTGCTGCGGTAGGCTTTGCCTGACCTAGAACTTTATAACTTACAGCCATTTTAGGCTCCCATCATTAATATAACCTGAGTCATAGCATCTGGTGCATCTGCCCATGAAGATATTGTACCATTACTTTTTAAGATCTTATCTGTTTGTCCAACTGGAGATGGAAGAACTGTTGTCCAACTACCGCCAATATAAACCTGTATTTCATTTATTGTTGAGCCACCAGAGTTTTGTCTTATTAAACATATTGTGCCAGCAGTTGGGGACGGAATTGCTGCATCCCTTGCTGCTGGATTAAGAAAATTATTAGTTCCTTTTTTTGCAACAGATGCTTCTGCGGTTGTAAAGTTAGAAAGATGTGTGTGTAGTCCAGTCCATTCAAATGTTCCAGAAATGTCTGTCTTTCCAGAAACTTGATACCAAGTGTCATCTGCTACATTGTATACGTAGGCTGCCTTACCGTCTGAATCAAATACCGTAGGCATTAGACCACCTGATCAAATGTGCTAGTGTCGCCATTATAAACATACATTTCAATTGGGCTTGAACCTTTTTTAATCCAGATTAGTCCGTTTGCTAAGTTTGTTGATGGAGCGGTTGTTGTATAAACTGATGTTGCAGCAAAGTATCCAACTCCAGCAGAAGAATCTTTGTCTAACCAGATATAACCATTTGGAATTGTGTTAGAAAATGCTGTAAATGCTGCTGCGGTTGGTGCTGTTGTTGTTGCTCTTGATATATCTCTTGCTGCAACCTCTAGTGCAGCCTTTGTATCAATTTGATCTTGTAAATTGTTAATTGTATAAGCAATGGATGGATTTAAAAGGTTTTCTGGGTCATCCTCTGCGGTATCAAAATCATAAGAGCCATAGTGATATGCCTTTAAAGCATCTTGAATGTTAGCATCATCAATTAATGCTGGAATTTTAGTTGGTACTAAGTTTCCTATATTTTCTACAGCCATTGGGTCACCTCTTTAAAGATTATACCATTTTTATATCAAACTATAGATATAAATAGGTGTACAGTTTTGCTTCCAGTAAGTGCTGACCAACTACCGCCACTATATTGAACGGCATCAAAGTTTATAACTAGGTTTGTTCCAGCCCCTGCTAGTGCAGGTATTTCCATTGCTGATGCAATTGGATTTGCCCCTTCAATTCTAAATTGAACATTGAAGTTTGAAGCGGTAAGTGGTGAACCACTAACTGTTACTATGTTTGATATTGGTATAGTTATTGATCCTGCACCAGATGTAAAGGCAATTGTCTCTACAGATGAATAAATTGCTGGACTTACCTTTAAAACCTGAACCCAAGTATTTGCACCAGCCTGAGAAATATACTGATACATATATCCATAATTTTCTCCTGGGGCGGTGTTGATATACATATCATTTAAAATTAAAGTATTTCCAAATAGAACACCACTTGCTGTTAGTGCATTAGGTTCCCCAGAACCAACAATAAATTTACTACCACGAACTCCTTGTGGTCCAATATCAACTAATAAGTCAATTGACTCTGGTGGCCCTATAACAACAACATCATCGGTATTAAGTAATACGTCAACCATTATGAATCATCTGCTCCAGAAATATCATCTGTTACCGTTACAGTCCCCGTTAAAAGTGTATAAACTAATGTTGCACCAGAATCTATTTGAACATCATAGACATAATTTCCAGCAGTTAGTTCTTCTCCTGCACCTGGTAGGATCGTGCAAGTTACAGTGTCTGCAGAACCATCAACAACGGCCTGCATTTCGTACTGAGTTTTACCTTCTCCTCTTGCACTAGCAACAAAAAAGTTTGCGCTGTATCCTGTTAAATCAAAAGCCCCACCGTTTGCAGTTTTTGGACGGATTACAAATTCATACCTATCACCACGGTAGTAATTAAAATTATATGTGCCTGGAAATGCCATTAGTCCTCCTGTAACATTATACCACTATGATACCAATATATATATGCCTTTTAATATAAAAGAACTTTCATTGTCGGTCCTAATTTGTGGTTGACCACCATAGTTTTTAATTTTGTCGCTATTGATAAAAATGGTTTGACAATGTGATATATCGTATGAATACTGATATTTAAGTAAGCCCACATACCCTATCGGAGAAACCTCTTCTTCTCTCAAAAGAGTTCTTATCCAAACCTCTGTATTCGGAACATATGTCTCTAAAGAAAAGTCATATCTAATATCTACCTTTGCACCAACTTTTAAAGTTTTTAAATTTATGTTTCTTGCTGTTTTATTCAATAGAGAAACTGATCTGTTTGGCAAATAAGATTCAATAGTTTTTGACTCATCAATATCTAAGAAAAAATTAACCCAACCATCATCTCCCCTTTCTGGACCAGCCCTGTATGTTTGTATGCTTTTGTTTGAGTAATATGCCCATCCAGGATATTGTCCAGATGGGCTGTCATATCCATCCCCTGCTTTTCCTGGCTCACCACGTTCACCTTGTGGTCCTTGTTTTCCTATATCACCCCTATCGCCCTTATCACCTTTTGGTCCTTGTGGTCCAGGAAGTCCTTGTGGCCCTGTATCACCTTTTTCTCCAGTAATTCCAGGTACAGCAATATATTCTGTAGTTTTGACTTCTTGGATAGTCTCTAGATATTTTTTCTTTTTAGGAAAGTCCATGCTTTTAGCCATGACTTAAGCCTATTACTTTATTTTAGTTTTAAATATTTTTTTGCCAATTTTTATTACTGGCGGAAGTAGAGGTGTAGGGTTGGATACTTTTACGATTGGCATTATAATCCTGGGGTCATATCACTTAAAACGCAAATAGTTCCTATAACTGGTGTCCAGACGGTATCTGCATTTGGTCCGCTGCCACCTTCTATAATTACCTCAAGATCAAATCTTAATTCTGCTGCTACTTGCTTATACCCTGTTCCCCAGTCTTCAGTAATTGACGCTGGAGCGGTAATGGTGACTTCATTGTCATCAACAGTTACGGTTAAATTATCTAACACATCTCCCATTGGATCATAGGCCGTTGCTCTAAAGGTCCACTCGTCGCAGTCAAATGGTGTTATTTCATCGTCTTCTAAAAACTGTACAAGCAGGGTTGCTGTGTCTCCACGGACTACGGTCCATTGAATATTTGCTGGCGAGGCGCCATATTTTTCTATTGTAGGAGCACACATGATAATTGATTATACCATTAAATAAAACTGGACACCTAGACGCAGTGGGGTGGGGGGGGTAGTATCTAGGTGCCAGCATAAAAATTATAACATTGTATTATTGTAAAACGGACATATTATAACAAAACGTTATAAACCAGACATTGAAAAATAATTGTTATAAAATTGTTATAGTCAATTTTTAAAAAGTATAAAAACCAGGGTATTAGTAGTGTATACTTAAAATATATAAAGAAAAAGAATAACTAGCAAGTAAGGTATTAAGATATCTTATATATAGTAATTAAGGTTTAGTTGATTTAGATTTCTTAGAGTTTTGATTAGCGATAAAATCAATTAATATTTCATACAAATGATCCACTTTGTCGGCAAGCCTTTTATGGTCTTCCTCTAGGCGGTTAACGGAGTCTTTTAAACTAGATCCAGAATTCGGTTTAAGTTCGTTTAAATAATGTTTTACGAGCCAACGAATTGATCCGCCAATAATAGCAAGTATTGAAAGAGTTGTAAGTATTAATCGTGCCCAGTCTTCTACTGTCATCATGGTAAACAAATTATATCACTATTTGAGATTATTCACAAATGTAAGAAAAAGACATATGAAATAAATCAGCCGTTGTTAAATTAATTGGACTGTTGTTATCAAATGCTTCATCTGCTGCAGAAGATTTAATATTCCAAATTGTAAAAGTAGAACTGCCATCAGATAAATGTCCTTTAAGGCTATAGTGATCTACTCCTTGATTTACCGTATCATGAACAGATCCACCATAAACATCGGTGTGATATTTTGAGGGGAATGGCAAAGTCAACGAATACTGTCCAGTTCCAAAATTACTTACATTGTCAAAGTCAACGCTAATCTGAAGTTGAACTAAGTTTCCAATTTTAATATAAAATCCAGTTGCAGGTGTTCCAGTAAAAGCAAGTCCAGTTCCAGACCAAGTTGGCGTATAGGACTCTATCTGCGTCGTAAGTCCACCGACATCGCCAAATGCTGGATGAGTAAATCTAGCCACTTAAGGCTCCAAGCCAATTTGAATCATTGCAACGTTCATAGAGTTCACAGAAGAAGTAGCATATAGGGCATCATTTGATGGAAGTTCAAAAGAGATTGAGTGGTTTGGCATAATTCTAAAACCGTAGTTAGAAGATGTAGTTCCTTCGCCACCAATATAAATATATCCAGTTGCGTTAACATTTTGAAGCGTAATATCCACTCCACCGTGTGCGCCTGGTGGCGTCAAGCGAGTAGCGGAAGTATCGCTAAGTGTGACTAATGAATGCGCTGTTGCCATTTATTGAGTATATCTTATTTTTTTGGCGGGGAATAAGATTAAGCCGAAAATAGAATATCAAACCATCATAAGACACACTATGCCTGCTACGCAGTCAATAATGTCTAACTGGATGTAATATCTATGTTTGCTTAATATCCCGATATAGGTTATAATGGATTGTGCTAGATAACATTAAGCAAATCCTCATTGAAGGTTTGACAAGTAAACTAAAAATTCATCATAGCGTTTACAGACTTCCATGTACCAGCGAATTTTTAGAAGAACTTATCGCCAACACTTTTACTGAGGCAGGGTATATAAACGACTGGCAGCCTAATAGAAGCCATAGTATCAGCGTAGACATGTCTTTAGAGTCAGGCGAGAGTTTTTCTGTCAAATCGGGAGTATACGCAAATAACACACTAACCTTCTCTGGATCCAGGCTAGGCAAATATCAAACCTTAGATGCCATGATATCTAGCGTAGTGGATAATAGTGCTAGGTATTATGTGTGTCTTGCTAAAGCAGACCAGGATTGGTCTTCTGTCCCCGCCGAAAATGAGAAAAAAGTTTATTATTTGTTTGTGTTTGATTCCCAAACCTTGATATATGATACTGGGGTTTGGAACAAAGTTCAAACCAAGTCTGGGGGATATAACTACGTTATGGAGTCTATAGGTTTATCTGCTAGAATTAATACTAGTATGTCGTCACAATTATGGACCAGCGTTAATGAGAGTCTTATTGGTTCCCCGACAAAATTGGAGATCTTGTGAGCAATCAGTATATCTTCTTATCAGGAATGCCTAGAACTGGGTCTAACCTTCTTTCATCAATCTTAAATCAAAATAACCTTTTGCATTCTGAGGGAATTTCTGCAATGTGTAATATTCTATGGAGATTTAATTTATCCATTCTAGAGGAAAATACACAAATAGAACTGTCAGCAGTTAATAAAAACAATAATGAAAAAATAAAAAAAATGGCTACATCTTTATTTGATTCTTATTATGACAAAGAAAATAAAATTATTTTTGATAAATGTTTTTCTTGGACAATACCAGAAAATATTGATTTATTAAAGAAGTATATTACAGATAAACCTAAAATTATTATTTTAACTAGGAATATAGAAGATATCGTAAAGTCTTATGTTAATGTTTTTTTACAAAATGGATACTCTCAATTTGAAGCAGAAGAATATATTTTAGACTTAAACAATTTAGGATTAGATATGTTGCTAAGGCCAATTTCTGGACTAATGAGTTGTAAGGTTAATAAAGATTTAGCAGATTTTATTTACATTGATTATGATGACTTAATTTTAAACACAAAAGAGAATATAAAGAAAATATATGATTTTTGCAATATTCCTTATTTTAATCATGAATATAAAAATCTAGAATTAAAATATCCTGAAAATTCAGAAATTGTTTTTAAAAATCTTATTGAAGTTAGACCAGAAATAAAAAAAAGAAATATAGACGTAGTCCTATCAGAAGCATCTTTAAGAAAAATAAAAAAAATTGAAAATTTATTTAAAAAAATAGAAAAAGACCCTAAAAATAAAAAGACTATTGAAGAATTTAAAAAATTTTATGCATCAAACATGCCAAACTCTTTTTCTGATAAAGGGGGTTTACTATTTTAAAAAATAATTTTATATTTAATAAGTCAGATAAGATACAATTTATTAGTACTATTGAGGGATTGGAGTGTATTGAAGAGTGCTTGCCAAAACCTGCTAAACATTTTATTCCTAAATGGTTTAAAGACATTCCATCAAAAAAAATAGGAACGGTCAAAGATTGTCCATCTTTTCCAGATTATTTTTCACAAGGATATATTATCCCAATGTGGTCAGATGTTAAAATGAATCTTGTTGACAAAGTTCCTAAGTTTGAACTTTCAGCAAAACGATTTTCATTTGATGTTCATTCAAATGACCAACTGTTGGATTATAATAAAGCAACATTTAACGGAATTGAAGGACAGTTTATTTTTAAGGCTGTATCTCCCTGGAGAATTATTACACCCCCAGGATGGTCTGTTTTACAATTACCACTTTTTTATCATTTTAACCAAGAGTGGTCGGTGTTGCCTGGAGTTATAGATACTGATATTCATTCAGAAATTAATCAGCAAATTTTATATCATGGAGATGGTAAAGAAGTAACTATAAAGTGTGGAGATCCATTTGTTTTATACGTTCCCTTTAAAAGATCCAATAAATTAAAACATGAAGTTAGATATAGGACAGCAGAAGAATTAAAAAAATTTGAAAAAGATCTTTTGTTTCTAAAACAATCTTTTGCTCCAAATGGTGCATACAGGAAACTGCAAAGAAAAAGAGATAAAGGATTATCGTAAGTATTTGTTTACTAGATATACTGCCAGTGTTATCCCCGCAGAAATTGCAAGAATTAACAAACCTCTATCTGAGTGATCGTAATCTCCCCAACAGCCTATCCAATTACCATCAAGATAACACTTATTCCTCAAAGGAGACTTGAGTTTCCATTAGTTTATTAAATTGCTCTTCTTTTGTTTGTTCACATTCACAGGTATCACAACATTTTTTTGACTTAGTTGTTGTGGTTGCAATACTCATACCCTTTGGAGTATGTCTGTGCCATGGATCAGGATACTTAGATTCCATTTTCTTCCATGTACTTTAGGCGTTCGTTATATTTTTCTATTTGTTCTATACTTAAACGTTCTTCTAATTCAATAGGTAATTCGTCTTGGATGATTTCTCCGTTACCCGCTTCTTCTGGGAATAAGGACTCTTCAAGATTTTCTAAGAATGACATAGATAAATTATACACCAATGCTGTATACTTAATATACAAAGATGGGGGTAGTATGATATTTCACAAACACTTATTAATCAACGCCAGAGTTGAGAAGCCTATGAAAACTGAAGGCCAAGCAATGGCTTTCTTAGAAAAACTAGTTGAGCGTATTAATATGAAGATTATTAAAGGTCCTTTTGCCTCTTATGTTGACAAACCAGGCAATCGTGGACTTACGGCTATTGTAATGATTGAGACTAGCCATATAGCGTTTCATATATGGGATGAAGAAGATCCAGGATTAATGCAGTTTGATTTGTATACCTGCGGAGAATTGAATCTACCGTCGGTTCTACTGGCACTTGGAGAAGACTTTAATATCATCTCTTTGGATTATAATTTATTTGATAGAGAAAAAGGATTTGTTCTGGAAGATAGTGGGCATTGGCCAGAAGAAGGCTCTGAGTACAAAATCTGAAAAATTTCATTTTTACAAAATCTGAATATTTTTCTTAGATGTATGATATGTAATTTTAAAAATAAAAAAATAAATAAATAGTGAGCACACTACTCTGACTCTGTGTAGTGTGTCCTATCATAGTTAGCAAGGGTGCCACCATTTTCTAGGTGGGCCTTGCGTCTTAACTGTTCAACAGAATACTCTGCCACTATCTATCTTTTCTAATTAGTCTAATAGAATAAACTAATCCAATAATACCAACGAATAACCAAGTAGGGATATCTGCTTGTAGTTCTATACTATCAGCATACAGACTAATAAAGTCTAGGTTAATGTATAACTCCACTATGCTACCTGCTCTATCTTGTGTACTAAGTATTCAAACTTTAGTGGTGGATTTACTGAATTGAATTCATCAATAATCTTGATGATATCCTTAATGCTATTAGCGGTTAGCGTACCTTTTTGCAGGCTACCCTGCCAAATTGAGTAAGTGATTTTCATTAGTCGTTGTCCTCTCCAAACATTTCTACTAACACCTTGTTAGCATTTTGTAAAGCCTCTATGGCTTCGTTAATCTTATCAGCGTTAGTCATTAGATAGACTCCTTCATGTTAGAAATAACCCAACGGCTTTCGTTAGGTGATAGGTAGCGATGAGACACTACACCTTGCTTAGTAGCAAGCATTTCTAAGTATGCCTTTCGGCTAATGTAGTTTCCTACTGTATTGCGAAAGACCATAGGGCTTCCTGTATTAGATGAAGCCATAACATGGTTAGGCTCTAATGTTATTGTATTTAGTGTAGTCATTTTAACTACCTTTCTTTTTACTAAGTTAATCACCTTGA
>Ga0315909_10002113_pt1 | contig 25939 bp, 12 predicted proteins | sample LakEriMetagenome_11_FD_203527 | JGI IMG/M metagenome (GOLD analysis project Ga0315909, IMG submission 203527) | Freshwater fungal communities from buoy surface, Lake Erie, Ohio, United States - Buoy 2 MA125 | ecosystem: Environmental > Aquatic > Freshwater > Lake | place: USA: Lake Erie, Ohio...
TGATGAAGATATTCCTGGTGGAATTTTAGCGGATAATTTATTTGCAAAAGAAATAGATGAAAAAGACGCAGCTATGTATTTTGCAACTGGAGAAGATTCTTTTTATAATACTTTTGATGAGATAGAAGAAGAAGAATACAGTGGTGCAATTGAACTTTCAGATCTTTCATATGGAGAAATTGATCTTACATCTTCTACAATAGATTATTTAAGATCAGAAAATAAAAGACTAGCAAGAGCTGCAGACAAACACAAAAATGTTAAAAACGAAGCTGTAAATGCAATATACAGAGCAGCTTACGATGCTTTTGCAAACGCTAGTATTGTAATACCAGAGAAGAAAGATATTAGAAGAATTGGCCATGGAGATCCAGAAGTGGCTGTGGCGGTTTTTGCAGACTGGCAGCTTGGGAAAGTAACTCCAGATTATAACTCAGAAGTTTTAGCTCAAAGAATGGAGCTTTACACACAGAAAATGCTAGATATTGTAGAAATACAAAGAGCAGATCACCCAGTTGATACTTTGCATGTCTGGCTACTTGGTGATATTGTTGAGGGAGAAGAGATTTTCCCAGGGCAAAGTCATCTTTTAGATTCTGGAATATATAGACAAGTTGGTGTAAATGGCCCAGAAATTTTAAGTAAGTTCCTTGCAACAGCTCTACAACATTTTAACAAAATTAATGTCACTGGAGTGATTGGCAATCATGGCTCTGTTGGCGGAAGAAATAGAAAGATGTACGATCCAGAATCAAACATGGATAGACTTCTCTATAAGATAGTTAATTTAATCTTTAAAAATGAACCAAGAATTAACTTCAACATTCCAGATGGCCGTGGGGAAAGACACTGGTACGCCATTGATAGAATAGGCACATATTCAAGTCTTTTAATTCATGGTGATCAAATGCCGTCGCCTAGCGCATTTCAGGCTTACTATAGAAAAGTAATGGGATGGAAAGACGGAGCTATTCCAGAAGAATTTGAAGATGTTTTTATGGGCCATTATCATCAGCAAGCAAAGATGACTATTGGTACTTCAACTTTAAGAATTTCTGGGTCTCCTGAAAGTACAAATACATATGCACAAGAGTATTTTAATTCTATGAGCAGACCTTCCCAGCATCTGATGTTTGTCCATCCAGAAAATGGTGTTACATCAGAATATTCAATATGGTTAGATAACTACTAAACCTAGGAAACCAGGTAGATGAAAACTTATTTTTTAGCTTTAAATAAAAACGACTTTAATATAAGTGGCACTACCTGGACATCCAATGTAGTAGATCTTTATTCAAATAAATTTTATACAAATTATTCTACTTTTAGATCTCCAAACGGAGTAAACCAAATTGGAGATTTTACTTTTGTTGGCACTGAGATATTGGAGGGTGCAACTCCAACAATTGATGGAGCAACGACAGTAACTAATTATGGCGAAATATTAGCTGACGAAAATACACGGAAACTTTGGCATATTTAATTATGATGATATTCAAAATGGATATTATTTATTTGATTTAACAAACGCTTCGCCATACTGGATCCTTGGGCCAGATTCCGTAACACAAACAGCTCTTAGATTCGTTGATACATCAAGCAGAATAGACATCATAGGCTATAAGCATGCTATTAATAATCTTCCAGGAACTGAAATACCTTCAATTGAGATAAAAGTTTTGTCAGCAGACAAAGAAAATGCACAAGATTCTGAATGGCAACAAATAGCATATGTAAATCAAAATACTTCTCTTTTGTTCTTAAGAGATGTTAAAAGATATGTAAAAATTGTTGTAGAGTTTACTACTTCTTCTTCTTTGTCTGAAGTTAATTTTTTACTTCTTGTAGAGGTTCAGATTGAAGAAATATTAAGTCCAGTTATTTCTAGCCATACAAAAAATATATTAAATAGATTTCCATCGTGGACAAAAACTTTTTCTGATTCGCTGGCTGCTGCAACACCAGAATTGGCAACTCCAGTTACAAACGCAGGAAAGTTTGTCAATGCCCTAATAGGCGATAGCCTAGATAAGATTGATGAATTTATATCTAAAATTGAATTAGATTCTTTTATTGATTCTGCAAATATAAATGAAATATCATGGATGTACTTGTATGCACCTATCGCTCCAGGGTTTATTAAAATCACTGGAGATAGAGTTGAGTTAGCAAGACTTTCAACAATGAAAGAACTTTTGGAGCATAGAGATACTGACTATGTATTCTATTACAATTATTTAACAAGAGAATTATACACTCTTAAAAAATTTGAAGAACTAAAAGTAGATCAAATTGAATACTCTTCCATACCGGTTCAAACAATTAACAGCTTTGATGATTTTGGCTTAAGAGTTGGTTTACAAAGATTATATCTGGAGGGCAATGCTAATTTTGCAAAAAGAATATTAGACGTTGCACAAAATCCCCCAGCGATAAATGAGGATGGTCTTAAGCTAACACTAAGAAGAGAGCTAGATATTTGGAGAGCCGTAGGTGCTACACCAGATTCTGATTATCTTGGAGCTACACCAGAAGTAATTGAAATTGAAGACATGCAATTGATGTCAAAATATTTCTCTAAAGATGGAATACCAACAAAAGAATTTTATGATTTTGTTGAGTATATAAATATAAAATATCCATCTAACCTAGGCTATATCAAGTGGGGGCAGGCCTACTGGGACTACGCAGGTAAGAGAAAAGAAGGAATCTCCTCTATACCGCAGATAACTGATTCCGCAACTCCAGATTCTTATATCGAAGTATACCAACCTGGAGTTGGAGATTTTGAAGACGCTAAACTAAGTCTGGAAAAAGTTGATCAATTAATTAATAATTATTCATTTGGACTTATTGTTGAAGGATTAAAGTGGGACGGCTATGCCCAGGCCTATGAACCAATTAGTATAAAATATGATTCTTATTTGTCATATTTGGAAAATTATGTTGACAATCAAGCAGCTACTGTCAATTACGATGTAACTTTAAAACTAAATCTACATGGCGATATACCAAACGATGCAGTCTATAAAGCTAGGTATAAGGCTACGGTAAAAAATCTACAAGATAGCAACTCATCATCTTCCCCAGAATTTATTGTAAGATCTATTTTTAACCCAGCTGGATTTACAAATGGAGAATCAGTCTACTACAATAACGATGGAACTCCATATATAAATACGTTTAATATTTCTGCTACAGAATCATATACTTTCAGTGAGATTCCACTATATTCGGTTGACGAAGCAACTATAAGTTTTATAAATAGCACTAATGAAGCTGGTGCAAATGGAGATTACGCCTGGATTGGATTTCTGAATGCTACACCAAATCAACTAGCCACTTCAACAAATTCAACGATAGTAAAAACTGCAGCTCAAATAAATGATTCTCCATATTCGATGAACGTAAAAATAGCTTCAAAAATTTATGACCCTAAAAAAACACGATCAAACCGTACTCCAAAAATTAGATCAGATCGTTTTGGTAATGTTTTAAATAATTCTAGCAACATTGAAAATAAGTCCCCAATTGTTTTTACACCCCAAGATATACTGAAAGATATTGTTGTACCATATGGAGTTACCCCTCAATATGTACATATAGAAAATGTTATTGAAGACTCTTATACTGTAGATCATTCTTCTGGATACTATTCAGGTTATGGAGGTTTATCAAGAAATAGAGATACAAATGATGTTCACTTGATACCATCAAGCCCAAATATTATCTTTAGTTTTGTTAACCCCAATTTTTCCACACCAGAACAAATGCCAAACTACATAGACACTGTAGTTGGAATTGATTTTGGTTCAACAGCAAATTATTACTTTGCGGATATCAAATTCCCCTACGATGCAACACCAGAATATTTAGCTATATCTTCCGCAGACACAGGAGTATATCCATTTAATACATTGAATTGGGAATTTTTTACAGCAAATTATAATTCAGAAATAGATTTTTGGATTAATGAAAATGGAGTAGTTCAACATTATTCAACAGGCAATTATGATTTAACTGACTCATACAACACTGATTTAGTTGGCATTTTTGATTTTCAAAGATCTGATTTTGGCTTACAAGATTATGCCAGTACGGACAATCTATTAATTTATAATGTTCATATTGAAAATGAAAATGATGACGTTTATATATATACAGAAAGAAATCAATCAGATTTTTATAATCAACTTGATGAAAATAATAATGTAACAACAGTTGTTAATGCACTGACACCTATTTTGGGTGATGAAGCAACCCCGTCTGGATTATTGAATTATAGGGATCCATTAACTGGTAATTACATGATTAAAGGGCTTAGAATAAAAGCCATTAATAATGATCTAAAAAACTATTATGTTCGTCCATCTATAAAAACTGGTTGGTATTATCAAAATGGTGAAGAAAGATATATATATGCAAAGCCAGAAACGGGTATTAGCTTCTCTAACAATACTTTAATTTTGTCAAAAATAGCAAGACAAGGAGCGCCAATAATAGTTGATATTTACAATGCTGAACTGGGAGGAACTCCTGATTCTAGCTATACACAAGTATCATTTTTTGATGAAGCAACTCCGACCCAATTATCGTATTATAATTACGAATATTTAACGCCAAAGTACGATAATTATCTGCCGCTGGCCTATACAGATGTATTTGATCTAAAAATAGTTGATCAATTTACTGGTGAAACAATTGTAGAAAATGAAAGTTCTACAACAAATATTATTAATTATCTTGATTCTGCAACACCAATTTTAATTTCAGGTAGAGAATATAAAGTTACGTATAGAGTTAACAATTCCTTTAATATTGATAACGAATATTATAATGATTTAGACAACTCGTATAGAACAAAAATTACACTACTTAGTACCCCATCATATAATTATTATTATATTGCCACTTACGAAAGCGCAAAGTATGACGACGATACTGAGCTAGATGAAGTTGTTTTAAATCCTTTATACAGTCCTATAGACGAAGGATTTGTATATTTATCGCATAACTCCTATCCTTTGGCCTCAATAGAAGCTAGTATGTCTCCAAAAGATGTTGTTCAAGAAACAAAAGATTTTATGGCTTTAAACATTTGGTCAAAAGATTCAAATGGTAATCCAAAACCATATACTTATGTAGATATATTTGGGCCAAACAGCTCCGCTACACCAAGCTTTGCTTATACTAATGTTGATGGTTACGCAAGAGCATATGTGAGATATGTGGGGGAAAACACAGTCGCTCCAAGCGTAGAGCAGGTATTTATTACCTCAGAAGATGATAGTTACTCAGCCACAGTATCTTACAGAGCAATGCCAAATATTGACAATTCTAATAAACTTTCTGCAGAAGTTACAAAAAAGATAGTCAATGCAGACGGGGAAGAAACGCAATACATATATGGTAATGCAACTCCCAACGCTGCTGTGTATTGGAGAAAAGGAAGAACTCTTTTTGAGGCATTAAACTTAGAGTATTCAACTTCTACACAAAATCCTGGGAAGACGCTAGCATCAGGTGTAACCAGCGCTGATCAAAATGGCAACTTTAAAATTGGTCCCTATATTGCGCAAAATGACGCAACTCCTGGCTATTGGTTCGTTGTTGTTGATAGTGAATTTGATCAACTTATTGAAGAAAATCCTATTACTATAGCTGGTGACATAGTCTATTGGTATGAAAGATATGATGTAAACCAATCTTCATCTGAAGAACCAGTATTGTCTGCTGTAGGCGGCAGCGCAACAGGATATTATCATTATTTAACAAATCCAGTATTTAAAAAAGATCAGTTTACAAATGTGGTATACTATGAAAATACATATCAAGATCTTTGGAACTTACCAAGCTGGTATCCAATAGCCAGATATACCCAGTATCAAATGGGAGCCCTAAGCTCTACCCCATACTGGGTGGATACATATGAAAATCTAAGACCAGATTACGAAGAAGAGTAAAATGAAAAAATTTACCAATTTAACAGAAGATGGCACAAACGAAAACGCCGTCAAAAAAGGACCGTATTTACCTGCGGATGCTGTTAATCTTCGGTTGGTTTCAGTCAGATGAAGTAACCCCAGAATCATATCTATCTATTCTAGATATGTCTAGTTTGACAGCTGAAAACTCAGCAAATACAACAGCAGGGTCTTCTGATTTTTGTATGTACGCAGATGAATTTGGTGTTTTAAGATACGCAAAAACAAACGATCAACTTCATCAGATGAAGCACTCCCCTATAGTAAAAAACTCAGAAGTATCGGTAAGCAATATAATTATTACTGGACAAGATGAAGTTATTAATAATAACTATTCTACAAGAATAGAAGATTTTGAAGACGCAAAAGTCGCACACAGTTTTTATATAAGCAGATATTTTACCATACTTCCAAAAACAGCAGCCGTTTATAACGGCATTGGGAAATCTTTAAAACTAAAATATCCAGATAAATATAATATTAAAGTAGTAGATTCTTCAGGAAAAAAATATGTTGATGAATTTGGACAAGATAATTATGAGATATTTATAGAAAATTATCCAACAATTCTAGAAGAATCAAGTGTTGACTATTTTAGAATAATAGTTGCACTTGATGATGCAGATCCAATTGGATTGCAACTAGTTTATGATAAATTCGAAAGAAATTCTGAAGGCATTCCCTACAACCAATTTTTAAATTATAAAGAATACATAAACTCAATGCCACTGTATGCATATGTAGTTGAAGAGTCTGAAGTTATTGATCCTAGTTCTGTGGATAAAAGGGTTTATTCAACACAACTTTTTGCACATAAAGAAAATAAGTTATTAAAAAATAAAACTGAAGATGAAGGCTGGAAAGTTGTTACTCCCAAAAAAGCAATCCAGGATCCAAGAACTTTTCAAAATTTTAACTGGAGATTGTTAGCTAAGATAAATTATAATTTTAGCAAAATAAAAGATATATATCAGAATACAGAAAGAGCAGTTTTAAATGTTGCAGTTTTATATTCTGGGCCAATAGGAAACATGCACAACCCTTATATTTTTGCCAACTTGGAAGAATCAGTAATTAATCAACAAAACTTTTTATTTGAAAATCCACTAAGGCCAGTTAATTCCAACAAAACGCAACGCGCATATTGGGCGCTTGATATTGACTCGTTTATTAGCACTATTGCTACCAACCAAGATATAGATCCATTCCAGTATGATTTTATTGTTTGGACCCCAAATCAAACAATAACACCTTCTCAAAAGAGAGCTTTAGATTTATTTTTGGAAAATGGTGTTTCAGTATTCTTAGACTGCTCAATGCTGGATCAGTCATCGCTGTCTTCGTCTGGGCTAGAGAACTTTGATTATTCAATAAATGCTACGTCAAAATCTTCAGGTTATATAAATATTGTTTCAGAGTATGAAGAAGGCGATGACAACCTAAATGGTTGGGATCTCACCGAATATCAGGAAACATCAGAAATTGGTAGACATAATGTATTTGGCAATAGAATTAATATATTAAATAATGATTCTATTGTTCCAATTAGAGTTTTTAATGGCAATCCAGAATCTGTTGATGGTTCAGCAAAATCTATAGTTTCTATAGTTGATGGCGCAAACACCTTTACCGCAATGCTAAAAGATAAATATAATGTTAATTCAGAGTTTTCCTCATATGTTGTTGTGTGTCTTAATCCATTTTTAACTTTTATAAATGATAATTATGGAACAAGCGGACTGGGTGTTGCAGGGTCTAACAGGGGTGAAACCAATTCTTTTCCTTTAGGTAAACCAGGGGATCAAACGGCATTTTTAAGCGCCTCAGCACTGGGGCCAAATAAATTATTTTATAATATTATTTGTGAATCAAATAAAAATAAAGTAAACAGTAGAACAAAGTTTTCAGACAACTCTACGATCATTTGGAATATTTCACCCTGGAGAAATAGTTGGGTTATAAATGGAAATAAAAACGAAAATAATCAAGTAACAGTTCTTTTTGAGGATGAAATACAGCAATTTAAATTTAAATATAAATCAGAGTTAAGAGCAGATGTCAGTATATTCCAAGATACTTTTAAATTTTGTAGAGAAATTGTAACCTCCATAGGAGATTCGTTAATAGCAGATTTTGAAGCAACTTCGATTGAGCAAGATGCAGCATCAATAATAAATTCTGATTTTAGTAACGTTGAATTTTATATAGAATGTACGAATAACAATGTTGAGTTTTTAAATTTTGAAAAAATAGACAATACAAATTATATTTTTTCGGATTCAAAAACTTCTTATAATATACATAAACTGACTAGCATAGCAAAAGAATTTTTAAAGTCTAGTCCACTGACCCTAGACGCTTACTCTAATGTTGTTTCAAAGGAATTTGATCTAAAATCAATATATTATCCATACATGATATTGGATTATACCGATTATGAAAACATAACTAAATCAGTTATCAAAACTCCAAAAGAGTATCTGCCAGGCAGTCAATTTGTAAGAGACTATGACTTTGCTTTTAAAACTCAAATATTTGTTACCCAAACAAGAACTAATAGATACACCTATAAGGTAAGTTGGTCTACACAATTTTCTACTGGTTTGAGTGCTACCGTAGGAAACTTAACGTATTTAAGCAAGCAGGGTGTGCAAGCAAAGCCAGAAGGTGAACTAATACCATCTATACAACAACAGTCATCAGAGAACCCAATAACAATAACTAATTCAAGTTCAATATTTAAAGGATACAAATATCCGACTAATGTGTACTCTTTGACTGATATCCGATCAGAATCAAAAACGCAAAGAACAACTACATCCAATAATTTCCATTACACTTGGGATATCCCACTTTCTGGTAGGTGGGATGAGTATATGGTTTATGGATCTTCTACTGGTTCAGAAAAAGATCAAACCTCTGACAATCCCCCAACAGTAGTCGTAGAAACAGTTGAGACTAGTAATCCTTTTACAAATTTATTTAACTTGAATTCAAAATATGACAATGTTGATTCATATGTTTTAAATCAAAAACCACCATTAACTAAATCCGAAGAAATAAAAAATGAAATAAAAACTAAGTATGGAACTTGGGAAGCTTTTTCCGCAAGAGGATTAAACGCCTACGCTTTTTGGCCGAAATCTTCTACTGTTGGTGTTGTAAATAAAGGGGAAAATGCACTCTTAACAACTAGATGGTCTAACTTTGAAAAATTTGCATCTAATGAAGTAGATATAACACCTGGTTTAACAAAAGATATAAAGATAGATATAATTAGAAAAATTTATGTTTCGAATGAAACAACCTATAATTTGGGTCTAGGAAAAATAATAGACATAGCAAAGACCTACAATATGCCGGTAGGATCTACTGGTAGGAATCTTTTTACGCGAATACTGGGTACATTTTTAGACTCTTATGACATATTTTTAACTACTGAAAAACCAGCATCTACTCCTACTCCTCCAGTACAAACAGTACCAACTGCAAAAACAGTCACTGATTCTACTGTTTCTAAGAGTGTGGCAAGCAATACTGGCAGCGCTAACGCTGGATCAGGAAACTCTTTAAATCTTGTTAAAAATAACTATGTATATTATATACAATATACACTTAAAGTTACTGGACATCCAGTAGCTGTAGACGGAATTTATGGGACTAGTACTAAAAATGCAGTATTTGCGTATCAATCGGCAAAAAATGTTAGACCACCTGACGGTATCGTAGATTCGCAAACAAAATCTGCAATGGCATCTTTCTGGTTAGATTTATATAAGAATAATAAAAATAAATTTGAAACATTAAGATCTCAAGCACCAGAACAGGCAAAGCAGTATATAACGAGAGCAATTAAATATTCAGATATTGCTGCAATTTGTACTCCATCTTCTTCTGATGAATATAGAAGAATAAGTTATACAGGTACAGCAGGTCCAACAAGTATTCAGGATTATATTGTTATAGAAGTGCCTCAACTAAAAAAACAAGATGGAACATCGTTTCCTTGGCAAGAGCTTACTGGAGTAAATATAAGATCTGGAGGTTGGAGTCTTGGTATTAAACAGGTTTTTCTTTATGAGCAAGATTTAGTAACATCTTCGCACCAAATCCCTCAGTTAACAAAAACCTCAATTAAAGCTCCACCAGGAAATATAATTCAATCTTCAAGCTTGATTGAACCAAACAGTGCGATATCAATACCAGTTAGTCAAAGACGTGGAATAAAGTATATTATGATTGAGGTGTACGGAAACGCATTAAATGATGGCGTACATGGTCCATATGCAGAAGGTTTTTCTATAAAAGACGTAACCTTCACTATACAAACACCAGGCTTACCAATAACAGCACAAAACCCCGAGTACACAACTATAGATGATATACCAGCTACAGCAACAGCTACAGGAACAATTTATGGAGAAACTGAATTAACTTCAGGTGATTTTGGGATATTTAATTTAGGTACAATATCACAAGCTTTGGCTTCTTCAAGATCAAAAATCACACAGATTACTCTAAATGACTTATCAGTTACAGTCAACCCGATAGTTGATGGTGCGCCATTGGTTGACGCTGATGGGGTACCAGTTCAAAAAACATTCTCAAAATCATATAATCAAAATATATATTCTTCAGGTGGAAACTTAGTTTCATCTCAATACTCATGGGAACAAGATCAGTCAAGTATTTCCGTTGAAGCAATGAGCACAAGTTCATCTATCGATGGAGCCAATCCTGCAATTAATTCTGTAATTAAAAATGGTCCTACTGGAGCAACAAATCTAACAAACGCAGAAATCACTGAGCAATTTGCTATTCTTTCAAACAGAGCACCTGTTTATTTAATAACAACTACCAATGGGATAGAGGTAATCTCTGATGAAATATCGGAAGAATATCCTGTTAATAACTACTATTTAGCTGACGCAGATACGCAAGGTTTAACATCTAAACAAAATACAAAACTTTCTGTAAATGCAAAAGATGGAGTTGTAGTTTTGACTAACGCTACTGGATCAGCTCAGGGGTTTCCTGATTACTCTAAATTTATTCAACCGAATATTGAGACTTCATTTGGAAGTACAATTCTGAAATGGGACCTTAAAGATAGTTCTGGTCAAAGCGTTCCTGCCCCAGACGGATTGCAATGGGGATTTTATAATATCAGAACAAAACAATTCTTGGGCATAAAGCTTTCATACCAGTATTATGTTTCAAATAAAAGAGACATTTTTATAGCAGTTCATGCCTATGACGCCGACAGAGATTCTTCAACTCTTGAAAATATTATTGGTATAGATAATAGATCTGGAACTTTAACTGAATTTGCTTTCCCAGCAAAATCAATTTGTCCGCTATATTCAGTAAAAGTTAGCTCAAGAGCGAAAATAGCTATATCTGCTCCACCAAAAGATCTTTCAAAATTTGATACTTGGTTCGTAAACTTAAGTAGAGGTAGATTTTATAAACAAATTGAAATACCAATAGAGTATAATTTTTACGACTGGAAAAAGAATTATAAAGGTCTAGCTTTAAGGTGCTTCTACGATACAACAAAAATAAAAACACCATCTTCTGATTTTTTTGGTTCAGGATACTACGATATATGGGAAGAAAATCCTATTGTACTTTCAGAGAACGAAATTCAAGTAAGACACGGTTCTTTCGTTGTAGCACAAGAGCAAGTGGACAAGGAAGCAGTCAACGATCTATACACAGATGCCAGCCCAATAGAACCTTGGTTTACCGTCTTTATAAAAAACAAAACAAATGGAAACTTTGAGCAAGTTAGTTATGATACAGTTAAGTACTATAATAAGCATACTGGTATAATCTCTTTTAGTAGAGAAATTGTTCCATTAAATCCATATGATATAAAAGTAAATTATATTGTAAAAAATCCAAATATAATTATGTATCATATTGATGGAAAAGAAATTCCATTAAATCCATATGTGAATTTAACTGGTAGTTTTTATAATGATGAAACGATTAGCCCAGTAAGCGCTTACCATAGTGCGCCAATCCATTTCTACATTCTACCAAGCACTGTTGAAGAACTAGTTAATGGTGAGTATGTTACAGTACCTGAGTACGAGCTACCAAATAGCGTAGTTAATTTTACTTATGATTTTAATATATTTAATAAAAATTCAGTAACTTACAATCCTTTTGCAATATACATTGGCACAGCTTCTGTCAATAATTTCTTTAATTTAAAGAACACAAAAATTATTGACCTTAGAGTAAAAGGAGGCGGTATTTCACCTTCCGCTACTTTAAATAAAGAAGTAGAAAAAAATATGAATGTTCTTTCCTTTAATGATATTAAGTCAGGAAAAGGTAGGGTATATCCGAATGGTGGATATGTAGTTGTCCAAATACCGAAAGAAGTAAAAGATAACTTTAGATCTATTGATGACATTTATGCTATAGTTAGATCTAACCTAACTGCAGGTGTTGCTTTTGATATCCATGATATGGACGGCAACGATTGGAGAGCTAGCTAATGCTAAACAAATTAAGCGATTACATTTCTTCTTTTAGCAGACAATCAAAAAGAACAGTTAAGTCTGTTTTAGCTGAGTCAAAAGTAGAAAAAGCGGAGATCGGCAGTCTTATTAATAAAGTAAACTCGTTTGCTTCTGCGTCAGATTTTATACCTTCTGTAGTTTCATCAATGTCATCAATTCAAAGAGAACCTTTAATAGATTTATTTAGAGATATGGATTTAAGAGTCAAAACAAATTTTGACATTGCAAAATCGCTTGGCTTACTTAGGTCGTCAATGTCTTCTATTTTTGCTGGCGAAATAGACAAGTTACAAAAAGAAGTTCTTTACTTGGAATCATATATTAAAAATTGGAATTTTATAGCTGGAGAAGATGATCTATTTAATGAAAATTTTATAGAAAATTTTGATAATGATTCTAATTCCGCTAACTATGATTTAGTAAAATTTGCGCCACCAGATAGATCAGGTATGCCATTTGCACCTAGGGAAATGGCAATGGTTGACCCTACAAGTGGAACTTTAAAATTTAACGCGTTGCTTGAAGAAAGTCTCACAGCTATTAGTGCAGAAGATATTAAAGAAGTAAATTACTATACAAATTTTTCTCCAGAGTATATTTCTAGCAATACAAATATCATGAATCTGTTAAGTAACTCTTCTGCAAACGCCTGGAACATGACTGTTAAGTCCCCTTTTGTTATCAAAGATTCTATATTTGATAGAGAAGAATTTTCATATGCTAGAAATGGAATAAATCTTGCTGCGTCTGCTCAAGTTGCTGTTGAAATTATATTTAATTCGTATATAAGAGCTTCTAGATTAAGAGTAACTCCTAATGTTTCAGCTGGCTTATTCTTGGTTCAAGCAATTTTAGAAACCGATAGTACCAACCACTTAAGTGAAAATACTGGGAAGAATAAAATTCCATTAATGACTAGTCCAATATTTATAGATAAAAGTACTGATATAGACTTTAATGATACAGATTATATAAAGTCAATTACATTAATTTTTGCACAAAAAGATTATGTAAGAACAAAAATTACACCGATTCAATCGGAATTAAACTCTAAGTTAACAAATCAAATTGCTGCAGCTATTCGTCTAGACAGAAAAAAAAGACATGATACACTACAAGATCTAGTTATAAAATATTTTATAAAAGATTATAACAAAGACTATATATTAAGAAATAAGAATTTATATAATTATGATTATACAAATTATTATCCAACAGATTTATCCAAAAAAAGTGTTGGTGTTTTAAAAGAACTAAAAACAAAAAAATATTATTCTGATATAGATTCTTTTAATAAATTTAAAAATACTTCTATATTATCAAATATAGTTTTTTCTATTGTTTCTTATTCGATAGGTTCTCAATTAAGATCTTCTGTAGTTAATACATATATAGAATCTAACCTAAAAGATACCCTTAAACCGCTGAAGGCCTATTCGTCTGGTGGTTTAGTTCCACTTGGGGATTCAAACAAAATCACAAACAATATTCATTTCTTAGAAGAAACTTTTTCTCCCGTAAACCAAAAGGATGTTTCTACTATTTTTGCGAACATAGAACAGCAAAATCAATATGAGTATATGTTTTCTATAAAAAATATTAATTTATTTATATCAAAATACAATGATGAAATAACAGATTCTTTTGTTCCACAAAGATCAGTGTACATGAGCAAAAGATTGAGCTTAAACGGCATGCCCCTAAAGACAAAGATGTATACTGACTATTTCCCAGAGTTGCTAAGATCCAATTATGATCCAGCATTTGACAAAACCTCGATAGAATTTAGTGTTACCGTAAAAGACAATCCTCTAAAAGAAGAAGATTGGATTCCAATAATGCCATTCGGAGATAGTATTGTCAGAACAGAAATCTTATTTCCCAATTCTATGGGAGAATCTGAATTGAGATTTGTTCCCAATGAAGAGTCAGTTATTTTATACGAAGACAAAAAAAGACTAGACAGAACCGCTTTTCAAGTGACTGGAAAATATTTAAAGATATCAAATTACAATAAATTAAAAACATATTTTGTATCATACGAGCCAACTAATACTGATGTAGCAAAAGAAGTAAAATTGCTATCAAGGTCTTTGGCCAACCCAGTTTTGGTCACCGCAAGCAGCAGTGGGTTTAATGGAGAAAAATTTGAAAAAACAGATTTTAATAACTCAGTTGAACTATCTCAAAATCCATACGTAGACCAGTCTAAATTCGTTAATGCAACCTACTCCATTATCAATGGCACTGTGACTACCTCAAAGAGCACATTTGGAAACTTTGACTACTCGTCATATTCTCCAGTTAAAATTATACTTGAAGACGGTACACCAGCTTTAAATATAACCAATTATTTACTATCAGACGCTCAAGTCCAAGCTTTTTATGATACGGGATTACTATTGTTCATGCATGCGGGCAAAAAAATCATTTTTAATAGAGAAGTAAATCAACCATTTAGAGTTCTATATCAGTATGTTGCAGATATATTTAGATATAGAGTAGTACTAAGAAATTTGGACAATACGTATGAAAATTATTCTGTTGATAGATTGATATTTAAATTTTCAACCCAAAAAGAAGATACAATAATTAATAATTTTACAAAGTATAATAATAGATATATAAACAAGATTATATAGGATATAGTATGGCTCAGTTATCTACAGACACATTGATATATTCTCAGATAGTAGCTCGTGTCCAAGAGTTCATAAACGAATATGTAGCTAAGAAAGCTATTTCACCAAAACTCTTTGATGAAGCTTATCAGAAAGTTTTGGCAGATATTCAAAAAACTTTAGGTGGGGTTTCTTTTGATCTAAACCTCCTTTCAAAAGGAGATATACCAGATTCTGAAACATTTAATAAAATGATTAAAATGATGTCAAATGATTTAAACATTATGACTAATCAACTTGAGTCAATGTCAGCAAATTATATAAATACTTTTAATAATTTGTCTAACCAAATTGAAGCAGAAAAGAATTCTATTCTTAGAATAAGATCAAAAATAAATGCATTAGAAATGTACACTCAAAGCCCATCTGTAGATGTAATGTATTTTGGAGATAGTTTTAATAACTTATCATTTGTCAACGCTAAAAAAATAAGAGCTGGCTTAATTCCAGATATAGAAGATGGGTATGCAACTTTAGCAAAGGTTACAAGTAGACCATCTAAGTCTACCGTAAGAGTGATTAATCAAAATTATGGTGGAGCCGCTACAAGCCAGATTTCATTTGCAGACATCTCAAATGGCTTAAAGGGAAATCATTTTCTTTACTACAAAGATGCAGGAAGTAACCAGTTTTTATACGAAAAAGATTCTAGCATTTTGAGATCAACAGAATCTGCTATGGTAGATGGTAGTCCAGCAACTTACTTTGAGTATGAAGCTATCAACGTATTGGCAAGTCAAACTACTACAAGACCAGAATATGAGTTTCAATATTTTGATAATGATAAGCTTATAAATTGGGCAAATTTTGATACGAATAATCCACTGAAGCTAACGGTAGAGTTATCTACACAAAGCCAAACTGGAGAAAATATTAATTATATATCTATTATTCCATTTTTTGGTTATGATATTGATGGCGCTAACGCTCTTATAAAAAATGTAAAAGTCACATCCATAAAGCTGTATAATCAACAAACAAATACAACTTATGAAATTATAAACAATGGTCCCGTATATATAGCCTCTGATCCATCTCAAAAAACTCTTGTTAATTATAAAAATTTCTTTTATAACAAAGGTGTTTTTAGATTTAATGAAACAAAAGCAAGTAAAATTTATATTACTTTTGAACAAGATGAATTTAAAAGCACCACAATAAAGCACGCTTACTGGACCCCATATGAGATTGGGGGAACAAATAAGTGGAGCAATCAAAATAGGTTCTTGCCTGAAGCAGCTCTTAATTCCGGTGCTCAAAGCGTTTCGTGGGATAAATCTTTGATAGTTCCAAAGGTAACAAATCCAACTGAACATAAATCAAATCAGTCAGAAAGAAAACAAATAGTAGTAAATTATACAGATCAAGTTTCTTCTGGAGATAAATATCAAATTAAATTAACTTCTGGTCAAAATTCTTATTATTGGTATAAAAAAGATTTAGATCTTAATATTGATATGTTTACAACAAAAGAAGGTTCTGTTTCATATCACGATAAACAGTTGATTGAATTGACTAGACTAAGACTAATCAGCACCGACTATCAATCAGCTTGTGTTTTGGTTGACCCAACAAAATCTACTTTAATAACCGGCAAGATAAAGATGAGCACCATAAGTGCTGCAGGCGGATTGGCTACCATAACTACATCAGCTCCGCATTCGCTTGCTGTGGGCAATAAGGTTTACATTAGAGACAGATGGTCTTCAGTGGATATAGTAGGAAATTTTACAGTAACCGCTATAGACAGTGCTACTCAATTTAAGGTTTCTATATCAAGCACAGATACAATATCTACAATTGATATATCAAATAACTTTGGGCTCTGCATAAAGGTTATTGATAAGGCTACTGCAACAAATGCAGTAGTAGAAACAGCAAAAGAAAGTATAAGCAAAGCATTGCAAGTGCCGTTAGTGCTTCAAAGAAATTTTGAAGAATTAAAAGCAATGCGCGCTAGCATTGGGATTAGAGACATCTCTTTTGGAAAAGAAACATTCCAAGAATCAGCAGAGATAATATCAAAGCCATTTTTTGTCAGTGGCAATCTAGAAATGCTGAGCCTCTATGCAGCCGATGTTATCCCAGAAAGTTCTACAAATCAAGCTTATATTAAGTATTCTATTAGTGTTGATGGAGGAATTAACTTTTTCCCTATACAACCAACAGAAAGAAACTATACTGGGACTCCAGAAATATTAGTTTTTAATCAAAATTTGACAAACGATGCTACTCTTCCATTGGTCAGATATCTTAATAGCGGTAAAGATGTAGGTGTTCCAAATCCAATTAATTCAGTTATTGTAAAAATAGAAATGAAAAAAGATAGGTCGTCAAATAATACGCCATTACTTTATTATTATAAAGTAGGAGCTAGGTTTAGGTAAAATATGTCAATAGATAATATACAAAAGAAAAGATTTTTAGAAACAATATACAAAATATATTATTCTCTTGGATCACAACCAGAATTCCAGGAGATATCTTCTATTTATGGAAGATATTTCTCCAGGTTTAAACCAGGCCAATCTATACCAGTGCCTTTTAACGATCTTAATTCAACTTCTTATGTTGATGTAGATAAATTAAATAGAATTTTAACACACAGCGCGTTTAATCTAGATGTTTTATATGAAAATTATTTTGAAGAATTAGAAGAATTATATGATCTTGTATCTGCGTTTAAATTTAGAATTAATGATTTAAAATCTAGAAGAGCAGAATTAGAAAAAACTGTCGATGATAAACTTTTTGCGTTAAATAACACCAGTGGTTTTTACTATGCGTTTACAGAAGCTTTTAATAATACTAAGTATACAGATTTATCAAAAACAACATCAGTTGTAGATACTGAGTCTAGAAAAACAACAATACCAAAAGAAAACTCAGAAAATTTTAATTATATAGCCAACGCCCTAAATAAAGTTGACAACGCCGGAGTTGAAATTTATATTGATGGTGAGATCTTTGAGCAGCTCAAAGATATAGATATATCAAATGTTTTTGATGGCCTTAATAACAGCGAATGGAACTATTCAGTTCGTTCTACAAAAATAGGCGTTTGCACAATGAAGTTGTCTATACCAATACCTTCTATGAGTTCTGAAACTGGTGGTATTTCTGTTGTAGAGGGAAAGATAAATTCGCAAAAACCAGTTGAAACTGCTGTGATGGTAATTGATCCTATAGAAAGAGGAAATTCACTCTTCTTTGACAAAGATAGCGCTACTGATTACGACAGTTTTTCTTTTAATTTTACAACAAAAAAATCTTCACTAGTAGAAATTTATTTTACTAAAGTAGAACCAGATTATATTGATAATTCAAATTTTCAAACGACATATGTATACAACTTTTCAATTGAGCAATTAGTGATAGCTGCACCTTACTATGGTCCATCGGCAATTTATGTAAGTAATCCTATCGGTCTTCCTTCGGAACAAAATGCAAACCTAGCTATAGATCAAGTTCTTTTTGATGCGAATGAACAGATCCCTTCTGGTTCAGCGATTAATTACTACATTGCCGCAGACGATGGAACAGTTAAGGACATAAGTCAATATAATTGGATTGCCATGTCACCGTATTCAATAAAGAATGCAAGAGAGAGTAGTATAGTCAAGTTTAATGGAACAAAGTTAATTGAATCAAAGTTGATTAATCAATCAGAGACTTCTATCGAATCAAGTTTTAATTCTATGATAAAGATTCCAAGAACAACAACCTATGGAAACCCAATTGTTAATTATTTTTATCAGGACGATTCTGCGCAAAGAGGATTTGATTTATTCAGATTAAGTAAGTTTCCAAAAAATTCAGATCCGTATGAACCATATATACTAGAGAGCGTAGATAAGAATCAAATACAAATATTTTATGTAAATGGTTCCAGTTTAGATAGATCTACTTGGCAGCAAGTTATTTCTGGGTCAAGATCAGATATTGTTTATACGTCTACTTTTAATACCTTAACCGGATCTCAGGAATTTTATCAAGCAACAAATGTACCTTATGGCAGTATTTATTTAACAACAAATGTATTTATGGAAGATTCTTTTGTCACAACTAAAAATTTTCTTAAGTCATACTCCGCACAGTATTGGGATATAAGTATATATTTAAATGGAGTTGAGCTTACTTCTGGCGGTTTACTTGGTCCAGGCATTTTGACATCTTCACTTACTTGGAACTTTAATAAAGGGCAAAATTCTATAGTTATTATCATGAATAAATCAACAAATGATACATCCGGAAGCGAAATACCTTTCAATGGAAGCATCTCTCTCATGGAAGGACTGTCTTTAGCAGATCTTCCAAACGCAAGAGTTTACAAAAACTATCTTTCTTATGTTAAAATAGAAGATCTAAGAAATAAATACTCAAATTCAGACAACGTATTTTCAATTATAAACTATGAAAATAATAAAGAAATTGTGTATAGAAGATCAGAAGAGGTAAAAGAAGGTAGTAGAATTTACTACTTTACAAATAACGAAGATAGACCAAGATATGTCAGAGTTAGAGCTGATTTATTTAGGGGCTCTGACGTTTATTCTTCTCCAGCTATTGTATCTTATACTTTAAAATTCAAACACTAGGACTGACATGGCAATTTCATATTCTGAAAACAATAAAAGAGAGACTATATATGAGCCACTACTTGGTAGGCAGCGCCTGCCATATAAAGGCCCGGTTAGTTCTAGTATTTTAAATCTTGTAAATGACCAATTTTTTGGAGATATAAATAGATTAAATGAAAAACTAGCCCTATTACAGGCTTTGATTGATGAATCTAATGAAATATCTAGAAATGATCTAAATTTAGCAACTCCAGATTACTATTTAAATGAAGAGTTATTGATGACTATTTACTCTCAGCATATTTCTTATGATGAAAGCTCTGAAGAATATATAGTTGAATCGGCCACTCCTTCGTACCAAGAAAGTATTATGTTTAATAAGCCACAAATTAACTCTTCTTTGATATCTCAAATAAGTTCAAAACTTGATATCATTGAAAATGCACTCAAAGATAATAACTAGGAGACATAATGTCTGAATTTATTTATACCCAAAAAAAACCCATTCAGTATTATGGTCCACTTTCAAGTAGTGATTTCAATGAACGCATAGAGCAAAATTACGCTGACCTAGTCTATTTGTATAATAAATACGGAGTTTTAGACAAGAAAATATCTGAAATAATAGAAAGAATTATTAAAGAAAATATGTTTTTAACTTCTGCTCTTTTAGATATTAAGGATAGAATAAGAAACATAGAGAGCATAAATACAAATCAAGTTTCACTGTATACAAAATCCCAAATTGATTTAAGCCCGTTTGTTTCAACCAGCTACGCGGTGTCAGCATCTAATGCACTGGAGTTTAATGAGTATTATAATCACATAACCCTACCCACAATTGCTGGTTCATCACATTCAAAAATAAAATTTGTTAATGCCACCAAAGGTCAGGTAATTCCAGACTTTTTAGAAACAAGAGTTGATCCAAATCTGCCAGGCGGAGATGGGAATGGTGCAGTGATAGATACAACACCAGTGCAGTATGCTTTTCTAAACCAGCCAGATAAAGTTTGGAGAAGAAATGTTATTTTGACTGAACCTAATCCATTAGGCGTTAGCATGTACCTTTATGTTAAGATCCCAACAGGCTCAATTGGCAGTTCTCTAGCTAACTCAATTAGCTTAATGCCGTATCCTGCTAGTGGAATCGATGTTGCTAGAGTTGAATATACTACAGCTCTTAATCCAACTATGACAGATAAAGATGGTTACTATAGTTGCAACCCTGGCCTATATGATGGTCAGTATGATGCCGTAGGGAAAGTGGCTCCAGGCGGATGGTCAACTATTGGGTCTGATACAATCATCAATTCTGGCCCACTAAAGTTTTATTTTGCTGATAAACCAGTCACAGCCATAAGAATTCTTCTAAGACAAAGAAATTATATTAAAGAGAATAACGCCTACGTGTATACCTATGGCTTATCTGATATAGATATAAGATATGATAAGTTTGCAACTACTGGAAAAACTTTTATTCGCTTTAATGCACCAACAGATAAGACGATAAATGAAGTGATAAATGTATCGCCAAAAATGTACAACATTTCTCCCTCTTTGCTGTCTAGCGTATTTTCTTATAGGGTCTTTTACCCAGCAGGAAGCTCATATTCTTTAAGTAGTTCTGGCACTTCAGACCACGTATATGTTGAAGTTACCTTGAATATGCTGGATGATATGGTCCCCCCAGTGCTCTCAGACCTTATTTTAGAGGCTGATTATAACCTATAATTACAGGTGAAAATTGGTATTTGTTTTTACTATATATACATCTTTTTAAATAAGGAGATATTTAAATGGCTACTTTTTACGTAGGTCCTAGACCGGTCCTAAGAGGACGTAACTCTAATGAAATGATCAATTCATTTAAGGGTACGTCTGGCACATATTCATTCTATCCACTGTTTGCAAAAGGCTTGTTGGATGGCGCACCAGATAACCACAATGTACCAGGTAGCGGTAACCATCCTGGGAATAGATTCTTGTCACAACTCTTTACAGGTTCTACACTATATGCAGGTACAACCCCACTAGCTGGCACTTTCCCAAATGGTAAGGCTACATATGATGGCGCAAGATATAGACCACTTGAATACAAGGGTTTAGCTGGCGCACGAGTATTTGGTAGCGGCTATGGACACGCAGCAGATAGAGAAAATGACTATGCCCTTTACAGCAACTACTTCTTCGATGGTGTTGCTTCAGCAGAAGTTTTTGCAGGTGGCTATGGTCATGGTCCAAGAACTGAGGCACAAGGTGCGGCAGCATCGTTTGGCTTGTTTAGACCAACTGAGTTTATCGGTGTAGCAAGTGCAAAGATATTCACAAGCGGTTATGGTCAAGCTAACACTTCTTCTGATTACGGAAGAAATAAAGTTAGAGAATATAAAGGCCTCGAAGCAACAAAAGCTCTCTAAATTTGTAAGCAACCATAGTTTGCTGAGAAATACCTGCTATAATTAGCAGGGCAAAGAAATAACATTCCCGCCCCTTGTGGGCGGGAATTGTTTTATTAGACCAAGTTTATAAGTTTTGATAGAACCAAAGAGGATTAGATATGTCTATACAACTACTAGAGCAGTTTGTTGCTAACAGCGCTCTTTCAGTTGAACTTGCAGATAAATATTTAACACTGTATCTTGGTGAAGCTGACTGGCCAGAGAAATTAGGACAGCTTTGGACCGTACAAAAAAGAAAACTTGGTGAAGAAAAAGCAAAAGATTTCATTAAAAAATCGGTAGCGTGTGCATGCTTATCGCCAATTATTAACAAGTCTACAATCCCAGATGAAAATCATGTTCTTTTATTTTGGGTTGGTGGTTGGCCACAGTTTAATGAGCGAGATTGGTTTGCTCTGTTTAAGGAAACTGTTAAATCAGATATACAAATAGAAAAAAATAGAGCTCTGATAATGCAGGAAGGCATTTTTGACCACATAGACATACCTCCATTGACTAGACAAGCTTATAATTGGCTATATGAGAAGTTAGATAAAGAGTCTTTTTCTACGCAAAATAAAAAAGATGAAGCTGCAACAAAAATGAAGAACTTAATTAGGATTTATGGGGGTGCTGTTGTCTGCAATGTCTTTACTAACTATAGTCCACAGATTGATAAAGTCCTTAATTGGAGAAGTGGTTATTTTATAGAAAAAGAAATACATAAGATATACTCAACCGAACAAATCATCAAAATAAAAAAAGCAGAAATGCAAAAAACAAATTCAAATTTTATAAAAAATATCAAGTAGGAGAATATAATGTCAGAAGAAATTGAAAACGGCAACCCCGATCTAGCGCCAATCGCAAATAAACTATCATCAATGTTTTCTTTTAAGTTAACAGATGATTTTGTCGCTAGTTATAAAGAAAAGATAGCTCCTTTTGGCTACAGAGATGCTGGTGGAAACTCTGTGGGTGAAATTACTTTTCTTCGTACATATTCTCGTTTAAAGGAAGATGGGACTAAAGAAAGCTGGGTTGATGTTTGTGAACGTGTTATCAACGGAATGTATTCTTTGCAAAAAGATCACTGCAAAAAAAATAGACTTCCATGGAATGACGCAAAAGCACAAGCTTCAGCTAAAGAAGCATTTGATCGTTTGTTTAACCTAAAGTGGACACCACCAGGTCGTGGCTTGTGGGCGATGGGCACTAACATTGTAAACATACAAAAGAACTCAGCAGCGCTTCAAAATTGTGCTTTTGTTTCTACAGCAGAAATGACTAAATTAAATCCATCAAAACCATTTTCTTTCCTAATGGAGGCATCAATGCTTGGCGTCGGTGTTGGCTTTGATGACAAAGGCGCAGACAAAGATTTTACAATCTATTCTCCAACACCAGTAGAGCCAACCAGTGCAACCTATATTGTTCCTGACACAAGAGAGGGTTGGTATATCTCAACAGCTATGTTGATTGACTCCTATCTCAAGTCCTCTCAAAATGAAGTATATTTTGACTATTCTCTTATAAGACCAGCTGGCACTCCGATTAAAACATTCGGAGGCATTGCTGCAGGTCATGAGCCTTTAGAAAAGCTGCATAAGCAGATTAGAAAAATGTTTAATGGAAGAGCTGGAGAAAAACTTACCAGAAAAGACATCGCAGATATAGGTAACTTGATCGGCGTTTGTGTGGTGTCTGGTAATGTTCGCCGTTCTGCAGAGCTTTTAATTGGTCGCATTGATGACGAAGATTTTTTAAATCTAAAAAACCCTGAAATATTTCCAGAGAGAAATTCTTACGACGCCGATGCTCCAGGTTGGGGCTGGATGTCAAATAACTCAGTAGAGACCGAGGTTGGCACAGACCTAAGTGCAATAGTAGAGGGCATAGCTCGAAATGGAGAACCAGGAGTTCTCTGGATGGATATGAGCCGCAAGTATGGTCGCCTCGCTGATGCACCAAATAATAAAGATCATCGTGTAGCTGGATATAATCCTTGTGCTGAGCAGTCACTAGAATCATTTGAATGTTGCACACTAGTAGAAACTTATCTAAACAGACATGAAAGTTTAGAAGACTACAAGAGAACACTAAAGTTTGCATATCTATATGCAAAAACAGTTACTCTTTTGCCAACGCACTGGGAAGAAACAAACGCCATTATGCAACGCAATCGTCGTATTGGAACTTCTATGTCTGGCGTAGCAAACTTTGCTGATCGCGTTGGTGTCCCTGCACTCCGTGAGTGGATGGATGAAGGTTACAAGACAGTTCAGAGATATGATAATGTTTATTCAGAGTGGCTAGGTATCCGTGAGTCTATTAAAATGACAACCGTAAAGCCATCTGGAACCGTATCAATTCTTGCTGGAGAGTCTCCTGGAGTTCACTGGACCCCAGGTGGAAAGTTCTTTAATAGAACTATTAGATTCTCCAATGATGATCCAATGCTTCCATTGTTTAGAATGGCTAATTACACAGTTGAACCTGCATCTGAATCGCCAGATACAACATCCGTTGTATATTTTCCAATTAAGTCAGAGGCTGCAAGAGCAGAACGTGATGTAACAATATTTGAGAAAATGTCATTAGCTGCTATGGCGCAAAGATACTGGTCAGATAATTCAGTATCTGTAACAATATCTTTCAATAAAGATACTGAAGCGCAACACGTTGGGACAGTTTTACATATGTATGACGGTCAGCTAAAAACTGTATCATTTTTACCAAGTGGCAATGACACATATCCACAAATGCCCTATACACAGATTACAGAAGAGGAATATACAACAGCTTCGATGTCTTTGTTCCCTATAGATCTTTCTGGGGTTTATGCTGGAATGGCTGCTGATGCCATAGGAGAGCGTTACTGCACAACAGATTCTTGTGAAATTAAATTCATAAAGGATGTAGCCACAAAAGCATAGAGATGCTATAATCTATCCATGGAAAAAGATGGAAAAATAAGCGTTTTAGATAAAGGCTATGTAAGATTAGTTGATCATATGGGCAGTGATTTGTCCATCGTGAACGCAGCTAGAGCTTCTTTTGCCAAAGAGTCAACAGAGTTTTCCCAATCAGATGGAAAACTAATAGATTTTTTGGCAAGAGAAAACCACATGTCACCGTTTAGACATGCGTTTGTTACTTTAGAATTCTATGCTCCGTTGATGGTTGCTAGACAGCATTGGAAATATGTTGTTGGGTCGGATCATACTATGGATTCTTGGAATGAGTCCTCAAGAAGATATATCACTATGGACCCAGAGTTCTATTTCCCCACAGCAGAGCAATGGAGACTAGCTGCAGAGGATAAGAAACAGGGATCTTCTGGCTTAGCAGGTCCGTGGATCGGTGCTCTTCTTACAACTGAGCTAAAGGCTTTGACAGACAAATGTGAATCGCTATATAATATGGCTATAGAAAACGGAATAGCTCCTGAGCAAGCAAGATTATTCTTACCCGCATATGGCATGTACTTGTCTTATAGATGGTCGTGCAGTCTGCAGTCAGTTGCATTATTCTTAAATCAAAGACTATCAGAAGATTCACAAGTTGAGATTCAAGAATATGCAAAAGCTGTTCATGAGCTTGTTAAACCCCTCTATCCAGTTTCACTCTACGCTTTGTTAGGTAAATAATGGCTGCAGGTAAATTAAATTATATAGTTGTATACAAAAATTCTAGTCAGGTGTATGGTTCAGCGTC
>Ga0315909_10002115_pt1 | contig 25930 bp, 31 predicted proteins | sample LakEriMetagenome_11_FD_203527 | JGI IMG/M metagenome (GOLD analysis project Ga0315909, IMG submission 203527) | Freshwater fungal communities from buoy surface, Lake Erie, Ohio, United States - Buoy 2 MA125 | ecosystem: Environmental > Aquatic > Freshwater > Lake | place: USA: Lake Erie, Ohio...
CAGCACGGCGCAGCCTGTAGCGGCGCTGGCGTTCGGATGGGGGGTCAGGCATCCCCTGCCACCAACCAAGGCACCTTCGGCCCCCAGCCATAGAGGGCCGCAATGTGCTGCCAGGGGTGCAGCTCTAGCTTGTACGGGCCCTGGAAGTTTTTGATTTCGTAGACAGCAATTAGGACATTGCCGTTGCTGTCGGCGTTGGCTTCGCAGGGTGGGGTAGTGGTGTTCCAAGGTGTCACCATTCCCCCTCCTGCAGGCAGGACAGCAGCTGAGCACCAGGGCCAGCCAGCTCTAGGCCAGTGCGGATGGCATCAGCAGGGGTGCGGGCCATCACGGTGATGGTTCTCAGGGTTGTGGTGACGCGATAGGCGCGACGCCAGACCCGTTGCTCTGCCTCTCGCTGCCAGCGGTCTAGGTCATGGGCGCGGCGGGTGGCGGCTTCGCGTTCGAGGGTTAGGGGGTCAGGCATAGTCGATCTCGACCATGGCGGGCCAGTTGGGCATGGAGGGGTCGCAGGCGTCTTCCAGGATGGGGCGCAGCACATCGGCTGGCACTTCGATGGAGCCGCCTTCGACGGCCCAGCGGTGGAGCCCGTTGCTGATGGCGGTCTGCTCCAGCAGGTCGGCAACGGTGGGGACGAGATCTTCTGGGCCGAACACCCCGATCTGGATGGCCACTCGATCAGCGTGGCTCATGGCGTCAAATTCTTCGCGGCTCATCGCGCCTTGGCGATCTACAAATTCCTGCCACAGCTCAAAGCTGCTGGCAATTTCGGCGTAGGTGTGTTCGCGGGCCATGGTGGTGATGCAATGGGACAGTGCCGGGATGGGCTCCCGGCGGGCCGTGATTAATCGCGTTCCAGTTCCTCCCATGGGTAGTTGGCGAGATCACCGGCCAGGTCCGTGAGGTGCTCGTCGATGTCTCCGTAGATCTGAGAGATTCGCTCCCAGTTAGGGAGCGAGCGGAGTAGGGCCAGCGCCATAAGCGCTTGTGCGGTGTGATTCATTGCCAAAGTGCTGGTTTGGATTGCCCGGATTGCCGACTACTTGGCAGGCTCCGGGCGGGCCAGGGGTTAAACCCCGTGAGGAGGGTGTTCCCTCCCCCATGCACACGATCTTAGCCACTGCGTAACGCCCCACCCCATCCCACCCCAGACAGTTCACATGCTGTAACCCGTATCCTGATCAGGACGGGAAAACTGGGTCAGGCCTGCCCCACCTATGCCCACACGCTCTCCCACCCTTCGCCTCTTGCAAGCCCTTGCGGTGTGCGTGCTTTTGCGCGATTCCGTGGGTGCCTGCCAGGGCCTCAGGATGATCAGCCAGGAATGCGATGACCGCGAGGGGGAATTCATCCTGCGCCAGCTCTGCCGCAACCTGACCCCGCAGGAGCGCTTCTGGCTGGGCTCCCTTCATGGTGACCGGGTGGGCCTCCAGCAACCTGAGGCGGCCTGATGACCCTGCCAACCCTGAACACCCTCTGGCGGCCCAACAGCGGCAGCGCCACGGTCAATGATCTGGCCCTGATCCGGATGCACATTGGCTGGCCCGCCAGCGACGGCAGCTTGACGGAGTTGATCCAACAGATGAACACCGTCGCCAAGCTCTCCCCCGCGAGCGTCACGCAGGTTCAGGGGTGGGTGGATGAGATCGGCACGCTTGAGGAAACCCAGGCCGATGAAGTGGACAGCGGCACGGCGCACCTGGGCAACGCCGAAGAATATGAGGGCCCCATCCCTGGCACGTCTCCCAACCGCGATGCACAGCTCAGCCAGGCCGGGAAGCTGACGTGGGATACCAGCCTGCTCAAAGCCCGTTATCGCTTCGGCAGTGGCGCCAGGGCCACGGCGCAGGGGCAGCGCGACGAGCGGATTGAACTGCTGATCAGCAGGATTGCGACCACCTTGAACGTGCAACGCATGGCCCGTGGTGGGGTTGGCGCGGGGATGTTGCAGAGGAGCTGACTGTCAAGGATTCCTTGACGGTTGAGTTACCGAGGATTCCTCGGTAGCTGAACCATCCAGGATCTCCAGATAGTTGAGCTGTTTACGAATTGTCATCATTGTTGCAAAACACGGGAAAACTGTTGCAAGCACTCGCTTTCCTGACCCGTGACCGACTCCCCGCCAAGGCTTGTACGCCGCTCGCCGGAGTTGCTAGAGATACGGATTCCCATTGGCAAGACTGAACCCCATACCTTTTTGCTGGCGTCTGATATACACCTTGACAACCCAAAGTGCAGGCGGGACTTACTAAAGAAACATCTCAAGCAAGTGCAGGGCGTCAACGGTAACGCCCTTTTCTTTGGGGATGTGATGTGCCTGATGCAAGGCAAGAAGGATCGCCGTGGCTCAAAGGGCAGCATCAGGGCTGAGCACCTTGGGTCGAACTACTTCGATCTGGTGTTTGACGAGACCGCTGAATGGCTGTCGCCTTTCGCTTCAACCATCTTGATGATGTCTGATGGCAACCATGAGACCGCAGTGATCGGGAACCAGGAGATTGACCCGCTAGGCAATGTTGTGCGGTTGATGCGTGATCGCTACGGCTCCCCTGTTGAACACATGCGCTATCAGGGGTGGATCTGGTTCACGTTCTACCGGCCAGGGATCAGCAGGGAGCATGGAACTAGGCGGTGTACGTTGTTTTTCCATCATGGCGCCTGGGGAGGTGTTGTAAGTAAGGGCGTCCTCGGAGGAATGAGGTATAGCTCACTGGCGCCGGAATCTCAGATAATTGTTAACGGCCACAACCATGAGAGGACTATAGTTAGCCACCCCTGCTATCGGCTCAACAGCTCTGGAAAGCAGCGAATTTCCCAACGCTGGCATGTCCAGACAGGTTGCTACAAGGAGGAATTTGAGGAGGGCGCTGGCTGGGCAGTTGAGCGCATCGTGATGCCCAAGAGCCTGGGGGGCGTGTGGCTCAAGCTCAACCCAACGAACGAGGGTGTGGACATCAGCCTTGAGCCGGCGACTTGAGGCCAGCGGGAAAACTGAGGTAGTCACCCCCAGACCCATGCCCAAAGGTGGAATGCCCTACGGAGGCAGCAAGATGGCCCCCATGCCCAAGCCTGCCAAGGGCGGGAAGAAAGCTCCTGCTAAGGCTCCTGCTAAGGGCGGAAAGAAGGCCAAGCCGATGAAGTGACGGGAAAACTCAGGTAACCGCTACCCCCTACCCCGACCATGGCAAAAGGCAATAGGACTTACAAGCGCGATTCACGCGGCAGGTTTGCCGGTGGTGGCGGGGGCGGTGGAAGCAGCAAGGGCGGTGGAAAAAGCAAGGGGTCATCCAAGGGGACCAGCACCAGGGCTAAGAACACAGCTCGCGCCAATGAGCTGAAAGCCAAGGGCACCGTCTCGCTTGGCGACAGGATTAAGGCCAAGGGCTTTTCAGGTGGCAAGGCGGCTCAGGCTCGGGCAGGCGGGCTCAAGAAGCGCGGCTTAGAGGCCGCTGAAAAGATGGCCAAGGGGGGATCCAAGGTCTCCACGGTGGGCAGGGGCGGCAGGGCGGCCAGGATGGCGGCTATCAGCAAGATCCGCAACAAAGGCCGCCAAGAAGCTGAAAAAGGAAATTCAGCTACTTCTAAAAAAGGAAGACTGCCTGGTGATGAATTGTTTAACTCTCTGTTTCGAGGTAAGGCGACCCGAAAACAGCGAGGAGCGAAGCCAGACTACGAACCAGGCAAAGGCCGCTATCTCAAAATGCAAGACAGCAAGCGAACCCAGCAATCCGAAGCTAGTCGCCGTGTTCGCTACGGCGCAAGCCCATACATGAGCCAGGGTCGCCGCTGATGGCCCGCATCTATCGCCGTGACAGTCGCGGACGCTTTGCCGGTGGCGGCGGGGCGTCAACGTCTGCACGGCGAGCGATCAGGTCAAAGACTGGCGCCTCTGTCTCGGCAGACCGGCTGAAGCGCAACGCGGCAACAGGAACGGCAAAGCCAAAGGGCACAATTTCGCGCCGTGCCTACAGCCGCTCGATTGACCAGTTCAGTCGCGAAATGCGCAGCATGAAGGGCGCCAAGTCTGGCCCGATCGTCAAAAGGGTCAGCCCCACCCTGAAGCAGCAGGCAAGAGCGTTAGGTGTTGCCAGCAGGGGGGCAAGGAAGGCACCCACGGTGCTCAGGGACAACGTGTTTGCAACGTCTGCCCCACGCGGAACGATTCCCAAGAGGGATCCCGGCGCCGCTATTCCCAAGAGCATGAAGCAGCGGCGAACTGCCTCGGGTGATGACAGCTTGATCAGAAAGCAGAAGAGATCAAAGAGCGATGCAGCAAGGTCAAGAGCGGCAAAGCTGACGCAGGTGAAGGCAAGAAAGACAGCGGGCCTAAAACCCCTTCCCAACAGAATCCGCCGCCCCATCTGATCCATGCCCACCCCCTTTGCCCCCTTCGCAAACCTCCGCATGGTCTGGCTGCGGCCTACCGCCGCACGCACCAGCCTGCGCGAGGGCATGAGGGCCACCACAGAGCAGGTGGTCATCGAGGCCTTTGCAGAGCTGCAGGGGCCCTCAGGGGAGCAGGAGGCTGGCGCCCGTGCGATCGGTGCCGCCAGCGTGGAGGGCAACATCACGCGATGGGCTGTCGTTCCCTCAGGTGGCACCTGGTTGCAGGCTGGCACCTCCTGGGCATGGAACACCACGGGCCTCAGGCCTGCGGGCCTCCCTCGCGGGGAGAAGTTGGAGGCCTTCATGGGCAAGCTCAGCATCCTGCCGGCCACCACTGAAGGCGAGCGTGGTTGGCTCACCCTGGCCACCCTCTCTGGGGTTGGCGGGATTGATGCCATCGTCGCCGCTGCTGCAGGAGACGAGTTCACAGGGACATTTGCCGCAGGGCGATGAAGCTCACCGCTAGGACCAGTGTGAAGGTGAATTTGGATGTCTCAGCCACATCCCGCAAGGCCGCCGAGAGTGCCGCCAAGTTGGTCTTCCCTGAGCTGAACAGCGCCTTTCAAGATGCCCTTGGCTCAAAGGTGTGGAGCTGGCCCCGCACCACCATCCGCAGCAATGGCCAGGAGGTCGGCTCCCCTAGGAACATCGTGGACACCGGGATCCTCAAGGCCTCAAACAGCTTCCAGATCAGCGGCACCCTGGCCACCTTCAAATGGTCAGTGGATTATGCCGCCGCTGCTCACTACGGGGCCAACATCTACCCATGGGGCGACAAGAGTCGACCCAAGGTCAACCTGCCTGCTAGGCCCTGGACTTCCGCCGTGCTGGGAACGATCAACTACGGGGGCATCGAACCCTATGACTATCGTTCACAATTTAAGGCAGCCTTCATCAGCGCCTGGCGCCGTTCGTCCTGATGTTCGATCAGCTCCCTTGGGAAACACCGCCTCAGGCCATCAAGGACGCGCACGCTGAGATCAAGTGGAAGGAAGGGGTGCTGAGGATCCCGCGCCTTGGTTACCTCACCGTCGATGAGATGACCGACATTGCGAAGGTGGACCCCTCCAATAGTCCCTATCTGGTCACGATGACCAAGAGCAACGAACTAGCCGTTGCCTCTGAATTAAGCCCTCGATATTGCTACAGCATTCTCACCAGGCACTATGTCAAGAACCTAGGCGCAAGGGCTGATTTCACAGACGAGGAAGACGACATAAGTATTAAGCACTCCCTGATCATTCGATCCTATTTGGATCAGATGAACACCAGGCAGAACCTAATCAACATCAGGGCTGCCACGATCATGGTGCAGCGTGTTGCGCCTCATTGGCAGGAAGAGAAGACCAGGAAGCTGCCAAAGGAATTGATTGCGCTTCTGTGTGAGGTTTATCAGGAAGAAGAGCGCGGGATGGATAAGCCCACCACGCCAGAGGAGGATATGAAGCTACTTGACGAGCAACTGGGAAAGCTGCGGCAGGTCGGCTTGATTGCAGCCGACCAAACTGGGTCCGGTGCTACTGGGAATGCAAGCGACTCTGGCCCGGTGCCCCCGAATTCAGCCGCGAACGCTTCGGGCGACTCCCCGGCGGCTACGTCCTCCAAGCGCTCGAAGCGGGTTACGAAAGCGAACGGCAGCGGCTTCACCACGAGGAACTCACCACCGCCCAGCTCGCCTGGTACCAGGCGGAAATCAACCGCAACCGCGACGTAAAGCACGAGCCGTTCAGCCTGTCTGAATTCTTCTTCTGGGCGGATGTCTCAGAGAAGGCCCGCCCACCGGCAGAGGCTGGTGCGGCCATGCTCGCGCTACTGGAGAAAGGCCTGCTGCCCAACTTCGCCTTCAACGGGCCATGGGTGCAGGATCTATCGGCGCAAGGCAAGGGCGCAACAGCTCCCCCGCGTCTCTGCTGGGCTGCAGAGGATGCCATCCTGCTGGCCCCTCATCGTGTGGATCAGGCGCACTGGGGTGGCTTCCTGATTGCCAAGGCCAGCGCAGCCGGGGCCATGCGGCAGTTTGCCTCGGAGGCCGGGGACGTGGTGACCCTGGCTATCCCTGCGGATGCGGTGCCAACAGCGACGTTTGCCGCCGCAAAAGCGGGTGCCGTTTTAGCCATCGAAGGGCGGGAAAACTCCAGATAAGAACTCCCCGACCCCGCCCGATGACCACCACCAACATCGACTACAGCGCAGCGCTGGACATCCAGCACTACATCGTGCCCCTCAAGATGAGTGACATCACCCTTGAGGATGCGCAAACTGCAGCGGCTGGCGGTTCGGCTCTGACCAGCTGGTTGAATGCTGCCAACGCCATCAGTGGTCAGCTTTCTGTCGCCGCGTCTGGCTCTGGCACAACCTTTCAGATGTTCGTGGCTGGCAACACGCTGAGCGTCACCAATGCAGCCCTCGCCACCAACGTGGTTACCCTGACCCTGAGCGCTGCAGCTGGCGCCCTGGTGGGCGAAAAGATCGCGGTCTCTGGTCTGACCTCCCCCTTCGCCGGCCTGAACGGGACTCACACCATCACGGCGGTCACCACCACCTCCCCCTTCACTGTGAGCTACGCGCTGACAGCGACCAACATCAGCTCGGCCTCCGTCAGCGCTGGCAGCGTTGTCACCGGCGTCTATCCCCTTGATGGAACCGGCGCCCCAATCCAGCTGCTGAACGTCACCTCTGCGCCCCACAGCACGGAGACCTCGGATGAGACCGTGATCACCCATGACCAGGTGACCAGGGGTTCTGCCATCACCGTGGGCGTGACTGACACTCACTCCTTCGCGTTCAGCGGTATGACCGCTCACAAGAACGTTGACCACAAGGTCATGGAAGTTCTCAGGGAGCGGGCCACGGCCGAGCGGCTGGCGGTGAAGTATCTGCGGGTTGGCCCTGGTGGGACGGTTGAGAAAAAGCTGTGCTACGGCCGCTTCGCCAGCAAGAGCGAAGAGGGCGATGCTGGGGCCCTGGTGAAGTATTCGGCCACTCTGAACGTGCTGGGCACCGTGTTCACCATCCTCGACAACTCATAAGGTGGGGGGAGACGATGGCATCAGGGCCAGTGATGGCCAAGTGCATGTCGTCACCGCACAAGGACGGATCCTCTGGCGCATCTGCTCCGGGGGGTCTTGCCTTGTGCACCTCAATTTGCGCGTACTGATGGAGGCCTACCGCGACCTTCGCATCAGCCAGGGCAGGGGTGTTGACGAGTAGGCATGAAAAAGGGTCTGCAGCTCTCACCCCGCAGACCCTACCCATTGCCGGTCCTAGTCCGAAAAGATCCTAGCCCATCCGAGTCAGGATACGGGCTCCTCAGGGGCAGGCTCTTCGGCAGGTGCCGCAGGCTCTTCGGAGATGGGCTCCTCAGCCACGGGCTCTTCCACTGCAGGCTCATCCACCACAGGGGCAGGTTCTTCTGCAGGGGGTGCCACGGGCTCCTCAGCTGGCGGGACGGGGATCACGCCATCGAGCAGCTCCAGCAGGGCCTCATCTTCCAGCAGATCAGCATCGGCCAGGGCCTGAAGCTCGCTGATCCTGATCTGAGCAGCAGCGGCTTCAGACTGAGCAGCCTCAGCAGCAGCCAGAGCGGCGGTGATGGTGCCAGCATCGGCAACATCATTGGCCAGGGCCTCGGCAAGGGCTGCCTTGGTGGAGGCCAGTTCAGCCAGGATGCCAGCCTTTTCAGTGGCGAGATACTCAAGGACTTCCTTGAGTTTGGTAACGAGAGCAGACATTGTTCGTGTAAAGGTAGTGATGGAACGATTCAGCTTTTCAAAGGAACCTTTGAAGAACTGGAAGGTAAGGAAATCCATGGGCAAACGATGCCAAGGCAGCAGGCCAAAGCATCGCCCCCAGGCTAGCCCGTGTCCTGATGTGGGCCAGTTAAGAGGCGGTGATCTTGCGCTTCAGCCGTTGCAGAACCATCGCGGCATGGGTGCTTTCGCCCTCGCCCGTCAGCTCCTGCTCAATGGAGAGCAACACTTCCCGCTCATGGTCCAGCTTGCCCATTTCGTAGGCAGCCTTCAGCCGATCTTCTGCCTGCGCCATCGCTCGCTGGCTGGCCTCCTCGATAGCAGCGGCGGCCCTGGTGTGGGCCTGCTCAATGGCGGCAGCGCATTGCGCCTCCATGGTGTCAATGCCCAGCTGAACCCGAACTAGGGCCACGTCCAGGGCCAGTGCATCCGTGCTCAATGGGCCTCCTGCAGCACTGAGACGTAGACATTGCCCAGCGGCAACAGGGGCAGGATGCGAGCCTGCAGATCCTGATTGTGGAGGCGGATGCAACCGAGGGTGGGATAGAGCGTTTGACGCGGTGCCCAGGCCCCTGGCCAGCCGCAGGCACTGCCGCCGCCGTGGATCATGATCCCGTCACGGTAGGGCTTGCTGCTGGGGCCCTCCTGCCCTTCCAGACCTTCCAGATCGAAGGAATACCAGCCATAGGCGCAGCGGTTGGCCGAGTGGTATTTGCTGGAGGGGTGGTCCTCGTGATCCCGGTAGATCCCGCCTTTGTTGATCCGGTAAAGGCCAGGGGGCGTGTCTGTGGCCGTGCGGTGCCATTCAGCCTCCCCACCCTGCCCACGGCAGAGACAAGGGATCGTCCATAGGGGCCGGCCGTCATGGGTGAAAGCCCGCAGGGTTTCGTTCCCGTCATTGGCGATCAGGTGGTGATCGCCCGCCTTGAGGGCTGGCCGGATCTTGGGGCCAACCAACCCAGGCGGCCAGATCGGTGGGCCTGCTGTGGTGGTCTTGACAGGGGCCGATGGGGTGGAGGTCATAGCTGCCATTCCGAGATGAATTGCCATCCGTCGCTTTTCAATCTAGCCAGAGTCTTGGCTACATCTTCTGGGCGAACATCAACCACCAGGGGCCTGCCCTGCTGCCCTTCAGGTGGCTGCCAGGAGTCTGAGGGATCTTCACAGATCAGGCGAACCAAACCGCAAGCCATGGCCTCAGAGCCCCCACTGCTGGCGCATCGCCCAGGCTGTGGCTGCTTTCTGACTCATCCACAGGTGTAGGAATTGCTTAGAGAGATTCCGCAGGGTTGCTACGTCGGTGATGTCATCCAACAAGCGCATGTGGCGCTCCATCTCAAAGTGCTGCTCTGTTGTCAACGCCATGGGCGCCGAGGATTGGCCGGTGATGGAGTCGGGTTCTGGCATGGCACAGGGTCGGTGAAGCGCCCTGATCAGGATAGGCAGCGTGGGGCGGGAAAACTGCACACATGCCCCTCCCCACCACCACCATCGCCCTCTTCGACCTCCTGGCAGCCGACACCGTGCTGACCCCCCTGATGGGCATCCACACCCTCGCGGGAGGCGGCACCAGGAAGGCCCTGGCCCACTTCTTCCCGAAGGAAACCATCGAGGCCACCACGATTCCGAGCGGGGTTGAGGTCATCGTCTGGCGCTCGCCCATGGGCACTGCAGCGCAGCCAGCACAGACCGGAGAGGTCTATCAGAACCCCACGTTTCGCCTCACGGTGACGCAGTGGGAGCCGGCCAGCTCCGGGGCCTACAACGTTCAAGCCGTGCTCAACCGCCTTCAGGCGCTCCTCCCTGGCAGCAACGCAGCCGACGTGACCATCGACGGGCTCACCACGGGGCTTAGCCAGCATGTCTTGACATGGACATGTCCCACCGCAGTGGTCAGGCTGTAGGCATAAAGTCCTAGGTGTTGGAGAGATGGCCCCGGTCTGGACGGAGATCGGGGTTTTTTGTTGCTCACGGGAAAACTCCAATCAGTAGCGCGACGCGGGCCGGGTGGCAGATCTTCAGGTTTCGATTGCCTTACTCCTGGAGAACCAGGATGAGATCCGTCGCGCCCTGGAAGCAGAAGGTGGCAAGGCAGGTGAGGCCTTCCGCAACAGGCTGACGCCAGCGGCCAAGAAGGCATTTGATGAGATCACCAGTGCTGCGGAGAAGGCGGCTAAGGATGTAGGGGTTCGGTTCAACAGCACCAAGCTTCAGTTTGAGACGGCGAAGGGGGAAATCATCCCCTCGTCAGTCCTGGACAAGATCAGCCAGGGCGGCAGCAAGATCGCAGCAGCCTTTAAAGAGGCGCGAAACGGTGTTGATGTTTTCAAGTCTGCTGTCGTCAAAGGAGCAGGGGAGGCAGCGTCAAGCCTCAACATCCTGGAGTCTGCTGTCACGGGTGTTGCGGTCTCACTGACCAGCAAGCTCACCGATTCCGTCACCGCCGGATTGGGAGGCCTCAAGGGGCTGGTGGGCGGCTTCATGGAGCTGGATGGGGAGCTGCGCATGGCCGCTGCAGCTGCAGGGGAAACGGGGGGCTATGAGCGGCTTGGCTCGATTGTTGAGAAGGTGGGCATCGACGCCGCCGGCACCTCTAAGCAGGTAGCCGAGCTGGCCACCTCCCTGGTCCGGGCTGGCTTCAGTGTCAGCGAGGTTGAAAAGGCCCTGCCTGGTGTGGTTCGTGGGGCTGAGGCGACGGGGACGGGGTTTGAGCAGATGGGCGACATCATCGGCAGCACCTTGAGGGGTTTTGGGCTGGAGGCTGATCAGGTCGGAAGGGTTACCGACGTGATGGTCAACCTGGCGAACAGCACAAACGCCAGCATCGAGGGCATGGCGTACACCTTTAGGGACACGGCGCCAATCGCCAAGGCCCTTGGGATCAGCCTTGAGGAAGTGGCCATGGCCACCGGCCTGATGGCAAACGCTGGCATTCAGGGGACCGTAGCCGGCACCGCCCTGAAGCACTTCATGCAAAAGATCCAGCAGGCCGCAGGCGGTGCAACGCCTGAGGTGCTTGGACTGGCGCATGGGCAGGAGCGATTGGCCAAGGTGATGAAGATGCTCGGCGCTGAGGTGCTGGATACGTCAGGCAAGCTCCTGCCGATGGATGAAGTCCTGATCCGGCTGAAGGCTGGCATGGACAAGCTGAACGAGGGCGATCGTGTTCAGCTGACCAAGATTCTCTTTGGGGAGGACGCCGGCCCCTCGGTGCTGGCAATGCTGAACCAGACCGCAACGGAGATCAAGAAAGTCTCTGCGGACATGCAAAACAGCGCGGGCGCCACTGATGTGGCCCGCAATGCCATGGCTGGCTTCGGCATGGAAATGCAGCAGCTGCAGGGCACGATTGACGCGATCGGCACCGGAATTGGAAAGGTGATCGCCGCAGGCCTGAGGCCCTTCCTGCAGACCGCCAATGCCCTGGCCGGAGCTGTCTCCGGGATGCCCGAGCCAATTAAGACCACCGGGGCGGCCCTGATCGCCATGGCAGGCGCTGCAACAGCGGCCAGCCTGGGCATCGCCGCACTGAATGTGGTCATGGGCACCACGGGATGGGCGGCCCTGCGCAAGGAAATCACGTCTGTTGCCGCTGTGCTCACCGGCCCTTGGGGTGCTGCAGCTGTGATGATCGCCGGGGCTGCTGCCTCTGCCGCTGTCCTGACGGGCAACCTCCGGGAGACTGATCAGACCACCAAAACGATGGCGCAGACGGTCATCACCGCAGGGGCTGCGTTTGCCGCTTGGCGCTCAGCCGTGCCTGTGACGATTGCGCTAGGGCAGGCCCTCTTGATTGTCACGAATCGCGCCAAGCTCGCCGGGGCCCTGACCCTGGCCCATGTGGCAGCAGCAAGGGGCATCGCAGCTGTAACCGCAGCCTATACGGCCCTGAAGGTTGTCAAGGATGCAATCATTAACCGCACAAAAATACAGCTAACCCTTGAGTCCCTGATTGCTGGCCTCAAGACTGGTGGGATTGCTGGGGCGGTCGTTACGGTTGCAGGAACAGCACTAGCCGCAGGAGCTGCCTACAAATTCATTGGCGATCAAATCAAGGTGGCCGGTGAAGAGACCACGGCCCTTTCCGATAAATCTAAAGAGCTGAAGGAGGAAATCGCTCAAGTCAGCAAGGAAATCGCCGAAGGCAAAAAGCTCAACATTGACACCACAGATCTTGAGAAGCTGAAGGCGGTTAAGCTGGATGAGCTGCGCAAGATTGAAAATCCCTTAGACATTAAGCTCAACATTGAAAAGGTAGAAGCGCAGATTAAATCAATCGAGGAGCAACTTAAGAAGGTTGGCAAGGACGACTCTAGCGCAGGGGTTCTTAAAGCTCAGCTAGATGCTGCCAAGCAATACCAGGAAGTTCTAAAAGCTGCTGATGATGGCATTGGCAGCAAGAGCTTTGACAACCTGAGCGAGTCAGGGAAGCGGTTCGTTAGGGAGCTGGTGGAAGCAAGGAGCCAAGTTCAGGCCCTACGGAATGAACAGATCAAGCTAGATCCTGTGGTAGACAAAAAGAGGTGGGATGAGATTGAAACAAAAATTGCACAATTTGAGGAAGCGCCTATACTGCTTAAGGCCAAGATAGAGTTTGAAAAAGCAGGGCTTGAAAAGCAAAGAGCGGAACTAGAGGCTGACTTAGCAAGAGCGCAAAAGGGTGTGAGTAAAGGACGCGGAGAGCCTAATGATAATTTTGCAAAGAGAAAAGCAGAGAATGATCAACTGCAGGGAGACTTATCGCGTCAGCTTCTGGGGGTTAAAGTAAAGATTGCAGAGGTAGATAAGGCGTCCGCAGATGCTGCTGGAAAGCAAGTTGACGCCGCAAGAAATCAAGTTCAGACCGCTGAAGAGAAATATGACGCAGCAAAGAAAGCCGCAGACGCTGAAAACATAGGCGTAGGCAACCAGCAAAAGCAGATAGACAACGCGAATAAGTTAATGGGCTTGGATAAGGCAAGGCTAGAGACTATTCGCCAGATGGCGGATGCTTACCTGAATATGGCTCAAGCAATGGCTGGGCTGCAGCAGGCAAGGTTTGACGTCAGCAAGGCTCGGGTTGGCCGTCAAATCAGCGATGCGCAAGACGAGCTAAGCGCAATGAGGGACAGCAGCAATGCAGAGATCGACGCCTTACAAAGCAATAGCGATAAGGAGCTTGAGGCGGTTCAGGAGCAGGCGCGAATCAGGGACAAGATGTGGGAAAAGGATATGCAACGAGCAAAGGATTCAGGTGCCGGAGATAGTCAGATCAGCGCAATGGAAAGAAGACGGGCCGACGAGCGTGAGCGCACGGAAGAGCAGATAAGAACAATGAGGAAGAGATCTGAAGAGGAGATAAACGCAAAGCGCAAGGAAGCTGCAGAGGCCGCTAAGGCAAAGGAAGAGGAGATTAAGGCCCTTAAAGAGCGAGAGAAAGCGATTGAAAAAGAAGCCCTTGCGGCCTCCATGGAATCAGCAGCTAAGCGCTTTGAGATGGAGCGCAAAGCCCTAGAACTAAAGCAGTTAGCAACCAAGATGGAGCAAGAAGCAGCCGTGCGAACTGCGCAAAGGGCTGTTCTTGACGACCAGCGCCAGCTGATTGACCTGAAGGCAAAACAGCAGGATCCCAATCTGACGCCACAGCAGAAAGCTGCCTACGGGGAAGCCATTGCACTGCAACAGGAATCACTTGCGCTGAGTGGTGCCCAAGTCGTCGCAGAAAAAGAACGACTCGGGCAGCTTGGGCAACAGTTTGCAATGGAAAGAGAGATGCTTGCCATCAAGCAAAACACTGAAGTTGAAGGCTTCAGGGCGCAAGCTGCTAAGGGGGGCTGGGAGGGAGACCTTTCACCGCAGCTTAAGCAACTTGACGACCAAAAGGGCAAGGTTGGACAGGTTGAGATGGCGTGGAAAGATGTGACAGCGCAAGCGGATCAGTTGCTGGGCGTTATCAATCAGCACAATAACGCCATTGATAGCGGCATTAAAAAGCTAGGAGATCTGGGAAATGCCTACAAAGACGCAGCTGGAAAAGCTGCCGGTATTGGCGCTCCGGGCAGTGGCGGGGGCGGCGTACCCAGTGGAGAGACCGGAGGGCAGAAGGCTTTACCTGACAGCGGGGCACCGAGCGACAACCCTTCCCCTGCTGGCCCTGGTAGCGCAGCCGCCGCCGCTATACCTCCCGGCGGAAAACTATTGCCCCTTACGCTTGACGGTAAACAGCTCGTAGCTGATGCAAACGGTGTTTTCTTGACGATCGAAAGAGAGTATCGGGATATGCAGGGAAGATTGCTAGGCATAACAACGAATACATGGAGAGCCATAAGCGAGGAAGAGGCCCGAGCTATTGAGAGTGCGTCAGAGGCGCAACAGCGAGAATTCAATAAGTTGGCCGAACAAGATGTGAACCTGAAGTCCACTGAGGCCGCAACCTATGATCTGGGCGTCTTTGATGATGCAGCAAAGCAGGCAGGCGTCAGCGTTGAAGACCTTGGGAGGCACCTTAAGGACGTTGGCTTTGTTGAGCTGAACGCCGGGGCCCTGGATGTTGACCAGCAGTCGATTGAAAGCCTGCAAAAGGCGCGTGACGAGCTGTTCGGCCCTGAGGCTCAGAAGCGTCTCTTCACCCCTGAGGGGATGAAGGACCTCCCTGATTTCAGCCTGAAGCCCACGGTGGACACCGCAGAGGCCGCCAAGGACATTGCCGCGTTTAAGGAGTCTGAGATTAGTCAACTAGAGGATCCAGTAACAATCCGAGTAAAAACAGATGCGCTACTCGGTAATCCAAACCTAAGCGAGTTCAGAAAGGACGCCGAGGCGTACTTCCAAGGGCTGAACAATGGCGACAACCTTAGCAATGTTGATTCTGTAGACCTAGGTATCAACTTCTCTGGTATGACGCCTGAGGAGGCAAAGAGCCGTGTTGATTCACTAGGCAGGGCCCTTGAAACAACAGACAAGGGAGACATCAGCGTAATGATCAAAGCTGACGCCCTCCTTGATGAGTCATCTCTGGCCGGATTTAAGGAGACGGCTAAAGAGAAGCTGTCAGGAGCAATCAATGACAACGTTTATGCGGTTGAATTCACATCCACCGGCCTTGACCAGGTTCAGGCTGACTTCACAAACGCCGCAAACTCCATCGTCCCCTTCTCCAATCAGGTTGATCAGCTGGGCATGGATCTGCAGGCCCTGAACGGCGGCGGTGTTGACCCCTTCCAAGGTGCCGGCCAATCTTTGAGCGAGGCCGCCTATGGCGCGCAGGCCCTGGTGCAAGGGCTAGAGACGGCCAACCAAAGCGCTGCAGAGTTTGACACCACCCTGGCCGACAGCGCCAATGCGGATCAGATCCAGCAGGCCTACGACGCCCTCCAGCCCCCTGACCTCAGCCAGGCCGTGAGTGAGCAAGGAAACCTTGCGCAGGGCACAGAGGGCACCATCCAGACCACCCAAGGCCTGGCAAGTAGCTGGGTGGATGTGACAGCGAGCATCAACGCAGCGGCCACCGCCCTGGCCAACTACAAATCTCAGGAGTCAGGCGGCAAGGCCAGGTTCGCGGGGGGTGATGTTCGCGGTGGCACTGCCTACACCGTCAACGAACTTGGCCAAGAATCCTTCCTCTCCAGCTCCGGGATGCTGAGCCTGATCAGAGCGCCGCAGTACGGCAAGTGGGTCGCGCCATCGAGGGGCCTTGTGATCCCTGCCAGCATGACCTCCAAGCTGGACGCGGCAGGGGCCTTTGATCGTGGCGGGCGCGGCCCCTCGCGGGTTACAGCCGCCTTTGCTGGACCCTCCCCAGGGCAGGGCAATCAGGTCGCCGCCTTGGGCCGCCTGCAGCGCTCCATTGACCGGCTGGAGAAGACCATGGGCTCCTATCGGGCGCCTGATGTCCATGTGAGCGTCCCTGGCAATGCAGGCCTTCTGCGCACCCTCCAGAGCATCCGATGATCACGCTCACCTACGGCACCCACACCTACACCTTCCCCAACCTCGCGGATCACCCGGTTGGCTGGGAGGAGACGGAGACCACACGCGGCCGGGTGGCCAGGCAATGGGCCATCTCAGGCGTGGTGACGCGAGAGGACGCCAAGAAAATTTCAGACATGTTCCGGGCCTGGCAAGCGGCAAGGATCGCGGACGGGGATCCCAACGAAACCGGCCTGGTGGGGGTGACGGCTGGCTTCACCGGCGAGGCCCCAGGCTTTGCATGGACAACCGCCGTCCCGGTCTGGTTCAACGGTGCCCCACAGATCCAGATGGCCGGCGCCTTCTGCCGGGTGTCGCTGTCCGTGGTGGATGCTGCCGAGGCCCTGGCGGTCCTGCTAGCGCAGAAGGAAGACGAGGTGGAGGATGAGGACGTCCTTGAGCTGGGCACCATCACCTTTGGCAGTGCTGTGGTGAACCTGAGGGCCCGCCCTGATGGCTTCACGGACCTGCCGAGCATTGCACTGAACCCCAGCGGAAAGCACATTGTCACCGGCCCCCTGAAGCTCACCAAGACCTTGCGCATTGAGGGCTGGGTGGATGAAATCAATCTGCCCCTTTTAGAGGCATGGGCCGAAACCAATACGAACACAACCCCAGCCACCAACAGTTACTTTCTGACAGAATGGTCTGAGCCTGTGGCCGATAAGCGCGTGCAAAACGGGGTGATGGATATTTACTACGACGTGAACTTTACGGTGACCAAAATAAGATGACGATTGACGCCCGCGCCTATACCTGGTGCAACCTTGGCCCTTTGAGTGAGGAGGGGGCTTCGATTGCTGAGGATCACGCCCAGGGCGCTGGGGTGTTGATGCTGAAAGGCACCGTCAATCTGAATGGTATTTTCAGGCCCACCAGTGGGGCTGTGGTCAGGCTGGCCTATAGCGATGGTCAAACCTGGATTGCTCAATTTCCCCTGCGGCTGCGGGTGCTTTCGTGTTTCTCAGATCCGATCCGCAATAAGACCACCGTATCCGTGGGCTGTGATCTTGCCTTTTATGAAAACAGAAAAGAACCAGTCACCCTAGACACCAGAGATGAAAACGCAGGTGTTTCCGAGGCTCAATGGAGAGCGCAGACTCCTGCCATCTCTGGCTCTTGGTTAGTGGGAATGATCTTGTGCATTCTACGGATTCAGTACACAGGCACCATACCCCTAGCCAACTATTACACCAGGCAAGACTTTGACATGTCTGGTGGTTATGTAGAGGAACTGGGGAAGCTGTGCGCCAGTGAGGGCTACGTCTGCCGCATGAATGAAGCGGGCCTGGCGGAGTTTATTTCAAAGGATCAGCCCACGGCTAGCAGTATCCTACTAACCCAAGACGACCTCATTGATCTAAACCCAGTCAACTCAGGCGAGCTGCCTGGTGATGCCGTTTATGCTAAATACAACAGCATCAGCCTGAAAGCTCCTGATTCAGATGAATCCGACGAAGATAAGCAAAAACGTGATTGGGAGCTTGAAACAACATCTGGGCAGATAGAAACATATAAGCACACATGGACAAAATACGAATACACCCCAACCGGAGTAACAAAACAACAAAAGGATTCATACGGTTACGATCGGTACAATGACGAAGGAGGGGAGATCACGGGCGAAAAGTATCAGGCAAAAGGCTTTGAGCAAGAGCAGATTATCAATACTCAAGTCACAAGCAGCACAAGGACTACCTACGACAAAAAAGACCGTGCTATTAGAAGGGTTACGGAGTCAATAGGAACATGGGGAACCACGAAATCAGAAACATATTTTTTTTACAATGATGGCGCGGACGTTGAAGCCAACGGCACAAGCAGTTCTGGACTTGACAACTGGACGGCTTTTACCTGTAGTTATTCCGCCGAGGGTGATCCGCTTGAATCAATTTCCGCCCGCCAGCAAGCGCAAAGGAATGAGAATAACGACAATGATGATGACGTAAAACAAGAGATTACCATTGAGTGGTCGCCTCTGGGTCCCATCCGACAGCAATTAGGGGTGCAAGCTCCTTTTGAGGTGGTCAAAAATGGAGGCTATTCAACAAGCGGGTCTTTTCCTAGTACGGCGGCAGGAACGGAATACAAATCCTCGGTAAGAAGAATTATTTATTACAGGGATAAGGCAAGCGGAATTTCTAAGACAATTACAAGCACAAAGATTCCGTACATTCAGACTTTTGATGGTTCAGAATCCCTTTCTAGGGAGAGAGACAAAAAGCAACCCTGGGAAAATCAAGACGACTGGCTAGGCCTTGCTACTTCACTAAGGGACGGTGGAACCGAGATCAGGATCCGCACTGAACGCGCGTTCGGCACTCAGCGACGCCCTAGCGCAGCCGAGCGGACCACCGAGTCAAACCAAAAGGCCCCAAACGTTGAACAGGAATCCCGCCTTGCCTGGGCCGTTGGCTCCGCCGCCAGCCAGACCGCTGTGGAGCTGTCCCCTCCCTATGCGCCGGATGATCGCGTGGTGGGCAGCGGCAGCAACTTCATCGTCATCCCCAGCGACGCAGCTCAGAAGGTGCTGCAATATGCCCGCCTTGAAAACCGCTATCTCTTCGGCCACCGCAACGGCGTTGGAATCCAGGTGCTCCCTGAGGCCCTCCCGCCTAAGCCTCTGAGCGTCGTCTACATCCGCCTCAAGGGTTGCACCGGGGCCTTCCTGGTCAACGGCAGGACATGGAACCTGGACCCCAGCGGCGCCACGGTGACCTGTGATGCCCTGTTCTGGGGGGCGATTGATGGCACCGTGGGCAATGCCTGGTTCCCCCTGCCGCCAAACATCTCGGCCCTTCCAACCCCTGTCGCGATCACCAACAACTCAAACCCTGTCCCGGCAAACGCCATCCCGATCCCAACCGGGTTCAACTTCAGCAACCCAGACCTCAACACCCTGTTTGGGGCCCTACCTGCGAACACCGCCCCGATCCCGCCGGCGACGATTGCCCCTGCGATCATCATCAAGCCTTATCGGGAAACCATCTTCTGCGGTGCCGGCAGCGGCTCAGGCGCCATTGCAGACCCTCAGTTCTGGATCGCTCAACCTGCTGGCGAATACCTGGCCGGCAGCGGCTCTGGCGTGCTGGCCACCGCAGTGGCGGCGCCCTCGACATCGCTTGGGGCGCGGTGGACCAGCGGGACGACCTTCACGGCAGGAGCAGGCACTGCAGGGCCTGGCCATGGCGGTGGGGAGAGGTGGGCGTCTGGGTCGGTGTTTGTGGCTGGGGTGGGGAGTGATGGCCTGGTTAGGGCACCTGGGGCGAGCTGGACAAGCGCCACGGCCTTTACCGCAGGGGCGGCTGAGAGTGGCCTGGTGCTGGGCGCAGGGGCACGGTGGACCAGTGGCACGAGCTTCACCGCCGGGGCTGGCAGTGACGATCTGGAGCAGGCGCCTGGGGCAACGTGGACCAGTGCGTCGGTGTTCCTCGCCGGGGCTGGGGAGGACGGCAACGAGCAAGGGGCGGGTGCGGCCTGGAGCAGTGGATCAACCTTCACCGCAGGGGCAGGCGGCGTTGGAGATGTCACCGGCAACGGGGCGGCCTGGACGAGTGGGAGCACGTTTACGGCAGGAGCGGGAAGTGTTGTCGGGCCAACGGATCCCAACTTCTCAACCGTCTCCCTTCTCCTGCACATGGACGGTGCAAACGGTTCAACCACATTCACTGACAGCAGCAGCAATGCACTACCCGTTACCGCCTATGGCAATGCTGCCATCAGCACAGCCCAAGCCAAGTTTGCCCAGGCCGCATATTTTGACGGCGCAGGCGATTACTTAAGCATCCCACAGAGCAGCCTATTTCAATTTGCTGGCAACTTCACTGTAGAGCTGTGGTACTACGAAACGTCTAGGGGTGACTATTCAACAGTGCTTGATATTGGCAACTTTGGCAATGTGGGAATCATGATCAGAACGGGCAGTGCTAACCCTGGCCTGTTTGTGAACTTTAGCAGGATCAACCCTAGCGGGACTGCGATTGGATCTGTGAACACATGGAACCATGTTGCAATGGTTCGCAGTGGCACAACAATTACGGGCTACGTGAACGGAACAAGTGTTGGCACCCTTACTGATTCGTCCACAGTTGGCGCTTCAGCTGGTGAAAGTATCCACGTTGGAAATTCCGTAGATGCCTTCGGTAGATACTTCACCGGCTACGTTGATGAGTTGCGCATCAGTAAGTTTGCTCGCTATCTCTCTAGCTTCACCCCACCCACAGCCCCCTTCCCGAACAGCTAAGCCAAACCGGGAAAACTAAGAGGCAAGCGGCCCTTACGTTTTCATGGCTGACATTATTTACGACAGCTTCCTGGCTGACGTGTTTGCAGGGAACTGCAATACCACGCACACCTATAAGGGGATGCTCGTCACCTCGGCCTACACCGAAAGCAGGACGGCCCACAGCAAGCGCTCCAGCGTCACAAATGAGGTGTCGGGCACCGGATACACCGCTGGCGGCAATGCTGTCACACTCTCAGTGGCAACCACCTCCACCGCCTGCACCCTGACCGTCGGCGCAGTCTCCTGGCCCTCCTCCACGATCACAGCCCGCAAGCTCGTCGTCTACCGATCCCGTGGTGGCGCATCCTCGGCTGATGAGCTGGTCTGCTGTGTGGACAATGGCGCCGATCTGGTCAGCTCCAACACCACGCTCAGCTTCGCTGCCAGCACCTGGGAAATCACGTTGCCTGCTGCTACTTAATTGGCCGCAGTAAAATAGACGAAACCCCTAGAGATAGCGCATGGCCACCCCTCTAATTCAAACCCCCTACGAAGCCGAACGCCTATGGGCCAACAGCTATCAGGGCAAGAGGGCGCGGCTATGCCTGGCCAATAACACCGGCACGCTCACCGCAAGCTCCACCACAGCCCAATGGGACGCGGTAGAGCTGACGGGCAATGGCTACGCCCGTTATGAGTGGACCATTCCTGCAGGGGCCTACAACACCACAAGCGAACGCTTTCAGGCCCCTGCGCAGCTCTGTGAGTTTCAGGCCTCTTCAGGCGGCACGGGCCTCAACTGGAATACGGCCTATCTGGTGGTTGGCACCATCTCAGGCAGCTCGACCACGTGGAACACAGGCGTCAGCTTCATCCTGAACGAGTCGCCCACCGTGGCCCTCTACCCCGGAGAGCCTAGGGGTTACAACATTCTCCTCTTTACAGATGGCTTCCTGGTGACATCGTGATATGTCAAACGTTCGCCTTAAGTTACCGCCGAAACTTATAGAGTCTGCGCGTGCTTCGCAATATGCGAATCGGGAACGGCAGGGGGTGAAAGAAACAGAGGTAAAACTTAAGAAAAGGGCGAAGAGACAAGCAGAGGAGGAGGTCAAGAAAAAGCAGCTCGACAAGGACAAGCAGCCTGATGGGCGAAGGGTTGGGGGGCAACTTGAGCACGAGAAGAGAGAGCAGTACAAGATATGGACTAGGAGGAGGAAGAGGGGCGGGAATGGGTTCATCCTCGTGCCTGGCGGGCAGTACACGGACAATAAACTTTTACTTGAGGCAGAACTTGATCAGGATACGATTGCTTTTACGGGGGATAATTTAATAGTTCCCTTTGCCCCATATTTCATGCCTAATAAAAAATTTAATATCACATCTAATACCTCTGGTCTGACAGGTATAACTACGAATTTAATGCTTGAGCCTGGCGTTTCTAGTGGGGAAGACAATTTCACCGAAAACCGGGGCTCAGAAGAAAGCCCAGAGATTATCCCATATACCTATAAAGGCAGTGCCTACCTATCTGCGCTATCTCATTATTCAATCACGCAAGGCCCCGTTACCGGCTACGACGGGGAAACCGATAAATACATAACGGCAAGCACTCAAATTCCTTTTGAAGAGGCTGTATTTAACTGGACAGCTGACAAGACAACACAAGTAACCTATGAATTTATTCTTTACCTGGAATCAGGGACAAGAGAAGGCGAAACAAGGATTGAAAGTTTTCCGATCCCACCCGATGAAAATCCAGCAGACTCTGGAAGCATAGATCCGAAGGTTTACGAGCGATCATACTTTAATGAAATGAGGATTAAGATTTTTCAGGGGCAGGGCTCATTTGACTATTTTGAATTTCAGATTCGCAATCACATAAAGACCTCCCCTTTCCTCAACTATTTTAATATCAACGAAAACTATTTTATAGACGTCTTTGACTCACCGCCTTCTACTGGTTCCGTGCCACCCGGAAGGCATCATATAGCCGTGGTCTACGAGCCAGTCGAAGGGTCTACGCAGGCGGTTCGCCGCATTTACTTGAATGGTAAACTTAAGAAGACATTTACCAGCACTTTTAACAGCAATAAGGCTTATCACGGTGTCACGATTACTCACTCCGGCTACGAAACAGTGTTTGAAGAGAATGGAGAGTTTAAGAAGACTCCCGGCAACAGTCTTACGCCTGGTAGGTGGTACTGGGACGCTGAGTCTGTTGTTGTCACGTACTCCCCAAACGTGCCCAAGATCTGGCTTCAGTCCCTCCGTTTCACCCCGCAAGCCCTATACAAAGAAGACTTCACCCCCCCCACCACCATCACCGACCTAGCGGACTGACCCCATGGATGACCAAAAACAAGCCCTCCCCCAACGCGCCCAGCTGATTGCCCTAGCCAACCGCCAGCGAAAGCTCAACAAAGAATCAGAAGAAAAGGTGATCAAAAAAGTGGTTCGCGAAGTGCTCAAGGACTCCTAACCCCAGCAGGCCGGGAAAACTTATAGGCAACTTGCACCGGCTGGGCGATCCACCGGCAACGCATGAACATTCGACTTGCAGACCTGCTGAACCTCGGCGGCGCTGCTCAATTCCCTTGGCTCCTCTCTGTTGACTCTGACCCCGCAGGAGAAGCTGATGGTGGCGGCGGTGACCCCCCGGCAGACGACGAGGATCTTGGTCAGGCTGGCCTCAAGACCCTTCGCGAAGAACGCGAGCAACGCAAGGCCCTGGAGCGAAAGCTGGCGCAGCTCGAAAGCCAGTTGAGCACCGTCAAGGATCTGAACCCTGACACCTACCGCGAGGCCCAGCGCAAGGCAGAAGAGCTGCAACGGCAACTCCTCGAAAGGGAGCAGCTCACAGCCTCTGAGAGGCAGCGCATGGAGGCCAAGGCACAGGAGCAGATCAGGAAGGCCAATCAACAGGCCGAAACCGAAAAGCTCAAGCGCATTGATCTGCAGGTGCGCACCCTGGCCCGTGGGGTGTTTTCTGCTGCAGAAGGCCGTGATGGGGCCGACAGCTCAGGCCTGAGCTTCTTCGATGCGTGGATGGAGTTTCAGGGCCGCCGCCATCTTCGGGTGGAGGATGCCACCGGGAAGCTCTATGTGGTTGATGGTGACGGCGATCGGATGAAGACTGCCGAGGGGCAGGACATGGATCCGGTTGCCTGGCTGAATCAACAGGCTGATAACTCCCCCGTGGTGGGCACCTTCTTTAAGCCCAAGGGCGGGGAAGGTTCTGGCGGCTTTGTTGGTGCCCGTGGCATCCGTGGCACCCAGACCCGATCGGTTGAGCAAGCGCGTCAACTGAAGGGATCAGCCCTGCTCTCAGAGCACTACGGGAGCTGATCTAGGCGAACCGGGAAAACTTCAGGTGACCCCGCGGCGCGATGCCAATGGGTCACCGCACCGGGCGCGATGCCAGGGGCGTCGTCCACCCAGTAGCAGGCCAAAGCAGGCGCGGCGCGATGCCAGCCACAGCCAACACCTAGCGATCTGGACCCCCCTACCGCTTACCCCCTTCGCGTTTTTATCCCGTGGCTTCTACGACTCTTTGGGAGCAGTTTGCGCTCCGCACCACTGCCGGTGCCTCTAATCTTGAACTGGGCGTTCGCGCCATCTTGAACACCGGCGAGCTGGCCCCCGTGATCCCCTGGGTTGATACCCAAGGCGGCGCCTATGTCTATGCGATGGATGACGAGCTGCCTGATTCGCAGCCCCGTCTCTTCGACGAGGCTAACGACGACAGCCAAGGCTCCACCGTCACCGAGGCCGAGGTACTGAAGATCTATGGGAAGGACGTGAAAACGGACTCCAGCAAGATCGCCCTCTTTGGCCCCAACGCTCACGCTCGTCAGATCGAAGCTTCTGCCCGTGCCCTGCGTATGCGCATTGAGCGCGATTTCATCAAGGGCGACGCTGCCCTGAGCGCTGGCCGCGAGATGGATGGCCTTCGCAAGAAGATCACCACCGGCTCTTCCCAAGCCATCGCTAACCACGCGACTGGTGCTGGCATGAGCTTCGCGGCTCTCGATGAGCTGATCGACTCTGTGGACGGCCCCAACAGTGAAAAGCGGCTGGTGATGGGCAAAAAGCTCGCGGTGCGTTTCGGTGCCGCAGCTCGCGCCACTGGTGTTTCCGGCACGGTCAACTTTGAGTTGAACGCCATCGGCCGGATGTCGATGTTCTACAACGATGTGGAAATTATCCGCACCGACGTAGACAGCAAAAACGTCGCGATTCAGGGCTTTGATGAGGGCTCCAGCTCTAACACCACTTCGGTGTATTGCGTGTCCATGGGTGAAGGCTTGGTGTCTGGTGTTCAGGGCCCTTCCCTGGATATTGGCGGCAACCCACAGCCTGGCCTGGTGATCTACGACGTGGGCGAGTCGTTTGCGACCCCAACCCGCCTGACCCGGATCTCTTGGCACGCCGCCATGGTGGTTGAGAACAAGCGGGCCGCCGCTCGTCTCTACAACATCACCAACGCTGCGATCACGGCCTGATTCCCTTACCTGTAAACCGCCCTTCATTCCCCTTTGAACCATGCCTAAGGCCACTGGCTTAGCCCCCCGCAAGCCGTTCTTCATTGATCGCGATTCCGTCCTCGTCGGCTCTGTCCGTGCCGGGGAAGGTGTCGCCGCTGAGTCGCGCACTGGCGCCGCTCGGATCATGCCTTTCAAGCTCAACACCTGCGACTTCTTCAAAGTGGTCGCTACTGGTGCCCTGAGCAATGCCGCTGGTGGTTACTTCATCGAAGTGGCCCACCTGGCTGATGGTGCTGCCATCGGCTCTGCCAACCCCACGGGGTATGTGCAGATCGGTGCAGTGAGCTTCAACGGCACCAGTCAAGCTGAAGTTGGCTTCACCGGTCAGCAAATCGAGGCCCTGGTCAAGGCTGCCGCGTCGCCCGCCATCACTGGTGACGTGCGCGTTGTGGCCCTGCGCTTGGTTGCTGGCACTGGCTCCGGCCAAGGCGGCAATGGCCTGGCTGCCCCAGCCAATGCCACTGGCGCCACGGTCCACATTCAGCGCGGTTGATCCGCAACCTGGGGGAGGTCTTCACGGGCCTCCCCTTCACCTTTGGAGCCCACACCATGCTTGCCCTTTTCAGTTTCTCCGCAGGGATGACCCCAGAGCTGCGACAGGCCATCGTGCTGAGAGCCGCAGGGGTTGAACCTGAGCCGCCGGTTGAGCTGCAGCAAGAGCCGTTGCCCCCGAAGCCCAGCAAGCGCCGCGCCAAGCATCCTGACGGGAAGTTCGTGGCTGATGACCCGGCAACGCTTGAGGTTGATGAGGCGTGGGTGGAGGAGGAAACCGGGAAAACTGAGGCATGAGCACACAGCCTGCTACTTACAACCTGCTGATTCCTCAAAGGGCCTCCCTTCGCGAAACGATTCGCGTGCCCTATGACGGCACTGGGGCTCAGGTTTTTGCATCAGTCTGGGATAGCGAAAAGCGCCGCCGTAAATACCTGGATCTCGACGTAACTTGGATCAATAGACGTGAGGTGCTTAGCTCCTCAAGTGTAAGAGCTACTTTTCAACTTAGTGCAGCATGGGAGGATACTAGACAGATCACTAAAGATGGATATTGGGACATGCTTTGGGTGTGGCCGGATGAG
>Ga0315909_10002116_pt1 | contig 25929 bp, 37 predicted proteins | sample LakEriMetagenome_11_FD_203527 | JGI IMG/M metagenome (GOLD analysis project Ga0315909, IMG submission 203527) | Freshwater fungal communities from buoy surface, Lake Erie, Ohio, United States - Buoy 2 MA125 | ecosystem: Environmental > Aquatic > Freshwater > Lake | place: USA: Lake Erie, Ohio...
TGTTGTTGAGTGTGTCATTTCGCTTTTCTTTCGCTATTAACTGACTATGCGGAATTGCTGTGTCAGTGAAGATAGTGTAACACGGTAATTCACCTTGACAATACTTTTTTAAATTATTTTGTAGGGACAAACCCTTAGTCGTTCATGTGCTGGGCAATCTCGCGCTCAATGCGTGACTCGTCCTTACTGGTCATCTTCTTTGCCAGCCACGGTGCAGGACGGCCACGGCGGTCGCACACCACCCAGTCGCTCTCGCTGTAACCGTGGTAATCCCAGTCGCTGGCCGCGTTCTGGCAGTAGGAACCAGCAACGCTGAAGTATTCAACGACACCGATCACGCAAGGGATGCCTGCGACGCGGGTTTCAATTTCTGCGATGAATGACATGGTAATTTCCTTAAACGGTTTCAAGAACTTTAGGGCGCTGGATAACGGTCTGCTTCACGCCGTTGTATACGGTGTGTTCTTTGATGCTGGCCTTGATGGTGTTGGTGTCACCCTTGCCGCCGATGCTGGACTTGCCCTTGTAAGTAATGGCATTGCCTGCCTCGTCGCGGGCGATGGTGATGTAATTGTTGCCGTAGAACTCAGAATGTAAAACAATGATGCGCTCGACGGTGATGGTCAAGGTGACCTTGTCGCCCACCGCGCCGATGTGCTGGCTGTTGGCGCGTGCGGCCTCAAGGCGGTCGATCACCGCAAAGCAGGACTCTACGGCCTCAACTTGGCGGGCGGATAAGTTGCCCCAGTAGGCAAGGTTGGCGATAGAACTGAGCAGGAAAGTATTTGCACCCTTGTAAGCCTCTAAACGGGCCACCAAGGCGCTGTTGGCATCGCGCCATGCTTGACCAGCCTCAAGGCGTTCTGCGGCTCTCTGAGCGCGTTCTGCCTCAATCTGTGCCTTGCGTGTCTCACGGCGCTTCTGGGCACCAGCCTGACGGCGTGCGCGTGTGTGTTCGGCGCGAACTTCCAAGAAGCGATCAATGCCCCAGCCAGTCTTGGCAACACAATCGCAACCCACCTTAAATTGCTTTGCGCCAGCAATGGAACCCTTGATCCAGAACTCCCAACGAATGCCTGTGCCGCAATAGTCGCAGACGCCGCCAGCCTTGGTCGTGCCATCGCCGTTATCCCAGACATTCTCGCTCACACCTGTGCATGAGAAGGGTGCCTTGCCGAGTCCTGCTTTTTCAAATGGGTGTGTCATGTTTCGCTCCTGATTCGCTGTTACCTGCTTATTGCAGTGATTGGAAGTGTAACACGGTATTTCACTTGTGCAACACTTTTTTAATTTATTTTGTTGGTACTTTCCCCAAGTCGTATTTGCCCTGCATTTTGAGGCGGTCGATCAGGTCTCGAAGTAGGATGTTCTCGTCGCCATCATGCTCAAGAGCAAAACGCTCGATCTCCGCGACGATGTAGTCGCACCCGTGGTCAAAGCCTTTGATGTATTCGCTCATAGTGGTCTCGCTCATAATTCGTTCAATGCCAGAAAACCTTCTGGGGTTACAGACCACACCACCGCGTCTTTGCGCTGGTGCGTTTTCCTGCGGGTGCCGCTGTCCACCACAAACCCGCGATCCATCAAGGTCACGCGGCATGGTCGATACGAGTTGCCCTCCATGCCCATCGTTTGCTGGGCCTCCTCATCTGTCAGGCCAAGAGGGTACGAACACAAATGCGCCAGCACCTTGCGCGTGATGGTGCCGAACTTGGGCGCGATGGCCTCTGCGGCGGCTCTGGAGGTGTCGCTGTGCCATTGGTGCGGGGGTAGGTAGCCCTTACCCTTGCGACGGCCTATATCGGCCTCCAGCAAAGCAATGCAGGTGTTGATGGCATCGGCCACAAACATATCTTCGGTGCGAATTGATTTGAGTTCGGCCAGCACGCGGCCCATCGTGCGCTTGCTCATGCGGCTTCCTCGATTGTGTCGGTCACTACAAACTCACCACGGTCGCCATTCCATGTGCAGTCTGGCAATGTGATCTTAAAAAACTTCACAACTTCCATGACCTCGGCCTTGGTCTTTTTGTAGTCACACAGTGGTGAACCTTGGTTGATCAAAATCCAGCCGCGTTCGCTGTAACTCAAATAAATTTTAGGGTCGCTCATAATCGATTCGCTTTCGTTTTGGTTAAGCCCCCGAAGGGGCGGGTGGTTTACTTGCTGGTGACCTTTACGCTGAACACAGCGGAGGTATTTGTGTTTGACGCGACCAAGCCAGCAACAATTTTGTTGGCATCGATTTCTTTGTTTTGCTCTTGCAACAAAACAGTAAGAGCGGCCAAGATTTTTTTGTAGTCAACGCTTGAGCGGTTGCTCTCGATGTAGGTGGCTTTGAAGAGCGCACCCTCGACTACTTTGGCACCGCCTGCGCTGGCGCTATCCTTGATGCCGTCCTTAATTGCATCGGCTTGCTTGGTCAGATCGGCGATCTGTGCCAACAATGTGCCGAGTGTGTCTACTGATGTGAAGTTGATGTCGTTGTTCATAATTCGCTTTCTGTTCGCTGGTTCTGCCTTGCAACAATTGCTTGGTCAGTGAGGTAAGTGTAACACCATATTTCACCTGTGCAAGACTTTTTTAAATTATTTTCTAGGTAGTTTCCCTAACTTCGTGGCCCAGCAACAACAGGGTGTCTTTGAGCAGGTCTGCCTCGTCGTAGCCGTAGTGCGCCTCGAAGCCCTTTGTCCCAAGGCCGTGAAGGCCCGTAGAGCCGCGATGATGCTCTGGGCATAGCGGTATGACACTCATGTGGCTAGAACGGCCCCAGCCCCCCGCCAATCGCCTTGGATGGTGCAACTCAGCGGGCGTGCCCTCGTACCCCATTCGCCTGCACACGGCGCAACCCAACTCGGCCACCGCGCTCATGTGCTTTTTCTCTTTGAGTGTTGTCATTGGCGCGGCGTCCTGTTCTGCATCAACTCAATGAACTTGGCTTCCTCTTCTGGGTCAACAGGTACAGCGTTGTCCATCAGCGTGCCGTCCTCGACCATCTGGTGAATGTCAGCCAGCATCGCGGCCAACTCTTCCTCTGTGCCGTCGAAGTTGTCAAAGCAACCCTCGGCAAAAACAACTTTCAGTTTTTCAGTCATTGCTTACCTTTCGTAAAGCCTGCACGGTTCTTCAAATCGTGGCAGGTCTGGCATCGCCACTGCGGTGCGCCTCTGCTGTTCTTACCTTGCACCTCTGCTGGCCGTAGGCGGCACACCTGACAGGTCTTTGGTTTGTCGGTCATTGCTTCATACCCCGCACATATGCCGCGAAGGATGCGGCGGTGTCGCCCAATGAACGCATCTTGTCAAATTCTTTAGCAACTTCTTCCAACACTTCATTGCGATCAACGGGCACGATAAATTTTTCTTTTGGAAATGCATCGCGATACTTGATGTACTCCTCGTCAAACGCCTTGTCCAATTCTGGTGTCTTCATGCAAATGCTCCACATTGAATAAATTAAAAAAACAAAACCAAGTGCGGCCACCCAGTGGGTGTGCATTGCCCAGCCATCGAGCAACACCAGCACCCAGCCAGTCATCTGCATCACGGTTGCTTGGTAGGTGTTCACATCGTGGCCTTTCCTTCGGCCCTGTTGTTCGCCTGCTCAGTGCGCCATATTTCCACGCGCAATTCAGCCGCCGTGATGTCCCATTTCAGACGCTCCTCAATAGCCACAGCCTCCCGCAATCCTTCAAGCAATTGAATCATCTCTGGGTGTGCATACGCTTCGCGCTCCTGCGCACCAATCGCGGTCTCCATGCTTCGCTTCATCAAGATGCCCTTCAGACTCTTTCGGTAATGCTCGATGTATGTGCGCTCTGCCTTTGCCTTTGCAAACAGCGCGGCGTTCTTCAGGATATAGTCCACCGCTTTGTGTGGGTCTCGTTCTTCACTCATAAAACATTTTCCTTTTCTTTTCGCGATTGCGCTTGATCACCATGCCAACAAAAATTGCCAAACAAATCCAAAACATGAAACCACTCATTGCCATGAATGTCCAAAAAAAATCTCCGAATGATTCAAACATTTACTTCTCCTTTTTTTTGTTACAAGACCAGTAATACCAACACAAAAGAATCGTTGCAATCCAACACAACGCGCCAGTCAACATCAACATAATCATCAAAATATTAAAGAGGTCACTCACCATAATTTTCCATCTCCTCTTTTGCTTCCATCATTGCATCCGCCTGCCGATATGCTTGATATGCAATTTGTTCTGGCTTTGCATTCTTAGGCGCTGTCTGCAACAACGAGTGCATTGCAATCAACGCGACGATGTCAATCCATTCAGGTTCTTGTTTCATTCGATCTCCTCGATCTTTATCTTTAACATCCCACCAATGTCTGGTGCCCAGTAGATGCGCAGGTCAACGATCTGTGAATCGTCTTCGTACACACCAGCGTGCGCCAGTCCATCAAGGGTTGCTTTCAACAGGTTATCTAAATCCCTGCGTCGCTTGTCTGGCCTCCATGCTTCAATCACCACGCGCAGTGGCCCCTTGAAATGCCTGATCTGTTTTTGTAGCGTCATCTGGTCACCGACGGTCTCGCGATACTCGCGCCCTCTTGCGCTGATGATCATGCGGCCATCAAAGTTGCGCCAGTAGGTGTTGACCGATGGAGGCCAAGGCAGTGTGATCTCAATCATTGCGGCCTCATGCGATGGCGGATAGCCTCGGACAGTTCCTCTTGGCTCCACTCAAGAGCAAGGTCAGCGCACGCGTTGCGCTCGATTGCAATTGCTTGCTTGCTGGTCTGAATAGCAATTGCCATGATTTCTGCTTTCGCTTCTCTCAATGCCTCGTCGAATTCAGTTTGTGTGAATAACTTCATGGCCCCAGAGTTGCCAAGTAGTTGCCTTGCTAAAGGGCTAAGTTCAGCATCTTGCTTTGTCATTTCCATTCTCCTTCGTTACCTCGGTTACCTTTAGACCATTGGTCTCTAACATCTTTTTCAAGCGTTGATTCGGGGTGAAGTTCGTTCCACCCTTTCTTCCAGCGCCCAGCGTGGTCACTGTAGCCATTGAGCCAACGGTATGCACCATCACGATCTTTAATGCGCATCTTGATGACCTCCCGAACGAGACAGCGGTGCATATGCTCACGGTCTCTTGCTCTTTGCTCCTCCTTGTCATTCAAAATCTTCCTCCATTGTCGAAAGACATCGGCACGCTGTTGTCGTACTCAACAAACTGCTGACTGTCTTTGTGATACCAAAGCGAATACCAATCTTCGGCCTCGCCGTTCCTTTGCTTCTCGCACATCAACATGGCGTCAGGAATCATTGGATCGACTGGCCCGTTCTGCGCTTGATGCTCTTTCTTTTTATTGCGCCAGACCATCAACACATTGTCAACTTGGTCACTGATCGCGCCCGACCCTTTGATGTCATTTTTGTTTGGCTGAATTTCTTCACTAGCCAACTTGCGAATGTGATGTATTAAATGGATGTGGACATTGTGATCACGCGCAAGCGATGTCAACTCATCAACAAACATCTTCTGTGCGTTGTAGTCGTCCTCACCAGACACACACTTCATGAGCGAGTCAATAAAGATGTGTTGCACACCCAACTCGACGGCGCTGTATCGGGCCACTGCAATGACCTGCTGTGATGTCACCGTACCCTGCTGGTCATACAGCCACAACTTGCCGTGCGAGAAGTCCTGCAACCTTGTGACCAAGTCCATCAAGTGCTGTTGCTTGTTGACATACATTGGGTTGTAAATGTTCTCGCCTGCAAACTGTCGAAGCATACGAGTCAGTGTGCGCTTGGGCTTCATCTCAAACGATGCAATCATCACGCGCTGGCCTTGCTTGATTAGGTGCAATGCAATCTGCCCAGTGACCATTGACTTGCCGCCGCCGTTGCCGCCAGCGTACAGCGTGACTTCGCCTGCACGAAACCCAAAGCCTTGATGCGTCTTCGGCCACGGCATTGTTTGATGCGGCTCCTCCTTCGGGTTGATGAAGTCTTCGCGCACCTCTTCTAAAAATTCCATAGCGCCGCGCACCTTTTGACCGACATCGTTGGCCTTGATGTACTTCTCGAAGTCAACCTCATCGGGTTTGACAATCCGAATGCGACGCGCCTCGTCCAATTCCTTGGCCCGTTTTTGTATTTCAGACACCTGCATATACCACTACCTCCTCAATTCGCTGTTGTGCCACTTTTAATCGCTCCATGTCCTCATTGCTGAGTTGTTTGCCCTTGCTCAAGTCGTATGCCGCAATCATCACCACTAAGCACTCAAACGACGCAATGCGTAAGAGGTCGCTGGCGTAGAACGCTGGCTTGACCTTGGGCTTTCCTGTGTCGTTCCAATCGCGCTTTTTTTCGTCTGGTGGAAACAAGTCGTTCATATCCATGCCGACAGCGCCGACCACATCATGCACCGCACATCCACCAAAACAATGCACCAGAACTCGACCGTCTTCGGTCTCCCGAACTGACAACGATGGTGACTTGTCCTCATGTGCTGGGCATTGTGCAGTCCAAGAACCATTACGGCCCCTGACCTTGCCTAGACGCGAAACAAAACGCTCGGCTGGGGTCATATCACCCTCCGCGCCGTTGCCTGCTGTTCGCCTGCATCATCTTCCCAGCGGCGCTGGTTGATGTAGGTCAATGGCGCAGGATCAAAGCCGCCAGTCCACTGCTCGGTTTTCTTCAGGCGCGTAACGCTGGCAATAATGGTGTCAGCCACCATGTCAAGGTTGTGCTTGTCCCACTTCTTCTCGCACTCGGCGCGGGCAACCTTTCTTTTTGACGAAGGCCACGCAGACCAAAAGTCGTTGAATCGCGATGTTGTCGGTGTCACCGACGATATATTCTTATTCTGTATCTGTATCTGTTTAGGGTTAACCTTCGGTTTTGATTCGGTTATCGATTCGGTTTTCTTCGGCCTGCCGCCTCGCTTTCCGAGTTGTCGATTATTTTCAACTTGATGTTGATACTTCGCGATTTCCATGTCACAACGACTGTTGCGATACCCATCAACACCCTTGTCAAAAAATTCCCCCAAAACCGATTCGGTTATGTCCAAGTCAAGGCGGATTTTGCGTGCAACCGATTCGGTTTCGAGTGGGATTGGCTTCTCGCTGATATAGTACAAATCAAGCAGGCGGCGGTATGCCAAGTCTTCGGCATCCGACAAGTGGTTGGTGTGTGTGATGTAGTCGCCCAAATAGAATTTGTACCAGATCACTTGATGTCTCCAAAGATGTCAGGCCGTAATGTTGCACGCAACACCTTGCCCTTTGTGTATCGTTCAATGGCAACGCAAACCTCTGCGCTTGCCAGCCCTCGGCCCGTGATGAGTGCGGCCATCCACTGCTTAGTGATGCCTAAGTGTCGCGCCAACGCAATCTTCGCACCCCTTGGTTTATCTTCAAAAAATTCCTCTAGCGTCATCTCGACTCCATGTGTTAGTGAAACTTGATCATACACCAAAAAAACAATTGTGCAAGGGTTGTTGCAAAATAAGTTAATGTGTGTATGATACCAACATCAACAGCGAAGGAGGAGTGTATGCACAGCGAAGAGGAATACAACCAAGTAATGCTGGAGAGGCAACAAATGCTTGAGGAGGCTCTAGAACGGGCTGAGACAGGCGTTGCAACCGAGGACGACTGGAACACCATCCGCTTTGAATGCGGGGTTACCAGACGGCCAAAATCAACTGAAACTAGGAGCGAATCATGGCTTTAATAGCGCGAGAGAGTGGTGGCGGCGGAACCTTTACCCCAGTGCCCCCGGGGATGTACTTGGCACGGTGCTACCGCATCGTTGACCTTGGAACACAAAAGAGCGAATACCTCGGCCAGATCAAAAATCTGCCAAAGGTGATGTTGCAGTTTGAAGTGCATGGCGAAGACGACGCAGGCAAGCCATTGGTCACGGCCAAAAACGAGCCAATGTCGATCAGCAAGAACTTCACGCTGTCATTGGCAGAGAAGGCAACCCTGCGCAAAGACCTGCAAACATGGCGCGGCAAAGAGTTTACGCCTGACGAGTTGCGTGGATTCCAGATTGACAATGTGCTTGGGGCTTGGGCCATGATTGCCATCACGAAAGCGATGGGCAACAACGGCAAGGAGTACACCAACATTGCCAACATCAACTCGGTGCCCAAGGCTATGAAGGCGAACCTGCCTGAAGGCCACAACAAGTGCGCCGCGTTCTACATTGAAAGCCCAGACATGGATATGTTTGAGTCCTTCAGTGACAACCTTCGCGCCAAGATCGAGCAGTCACCAGAGTGGCAGGCCCGTCAAGGCAATCAATCCGCCAAAGCCCCAAGTGCCTCCAAAGGCTCAGGCTTTGATGACATGGACGACGACATCCCGTTTTAAACCAAAAGGAGAGTGGCAATGTTTATTTCAACTAAAGAAAAAAACCAAATTGAAGAGGCGCTTAAAGGACTTTGCATCCGTATTGAACACCTCAGTACAGAAATGCTTTATCTGTCTGGAAAAATAAAGGCGCTTGAAGGCGGAAAGACATCGCCAAAAAAGCCTAGAAAGCAATCAACAATGAGCGCAGAGGGCCGAGCAAGAATAGGTGCCGCAGTGAAGGCTTATCACGCAAAGAAAAAATTGGAGAAAGAAAATGCTACAAGCATCAGCACCACGAGCATCTGAGTCAAATCACTGGTACACCCGCGATGGCGTGCCTATGTACACCGTAGAGGCCAAGAAGGGGGGTCAGCGCAATACAACCCTGCGCGACGCCCGCACAATGAACTTGGTGCCCAGTGTCACTACAATCCTCAACATCGCCGCAAAACCAGCCCTGCTTGCTTGGATGCAACAGCAGGTGCTGTATGCGGCGCTCACGCTTCCACGCCGCCCAGACGAGCCTGAAAAGGAATACATCGACCGAATCATCAACGATTCCAAAGAACAGGGTCGTTCTGCGGCGGATGCTGGAACAGACATCCATGCATCGATACAAGGACACTATGAAGGAAAGACAACAGGCAAGCACGCCGAGATGGTTGCCGCCTGCACGCAAGCAATTGACAACTGGGCTGGCCCACGCACATGGATCAGCGAACGAGCCTTTGCGCACGAGGCGGGCTTTGGGGGCAAATGCGACCTCTATTCTGAATCGGACGGCGGCTTTGTGGCTGACATCAAAACCAAAGAGTTCACCGACCCAGACAAGATTGGTGGATACGATGAGCATCTGATGCAGTTGGCCGCGTACCGTGTGGGCCTTGGCGTGCCCACCGCACGGTGTGCCAATGTGTTTGTGTCTCGCAATGTCCCCGGCCTCGTGGTGGTCAAGGAGTGGCCCCTCGAAGACCTGAACACAGGCTGGGAGATGTTCATGCACCTTCTGGCATTCTGGCAACTCAAAAACGACCATAAGTAATCATGGAAAAAATAGAAGCATTCAAAGCCAGCGATGGCTCTTTGTGGGAGAGCAAGGAAAAGGCCGAGCGCCAAGAACTGTTCCTGCAAAAAGACATGATTGTTGAAGAGTTTCTCGACAACGACATCAATCCCTACAAGGCGCTGGCGCAACGATCAATCGCAAGAACCACCATCATCAACTGGGAACTTTGGAAGAACAAAAATGCTGAGTGAAGAAACAGTCAAACAAATTTTTTTCTACTGCGATCTGCACGAGCCTAATGCGGTGGTTGCCGACGATGTAGACATCGTTCAATTTGCGCATAAGATTGCCGCGTTTGTTGAGCCTATCATTGCCGCAAAGGAACATCAAAGATGCGTACAGATCGTGAGCCATATGAACCCAGAGGTCTCCCGCTCGTTGGCAAATCAGAGACCGAAATAGACGAGGCGCTGATGGAGGCGTACTTGGCAGGCTTTGACGCTGGCGTTGAAGAGGCCCAGAGGCAGTTCATCCAGACGCAAATTCTTTTGATGACTCCAGCAGGAAACGCATGACCGACAAAGTGATACCGATATTGCCAGAACGCGCCTGTGGGGAATGCACGGCCTGCTGTGAGGGGTGGTTAAGTGGGGAGGCTTACGGCCAGACCTTTCAGCCGGGTCGCCCCTGCTTCTACCTGCAAGACGGTTGCGGCATCTATGAGACCCGCCCAGAAGACCCTTGCAAGACCTACAAATGCGTTTGGTTGAAAGAGAACACGCTTCCCCTGTGGATGCGGCCAGACAGGTCTGGAGCCATCGTCACCGAGCGCGAGGTCGAGGGCATTAAATATTGGGATGTCTCGGAATGCGGCGAGACCTTGACCTCAGAGATGCTGTCGTGGCTGATCATGTACACCATCGACAACCAAGCCAACCTTCAGTGGCGCGTCAAAAGCGGTGCGCTAAAGATCGGCCAGCCTGATTTCCTTGAGCAATAAAAAAGCCCCCATTGCTGGGGGCCAAGGGTAGGAGAGTGGCAACTGCAACTACCGCATCAATGTTAACCCACCTCTGGCCTTTTGTGGTTCTTTTTTTGGAGCAAATACGCCTTTTTTCCCAAGGTAATCGTGAAGTATCCAGACTGGAATCATTCCAAGGCTTCCAACCGTTCCTACGCCCTTTACAGCCAACGAGGCTGGGCTAGTAGGTGGAGCCATAGACGCGGCGTTTAGGGCGGCTTCTATGGTGCCTATAACGGCTCCAGAAGTGTCGCCCTCATTGGCTCTTTTAACCGCCTCGTCAAGCGATAAAGTTGTCCCAGCGGCACCCAACACATTGCCAATGACTGGCAACTTCTCAGAGAACCTGCGGCCAGCCTCACGAGCGGCCATTGTCAAGCCACTTGGTTGAGCCGCCGCCGCTTCTTTGGCGGTTTGCTGTGCAGTTCTGGCGCTGATCTGGGCGGTCTCCAGTTTGCTTGCATCAGACTTTGCTTGAGATGCGGCCTGCTGTCTGGCAGTGTTTGCCGCCCTTTTTGCTTCAGCCGCCCGCTCACCAGCAGAAATCTTAGACTTGCGGGCCTGCTCAACCCGTCTTTCTGCCGCTTGACGCTGGCGGGCAAGGTCGGCCTCTGCGGCTAAACGCTTGGCTTCCTCGGCTTGGGCGCGTGCGGCCTGCTCTGCGGCCTCTTGCGCTTGCTTTGCGGCCAACTGTCCCTCAAGTTCTTTTGTAAGATCAGTAGGCAAAGAAAGTGTTTTTGTTGGGTCTAATTTGTAGTCGCCAAGCCCCATGCCTTCCAAACGCTGAACGGCGGCTGTTTGAGCATCAATAATTGCCTGACCGCCTTTGGGGTTGTCCCCCCTCATGTTTCTAGCCTTTTCAGCCAATGCGGTTGGAATGTCGTCGCTCATGGCCTCAACCCATTTCTGAGCGCCAGAAGCGCCAGAAGTTGTTCTTGCCGCAATCTGCTCGGCTGTCTCTGCGGCGGCTGTCTCAACTGGCGGAACATAAGTTTTTGGCAAGCCCTTCAAGTTTTTTTGGGCTTCACGCAACTCATCTTCCATCAACTCTTTGCCCATCTTGCGCATATCAAACTCGCGCTGTAAGGAGTCAACATCAATTGGCTCTCGGCCTGAAACAACTTTTCCAATTTCTCCAACCCTAGTTTGCGCCGCTCTGGCCGCATCTTTTGCCGCCTGCACCTGTTGGGGCGTCTTCTCGCCTTCGCCAACCAAATGCTTTTCAGGGTCTTGCAATATCTTTTCAAGAACACCCTTGGTAAGGCCGACACCTGCGGCGGCTGGAATCTCTGGGTTCTCCAGCGCCTTGGTCGCAATGTACTCGCCACTATCAGCAAGTGCGCCCATGACCTTCTCGGTATTGGACTGCTCTGGCACTAAAGCAGGCAAAGTCTCGCCGCTATCCGATCTGGCCCTTGGTTCGTAACCTGCAAATGGGTCTTTGACTGACGGTTCTTTTTTCTCTGCTGGGGCAGAAGTTGTACCACTTTCAAACTGAGCAATCAAATCAGCAAGTTTTTCCTCCGAGCCTTTAGGGAAAGGATCGGTTGTGCTTTGAAGGCCAAGATTTTGGGCCAAAAAAATCTTGTAATTTTCTCGCCCCTCTTCTGGATTTTCAGCCATCGCTGGCGCGTATTTGTCAATAAACGCGTTAGGGTTGTTGAGACCTTGCCGTTGCTTGGCGCGGATGTCTTGCATCAATGCATTGCGGCCAGCGTCTTTGTTTTCAAAGATGGCGAAGCCTCGGTCGTCAACACCAATCTGACCTTTGTAGGTAAAGCCCTTGGGCCGCAGGTTACCGGGGTTGTTGTTGTAGTCAGCAACCGATGTCATTTGGCTTTCCTTCCACTGTTTTTCCAAGAGTCATCAGGCTGGCGTTCCCAAATGTAACCATCAATCACACGCTCGTTGGCGCGGCCACCAGCGGGCTGTCCACTTGGCGGCTTTGCTTGAGGCGTTGTTGATGGCGCTTTGGTACTGAGCAAGTCAGTGTTGGCTTTGCGCACAGCCTCCAGTGTGGAGTCGTAACTCTTGCGCAGTGCCTTGAACTCGTCAGAACTGAGGCGGAACTTATCGAAAGATTTCCCGGGGTTCTGCTCACGCCAGTCCACCCACAGCGTAGCGGCGGCTTTGTCGTAATCGGTGCGCAGTGCAAGCAACTCTGACTTGAGGCCAATGACGCGTGCTGTGTCTGTAGGCAACGCCTCGACCTGCGCGTACAAGCGGCCTTCGCTTTCGGTGGTCGCCCCCTCGCCCGGTGCCCTTGACGCCTTGCGCAACTCAACCGTCAACTGTGCAGACTTCTGCGCAAACATTTGCAGTGCCTCGATGTCTTTGTCTTGCAACTTGTATTGCAAAATTGTTCGAGGATCAATGTTCAATGGTGCGCCCATCTTCTCAATGGATCGCAACACAGCATCCTTGAGGGTTGCTGTTTGCATCAACTGGAATACACGAGGATTGCTTTCAGCATAGGCAGACATATCCAGCGCAATCTGCTTGGTTGTGTCTGCGGCTTGACCCCTGTCAATCAAAGTAGAGGCACGCTCTTCTGATTTTGTAATGCGGGCCTTTTGAGTTTCCTCTTCAGCCTTGCGATCTAGTTCTCGTTGACTTGCGGTCTTCATGCTTGACTCAGCAGGTCGGCCTTCAACAGCAGGCGTGTAAGTCGCTCCGCCAATTCCCTCGGAAGAGTAGTAGCGTGCAAACTGATCTGCCCGCTGTGGGTGGCCCGCTGGATACTGTTTATTCAACTGTCGAATTTGGGCCAACTGACCTTGCGTAACTTTTTCCACACCAACAAAAGGAATGGATGTCTCAATCGTTGACTCAAGGCCAGTATCAACGGCCTTGCCAGTGTCCTTACGAATCACGCCCTGCGGCGTACTCATAAACTTATCTTGCTGAAACTTGGCCTGCTCCATAACTTGCTTGCCGTAATCAGGGCTGATCGCATAGGCCACTTGAATGTCCCGCTCAGTGATCATGCGTGGCTCACGAGGTGCGCGTCTGGTCGCAGGGGCACCCTCAGTAGGTTCAGCACCAGCAGGTGTTCCGCCAAGAGGCGATCCGCCAGCGGGGCCAGTTACCAAGGTGGTTAACTCTTTAGGATCGTAGCCAGACATTTGCATCTGATGCTCAAACATCAGGTTTTGACTTTGCATTGCGGCTTGCTTTTGGGCTAACTCAAGTTTGGCCTTATCAACCGCTTGCTTGCGTGCCAACTCTTTATCTGTTTCTGCGGCATACGCTTCAGCCGCATAACCAGCAGACTCACCAAAGCCGCCTGTTTTTGTTGGTCTTAGAAAGCCTGAAGCCGCCGCCATCAACGAAGTGTTAAATGGTGGACTCATGCGCGAGTCAAGGCTGTTCTTCAACGCTTCAATTTGTGAATTGAGTGCGGCCTCTTGCGCACGCTTGTTTCGCAAGGCACGCTCTAGGAAGTCCTCTTCAACAGGTGTCTCTTGCTCTAGGCCAGAGATGCGCTGTGCGGCCTGCGCAGGGTTAGGTGGCTGTGCGTTTGGTTGAGGAGCAGGGGCTGGGGGTCTTGGGGCCATTGCGCCCAATCCGCCTTGTGGTTGTTGTGCCATTTATTACCTCGCCATTTTTACTGAACCGCCGCGTGCCAAATAAACACGGGCTTTTGAACGCTGGGCCTTCCCACCGTTTTTCATAATCACAGCGCCACCGTTCGCTTTCTTCATAAAAGCGCCAAGACCAGTCAACAGGCCAGCGATTTGAGACAGTGGGCTGTTTGAGTATGCGCCAGCCTGTGGGCCAGTTTGTTGCTGTACAGAGCCGCCGGGGACTTGGTACTGCTTCAACAACTGAGAGAACGCCTGCGCTTGCGCCATTGGATAGTCAAGCATCTTCTGGCCCAAAGCCTGTTGCTGACCGCCAAACTCACTCATGGCCTTGAGGCCACCAAGACCAAGTTGCTGTTGCTCTTGACCCAATTGGGTAAAGCCTTGACCAGCCTGCAAAGCACGAGTCAAGTCTTGCTGTGCAAACTTGCCAGCCTCTGTATATCCAGACTGAAGGGCTTGCATTTGCTTGCCCAACAGATCGGACTGGAGGTCACGCAAAGAGTTGCCAGTGACTTGCGCCTGACGACGCGATCCAAACTGACCAGAGCCAGCCGCCGCCGCGCCAAGGTTTGGCAAGATGTTTTCTTGAATGCTTCGCTGTTGCAGGCGACCCATCTCATCCACCACGCCACGGGTGTAGGGGTTCATGTAGTCAGCCACCACATCAGGCATGGTGGTTGCGCCAGCCTGACCCATCAATTGGGATGCCGCGCCCATCGAGCCAGCGCCAGCAAATGCCACATCAGGCACCATCTGGAAGGCTTGCTGTTGCAGTGGGCTAAAGCCTGCCACACCGCCCTGCTGGACGGCGTTCTGACCAAGGTTGGCAATGTCTTGAAGGTAGTTTGTGTAGAACTCTGGCGCGGTCGCTTGCGTTTGCGTCGTCGTCGTTACATCTGGTAGGGGATCACCCTGAAACAGTCCAGCCATTATCTGGCTCCTTTCAAGTAGGAAGTAAGCGCCTTAGTCTTGGGCGGAATCTTATTCACGGGCGCAGACCGCTTGTGCGCCCTAATATTTTCCCTGAATTTATCCAAAGCCTGTGCGCCTGCTTTTGTAGAACCGTTGCCAATTTGGGCTACGGTCTCAGCGTCGATTACATACTCACCGTCAGCCAGCATCGCTGGGATGTCGTCGGATTGACCATCGCCGGGGCCATGCACTGACGCACCCTTGCGGAAGTTCAAGCGACCTTGGGTGATTGGCACATTTGAGAACGCAGGCAGGCCACCGCTCTTCATGCCTATGCCAGCAGGCGGCACGCCTTGGGGGATAGAGGGCTGTGTTGGAGCCATACCCATTTGGGGCAGTGCCTGCTGTGGAGGCACTTGCTGTGCGTTCTGAGCGGCCTGTGGAGGCATCTGAGGTTGCCCTTGTGGTTGCTGTGGCTGTTGCTGGAACGGCGCAGGGTTGCGCAGGTTCTGCAAGGGGTCAACAGGTGTGCCAAAGGTGTAGTAAGTCTGAGGCGCTGTCTGACCCAAACCGCCTTGAGGCATACCGCCCTCGGCCATACCTTCACCCATTTGGGTTTCGTACTCATCGTCCATCAGTTCGTCGTACTCTTCGCTTGGGCCAAACTCGGCCTCGTCGTAGCGTGCGTAGTCCCCGGGGTTCACCTCGTTGAAGCCGGGGGCGTTGAGGTTTTGATACAACTCAGTGCCGTAGAGTTCGGGCATCTGCTCTGGCGTGCCATATTGGTCGTAGCCAACATAGTTTGCTGGGCCAATACCAAAGTCTGTCGTGCGTGGATCGATTGCGCCAACGCCACCCATGTCAAAACCACCACCGCCTCCGCCTGTACCGCCACCGAACAGGTCAGTGTTGCCAAGCAGTGCGCCCAAAACAGCGCCTGCGGCTCCTGCGCCACCGTAAGTGTTCAGGCTTGCAAGCAAGTCAGCAATTGCGCTTTCGCTGGCCGCATTGGCTCTGTTTTCGGCAACCCTTTCTTGAATAGTTGGGTCGTTTGTGATGTCAGTTGCGCCAGTACCGCCCGCGCCCGTTACTTGCGTAGGGCCAGTCACGCGACCACCACCCAAAGGAATCACATTGCCTTGGGGGTCGTATACGCCAACAATGTTGCCAAAGCCATCGGTCACGATAGCGTTGCCTTCATCGTCGTATGTTGTATCGTATGCGTCAACAGTCCTAAAGACATTGCCGTCGGCGTCATAAACAATTTGTGAGCCGTCGTCAAATGTCTCAATACTAGAGCCGTCGTCAAAGTATTGAATGTTGCCTTGACCTGCTTGAGTCAAGCCGCCAGTTGTAACCGCTTCGCCATCTTGCGCAACCACCTCGCCGTTTGCATCAGTCACAAACACGATGTTGCTGTCCTCGTCAATAGTCACTGTGCTACCGTCGTCGTCCACATAGGTGGCTGTGCCGTCACCATTAGAAACAAATCCTTCGGGCCAGCCTTCTGGTGTGAAATCTAATCCTGTGCCTCGGCCCTCGTTGCTGTAAGTGTTGCCTACTGGGTTGCGGTTTCCAGTCAATGTGTAACCCGTCATGGTGGGGTCATCTGACTCACCAAAGTTATAGTCCACATTTTGGAAGTCTTGAACCTCTTCATCTGTGTCTGAATAATTGGGGTCACGCGCAGACAAACTGCGAGTTGCAAACGCAGGCGCAACTTCAAAATCGTCTGTTGCCTCGGTTACATCAACAACTTCGCCATCTGCGTCGTAAGTGATGGACGAGCCATCATCAAAGTATTGAGTGATTGTGCCGTCTTCGTTTTCCTCTTCCTCAACTGGCTCAATTTCTTCGTCCTCATAATCTTCGCCTTCCGCTTCGCCGCCCTCGGCCATTTTGAATAAGCCGCCTTTCTTCCCAAAATCCATGTCGTCGTAATATGAGTAGTCGTCTTCGTATGCGTAGTTGTCATCATAGGAATACTCGTCATCATACGAATACTCGTCATCAGCAGAATACTCATCTCCAGCCGTGTACTCATCATCAAAAGACTCGTCTCCAGCAAAAGTGCCGTCAGCGTATTGGTATATGTTGCCGCTTGAGTCATACAAATTGCCGTCATCATCAGTGAAGAAACTTCCTTCTGACTCCGCTACATCTTCATCACCAGCATAGGTTCCATCAGCGTACTGGTAAAGGTTACCGCTAGAGTCGTACAGGTTGCCATCGTCATCAGTAAAGAAGCCTTGGTCTGAATCTACTGTGTCTTCGTCACCAGCATAGGTGCCATCTGCGTATTGATAAATATTGCCGTTGGAATCGTACAGGTTGCCGTCATCATCAGTGAAGAATCCCTGTTCTGACTCTGTTGTATCCTCGTCACCAGTTACAAGCGTGTCTGACCCATCAATAACCTCGCCGTCACCGTCGTATGTAACGCCATCGGTGTCAGTGTAAGAAACAATGTCACCGTCTTCGTCGTATGTGATTACAGTGCCATCATCCAATGTTTCGGTTGTATTACCTCCAGCATCTAAATCTCCGCCGCCCTCGGTTATCTCATTACCGTCAGCGTCGTAAACAGAGCCGTCTGTGTCAGTGTAAGAAACAATGTCACCATTCTCATCAAGCGTAACAACAGTGCCATCGTCTAACACTTGCGTAGTTGTGCCGTCGTCATCAGTGGTGGTGTCAAGATCATCGCCAGCATCACCAGTGTCGTCATCATCAGTGCCGTCTTTTTTTTCGTCCGCAAGAACAAGGTTTCCATCTTCATCAGTGCTATACAACTCTGAGCCATCTTCCATGCTGTAGGTTGTATTGCCAACGGTGTATGTGCCATCGCCGTTATCAATAGCGCCTTCAGGCAATCCTAAAGATTCGTCAGCAAGCGTTCCCTCGTATGCCTTGTCAGCCGTAATTGTTGACGACCCTGCTACGCCTGTCTTAGTTGTACCAGTCTTGGCTGTCTTAGTTGCATCAGTTTTAGTTGCGCCAGTTTTAGTTGCGCCAGTTTTGGTCGCGCCTGTCTTAGTTGCACCAGTTTTGGTTGTGCCAGTCCCACCTTTTGGAACAAATGGAGGTGTTCCAACACCAGTTTTTGTGGTGCCAGTTGTGCCTGTTTTAGTTGTTCCAGTTCCTGTAGTTTTAGTTGTTCCCGTTTTTCCTGTTGTGTCAGCGCCCTTGATTACAGAGGTGACGCCAGTTCCTGTTTTCGTAGTCCCAGTGCCTGCTGTGCCTGTGGTCTTAGTAGTACCCGTTCCTGTTGTACCAGTTGTCTTTGTAGTTCCAGTGCCTGCCGTACCCGTAGTTTTTGTAGTTCCCGTTCCAGCAGTTCCTGTGGTTTTTGTGGTGCCCGTGCCTGCTGTTCCCGTGGTCTTTGTGGTTCCAGTTCCAGCAGTTCCAGTGCCCCTGACAGTTCCAGTTCCAGCGGTGCCAGTCCCAGCGGTTTTAGTTCCGCCAGTCAATTTGTCAATTACAAACTTGGTTCCAGCACCAAGAGCGGCACCAGTCAACGCATTTGTCAATGTGCTGGTCACACCTGAACCTGACTTTGTTCCGCCAGTTGTGCCAGTAGTTTTGCCTGTACCAGAACCCGTAGAGGTAAGAGTTTTTGACCCTGTTGCGCCAGTAGCACCAGTAGTCTTGCCAGTGCCAGTGCCAGTTGATGTCAAAGTCTTTGCGCCAGCGCCACCAGTAGTGCCAATGGTTCCAGTAGTCTTGCTGGTTAACCCGGGCAACTTTGAGGTTGTCCCAGCCGCAGTGGTTCCAGCAACTTTTCCAGCCGTAGCGCCAGTAGTCTTTCCAGCGCCCGTAGGGCCTTTTAGAGCGGATGTAACAGCATTCTTAGGCTGACCTGCCATGTTGCCAAATTTATCGACTGTGCCCTTTCCTGCGCCTCCCATAGCGCCAGCACCGCCACGGCCACCACCCATGCCACCACCCATTGGCAGATAACCTTCGGTGTCTCCCATTGGGCCGTAACCACTTGATCCAGCCAATTGGCGGATCGCTGAAGTGATTGGAGTCTCGCCACGCAATGCGGCGGCACGGTCACCTGCACGGGTGTCTTGATACCTTTGAAACCGTGGCAATTGATTAACTGCTTTGCGTTTTTCTAAAATTGCCATGATGCTTATCCTTTACGATTAACTAAAGTTGACAGGCCAGATATTTTGGAGACTGGCGTCAACTTGCTCACATTCGCTTTGAGAGGAGCGGTTTTCTTTGTGGCCGAAACTGGAATCAGTTTTGATATAGCCATTGATTTAGGAACAACTTTGCTTCCAATTTGAGAGGCAACACCTTTAACCAACTGCTTACCAATTGACGGTGTCTTGGCAGTCTTAACGCCAAGTGCTTTATTGATACCGCTTCTGACGCCACCTTTGATTGCGCCAGTTACAGCCTTTGTCACTGCACCTTTTACAATGTTTCCAAGCACATCAGTTTTTGCACCAGTAGTGCTGGCTTGGTTCAAGCCGCCTGTTGTTGTGGCGTCTGCGGCAGAATCTACATTAAGGTTGGTATTGCCTGACTGGACTTGCGTTAACCCACCTACGGTGTCTGTTGCGCCAGTGGTGTCTGTTGCGCCAGTGGTTCCTGTTGTGTCAGCAACAATATCTGCGGCGCGAGTAATAACATCGTCACCTGTTGTATCTGCTACTACAGTTGCAACACCATCATCGTCAACAACAACCGTTTTGTCGCCTTGATCACCTGACACTGCGGTCAATCCACTGATGACATCATCACCTGTGTCAATATCTGAGCCACCAGTCAATTGAGTGTTCAGCGTATTCAATCCGCCAATGGTGGTGTCTCCTGCTGTGTCATCCGCCGTAGCAACTGTTGTGCCGAGAGTTGTGTCAAGCGTTGTATCAAGTGTTGTGTCAAGCCCTGTATCGCCAGATGTGCCTACAGTTGCGCCACCTGTATCGGTGTTGAGACTTGTAATGATGTCAGCAACGCTGTCTAAACCGCCAGAATCACCGACCAAGTTTGAGCCTGTTGTATCGCCGCTGTTTAAAACGGTTGATACAGTATCACCGCCGCCAGTGCTGGTGACATTGTCTGCGCCAAAAATCGTATCCGCAGTTGAACCCGTTGTCGATCCTGTAGTTGATCCTGTGCCTGAATCCGCAGTTGTAATGCCCTGACTGAGTACCCAATCCATTGTGGAGTCATCAAGGCCATAATGCGATTGAATTTGATCCGCAGTAAGACCAGAACTGGCAATGATTGCGTTGGTTGCGCCGTAATCACCACTGCCCCACGCCGCTGTAATTGCATCGTAGGGATTGGTGGACGCTGTAATTGTTGTTGCGCCTGTGTCACCAGTAAATGTGCTATCAACGCCTGTGTTGTCAACGCCTATATTGGAAACGGTAACTTGAGAAACGATGTCCGACGATACGCCAGCACCGTCGGTGTTTAAATCTACAGCGCCCGTTACCAACGATGTGCTACCCGCCCCAGATGTATCAACAGTATCAAAATTGGAAACGGTGGTAGTGAATGTGTCACCAACAGTTGTGTCTACGCTGGTTGTCGTTGATCCAGAGTCAAACCCAGCCACAAAGTCGGCGTTGGCTGTGGTGCCCACAGCATTTATTGCGTCTGTTGCTGTGCTGATTACAGAATCAGAAACAATGTTGGTGAGTGTCGTAACGCCTGCATTAACCACTCCACCGACAAGACCGCCAGTGAAGCCATCAACAAAGTCGCCGCCTTTGATTTCCGCAACAGTTCCAGCAACAAGACCTTGACCGATAGATGTGCCAACAACATTAGAGATGGCCGCGTCAACTCCTGACTCAATCAGCGTTGACGAAACTGAACCTGCAACTGGGCCAACAACTGAAGGCGCAAGATATGAAGTTCCAGCAGACAAAACGACATCCATGAGGTCGCCGCCACGAGCCGCAGTAACAATTCCAGAGGTAACAAAAGGCGGAATGCCAACAGCCGCGCCAGCAATTTGCAAAAGCACTGGCAAAGGATCGTCAAGGACTGCTTGAACCGTGTCGCCAACAAACTCAACAACATCACCGACGGCATCAACAACGCTTTCGACAACATCGCCGACTGCCTCAAAGACATCACCAACAACATCGCTTACAAATTCAACAACTGCTGACATAATTACTCCCGATCAGGCCGTGCTGGCCCTAGTTTGACCGTCACGCGGAAGCCAGTTTTTGTTCTTTCAGCGCGATAGCCCATGCCTTCTTGCGGAGGGTTTCTTGAAATGCCCTTGAAAATATTCATAATCGTTGGGTCTTCAAAGTCGCTGACCAAAATATCAAAACCCATCTTGTATGCGTCTTGAATGAATATGTAGGAGTTGTCCAGATAATTTCTGGCTGTGTCGGCATTCAGGGCGCGAAAGACGCCAATGCGGCCTTTTGCGTGATGCATCAAAAACACTGTGTTGCCTTGGCGATAGACACTTGTGCCTTCCATGTTCATCTCTTTTACGAGAGATGCATAGACCTGCTCCGCAGAATATTTGGACTTCGTCTGCTGTGCGGCAATCATCAAGATTGACTCAGCACTTAGTTCCTTCTTTTTGCTATCGACCAACATCACAGCCCCTTAAATATTGCGGCGGAATAGATGTTGCCCATCCCAGCCGCCAGACTCATTATTAAACCATCAGGGGGACTTGTCGATTCCGAAAGGAATACCGAATCGTTTTCAGTTCGGTTCTCAATCGCTGGCACAAATCCTGACTTGATGTCGCCCAATAACAATAAAGTTTCAAGCAGTCCACTGCTTCCCATCGTATGACCAATTTTCTGCTTATACGAAGTTGCAATGAACCCTTGGAGCGTTTGGTTCAAGGCATTCTTTTCAGCCTTGTTGTTGGACGCTGTTCCAGTTCCGTGGGTCTTGACAATTTTAATCTGATCTGGCCTTGTTTGGGAATAGTGCAATACACCCTCTATGGCCCTGATGAAGCCCTCACCATCCTCACACTGCCCAATCGCGTTTGTAGAGCGTTCTGACGCGTTGTAGGCCCCTACAAGGCGGGCATGGGGTTTGATCTGTTGTTGGTTGACCGCGTCGCGAGACTCAAACACCGCAAAAGCGGCTCCCTGCCCAACCCTAAATCCACCGTTAACCGAATCAAAAGCGGATGGCTTTATGCCCTCCTGCTCTTGTTTTTCAGTTAATACAGCCTTGGAGTCACCAAAGAACTCCAGCACGGCGTTGGATACACCGTCCTCCACCGTCAACACAATCACGCGGTTAAAACCGTAGAACTGGATAAGATTTTGCACATCCATCATTACCTTGAGGCTGGAGGCGCAGGCAGAGGAGTCGGTGGTGACCATGTCCATATCACCGCACGACTGGGCAATACGGCCAGCGTAGACTTGCGTCAGGGTGAACGGCAGGAACTTGTAGGTGTAGGTCAGGCGCGAGTCGTAAGGGCGCTGGCCGATGCCAGCAAAGTGGGCGTTGCCTGCGGCCAAGATGAATGCCGTCTTGCCTACAGGGTTTTCCCTTAGATAAGTCAGCAACTCAGGGTCAAGGACTTTTTCGGCCAGTTTGTGCGGCACATAGACCAAGCCAGACTTGACTCGGTTGTAGGTCTCAGGAAACCAGTTGACCTTCTGGGGGTAGATGATGTCGTCGAACAACTCGACATTGGTCGTGGAGGCCGTGCGGTAGTGCGTCAAATAGATCATTTGCACGCCTCCACAACTTCTTCCATAGAGGCAGGCTCTTTGGTTTTGTTTGCCATGACAAGGTCGTGCAACTCCTGCACAGATGTCGGTGCCCACTCTTTGCTGACTGCGTCGTCGATTCCATAAAGGTCATCGAAATACATCAACATCACCAAACCATCAAGACTGTCTAATCCAATGTCTTGGAAGGCGTCGGCCATTGAATCTGCAATGGCAACTTTGGCGTGAGCAGGTCGGGCGACCTTTGCCACATGGTTAAAAATGTCGATGAACTCTATCATTGATCTGGGCCTTCTGTGGGCTGGTTGACAGCGCCAACCAAAGCCGCCGCCCAATCCTGCCAGTTGTTGTAGATATAGGGGCCGGGGATACCCTCATTCGTAAACACATCAATTGCCTTCAACCCAGCCGCCCACTGCTTCCAATCTGTTTGAGGCGTAGGAATCGATAACTGCTGACCCGCATACGCCTCGCACATTAGCGATGCCCACGACTCAAAGGTGTGAAACCGAGGATCGTAGACAACAGCCAGTGCCATTTTATGGCCTTACATCGCCAACATTAGCATGGAGTAGAACTTTACCCAACTGGTAGTCACCCCCAGCCACATTGCTCTTGAAGATCAAACGCAACTCACGGCGCTGTTCCCGCAGGTCAATCTTGCGTGTGTCTGGGTTAAATGCATACGGTGGCGAGGTAGTGTCCTCCGCCTGCGCAAAAGGACGACCAGTCACTTGGAAGGTCATCTCGCCAGACTGGATGAAGTCAGGCTCCATGCGCTCCAAATGCAACCAGAAGTTATCTCCAACAGGGGACGCCTGCGAAGGGCCACCCTGCACCCAGCCAAGGTCTGAGGTTGTAAAGTAACTCTCGATGGCGTTGGCATTTTCGCCAACAACCTCGTCAGTGCCGATCTCGTGTTGCCACAAGGTAATGCGGCCAGCCGTTGTGCTGAAGTCAGCAGACACGGTTGCAGATGCTGTGGCCGCTTTTGAAAGCGTCACAGTAAAGTAGTCCACCGTGGCGCTTGGCGCAATTGCTGTGATCAATGTGTCGGCAGGAATTCCAGCCGCCGTCACCAATTGGCCGATGGCAATCTGATTGGTGATTGGCACCTCAATGCTGGTGGTTGTGTTTGTGGTGATTGTTGATGTGAACACCAATTGTTGAGTAGTCAACACATTGCCAGCATTTATTGGGAAGCGGAACACCTGAGAGAAGTAACCAGCAGAACGCCGTGCGCCCTCGGCAGAACCTGCGTCATACCAGCAGTCTTCGCGGGTGTTGTAAATAATGCAGTCGTTGCACTCTGTTGAAGTGCCAGAGGGGAAGAACCACCAAATCTCGCCAAATCGAGGAACCTTCTGCGCATACACCTTTTGGCTTTGCGCGTAGTTTAGGTTGTCAAAAAAGTAGTTCTGGTTGAAATTGTTCTTGAGTTCCTTGACCACACCGTTGTACAGCAGGAAGCGGTCAACGCCAATCCAATAGTAGATGCCGTCATACTCAATGACGCACTGCGATGAAAGGATTGACGATTGGCTGGAAATGATGTCATATCGCCAGTAGAAAGTTTGAGGCGTCCCAGCGACCGTAATGGTCGTAGGTGTGTAGGACACGCGGATCAGTGAATCAAGCGCCCAGAACAGGCCAGAAGGCGCGTTGGAACCGCCTCGCACTGGTAGCCCCTTGACAATCTTTGTGGAGGCCACATTGACCTCATTGGAGTCTGGGCCGTTCCAATCAAATGGATTGCCAGCAACGCAGTTCTTAATCAGGCCATTGTCGCCATAGACAAACACATACGGGTGCAGAACCACCACGCCGCCAGCAACTTCAATAATGTCACCTGTTGGGCTTGTACCAGAAGTATCAGTCAGCGGAGACATGGTGGTGCCAGCAATGTTGCCAGCCAAAACAGGGGTGTTGACCGTCTGGTCGATTTGCGCCAAGTTGAGGCCGGGGTGCGCCAACAGCAACTGATTACCCGAACCTTGCGAGTCAAACGAGGAGTCAAACTGCCACAGGTTCAGATCGCTTTCAGTAAACCCATCATTGATTGTTGCTACCTTAATTGAGAACCCGCTACCAGTGCCGCCAATGCTTGCCGCTGTGGCGCTCAAGGTGTTGCCGACCACATACCCGTTGCCGGGGGTCGTTACAGTTACCGTCGTTACCGAGCCGCCAGACACAACAATGGTCGCTTTTGCGCCAGAACCAGAGCCGCCAGTCAGGGTCACATTCGTGTAAGTGCCGTTGGTGTACAGCGTGCCACCAACCAAGGTATTGAGCGTCAACACAAGACCTGTAAAGGTGAACTGGTTTAAACCAGCACCAATACCTGTGTTGTCAATGTTGATGACCTCAAGGCCATTGTTATAGCCGTTGAAAACTTGGTTGTTTCCATCGACAGAGTTGACATACAGGCCGCGAGAATATCCACGGGCATCTTCGGTGATGGCTCGATACCCGCCAATCTTGCGAGGACGGCCACGCTGGAAACGAACCCAGCGGCCATCGGTGTAGAAGTTCATGTCGAAGATCGTACCGTCGCGCTGGACGCCGGGTTGCGTATCAATCGCAAAAACCTTCTTGGTCATCAGTAAGTCCCACCAGCGATGCCGCCAGTAAAGTTGCCCGTTCCAACAATTGCAAGACCAGACGCAGACAAAGTCGATCTCAACACACCAAGAATGGCAAGGTTGAATTCGCCAGCGGCGGCATGATACACGCCAGTCGTAGGCTCAGAAGAGAAGTTGAGCGAAGGGTTGCTGGCCGAGCCGTTGTTCAAACTGATTGTTGAAGAACCCGCCAAGATGGTGTTGGCATTAAACAAGTTGACCGAGTCGCAAACCAGCGTGGCCTGAGAGCCGGGGGTCAGCGTTGCCGTGGCTCCCGAGCCTGTGGAGATTGTCAGGTTGTACGCGCCAGTGGTTGCATTGACGATGTAGTAAACCTGCACCGTTGGAGGCACAACAATGGTCACATTGCCCGTCAAAGCGCCCGTGTACTTCTGGATCACATTGGACGCCTCGGAGGCTGTCAAAGTGTATGACCCAGTGGTCACCGCTTTGGTCAACTGCGTGAAGTTGAACTGCGTCGATTTGCCAAGGCCCACCGTGTAGAAGGTCGTTCCACTGCACACAATGATTGCAGAGTCAGTTGGCTGAAGAATGATGGACGCCGAGCCGTTGATTGTGTTTCCGCCACTACCAGCCACCGTTAAAGCGCCAGTGCCACTGTTGCGAACAAACATGAACCAGTTATCGCCAAGCGTAGACGCAAGAGTCAAAGTCAGAGTTCCTGCGCCGCCAGTCCACACATAAGTGCTTGAGCGATCTGTGTCCAGCGCCGTGTAACTCGAAG
>Ga0315909_10002118_pt1 | contig 25922 bp, 27 predicted proteins | sample LakEriMetagenome_11_FD_203527 | JGI IMG/M metagenome (GOLD analysis project Ga0315909, IMG submission 203527) | Freshwater fungal communities from buoy surface, Lake Erie, Ohio, United States - Buoy 2 MA125 | ecosystem: Environmental > Aquatic > Freshwater > Lake | place: USA: Lake Erie, Ohio...
GAAAGAATGACTTTTTTTAAAAAAGAACGTCTTTTTAAACTTAATTTACTATCTTGATAATAAGTTATATGTACAGCTATTTTAAAATTCATTACTTTTTATTTTCTTATAAGTTATTATTAATTAATAATATACGGGTTTAATCATGTAAAATTCTATGTCACTATTTTTTAAAGTAAAATCTAAAAAAATTAGTAAAAAATAGTTTGTTTTATTAAATAATAAATAGTGTAATTTAAGTCGTGAATTATTTATTGTTAATAAAAATATTAATTTACATTTATTAGCTTAAGTATCTTTAAGTATAAATGAATAAAAACCTAATCTTAGGAACTGCTTTAGGCTATGATTGGTCACAACTTAGAATATTTGTAAAAAGTTTAAGAAAAGTTTCAAGTTGCGATGTTTTTTTTTTAGTTGATAAAATTCATACAAGAACACAAATCGAACTAAATAAATATAAAATAAAAACTATTAAATGTAATTTAACACCTGAAAACTTTAGGTTTAGATACTCTTTTTATAGTAAGTTTCTTAACCAGAATTTAAGTATATATAAAAAATGTCTAATAACAGATGTAAGAGATGTTTTTTTTCAATCCGATCCTTTTAATAAAAAAATAAATAAAATTGATTTTTTTGAAGAACCAGAAAAGTTTAAAAATTGTTTAGTTAATTCCGTTTGGCTAAAATTAACTTATGGCTCACAAAAATATAAGGAGTATCTGAATAAAAATATAATTTGTGGGGGAATAATAATAGGTAAGACAAATTATATTTTAAAATATTGTAAATTGTTATCTAACGAAGTTAAATATTTAAGAATGAAATTTACAATCAAACATTTCTTTTTCGCTCGAAAAATAAAAAATGGTATTGACCAGCCAGCTTGTAATTACGTAGTTTACTCGAATAAATTTGATGAATTTAATATTCATTCAAACGAAAATGGGTATGTTGCAACATGCTCACATATGAAAAAGTTTTCTTTTGACAAAAAGAATCAACTTTTGAATAATAATAATAAAATATACGCTATTGTTCATCAGTATGATAGGTTTGCAAAATATTTTGAAAAATATATTTCTAAATTTACCAAAGATAATTAATTAATTATTTTTTTAATTCTTTTATCCCATGAATATTTTTTAGCCTCTTTTCTTGCGTACTTTGCGATTACATTAATTTTGTTTAAATTGTTTTCTGCGTATTTTATGCACTCAAGCCAGTTTTTTACTTTATTTTTTTTTACGATTAAACAATTAATTCGATTTTTTAATACTTCCTTAAGAACTTTACGATTACTTGATATTAATAATTTTCCAGAAGCTAGATATTCAAACATTTTAAGTGGGGAATGAAAATTACCAATATCATCTTTTAAAGAATTATTATAAAAAACTTTTTCTTTATAAGGCATTAACAGCACATCAGCATTATAAATAATTTTAGGTATATATTTATATTTAACGTGAGAAAATATTTTAATATTTTTTGGTAAATTGTAATATTTTGTGCTTGATTGATTGCCATATAAATAAAATAATTTATCCGGAATTAACCGTGCAATCTTAATTATAATATCGATTCCTTTTCCCTCAGTAAAAGAACCGGTATAAACAAATTTAAATATTCTTTTAGTTTTCTTAAATGGCCGGTTAAAATCTTTCTTATCAAAACCGTCTGGAAGAATTAGATATTTTGCTTTATTGATTTTGTAATATTGGGCAAGTTTTTTAGTAATAAAAATAATTTTTATTATGTAGTGTGAATTAATATAATTTAGATTTATTAACAAAAATTTACTTAAACCATAGATATTTCCGTGTATTTCGAGATAATGATCTTTTCTAAGGAGGGATAAAAAAAAACTAGTTAGCAGACTTCTTGTAATAACTAATTTATTAGCATTATATTTCACAATAATTGCTGAATATAAAGAAAAAATTATTCTATCTATAAAATTTATATAATTTTTTTTTTTAAAAATAGATATTATTTGGAACCTATTTTTAAGATTAAAATCTTTTTTAATTTTTGTAAATTTTGTCTGACAACAGGGAATAATGAGATTTAAATTATATTTAAGTCCTTTAATATTGTCACACATTTTAAGGACATGTATTGAGTAGGCATTTTTTGAGGGCAAGCAAAATTCCGCTATATAATAAGATTTATTATTATTTTTTCTACTCATAAATATTTTTTTACTTAATAACAAATAAGACTACTTTTTGATATGTTACAATGTGAATAATTTAACATATTATTGAAAAGTGAATATTTTTATCATTTGTAGATCTAGGTTTAGAAGACAATCCCTAAATAATTTTCAAATTACAAAAAATTTTTTTAATTATAAATTATATTTTTTTTTAGGATTTCCTTTATTTTACTTATCAAAAATTTGTAGTTTTTTTAAATTAGGAAAATTCATTTCATTAGATGGAAATCCTGTTATTGATGAAAAAAAAGGTATTAATTTATGGTTGGGCGGGACTAATTTTAAAATACCAGATGAGTATAATAATTTAAAAAATAATTACACAAATATGCGTAGTATTTTTCTTAGAAAACAAAAAATTTTTCAAATGTATCCTTTAAACATTCGAATTTTTAAAAAACGAAAACCAAAAATTGTTTTTATTTCTGAAGTAAATATTACAAAAGATATAAACGTTATTAACTTGTGGAAAAAAAATAAAATTGAATTAATAAATGATTTTACAAAAATAGATGATATATTTTTTTGGAAAAAATTTAATTTTTTTGATAAAAAAAAAATATGCTTTTCTTACTACAGACATTTTAAAAATTTATTAAGACTCGAAATTGTAAAAAAACTATTTCATAGATATAGAAAAAACTTTTTGCTAGTAGGTAGTGTTTGGAGCAATTTTGGCATTAAATCAATCCCCAGTATATTTGATAGACGAATTGTATCTAATATCTATCAAGGAAATATTTGCATTGATCTTGGCTCTAAAGCCGGTTCTTTAAGTTTATACCCAAGGTCTATTGATATTATTGAGTCTGGAGGAATTTTGGTTCAGTCTAAGCAAAGTGATGCAGATAAAATCTGGAAAAATCCCATGATACAAAAAAAATTTTTATTTTGTAATTTTACAGAGTTATTTTTAGTAATTAAAAAAATCTTAAAAAATAAAAATATAGCAGAAGAAATCTATTCAGATAATAAATGTATATTTGAAAAATCTAACTTATTAATTCAAAAGCAATTTAATAATATTTTTAAAAGTAATGATTAAAAAAATATTAGTAGCGTATATTTGCTCTCCGTATGTAGATGAGGAAATTTTTTTTAAATTTATTAAAAATTATAAGAAGTATTCTGCTGGTGTTAAACACAAATTACTAATTTGTTTTAAAAATTTATCAAATGATAAAATTAAATATTTTAAATCTAGATTGGTAAATTTAAATTATATTGCATTTCAAGATCTTCGTCATCGTAATGATTGGGATTTTATGAGCTTTTATAGAATAGCTAAAAAATATGATGACTATCTAATATTATTTTTAAGCAATCAAGCTTACCCAATAAAAAAAAATTGGCTTTTATTAATGTATTCTAATTACAAAAATAAAAGAATATTAGGAGCTACTGGCTCGTACGAAAGTATATCATCTAGAGGTTTTTTAAGAAATTATAATGAAAATATTTTTTATTATATTTTTAGAATAATAAAGTATTTAATAAATTTTCCATTATTTCCAAATCCACATATAAGAACCACAGGTTTTATGATGTTTGCTAAAGATTATCTTCTATATGAGTTTGAAAAAAAATATTTTACAAAATTTCATAGTTGGAAAACTGAAAGTGGACGAAATAGCATTACTAATTTCTTTAAAAAAAAAAGCTTTGAAATTTTAATAGTTAATTCAGATGGAAAAGTTTTTTTAGAAAAAGATTGGAAGTCAAGTCAAACTTATTGTTATAAAAATCAGAAAAAACTTATTATCTCAGATAAAAGAACCAGAAAATATGATAAATTTTCTTTAAAAGAAAAAAAAATTAAAACAAAAATCGTTTGGGGTTAAAAACGTTTTTGTAATTATGAATTTAAATTACAAATAGTTCTTTATTATTTTAATAATTTATTAAATTTATTTTATTTTTTAGAAAACGTGTTAGAATGTAATATAAAAAACCTTTAAAAATATTTATATTTTTAGCTACATTAAATTATGATTAATTTAAATAATTCCGAAGTTTATTATAAGCCTTATCCCTATATTCTATTTAAGGATGTTTTTGATAATAATTTTTATAAATCTTTATGCTCTGAATTTCCTCTTCTTAATGAATTAGTAAAATTAGATTTTGATAAAAAAAGAAATCAACATAAACAAGATAAATATTTTTTAACTAATTTAGACAAAAGTTTTTCTAGATTAATTAGCTGTAAAAAAAATATGAATAATTTATACAATTTTCTCAAAAGTCCTTTTTTTTTGAATCATTTAATTAATTTTTTGAACAAAAATAACTTAAGAATTAATTATTATATAAAATTAGGTGTTTTATCTAAAATTAAAAAATTAATTTTTAATAAAACAGATTTTACATTTGAATTTTCATCTATGTCGACAAAAAATGGTTTTATTAACCCACATACTGATGGACCTAATAAAATATTAACATTAATTATTCCAATAATAACCGATCCAAGAATAAAAAATATAAAAAATTCTGGAACCAATATTTTAGAGTCCTTAGAGGATAAATATGAATATAATTTTATGAATTTTGCGGTACCTTTTGAATCCGTAAGATCGATCAAAGAAATTCCCTTTTTAGAAAATCAAATTTTAATGTTTATAAAAACGCATAATTCTCTTCATGCTGTAGGACCTATGAGAGATGTTATTAATGATGATTTAATGAGAAATAGTATAAATTTTTGCATTTACAATAATTAGTTTTAACTTGAAACCAATAATTAAATTAATAGTTTTTGATTTGGATGGTGTTTTAATTAATTCTAAGACAAATATGAGGTTATCATGGGATTGTGTAAGAAAAACTTTTAATATTAATCAAACTTTTAAGGATTATAAAAAATATGTTGGGTTACCATTTTACGAAATATTAAATAAATTAAAAATTAACAATAAATACTTTAGTTTAATTAAAAAGAGTTATGATTTGAAGTCTTTAAAATATATAAGTAAAATTAAATTGTATAAAGATGCTAAAAGTTACCTTAAATATTTAAAAAAAAAAAAAATTATAGTCTGCATTTATACTTCTAAAGATAAGTTAAGAACAACAAAAATATTAAAATATTTAAATATTATAAATAATTTATCATTATCTCCCGAAGATTTAAAATTTCCAAAGCCACATCCATATGGAATAAATTATATTTCTAAGAGATTCAATATTGAAAAAAATAAAATATTATATGTTGGTGACACTAAATTTGACTATTTTTGTGCAAAAAAAGCAGGCGTTCATTATATTAACGCAAAGTGGGGTTATGGTAAATTTTCAAATAAAGTCTATCAAATTAAAAAATTCAGTAGCATTAACAAATATTTTTCAATTTAGATAAATATTTAAGTTTTATTAAGTCTCTTTTGAAGAATAGCAAAGCTTTTTTATAATCTTTTATAGTGTCTATTGAAAATGAGTCCCCACCTAAACTAAGGGTGCCTAAGGTCATTTTATTTTCAATTGCTCTTAACAATTCTATAGATTCGATTTTCTCATATTTGGACATTCCAAAACTACAATACTTCCGCAGCGATTTTTTTGTAAATATTATTACCGATAAATGTTTTTGATAAGAAGAGAATTTTTTATTATAAAAACATGGTATCTGTGACCTCGACATCCATAATATACTGCCTTCGGAGTTGGATAATATCTTAACTATACTTTCATTATTAAATTTTTTTAAAACTACTATATTTGGAACAACAATTTCAAAATTTTTATTTTTAAAAAAATTAATTGTATTGTCAATATTTTCAGGATTTATTAGTGGTTCATCACCCTGAACATCAATTATTATATCATCATTAGACAAATTTAATTTTTTTGCTGCTTCATTAATTCTTTCAGTACCATTTTTATGATGTGAAGCAGTCTTTACGAATGGAATTTTAAATATTTTTAATTGAAATATAATTTCAGGTGAGTCTGTGCAAACATAAACTTCATCTGCTAATTTTGATAGTCTTGCTCTAAAGTAAGTGTGAACAATAATTGGAATATTTTCTATTTTTAATAATGCTTTTCTCTTTAACCTTTTAGACTGAATTCGTGTAGGTATTAATATTATATTCTTAGTCATTTTTTTATATTAATTGTTAAAAAAATTTATTACTAATTATTAACATGTTTAATAAAGCTTATGACAAATATTCTCAATTTAAAAAAAAAATAAGTACTTTTAATGCAGTTAGCGCTCACTATCTCTATGAATTAATTTTAAATAAAAAAATAAAATTTAAAATAAGTTTTATAAGCATTATTATTCATATTTTTTTATTAATTTTAAGTCTTTACTCAATATTAAATTCAAGATTTAAAAAAGTTAATAAAGCTCAATATTTTGTAATATTTGATGACAAATTAAAAGATCCACGGTCAATCAATATTCATAAACATATAGTTTTAAATAGTTATATAAATTTTGTTAGAACAAGATCTTTTTTAACATCTTTAAAAGTTTTTTTTAAATATCCTAATGTTGTTTTTTTTCAAAGCATTTTCGTTTTTTCATATTTTGTAAATTTAAGAGTAGTCAATCAAAGATCAATCAAGGATAAATATCAATTTATTTCTAAAATTAAAATTTTCCAATTCAAATGTATTGAAAAGATATTTTTTTTTTTAAAAATAAAAAAATTTATTATGATTGACGATTATCGAGAAATCCAGGGTTTTATCGAAATTTGTGAGAAATTAAAAATTTTTAGTGTTGCTTATATGCATTCTAGATTTTCTAAATTTAGAGTGGCATTAGCTTATAAAGTATTTGATAAATATATTGTTTGGTCTAATTTTTTTAAGAAGCAACTTTTAAAAATTAATCCCAAATATAAAAAAAGAATTATTATTAATAATTTTAATTTCTATAAAAAACATATTAATATTCATCATGATTATAATCCAAAAAAAATAATTATATTATATTTTTTTGACATGTACACTGATTTTTTAACTATAAAATTTTACTTAAAAAAAATATTAAAAAATAAAAATTTTAAAATATACTTTAAAATTAAAAATAACGAATATCCAGATAAACGATTATTAAGATATGCGAGGCTTAATAAAATTTTTACTTTTAAAACTCAAAGTATACAAAATATCGTTGACCAAATAAGGCCTCATTTTTTTATGGCTGCAAACTCAAATGTTTTATTAGAGGCTACTTTATATAATTGTTTTCCAGTTATGCTAAAAACTAAGAATGACTATTCTTTGGATCTAGCAAAAAATAAATCGGTAATTATGCTGGATAAAAAAAAAAAAATTTACAAATTTATGTTAAAATTATTGAAACAGAATTCATTGAAAGAAAGAATTTATAATAAAATTTGGGGTTCAGTAAATAATAACAAATATCAATTCAAAAGATATGTAAAGTAATTTATAACTTAACATTATTTTTTTTAAAAAACCCTTTTTTAAAAATAAATTAATTGTTATTTTGATCTTAATTAAAATATTTTGGTTGCGGGGCTTGGATTTGAACCAAGGACCTTCAGGTTATGAGCCTGACGAGCTACCAGACTGCTCCACCCCGCGATAAATTCTATTTAAGAGTTTTAAATTGTTAGGGTTGTTTTTACAAGTTTTAAATATTTTTTGAGATTCATTTGATATTCAAACCTCTGCAAACCAGATTTAGCAAGAGCTTTCTTTTTTAAACATAAGTTGTAATTATTGTAAAAAAATAATATTTTTTTTGACAATTCAATATAATCTCCAACACTAAACAACAAACCCGCTCTGCCATTATATAAAATTTCTTTAGGTCCAGTAGGACAATTTGTTGAAATGATAAATTTATTTAAAGTTATCGCTTCTAATAGAACATTTGGTAATCCCTCGAATACTGATGATAAAATAAAAACATCTGCTGATTTAATAAGATTATATGGATTGTTAGTAAATTTATTAATTTTTACAATTTTTTTTAGATTATTATTTTCAATATAATCTTCTAGCTGTTTTTTGTTTTTTCCTTGCCCTACTATTAGAAGTTTAATCTTAATCTTATTTTTTATTTCATTAATAGCTTTTAAGATAGTTATTTGACTTTTTTGATCTGTAAATCTTCCAATATTTATAATTTTAATAAAATTTTTTTCTTTTAAAAAATTATTTACTACTTTAACTTTTGATAATTGTATAATTTTTTTTGTATTAAGAGGATTATATAAACAAGAAGATTTAATATTATACTTTTTTAATAATTTTTTTTTTAATTCTAGGCTGTTTACAATCAATTTGTCGGATTTTTTTAAAATTTTTCGAAAAATATAATCTTTAAAAAAATTTGATTGATAAAAATATGCTGCGGAATTAGATCTGACAACAATTTTGATGCCAAATATTTTACAAATAATAATTGCATATACATTTGCCTGAAAACTTAAAACAGTAATTTTTCTATTTTTTAATATTTCTAAAATTAATAAAAAAGAACAAATTAATATTTTAATAAATCTGTTTGTGTTTAGAGATAATTTTATTTTTAGAGAAATAATTTTTATATTTTTATTAAATTTATGATTGTGTTGGTTGTTGAATGTTAGAATTGATATACTTGGTATTTTTGTACTTAAATAATTTGCAATAATAAATAAGTTTTTTTCGACACCACCAGATTCAATAGAAGGAATAAAAATAATTAATTTTTTTTGCATAATTTTTTAGAATTTTATTGTCTATCGATATTTAAGAAATTTTATTCTTATAAAATAATAAATATCCATATAGTTTTGATAAAATATATATAAATTTTACACCAGATGAATTAATAAATTTAATGTTAAATTTTTTCATAATTTTCATTAATGTTATTGATAATCTTTCAATTTCTAAATATTTTTCTGAATATAATTTTGATCTATTATTCTTAAAAAGAAAATTACTTATGCTGTCGTAAAGCGCTTGTTCCTTAAGATTAAATTTTTTATTTTCTTTTAAATTTTTTAAATTTTTATTTAAAATTATCTTTTTATTATTTTTATTTAAAATTTCGATATAGCCTAATTTTCTATTAGCATTCTTCTTGTTTTTGCAAAATTTATAAAAAAAAATTAAGTTATTAAAATATATTTCATAAATATCATAATAATTATCATTTATAAATTTTATTTTTTTTATTAACTTTATTTTTTTATTTAATTGAAAAATAGCACCTAAGGAATGATGCATCCATTCCTTATTAAAATTATTTACAGCCTTGATTTTATTTAGATTATTACGATAATTTTTTTGAAAAAATCTATCTTCGAATACTTCGAAAGTATTTTTTTTTTCATCCAAGATTTTTTTGTAATAAAAATAATCTCCTAGATGATTAGAAAAAGGGACTTCACAGAATATAAATTTATTTTTAAGATTTTTATTTAATAAAATTTTTTTTCTTAAATTAATGGGAACAAGAATAAATATTAAATTAATTTTTTTATCTTTAATAATTAAATCTATATTAGTTTCTATTTCGCAATTTAACTTTTTTCTAATATCTCTTATGTCAGAATTAAAACTATTTATTTTTTGAATTTTTATTTTTTTGTTTTTTTGCAATTTATTTATAACGTTTAAGTAGACTTCTCTAAAACGCTTTCCACATCCAATAATTCCAACATTATACATTGAGTGAGATAGTATTTTATTAAATGAGAGTTTAACTTAATTTATGAATTGATAATTTTTTTCCATCTACTAATTTTTTCATAATGTTCAATGCCATCATAAATCTGATGCTGATCTAAAAAGCTAAATATTAATCTTAAATTGCCTTGAGGGTTAGAAGTGTACCCAACAGCGTGAATAATAGATCCATCAAATAGTAACATCTGATCGTTATTAGTAAAAATATCTTCTTTTTTACAAAATATTTTTGATAGTTTTTCTAATATACCAGAATACATTCTTCGATGGCTCATTTTCCATAACCGTAATTGCTTTTCAACTTTTGGGAAGTTATTTAGATTTGGGTAGTAAATTAAGTGTGTTAGTGGAGGTACGTTTCCTTTAATAGTTTTATTTTTTAGGTAAGCAGTGTCTCTATGTTCTCCCCAAAACCCATCATTTTTTTTGGTATTACAATTTATTCTGATCGTAAGATTTGATAATTGCAAGTTTTTACAGGTTATAAAATTAATTTTCTTTAGAATATCAAATTCTTTAAGAAATAGTACAGCGAAGTCATAAAATTCATCACTTTCTCTCAAATCAAGTTGTTCTGAATTATTATATTTCTCTTTTTTGATAAAATTAAACATATTTCTTTTTTTATAAATTTCTTGAAGTTTATCTAATAAATTATTTTTTTCTGGGCCCTCGAGATTTATTTTAAGAAAACCATTTTTCCAAAAATCATATTGAGCATTATTTGAATAATATCTTTTATTTAGAAGGGTTAATGATTCAGGAGTATTTTCAAAAATATAATTTATGTGTTTGTGCATATCTTGAATTTATAATATTTTTATCAAAAAATCATTATCTTTGTTATGCTATGTGTACACGATGTGTTATTTAATTGTTATTATTTAATTAATGATAATTATTTCAAAAATACTAAATAAGTTTTTATTTTTTTTTAAAATAAAATTTATTTTTCGAGAAGGAAAATCTATAGGAGAATTAGTTTATTTAACTTCTTTGGTGTCTTATTTTTATAAATTAAATTATCGTGTTATTGTTCTAACTAAATATCCAGAGATATTTTTTAATAATAGTAAAATTTATTTAAATCTAGATTCAGGCAAATTGTTTTTTTTAAGAAAAATAATTTTTAAAATTTTATTTAAAATAGAAGGAGAAAATATTATTAATTTTAATCCATTAAATTCTAAATTGAAAGTTGATGAACATTTTTTGAAAAATTACAGTAAAGATACGCATTTTTTATCAGCTATATCTCAAAAATTAGGAATTTTTATAGATTATAGAAATATTCAAAATGAATTTTATTTTTCAAAAATAGAAGAAGAAAAACTCAAAAATAAATTAAGGCTACCAGATAGTTATGCTTTAATACATTCAGAATCAAAAAAAACATTTGCTCTAAATAAGGAATGGGGCTCTGAAAAAATGCAAAAGGTTGTTGATGGTTACAATAATATTGCCTGGGTTCAAATTGGACTATCTTCTGATTTTCCATTAAAGGGAGTAATTCATAAATTTGATTTAACAATTAGAGAGATGAGTTTTTTGGTATATAAATGTAAATTTTTAGTTTCTTTAGAGGGTGTTTTTAATCATCTCGCATCTTGCTTTGAAAAAAAAAATTTTTTAATTTTATCCGGCATGTTACCTTTCCAAGCATCATATTATAAAAATAACATCGTAATATCTAATACTGATAAACTAAAATGCCACCCTTGCTATCAATTGAATAATTGTTATGTTGAGGGAAAACCATGTACTAATGGGATATTAGTAGACGATGTAATAAAAGAAATTAACAATTTATTTCCTTAAATAAAATTTATTATTTTTATGAAAAAGATATTGATTATAGGCTCTGATCATAACGGTTTTGAGCAAAAAGAATTTATTAAAAAGGTTTTACGAAGAAAATTTTCAGTTATAGATGTTGGATGTTACATAAAGAACGAAAAGATAGATTATAACGATCCAGCCAATATTCTTTCAAAGGTAGTCTCGGAAAATCAAGGATCAAAAGGTATATTATTGTGCGGCACAGGAGTTGGCATGAGTATAGTAAGTAATAAAAGAAATAATGTTAGGTCAGTTTTGGCTCATTCAGAGGTAGTTGCAAAAAAAAGCAGGGAGCACAATGATACAAATGTTCTTTGTTTGGGTTGCTGGATAAATGATGAAAGTAGGAATTTAAAAATTATTGATAGCTGGTTGAATACTAATTTTGGAGAGGGGAGACATGTTAAGCGAGTAGAAAAAATAGATAACCGTTTCAAAAAATATGAAATTGGCTTTGTCAATGGAGTTTTTGATATACTTCATATAGGTCATATTGAGTTATTAAAATTTGCCAAATCATTAGTTAATAAATTAGTTGTGGGTATTAATTCTGATGCATCTACAAAAAAAATAAAAGGAAAAAATAGACCTATTAATAATGAAATAGATAGAAAATTTGCATTAGATAGCATTTCTTATGTTGATGAAGTTGTAATTTTTAGGGAAACTAAACCAACAAAACTTATTAGCAATATTAAACCAAGCGTAATAATTAGAGGAAGTGACTTTTCCCAAAGCGAAGTTCGTATAAGAGATAAAATACCAAAAAATATTGATATAAAAATTTTTCAAAAAAAATATGGATATTCTACAACTAAAACAATAAATCATATAAATGAAAAAAATTTATTCAGTAATAAAAAAAATAAAAAATCAAAATAGAAAAATTTTTGTTATTGGTGAATTAATCTTTGATTATAATTTTTTTATTAAAAATATAGGTAAAAGTTTAGAAAAAAATATATCTAAATTCGAAATACATAAAGAATTGTTCGAGTTGGGTGGCGCTGGAAAGATTTATTTTGCCCTAAAAAAGATAATTGGGAAAAATGCTTATTTTATAAGTGCGATTAATAAAAAAAAAATAATTAAAAAATTTGATAAAAATATTTATTTTTATAATCATAATTTAAATAATATAATTAAAAATAGATATTGGAAAAATAATAAAAAAATTTTTCAGATTAACCAAGATAATAAAAAAATTTTTTATTTTAATGAGCAATTTAACCGATTTACAGTAAATATTATAAGAAAAAATTTAAAAAAAATTAGTGCAATCATAATAGGCGATTACAAACACGGTTTAATAAACAAGAAATTAATTTCGATACTCGTAAAAATTTGCAAAGATAATAATATAAAAATTTATCTTGATGCTCAGATTAGATCGTTAAATCATGTTGATCACAGATACTCTAATTTAGATTTTTTAGTTTTTAACATTCGAGAATTAAATTTATATAAGAAAAAATTTAATATTAGCGGAAGTGAGAAAAAAAGTTTATTGCAAATTAAAAATAAACTTAATTTAGGAGCAGTAGTTTTAAAGAAAGGTTCTAAGGGGTCGTCAATTTTAAATGATAATTTTGATTACTATCATTCAAAGGCTTTTAAAGGAAAAAAAATTATTGATGTTGTTGGAGCAGGAGATTATTTTATTGCTATGTTAGCTTCTTTAAATAATAATTACTGTCATAAAGATATTTTAAAATTTTCTAATTATTGGGCTTTTAAAAAAATCTCTTCAAAGAAAATTTAGTTTTATTTAGAAAATATTTTAATGTACGGTAAATCTTTAACGGAAATAAATACAAAAAAAAAAATATTTTTTTATAAAAAAAACAAAATCCTAATTTCCAAAATTTTTTTTGAAAAAGAGTACTCTTTTTATAAAGTATTATTGAATAAAAATTTTTATTATAAAATAGCTGATCAAACTTATCTTATTTTTTTTTTAAGTGATTTAGAAAAAAAAAAAAGTCTTTTTGTTAAAAGTAAAAATTTTTATTTTAAATCAAAAAAAACTGAATCTTGTTATATTTTCTTTCAAAAAAAAAAAAAGGAATTGAGTATTAAAAGTTATCCAGAAAAAGATTTATTGAGAAATAAAAAAAATACTAATCGTATTTATTATATCAAACACCGAAACATAAAAAAATATTGGGGTAATATTTTAACTTTATTAACCAATAAAAAAGGCGCCGTTAAAATAATTAACATGAAAAATAACACGCAAAGTAGCATGGAGTTTCATATTAATAAAAAAGAATCCTATTATATTAATTTTGGTAAATTGTATTTAGGATTACGATACGGAAGAGCAAAACAAAAGATTATCAAATTAAATAAAAACAATGTTTTTTTAATGAAACCAGGAACTATGCACATGAGAATGTCAAAAAATGATACTAATATTATTGAAATGTGCACTGCTGATAGTAATAACGATTCAATTATAGTTCACGATGGAAAGAAATATAAATTTTATGAAGAATAGTAATTATTTTTTAAATCAAGTTTTAACTTTAAATAAAGATTTACATAAATTTAACTTAACTTTTTTAAACTTTGGAAATGCTAGTGCAGTCGATAGAAAAAATAAATTAATATATATAAAAGGAAGTGGTTTTGAGACAACTAATTTAAAATCACATCAAATAGCAATTTTAAAATATGATGAAAAAGATTTATTTATTAATAAAAGTAAAGTTAAACCAAGTGTAGATACGAAGACTCACCTTTATTTATATCGTCAAATTAATGAAATAAATTTTATCGTTCATACTCATTCTTTATTTGCAACTGTCATAGCCCAATCACATCAAGAACCTTATTGTGCAGGAACAACTCATGCAGATTTTTTTTATAATACAATACCACTGTCATTTCCTGTAAAATACCCAACTACTCATAATTATGAAATTGAAGTTGGAAAATCAATTATCAAAAGGTTAAAAAAAGAAAAATTTTTGCCACCAGGAATTTTATTGCGCGATCATGGTATTATTGCTTGGGGAAAAAGTGCTAAGAATGCCATCAACAATTTAATTGCGATCGAAAAAATTTGCCAAATATATTATTATTCACAAGCACTAAAATTTAAAAAACCCCTACCTAAAGCTTTGCATCTTTTACATTTTTTTAGAAAAAACGGTTATAATAATTTTTATGGTCAATAAATATAAAATCAAAATTTTTCATGACGGACCTACTATTGATGAAATAATTAACCCGATAAACAAATTAATATCTGGATATACATTTAATCCTTCATTATTCAAAAAGATTGGAATTAAAAACTATTTAGAAGGATGTAAAAAAATTTTAAAATTAACTTTCCCCTTAAATACATCATTAGAAGTTATAGCCGACAATGAACCTGACATGATTAAACAAGCATTAGTAATTTCTAGTCTAGGGCCTAATGTGTCGGTAAAAATACCTATAGTATTTACTAATGGAAAAAGTACTAAAAAAGTAATTAGTTACTTAATTAAAAAAAAAATAAAATTAAATATTACAGCAATTTTTTGTTATGAACAAATTTTAGAAATTTTACCAATTATATCAAAGTCAAATTGTATTTTATCAATTTTTATAGGAAGAATTTATGATTGTGGATTAAATGCAGATATTATTGCTAAAAAAATATCTAATTTGGTTAAAAAAAAGACTAATTGCATTTTACTATGGGCAAGTCCAAGATTATCATATGATATAATAAAAGCTCAGAAATATTATTTTGATATAATAACTTTGAATAGTGACCTAATAAAAAAAATTAAATTATTTGGGACATCTTTAAAGAAAGCTTCTCAAAATACAGTTGAAACATTTTACTTCGATGCCAAATCATCAAGATACAAAATATAATAAGAAAACTTTTGCTATTGATATTGATAATACAATTTGTATCACTAATGGTTCTGATTATAAAAATTCTAAGCCGATCAAAAACATTATTAAGATTATCAATAAATTAAAGAAGAATGGCCATGTAATTAAATTATTTACTTCTAGATACATGAACGAATGTCATGGCAATGTTAAACTTATAAATAAAAAATATAAACTCATTACCTATAAACAGATTAAATCCTGGGGTTTAAATTTTGATGAACTTATTATGGGCAAACCCCGATACGATTTTATTATTGATGATAAGTCGCTAAATATTAAAGATTTAAAAAAATTATTATAATGCAAAAGAACTTAATTAATAAAAAATAGGTTAATTTTTACAAGTCCAGGATTATTAGAAATAATATGATTAACAAATTAAATATTTTTTTTATAAAAATTAGCAAGTTGATTTCTAGAAAAAAATTATATTCTTTTATAAAAGAAGAAATTTCAAAAGAACTATTGTTAACTGATAACAAATTAAATATTTTAAATGTAGGTTCTGGTGGAGATGTTCAAAAATTATTACAACAATTTAAAAAAGTAAGTTTATTAAATATAGATATAGACTATCTCAGAAAACCAGACATTGTTTGTGATATAACTGATATTAACTTGTCAAATATAATAAATTTTGAACCGGATATAGTATGCATTTTTGAAGTTTTAGAACATGTTAAAGAACCTCATAAAGCTGTAAGAAACATTTATAAGATTTTAAAAAAAGGTGGAAAATGTATTTGTTCAACTCCTTTTATTTTTCCTATACATGACGAACCGAATGATTATTTTAGATTTACAATTTATGGACTGAAACTTCTTTTTAAAGATTTTTCGACAATTAATATTCTTAAAAAAAATGGATGGCTTGAAAGTTTTTTTGTAAATTTTACTAGATTAATCAAAGAAAGAAATTTTATATTAAAAATTATATCTGTAATTTTTATGTTTTTATATTTTTTGATATATCCTCTCATTATAATTTTACAAAAAATAACTAGTTCTGATAAATTAACTTCAGGTTATTTTCTTACTGCAATAAAATAATCTTGTTGGGTTAATTAATTATAATGAAAACAATCTATTATTGGTCCCCACATTTAAGCGATGATATTGCGACAATAAAATCAGTAAAGAATTCAGCAAGTTCATTCAAGGACTACTCAAATTCTTACTCTGTTTCTATATTAGATTCAGTAGGAGAGTGGAGAAGTCATAAAGATTTTTTTGAAAGTAAAAAGATAGATATAATTCATATGAGTAGAGATATTTATAGCTCATTATCCAGGGGTAATTTTGTTAAGAGTAGATTTTCTTACATAAGGATTTTTTTTCTTTCATTTTTTGCTCTAATTAAAATTTTAAAAAAAAAACAACCAGATTATTTAATTGTACATTTGATTACTTCATTGCCACTTTTTATTTTTTTTATTTTTAATTTTAAAACAAATTTAATTTTAAGAATATCAGGACTACCAAAATTAAATTTTTTAAGATTATATTTTTGGAAAATTGTTAATAAAAAAATTCATTCTGTAATTTGCCCTTCAAAAGCAACTTATGATTATTTATTAAAAAGAAATATTTTTGAAAAAAAAAAATTATTTTTAATTTATGATCCGATTATTGACATTAATGAATTTAAAATTTTGAGAAGAAAAAATATTGATGATTATAATTTTTACTCAAATAATATCGTTTTAGCTGGAAGATTAACTAAGCAGAAAAATTTTATATTATTTGTTAATGCTTTTGAAAAAATTTCAAAACAGTTCCCAGATTTAAGAGCTAATATTATTGGTAAAGGGGAGAAAAAAAAATTACTTGAAAAAAAAATTAAAAATTTAAAATTATCAAATAAAGTCCATCTCTTAGGGTACAAAGAAAATATTTATAATTATTTATTTAAGAGTAAATTTTTTATTTTAACTTCTCTTTGGGAAGATCCTGGTTTTGTTTTGATAGAAGCTGCGATGTGTAATTTAATATTAATTTCAAGCGATTGTCCTAATGGGCCAACCGAATTTTTAAATAATGGAGAATTTGGTTTTTTATATAAATCAAATTCTACCAAGGATCTAGTTGATAAAATTATAGAAGCTCAAAATAGCAGTATCGAAATTATTAATAAAAAAAAATTTTTAGCAAAAAAAAATTGCTTGAATTATACAAAATTTAGACACTTTAAAAAAATGAGCTTTTTGATTCAATAAACAAAATTATGTTAATAAAAAAGAATTTAATATTTTTTTTGCCTAATTTTTCTAAAGGTGGTGCCGCTAATTCTATAATTAGACTTTGCGAAGGATTAGATAAAAACAAATACAATATTTACATAATATCAATAGGTAAAAACTTTTATAAGAATAGAATTAAAAAGTTTTGTAAAAAAATATATGAATTAAATTTTAAAAAAACAATATTTTCTTTCTTTCATATAAGAAAAATTGTGATTGAAATAATCTCAAAAAATAAAAATACTTTATTTATATCAAACATTAATTATGCGAATGTGCTTTCAGTAATTTTTTTGAGAAATATAGAGAATCTTAAAATTATTTTAGTTGAAAGAACATCTATTAACGAATTAGATATTTACTTTAGTTTTAAAGATTTTATTAAAAAAAAAATTATTAAGATTTTGATGATAATTTTGTACAAAAAAGCAGACAAAATAATTGCAAATTCAAAAACAGTCGCTAAATTATTAAAAAATCTAATTAACGCGAAAACTTTTTATATTTATCCTCCCTCAATTGAGAAAGTATATAAATACAAAAAACTTAAATTTAATAAGACAAAATGTTTAAGAATATTAACAACAGGAAGATTGGCCATAGAAAAGAACCTAAAAATAATTATTTTAAGTTTAAAATATTTGAATTTTAATAATTTTAAACTTTCTATTTTGGGAAGTGGACCAGAAAAAAATGAATTATTAAATTTTGTTATAAACAATAAATTACAGCATAAAGTTAAATTTTTTTCACATACCGATAGTTTAGATAGATTTTATAAAAATTCTGACTTATTTATTAATTCTTCTCATTTTGAAGGTTTCCCAAATTCTGTTGTTGAGGCAATTAATTATAATTTACCAGTTATTTGTTCTAGAAGCGGTGGGGGCATCCAAGAAATTTTAATGAATGGGAGATTAGGAACATTTTTTGATGCCAATAATTATATAAGTTTATCAAAAAAAATTAATATTTTTAGAAATAATCCAGATTTATTCTATAAAAAACTAAAGCTAGCTAAGAACAATATAAAAAAATTTACTCAAGAAAATAATTTAGCATTTTATAGCCAAATATTTAGTTCTTTATTAAGATAAATTTTTGTTTTTTTTATACCACTCTAAAGTATTTTTTAAAGCTACTTCTGTTGGAGTAAATTTAATATTTTTTATTTTTTTAATAATTAGACGATTATCACCATGGGTTTTTATAATATCGCTTGCTTGCAAACCTCTTAAAATAATTTTAGGTTTTATATTATTATTTCTAAAAAAATTAATTATTTTTTTTAAATGCACAGGCTTATTAGAACAAATATTATAAACGTCATGATTTAAAATATTTTTTTTTGATAATTTAAGAATTATAGAGATTACGTCATTTATATAAGTAAAGTCTCTATAGTGCTCTCCTTTATTATTTAGGTAAAACTTTTTTTTATTAAAAAATGAATTTAAATATTTCATTATAAACATATCTGGTCTTCCCCACTCTCCAAAAACAGTGAAGAGTCTTAATCCATTAAGTTTTAGTCCGTAAGATTTTGAATAAATAGCCGCCATGTCTTCATTAAATTTTTTAGTTAATCCATAAATGTTCTTTGGTTTTAGCTCATAATATTCTTTCATTGGGAATTTTTTATTTTCGCCATAAACTGAACTTGAGGAAGCATAAAATATTTTAGGCTTCTTTTGAAAATCTTTTGTTAAATTTAATATATTTGAGAAACCACCTATATTAGATTTTATAAATTCTTCAGGTTTAATGACTGAGTATCTAACACCAGCTTGAGCTGCTAAATGATAAATGATTTTGAATTGATTTTTTTTAAAGATTTTTTTTAAATCATCGTAGTTATTAATATTTATTTTATAAAATTTAAAATTTGGATATTTTATTAATAGTGATAGTCTTTTCATTTTTAATTTAATTGAATAGTAGGTATTTAAAGAGTCTACACCTATTATCTTGTGATTCGAATCTTCAAGAATTCTTTTGCACAAGTTGAAACCTATAAACCCACATACTCCTGTTATTAAAATTTTCATAGAAAATGAAGAACTATATTAATCTAATAAATAAAATGTTATAGCATTATTTTTTATTTATGAAAATTTTCCCCTGTGTAATAGGAATGGGTTATGTTGGATTGCCAATCTTTCTAAGATTGCAAAAAAAATTTAAGACCGTAGGACTCGATAGCAATCTCAATAGAATTAATGAGTTAAATAAAAAAATAGATAGAAATAAAGAATTTAAAAAAAAGGAACTGCAGCTAAGAAATAATTCTATTTTTTCTCACTCTTTGAATGATATTAAGAATTGTAATTTTTATATTATAGCAGTGCCTACACCAATATATAAAAATAACACACCTAATATTTCAGCTTTAAAATCAGTATCAGAAAATCTTTCTTCAGTTTTAAAATTAGAGGATATCGTTTTTTATGAGTCAACAGTTTATCCCGGTATCACAGATTTTTTAGCAAAAAATATACTTTCAAAAAAAAGCGGATTAAAATTAAATGTTGACTTCTACGTTGGTTATAGCCCAGAAAGAATTAACCCTGGCGATAAAATTCATACAATAGAAAAAATATCTAAAATTGTTTCATTTAATTGTAGTAACAAGAAAATTATAAATAAAGTTTATAAAGTTTATAATTTGTTAACAAAAAAAATTATTTTTACAAAAAAAATTAAAGAAGCAGAAACAGCAAAAGTTATTGAAAATACACAAAGGGATCTTAATATTGCTTTAATGAATGAAATCTTAATTTTTTGTATAAAATTAAAATTAGATTTTGATTTAGTAAAAAAGTTAGCAGCTACAAAATGGAATTTTTTAAATTTTAGCCCAGGTCTTGTAGGCGGTCATTGTTTGCCAGTTGATCCATATTATTTATCTTTTATAGCTAATAAGCATGGTCTTAAATTAAAAACAATTTTGGCAGGCAGAGAAACTAACAATTATATGTTTAATTATATTATTAATTATTTAAAAAACGAGTTAAAGAAAATAGATAAAGATATTTATAATGCGAAAATCTTGTTGGTTGGTCTTACATATAAAGAAAATGTTTCGGATATCAGAAACTCTTTAGCATTAAAAATTTATCAATTTTTAAAAAAATACAATAAAAATGTTATAGGTCTTGATTATAATGTTTCGGATAGAGAGAGTATTAAATATAGAATAAAAAAAAATTTCGATAAAAAGAAATATGATGCAGCTCTATTATTAGTTAATCATAGAAAATATAAGAACATTTATAGCGAGTTAAATAATAAATGTAAGATTTTAATAGATTTATTTAATTTTTATAAATAATATTTTATATAAATTTTTTATAATTATTAATTGTCACAACTCTCAAAGGGTTCGGGACAATAAATTTTCCACCATTTTTTAAAAAAATAATTTCTTTATCAATAATTGTTTTTAAAAAATTCCATGCTGTTACTATTATGTAATCACATTTGTATTTAAGGTTTGATTCACTGCTTACAACTTTTATTCCTGAGCCAGGTAAGTATTTGTTAATTTTAACATGAGTATTATCGAAAGCATATTTAATCATTTTATGATTAATTTTATAGTAATTAAGTAAGGTATTTCCTTTTGCAGAAGCGCCATAAGTAGCAATTATTTTTTTATTTGTAGATATTTTTTTTATATATTTAACAAAAATTTTTTTATTTTTTTTTGTATTTTTAACAAATTTATTTATAAATTTATTTTTATATAAAACTTCTTCTTCGTTCAGTAATATTTTTAATCTTCTTGATTTTTTTTTATTTTTATCTTTGGTTAAAAAAATAGAAATTGATCCTCCATGTATTTTTGATTTAAAGGCATCATATATATTTATTTGCTCTGTCTTAAAAAAATTAATCAAAGGTTTGATGCTTATATAGGACATGTGTTCATGATAAATTTGATCAAATTCATTATTTTGGAAAGTGTTAAGTGCATAAGCATTTTCTATATAAATATTTCCGTCTATTTTTATTAGATTGTTTAAGCCTTTAATTATCTTCCTTAGATCATTAATATGAGCAAATACATGTCTTAAAATTATAAAATCAAATTCTCCATATTTTCTTTTGATGTCAAATGAAGACTTGTAGTTAAATTCTATAGCTTCAGTATTAATTTTTTTTGATTCACATATAGATTTTAAATTTTTAGCTGGATCAATTCCTAGGACAAAACATTTAAATTTAAATTTTAATAAATCTAGAAAAGTACAATTATTTGAGCCAATTTCTAATATTTTGCTCTTTGAATTAATTTTTTTATTTTTATAAATTTTATTGATAATAAATAGATGGTGTTTTGTAACCTCATAATTTTCAGGAGAGTAGTAATTGTATTTTGAAAATAAAAAATTAGTATTAAAAGATTCCTGAAGTTGAAAAAAATTACAAGTAGAGCATTTTGTTAGATTCAAAGGATATTTTTTAAAAATATTTTTTTTTAAAAATTGATTTGCTAGTGGTTGTGGGCCAATATTAATTATTTTTTTTAATTTACTTTTACATAGTCTACATTCTTTGTTAATTCTAAATGGTTTCATTTTAGAAGTTTTATATATATTTAGTTAATGTCTTTGATTTCAGTTATTATACCCTATTTCAAAAAAAAAGAATTTATTTTTGATTGTATTAACTCTATTTTAAAACAAAAATACAAAAATTTTGAAATTATAATAGTCAATGACGAATGTTCAGATGAAAGTAGATTAATTTTAAAAGACATTGCAAATAAAGATTCTAGAATTAGAGTTATTAATAACAAAAAAAATTTAGGACCAGGTTTATCTAGAAATATAGGAATAAAAAAATCTAAAGGTAAATTTTTGGCATTTATTGATGCGGATGATAAGTGGGATAGTAACAAATTAAAATTTCAAATTCACTTTATGCAAACAAAAAAACTATTATTCACACATACAAGTTATTTTATAATTAATAACCAGAATAAATTAACGGGTAAATTTAGTGTAAATAAATTTATTAAATATGAAGATCTTATAAATTCTTGCGACATAGGTCTGTCCACAGTTATGGTAAGTTCAAAAATTAAAAAAGAGATGAATTTCTGCTCTTTAAAAACTAAAGAGGACTACGTTTTGTGGCTTAAGTTGTCAAAAAAATACACTTTGTATGGTATCAGAAGGTTTTATACAAAGTGGAGAAATTTAAGTTCTTCAATTTCTTCATCGATATATAGAAGAATTATCGATGCTTTTTTTGTTTATTATTTTTTTGAAAAATTTAGCTTGATAAAATCAATCTTTCTTGTGTTAAATTTGTCTCTTTTTTCCATTAAAAAAAAATATAATCAGTACATAATAAAATAATGAAAAAGATAGCTTTAATTACAGGAGTAACTGGACAAGATGGGTCTTATCTTGCTGAATTTTTATTAAAAAAAAAATATGTCGTTCACGGGATAAAAAGGAAATCTTCATCTTTTAACACTCAGAGAATAGATCATATTTATGTAGATCCTCATCTTAAAACTAATTTTTTTTTACATTATGGTGATTTAACAGACTCAAATAGCATTTTTAAAATTATAAATGATATTAGGCCAGATGAAATTTATAATTTAGGAGCCCAAAGCCATGTAGGGGTATCTTTTGAAAATCCAGAATATACAGCGCAGGTTACCGGATTAGGTTGTTTAAGAATTTTAGAAGCTATTAGATTTTTAAAACTAAAAAAAACCAAATTTTATCAAGCGGGAACTTCAGAGCTTTTTGGTGAGATAAATAAGAGAAAAATTTTTAATGAAAAATCAGAGCTTAATCCAAAATCTCCATACGGAGCTTCTAAATTATTTGCACATCAAATAACAAAAATTTATAGAGACTCTTATAAAATTTTTGCTTGCAATGGAATACTTTTTAATCACGAAAGTCCAAGAAGAGGGGAAACATTTGTTACAAGAAAAATTACTAAATTTTTAACAAGATGGAAATTTAATTTAGAAAAGATTTTGTATTTAGGAAATATTTATGCAGTTAGGGACTGGGGTCATGCTAAAGATTACATGGAAATGCAATGGAAGATTCTTCAGCAAAAAAAACCAGACGATTATATCATTGCAACAGGCACAACATGTAGTGTTAAAGAATTTATAAATAAATGTTGTAAATTACTAAAGATCAAAATTTATTGGAATGGAAAAAAATTTAATGAGTATGCATATACTTTTAGAAATCATAGAAAAGTTATTTTAATTAAGATAGATAAAAATTATTTTAGACCATTAGAAGTGGATTACCTAAAAGGAGATTCTAGAAAAGCTTTTAAAAAATTAAATTTCAAACCCAAATATAACTTGGATAGTTTGATTAAAGATATGATAACAAGTGATTTAATATTAGCTAAAAAAGAATCTGTGATGAAATGATAGTTATTTGAGATGAATAAAAAATCAAAAATTTTTATTGCTGGACATAATGGTCTGGTGGGCAGTGCTGTTTTAAGATTATTTAAAAGCAAGGGTTTTATAAATTTAATAACTGTCTCTAAAAAAAAGTTAGATTTAAAAGATAAAAGAAAAGTAGAAATTTTTTTTAAAAAAAAAAAAATAGATTACTTAATTATAGCAGCAGCTAAAGTTGGAGGCATTTTATCAAATAATACTTATCCGGTTGATTTTTTTAATGAAAATATTCTTATTCAAAATAGTTTATTAAATTGTGCGCTAAAGTTTAGAGTTAAAAGAACAATTTTCCTAGGTACTTCATGCATATATCCATCCAATTCCAGAACTCCAATTAAAGAGGAGTATTTATTAAGTGGTCAGTTAGAAGAAACTAATAAAGCTTATGCTATAGCCAAAATTGCGGGAATTGAATTATGTAGAGCATTATTTAATCAGCATAACTTAAGAGTGATAGCGTTAATGCCGACAAATGTGTACGGAATAAATGATAAATTTGATAATTTCGAAAGCCACGTGATACCCGCTATGCTATTAAAATTTTTTAATGCAAAAAATAAAAAATTATCCAAAGTAAAGTTATGGGGTGATGGTACTCCAGAAAGAGAGTTTATCAGTTCTGATGATCTTGCAAAGGCAATTTATTTTATTTTAAAACTCCAGCAAGATAAAATAGATAAATTTTTTAAAAAAAATTTGCCTATACTAAATATTGGAACTGGAGATATTTGGACTATAAAAAGTTTAGCAAAACTAATTAAAAGTAAATTTAATTATTCAGGCAAGATTATATTTGATAAAAAATTTCCAAATGGAACCATAAGAAAAAATTTAGATTCATCAAAAATATTATCTTTAGGATGGAAACCGAGTTATAATTTATCAAATAGCATTAATAATTTAATTAAAGATCTATACAGAAGGCACAATGTGGCAAGAAAATGAACTAAACTTATTATTTTTATTTTTTTTTGGGACTTATTTATTAATTTTATTTTGCAAAAAATTTAAATTATTAATTGATAATAATAATTTACCGCACAAAATTTTTTTAAATCAATATGAAAAACCCCCTGCAGTCGGAGGTATAATTATATTAACTTCGATATTATTAATTAGTCAAAATTATATCTTAAAATTATTTTTATTGGGTTTATTTTTATTAGGACTTTTTTCAGATTTATTGATTATTAAAAAAACTAGCTATAGAATTTTTATTCAATCAATATTAATTTTATTATATTTAATTATATCAAATAATGTTGTTAATAAAGTTGGTTTTTTAATGTTAGATTTTTTTTTAAAATATAATTTTTTCTCAATTATATTCACTTTTTTTTGTTTGCTAGTTTTAATAAACGGATCTAATTTTATTGATGGTGTAAATAATCTTTTGAGTGGTTATTATTTGTTAGTCTTAAGTTTAGTTATTTTTATAAAAACCAGATACAATTTGTTAATCGATTTTGAACTTTATTTTTTATTGATAATATCATTGTTTATTTTTTATATATTTAATATGTTTAATAAAATATTTTTAGGTGACTCGGGATCTTATTTATTAAGTTTTATTGTTGGTATTTTATTGATA
>Ga0315909_10002119_pt1 | contig 25917 bp, 35 predicted proteins | sample LakEriMetagenome_11_FD_203527 | JGI IMG/M metagenome (GOLD analysis project Ga0315909, IMG submission 203527) | Freshwater fungal communities from buoy surface, Lake Erie, Ohio, United States - Buoy 2 MA125 | ecosystem: Environmental > Aquatic > Freshwater > Lake | place: USA: Lake Erie, Ohio...
TTTCGTTGCCTGAATCCCGACCCCCTCACATGCGTCGATGATGGTCTCTGCCAGCTCGTGGTTCTGCATGGGCACATAGCGTGGGCCGACGGTGCCGAGGTGCTGGTTGGTCTCGTTGCGGAAGATGCCGTAGCTGTTGGTCTTCTGCCCGTCAGGCCCGTACAGGGGCAGCTTGTTGACGGTCCAGTTGAGCCCGGTGCGATCGAGAAGTTCGAAGGTCTGTTCGAAAGTTGTCATGGTACTACTGATGATTGTGTTGAGCGTTGAGGATGCGCTCCCCCCGTTGGTTGAGTGACAAAGGTACGAAAAAGTTTGTACCTACCGAAAAAAGTTGCTAACACTTACCGCTGATCAGCAACGGCAAGAGATATGGTCATCAGTTCGGTGCTGATGTCAGCAAGGCGCTGCATCCTGCTGATGTGCTGGCGAATGGCTATGGCGATGGCATCCGGTCCCTGCATGTGGTAGTCTCGGCCATGCGGGGAACATTCGCTCAGGGCCTTGGACGCATCGTGCAGGGAGAGCATTGCATTGTCGAGGGCATCCATCAGGTCACGGGCATCGGTCCCATTCATGTTGATGGTGGGCGTGACGAGGGCGGGGGACTTCTGAAGGTTGATCATGTTACAGGGAGTTTACGAGGTTGGTGGCGTGTTGCTTGGCTTCTTGGTGGTCGGGGTCGAGGTCGTCGCCCATGTTGTCCAGCGCCCAGCGCAGGGCGGCGAGGAGTTCGGGTGCTTTGCGGATAAGCGCGGCGTTGGCTGCTTGCTCTGCCTTGCTGCGGTGCGAGAACCATACGTCGACGGCTGCTACATCGTCGCCATCAGGTGCGGTGAGCAGGTCGTTCTGCCCGTGGGCGAACTTCCAAGGTCCGGGGGTGTGCTTTGTGTTCATGGTGTTGAGGTGTTGAGGGTTAGGCGTTGATGAGGGTGATGAGGGTGTCGTCCTGCGCTTCGTCGTCGGTGTAGATGACGATGCTGTAGTCGCCCATGTCGGCGCTGGTGTCGCCCTTGTAGGCGACGATGCGGCCGCTGCTGCACTTCTTCCAGCAGCGCAGACCGTTGTGCTCGCAGGGGTACACGTCTTCGCTGCCCATCAGGTAGTCGAGCAGGGCGCTGGGCGTGGTATCGTGGTAGGTGCCGATCAGTTGTCGGCCATCGGTGGCTCGGAACAACTGGTACCGGGTGGTGCATTGGTTATTGATCTGGATGGCGTGACAGGTGTTCATGGTTGTGCGGCTGTTACTTGTTGAAGTCTTCGAGCCACTCGGCGAACGGCCTTCCGTCAACGGTACGGGCGCTCATGTCCACGGTGGTGGTGACGTACTCTTCCTCCCCGGGGTACGGCGCAAGCCCTACGCCTGTTTCTTCGTCCAGCCGACCGCGCAGTACCTCACGCATGATGATCGCGGCGAGGTACTGCTCGTCGTTCCACCGCTGGCGGCGGTCCAGCGCCCGGTACAGGCGCAGGCGCAGGTCCGACTGGTTACCCCAGCCCCCTCCCCAATGTGAGTAGATGTAGATGGAGGGTTGACTGGCGAACTTGATCTCGATGTTGCTGCGTTGTCCCATGTTTCAGTTGTTGTTTGTTGAGTGCAAAAGTACGGTGTTGCTTTTAAGTGCCAAGCGCAAGTTGTTAACACTTCGGTGTTAACTTTCAACGATGCGTTGGAACGCTGCACGGGCGAGGGTCTCAGCGTTAGGTCCGCTGTATTCCTTGCGCTGGTAGGGCAGGTACATCTTGGCGAGGGGCGACCAAGCTTGGATCACCCAGTTGTTGTCCACGCTCCACAAGTGGTAGTGTAGGTCGTTGGTCTTGTAGATGTCTTCGAGGTGTCGCATGGTGGTAGTGTTGGGTGTTTAGGTGTTTAGAGGGGGCCACAGGAGTCGAGCCTGTGCTGGGCATCCAATGCCCCCTGTTGCTTTAGTTCGTGCCCTTCACCGCTGCATACCGCTTCGGATAGTTCACAATCTGCCCGGCCTCCCAAAGAGAGTAGCGGCAGAACCGCTGGCTGACGGTATCGCCATTGTCCATGGTGGCTGATGAGGCGTGAACCTTGGCGATTGTGGCGCTGATGCGCGGCTCGGCGTTGTACTTATCCAGCAGGCGCTGGCCAAAGCTTTTCTCTTCCATGTTCGTATTTTTTAGAGGGTTTTGGTTGCGTTGATGATGATCAGCAGGAAGCCCCACACCACAAAGGCTGAGGCGATGGCGAAGCCTGCGGGGATGATGACCCGTTCAATGGCGTTCGTGATGCGTTCGGTGTTCATGGTCGTGTTGGTGTTAGGCGTTGTGTAGCTTGTCAAAGATGGAAGGCTTGTTGATTAGCCAAAGCACAAGGTGCTGGGCGGTGAGGTCTATTTCGCGGGCGGTGCCCACGAACAGGTCAGGGCGCGATGCGATGCGATCTTGCGCCCACGCTTGAATTTCCTCGCTGGTCAGGCGCACCAGCAGGTCTTCGCGCTGAAATTGCCAATAGGCGGTGAGCAGCAGGGCCTTGGCCCCGTCAATGTTTTGGATGGTCATGGTCAGTTGATGTTAGAACATTTTGCCCACATAGTGGCCCTCCTCGTCGTACACGTTGATGTAGGAGTACCCGGTACCCTTGGGGTCGTGGACCGCCACATAGGTCCAGTTGTCGTTTGCGTTGGCATCGGCGGCTACTGCCTCTGCCTCTGCTGGGTCTGCCCAGTATCGGGCGGTGGTGTTGGTAAGCATGGTATTGCTGAGGTTAGATGGTTTCGTTCCAAGGTGCTGGCATCACGCGCTCGTATGTTTCGATGTTGAAGTAGCAAGACCCCTGCTGGCCGAACTTTACGGGCTTGCGGCGACGAAGTTCCCAGCACGTTGCCGTGCTTCCATCGCGCTTGGTGATGGTCACGGGGTGCTTGGCCACGTAGTAGTTCCCCATCCTGTCCCCGAAGAACCGCATGGTGGCGGCGTCGAAGAAGTGCGACCCGGTTGCCGTAACGGCGGTGCGAAGTGTTGATGCGTCCATGTTGGTGTTGGTGTTAATGGTTTAGAGGGGGCCGCAGGAGTCGAACCTGCGCTGGGCGACCATCGCCCCCTGTACTGATCAGACCTCTTCTGCCTCCCAGCACTCCGTGCAGTACTGCCCGTGCAGCTCCATGCTGTAGGCCGGGTGCTTTCCCTTGCACGTCCTGCACTCCAGCAGGACTTCCGACAACCACTTGTCTTTCCCCGCGGCGACCTTGGCAAGGTCGGTGCTGATCCTGTAGCGTCCGTCGATGATCAGCGAGCGGAAACCGTAGCTGTTCTCCACGATCTTGATGTTGTTGGTGCGTACCATGTTGTTGGGTTGTTTTGAAGTTGTTGAAGGTGGGGGCGGAGTTGAACCGCCCCTTCGACCATCCACCTTTATATCTCGCGCAGGGCTGATCAGTTGTTATGCACCCTGATCTGAAGCCCGTTCATGACGTTGACGTCTATGACCACCTGTACCTGCCATGTTGCAGCCTTGGCCATGACCTCGAGCACCGTCCATCCGTAGATGGATGGGCTGCTCAGTTCGATGGTGCTGTAGTACTCGTTGTTTGACATCTTGGCCGAGCCATCCTTGCGCTCGTTCAGCATCGAGGCGATGAGCATTGCTGCCACTTCGTGGTTCTTGTTCTTGGTATCCATGCTGTTGGGTGTTTAGATGTTTGGAGCGTGGGAAGGGATTCGAACCCTTCACCGCACCACCACCGATGTTCCGGTTGGTGCCTCCACGCTGATCCTGCCGATGGCCTCTCACCTTGGTTTGATGGAGCGGCATCGACCGTAGGCTGCTATCCCTACGTTGGCCAAGATGTCAAAGAACGCGATCGGAGAGGACTCTTAAGGACCGGCCTGCTATTCGAGGGGGTGTTCCGTTGTCCGACTGTGCAAAGATGGGGGCATCAACTTTCGATGTGCAAATCGAGAATCCCCAGCAATGACGCGGGTTTCAGCGAATCAGGCAATTTCGGTCGTCGCTCTACAGCCCTACAGCCACGCGGGTTTCAGCCACTTTTGCCATGTCTCAAATCACAGGTGCAAAAAAAATTTGCAAAAACAAGCTAATCAACTGACGCTCAGGGAGAAAAAAATTCGCCCCCTACAGTAGGTGCTCGTGCGTGTACGGTCAAGGAGGCGTGATCAGATAGAGAGGGGAGGAGGGGGGATAGTAGCACTCTACCACCACAAGAGGGTCGCCCCGGCTGGCTCCTCCCACCCTTTCTCCTCCCGCACCTTGACTACCAAATCACCCCTCGCCAAAATGCATCGCCCCTCGCCTGATGATCAGGCGCACCTTCTCCCTGCCCAGATGGTGGGCGATGATCCTTCCCCCAAAGCAGATGGACGACGACCCTGCCCCGGCGGAAAATAGAGGACATGGTGCAGCCCGGTGCATGTATAGTGTGCTGACATGGGTTTAGGTTCCCTTTTACCCGGGGGCCACAGAATGAACAGGTACCATTCTTCCCGCGAAGAGGGGGAGGGGTGGGTTGAGTGGGGTCCATCCCCCGTGTCTAGAATATTCAACCATCCCCCGTGCTATGAATGTTTGGCTATCCCCGTATATGTCAAAACATTTAGGTACCCCTTTTCTTGGCTGGTTTTCGGGGCTTGGGGACGATTTCTCCTATTGAGTGGGGGTGGGGGTACTTTTGGTACCATATCGTGTCTCTGAGGGCAGATTTTTACTGTGCGCGGAGATAAAGGGGTGTATTCTCCGCATAACTTCGCCCACATGGATAACAGGTTGACACGAAGGAGGGAGGCTCTGTTCACCTTGGAGGAGGTGGCCAAGGAACTTGGGTGTGAGGTATGGGCTGTGAAGGCTCTTGAGGAGAGCTTTCTTAGTCCACTACAGAAGGCTTATCTGAACCTTATGCGTTATGACATAGGGTTCTACCCTCATCGTAAGAAGAGGGAGAGGCGTTTGGCCACAGGGGGTTAGTCTTTTCGCGAGTAGTGGGAGTACTCGTCCAAGATGTGTCCTACCACTATGGCTATGAGAATGGCCGAGAAGATGAGCAGGGTGTCCATTATTTTGCGAGGGTTGACATGATGCGGAACACGTCTGCCATGTCCCTGTCCTGCTCGGAGATGCGGCCCATGACGTACTTGAGCTTTTCTTCCATCTCGTTCAAGCGTAGCTGCATGGTCTCCATGTTGGACACGAGTTTTTCAACGCTCCCTGCCAGTGGCTGGACGTAGTTGTCCATGTAGCTTCGGATGGACTCCACCTCAGAAGCAAGTTCTTCGTTGTTGGTCATTTGTTTGTCAGGATTGCGTATTCACGTAGACCATCGTGTTTTAGCTCTACGTTCTTGTTGTACAACTTTGAGAAGTCGTGGACTGCTTTCTTTACGTCGTAGATGTCGCAGTCGTCGGCGAGGATCACGTCAGAGTCCTTGACAAGAACTAGATCATGGTACGCTCCCTTGTACCCATGGTCCCCGTCGACGTGGGCAAGATCTGCCTTGGGGATGCGGATGAGGGACTGGCTGTTGACCACAATGAGCTTGGCGTCGAGCATGAGGTCGCTTACCACCGTGTGCCAGTGCTCTTCGCATCTCTCGCTGTCGTGATCCACCCCTGCGTCGAAGCAGAGGTAGCTGCTCTTGTGGCCCACGCTGAAAGCTGCCAGTGAGTACCCGCATCTGGTCCCTATTTCGACCACGTTGCGGGGTTGGAACCTTTTCGCGACCTCCATCTTGTGGCGGTAGTGCTCCAAGAACTGGTCCGATGGCCGGATGTGGTCCCCGGGCATCCACACAGACCGCATGATGTACTCAAGCTGGTCAGTCATCGAACTTAACGGGCTTTTGGGGGAACAGCTCTTCGCTCAAGAGCTCACACGCACGACCGGCCATGACCAATGCCATGCTCTTGTCCCCGTGGTCTGACAGGGCGCCAATCGCAACCATCAGGCAGGCGGCGGGGTCGTTCATGATCATCGTCGCAGCTTCCCCTCTCTTCCCTTGCTCGATCAAAGAGTCGATGATCTCGTGATTTTTTTTGTGGTCCATAAGTGCTTGTGTTTCAGAGAGTTATATCTTTGTCACGGCCGCAGGGGCATAGTGTCACCGGATGTCGGTGGACGGGTTTTGCTTGTACCTCAGTAAACACCCTGTACTGGCCACTTGATGTTTCTCTGTTTCCTCTCAAGCAATAGCTGACCGCAGCCACACGGACACCTTTTCTCCTTCTCTTTTCTGATCCACTTGGAGCGGTCCTTGGCTTGCTTCTTCTTTCGGAACCTGCGGTCCTTGAGCTTCCAGCTTGAGTTCACTCTGACCACGAAGCTAACATTTTTTTTGACCCGTTGTGCGTCGAGATGAAAAAAGTTCTTATGTTCGCACCCTCTGTTCTTTACAACATAGTGGTTCTCCGCTCAACCACGTAGAGCTGGCCAACAAGAACAAAGGCTCTGCAAGACAAAACGAGCGAAGCAGTGGCGTCCTGCGTCACAAACCCCTGCGCTGTCCGACCGTCCGACAACAGGGTACCCATGCTCATGAGAGTATCATAGCACGCAGGTCAGTCTATCGTAAGGGTGTCCCCCTGAGGGTATAGAGATTCACAGGCTTATGGTGGTGTTCCACCTGACGGGAATGGGCAACTCCCTCAAAGGAATCTTCGGTTCCGCCACCCCATGGGTATAGGGACGGGTATGCTCAAAAAAAAGAATACATACATAAGGAGTGATATATTTACCCCTTGTGTATCAGATGGTTGAGTACTTTTACGCATCAGACGGTATCTTTGTGTCCATCTCTTCGGAGAGCTACACATTCGTCTACTGTTTGAATTAGGGGTATGATAGTCACATTCACCAAATCAAAGGTCACCTTTGACGTTGGGTCGTTCGTGACGACCATACTCGGTACTGACATCATTAGGGTGTGGTACGAGGTGGTCCCCGGCACCCCTCAGTACTATCTGGTCCACGTCGAGCGCAAGAACGCGGAGAAGTTCACCATCGACCTCAGAAGCGGTCTCCCCGACCAACTCAAGTGGTCCAATGACCTCTTCGGTGCCAAGAAGTGCGTCGACGACATCTCTGCGATCGCAGGGGAGTGTTGCAACCCGTTCGATGGTCTGATCGTACAAGGCCCACAAGGAGCACAGGGACTACAAGGAACCCTTGGCCCTGTCGGACCCGGGGGAGCACTTGGTTACTATGGTGCGTTCTACGACACCACCGACCAGACCGCAGCCCTCGCGGACACGGGCTACCCGTTCAAGCTGAACACCACAGCAGAGTCTAACGGGGTCAGCATCGTCAACAACGGCCTTGGTCAGCCCACCGAGATCACCGTATCCGCCGCTGGTACGTACAACTTTCAGTTCTCCGCGCAGTTCGCCAACGCATCCACCTCTGAGGAGGTGGTTGACATCTGGTTCAAGAAGAACGGTACTGACATCCCAGAGAGCGACAGCCAGTTCACCATCCACAAAAGGCAAGGAGGGACTGATGGATACCATCTCCCGGCGTGGAACTTCGTGGTCACCCTCGCCGCCAATGACTACATAGAGATATACTGGGCGACATCAGACACCGCTGTTTCAATACTTGCCGACCCGGCTAACCTTGTTCACCCCGCCATACCCAGTGTCATCGTTACGGTGACGCAGGTGATGTATACCCAGCTTGGTCCCCAAGGGGCTCAAGGCATACAAGGGACACAGGGGGTACAGGGTAATCGTGGACTGCAAGGGCTTGACGGCACCCAAGGCACCCAAGGCCCTCAGGGATTGCAGGGTACTCAGGGCATCCAAGGTGACCTTGGCATACAGGGGACGCAGGGAGCACAGGGCTTGCAAGGCCCTCAGGGCACTCAAGGGGTCCAAGGAACTCAGGGACCACAAGGCACACAAGGGGTTCAGGGTGCCCAAGGCATACAAGGCACACAGGGCATTCAGGGAGTTCAAGGAGCTGAGGGCTTGCAGGGAGTTCAGGGAGCTGAGGGCTTGCAGGGAGTTCAGGGGATTCAGGGAGTTCAAGGAGCTGAGGGCTTGCAGGGGGTTCAGGGGATTCAGGGCCTTGTCGGCATACAGGGAACCACCGGTACTGGCACTCAGGGCGCCCAAGGCGCCCAAGGCCCTCAGGGATTGCAGGGCATTCAAGGGCCTGCGTCTGCGAACACCCCACAATTCATAACGTACACAGGCGGGAATCAGGTCCGCAGCGCCACAACGCTTGCTGATGTTGATTCAAGCGCAGGGTGGAGTAGTGTGTCGCCGGGCTTTTATAGCATCCAGCTTGTGGTAGTTTACCAATCAGTGGCTACGACCACTGGCATACAGTTAAGCATTAACGGAACGGCAACAATCGACTACCTTGGCATTGACGTTGGGTATTCTACGCTTACCACGGATGGTGGTAACATGCAGATCAGAGCATTCGATGGCGGACTCCCTGCGCCATCGACCAGAACTGCGAACGTTGATTTGACTGCAACGCTTACCGGGTATGTTAATGTCACCGCCACTGGAAACATTGTTCTTAGGTATGCGTCTGAAGTCAGCGCAAGCAACGTGACGGTAAAGAACGTGTTTGGAGTACTACAAAGGCACTAGGCCCAACATCATGTCTGAAAACCTAGCAAGCAGATCGCTTGCAAGCGGGGGTGCAATTGCCCCGCTTATCATATCAAGCAAACACACCAATGGGACGGGTCTGTGCAACCCATCCATCTTTGTGGACGATGGCAAGATCCTGCTGAACGTAAGGCACGTTCAGTACATGATCTATCACAGTGAGAAGGAGCAGAAGTTCCCTTCTTGGCATGGACCTCTCATCTACCTCCACCCGGAGAACGACGTTACGCTTCGCACGGAGAACTATCTCTGCGAACTTGAAACAGATCTGACCATAAAGTCGTTTCAAAAAGTCAATATGCTAGGTCTGCACCAGCCAGCGTGGACGTTCATCGGCCTTGAGGACGTGAGGCTAGTGAAATGGAATGAGAAGCTGTATATGACCGGCGTCAGGAGGGATACCAACTCCATCGGTCAGGGAAGGATGGAATTGTCGGAGATAGTCGATGGCAGGGAAGTAAGCAGGACTCGTATTGAGCCACCCAACCCCGAGAGCTACTGCGAGAAGAACTGGATGCCAGTGCTCGACAAGCCGTTCCATTACGTCAAGTGGACCAGCCCAACGGAGGTTGTCGTGGCCGAGGAGGGCAAAGCAAAGACTGCTTACATGAACCCGTGCAAAATCCCGTTCTACAGGGATATTCGGGGTGGGTCGCAGCTTATTCCATTTGACGGCGGGTATTTAGCTGTCACGCATGAGGTGGACTTTTGGTACACCGAGGGAGGTCACAAGGATGCCCACTACTACCACAGGTTCATCATGTGGGACAGGGAATTCAATGTCATCGCAGCTTCCAAGGAGTTCAAGTTCATGGACGCCCGCATAGAGTTCTGCTGTGGTCTGGCCCAGCTTGGGGATGACCTTCTCATCACGTTCGGGTTTCAGGATAACTCTGCGTTCTTGTTGCGTACCCCCGCCCACATCGTAAAAACCATGCTCAATGATGAAGGAATTGCTTGAGCAGTACGCCAACGACCCATCCAATGACGTGGTAAACTACAGGATCGGCTTGTGGTACAGCGACATTGAGCAGTACGCCTCGGCTCTCTCGTTCCTTCTGCGGGCAGCAGAGCTTACCGAGAGCAAAGAGCTTGCCTATGAGTGCTTGGTCATCAATGCGCTGAACTTCCGCAAAATGGGCGAGAGGAACAACTCGCAAAAAAACCAGCTCATGCACGCCATCTCCCTGATCCCTGACCGCCCGGAGGCTTACTTCCTTTTGAGCAGGTTCTACGAGGAGACCAAGCAGTGGCACGAGAGCTACATGTTCGCCGACATCGGGGCCAAGAAATTCTTTGACTCACCGCCCAACGAAAAGCTTGACTTCCCCGGTACGTATGGCCTTGTGTACCAGAAGGCCATCTCCGGATGGTGGATATGCAAGTTCCGAGAGAGCAGGAAGCTGTTTGAGCACCTCTTGTCGCAGAACATAAGGGAAGACTACAAGCAGAGCTGCGTTCACAATTTGCAAATCATGGATAGCAAGTCCAAGTAGTCCATATCTTAGCAGTAGCATATTCGCGGCCATGTCAAAGCAGGTAAACCTTCGCAAAGAACACAAGAACCCCAAAGGCGGTCTTTCCGAGGCTGGCCGCGCCAAATACAATCGCGAGACCGGTAGCAATCTGAAAGCACCGGTGAAGGGAGCCCCAGACAGTCCAGACAAAATGCGCCGCAAGGGCTCTTTCTTGGTCCGGATGGGTTCTGCGGCTGGCCCTCTGATGAAGGATGGAAAGAAGACCCGTCTGAAACTGTCGCTTGAGGCGTGGGGCCACTATGGAGACAAGGCATCTGCTGTTGCCAAGGGCAGGCGGATGCTCGCACGATACAAAGGAAAAAAGAAAGACTGAAAATGAGCTCTAACAATCCCAAGCGCAACAAGCTGTTCATCCTTGCCGAGCAGCTTCGCAAGCATGCCAAGGCAAGCAATCTTCAGGCGTTCATTATGATCGACGGTGATGAGCCCGGAATGGCTAAGGCACTTGGCAACTACAGCGAGGGCATGGTGCAGACCGTCGTGGCCCATATGGCTATCACCCACCCGGACATCTTCTCCAAGACCATCGAGATGATCAACAAGATGGCCGAAGCCGTGGAGGAGAAGCAGAAGGAGATCGAGGGGGCTACAGAAGTCGCGAAAGAAGAGGAGAGACCCTCCCTCATTGTGGTCCCTTGATACACGAGTTCAAGCAGATGCTATGGGTCTCCACAGAACTTGGGGACGGCATAGTCATTTGTTTGATAGACTACGGCCCACAAGCCAACAGCGTGTTCATGGTGGGCCTTGAGAACGGGGAGATAAAGTTCTTCGACACCAATCAGGTGAGGATGTGCTCCAACCACACCTTTGGCATCAGCGTTCAGAAAGATTGATCATTCTGCGGATGTCGTTCACCCTGCGCTTGATGTTCTCGCAGTGCGTTATCATCTCATCCACCCTTCTGTTCACCAGCATACCGAACCGTGAGTCACCCTCGGATTCAAATCGGGTCACGGCTTTGTCTATCTCGACCAGTGATGCTACAAGGTCTTGGATGACCACGTTTTCGCGGGTTACGGACACTCTCCCGGGCTCGGGGTTACGCAGGTCTGGAAATACTTGTTTCATGCTTCAAATCTATCAAAATAGAAAACCCCCAATGAAGGGGGCTTTCTACATAGTTTGAAGTGAATTATATTACGGAGGGGTGATGTTGCTGCCATCGACATCCAGCAGCAGGTAGGGGTCGCCAGCACCAAGGGCGGCCGCAATGGTGGCAATGCCAGTAGCAGCAGCGGCTGCGTCTTCCATCTTGAACTTGGTATAGAGCACGCCGGTGGGGCTGTAGAAGCCGATCCACGAGCCGCCACGACCCAGCGGGAACAGGTAGCTGCCGGTCGGCCCGACCGGGGTCAGAACATCATCGTCAAGGTAATCAGCGGTAAGCTGACCTTCAACGGGCTCAGTGTTGCCAAACAGATTGGTGGCTGTTGGGGCTCCCGGGTTGTAATTGGGGCCGGGGTTCTCTCCAAAGTAAGGGCCGCTGTAGCTATAGTCGCCGCTCTTGGCATAGGTGGGGTAGGTGATCAGCTTGGAGAACGGACCTACCGTGGCCATAAGCTGAGGCGTAACGAAGTTGGTATTCACCACTTCGCCGCTCGAAGTTTGAAACTGGATGATCATTGTCTGATTCGTTTATGAGGCAAAGATACTGATTATCAGGCAGTTATGAATGTTCTCTCGAAAAAAAATCTGCACCTAGCCAACTGATTATATCTTCGCACCCATGGAAAAGCAAGAGTTAAAGCAACTTGTATTGTCCAAGCTATCCGAACTGGAAAAGCAGTGGACAGATGCCGTGAACAAGGAGGAGCGCGTTACCGCAGCAGACTATCTAAGGGTTGGAAACTTGGAGGGCGGAATTAACGCACTGCTTCAGCTTCTTGTAGAAATTGAGAAGACGGACTAGGGGGTGATGCAGGCGCCAAGGATGTCATCAAGGCACGCCGCTGAACCAACTTGGTCATTTGTCCACCCTGCTTGATTGTCAATCTTCCCCATCGGCAAGTCCAAGAACCGCCCATCGTTGTAACGCAGGCGCACAAACCATTGCTGATAGTCGCCATTCTCCTTAAAAAGGGTGCTTGGAAGCTGAGACGTTGACAGCGTTGTTAAATCGTTTGGATCTGGCCAAGCATCCTGACTCAAAGTTGCGTTGTTGGCCGTAGAAGAAATATCAACTACCTGCGGAGGAAGGTTGTGACTTAATGGAGTAAAGTCATTACCTCCGCTATAAGTATCATACACATACTTATACTTGACATGAGCAACAGCATCAATCACTGTTCGATAGTGAATGATTTGAGCCGAGTCACCTGTTCCGGTATAGACAAGTTGAATGTACTCTGCCCCCAGCACAACGTCATACCTCCAGTTAGCCATCTCTTAGTGGTATTTGAAGACAATGGCGGTCACGCCTTCTGCAAAGCCAGACGAGACAACGCACGATTGATACATGGAGCAAAGATACTATAAGTTGCTGATATACAGTTCTTTGTACTAACTTTGTAGCCATCGATACTAGAAAATCCATACAGGAGCATACTGCTGAGCTATTGCTGAAACTCAGCTATGAAGGGGTTGCCATTTCGCCAACCCACCAGCAGGAAATCAAGTCCGCTGGCCTGTCGCAGGAGCTTTCTGCTATTAAGGCTCAGCAAAAGGGATACGAAGCGGAGGAGGACAAGGCCCCTGACAACGGGGAGAAGCACCTGTGGCTGTATGAAATACCGGTGATCACCGAGGGTGATAGGGCTGGTCAGCATCTTGAGGGCAGTTGCTACTACGACAAAATACCTGCGACTTGGGCTGAAAAGTGGAAGGATGTTGACATCCAAAAGTCGCACTGGAGGCCCGATGCTCCTGACGCTGCCGATGACGAGTTCCGCAGGTTCATAAACTCCCACATCCCGCAGTTTGATAGTCTTATTGCCTACGAGCCATTCTACCTGTACGTAGAGCAGGCGAGGAGGTGGCTGGAGGATAAACGAACATTAGCGGATATTGACCCGGTTGAGCGGTATGAATGGAAGCGCCGGGAACTTGCCCGCGTGGCCGATAACAAGCTTTATGGACTGAACAAGTACGTGTCCATCAAGGAGGATGGGTTTATCGGTGGCCGCAGGCAGTACGAGGCATCCACCCCGCAGGCATTGCTGGCTTTTCTTGTGGACCGGGGCAACAGCTTTGACCTTGTAAAGGGTCGTCAGGCCGCCATTACCTCCACTATGATGGCCATGGCCGCGCTGGAAAGCGTGGTCCGCTCTTCGTTCAGTGGGGTGTTCATGGTCCACAAAAAGGAAGGAACTGGTAAAACCCTGTTCCGTGACAAGTTCCAGTCCACCTTCCAGCACTTCCCGCACTGGATGATCGGAGAGGTGGACGTGAGCAAGGGTTTCTCGTCGGAGAGCGCAATCCTTGACTTTGACCCCGGCGATACCAAGGCACAGAAGGGCCGGGACATATCCGAGTTTCGTCTGCTCTCCGCAGAGGACAGCATGACCGTGAACGGTCGCACCCCAACGTGGTCGCTGTTCGATGAGGCCCAGAACATTCCCACCTTCCAGATGGTGAAGGCGGAGATTGATCCCACTATGTACCAGTTCAACAAGGCAAAAGGCCGATTTGAACTGGTTCGACAGGCGTTTGCATGGGGAACTGGGTCTTCCAACAATACCGGCCAAGGAGCGTTTGAGAACGACTTCAAGGGCCTGATGGCCGCTTGGGAGGGAGGCGAGGACACCGCTGGCTGGGTTCCTGTCTTCATGGATTGGACCTGCCGACCGGGTATGACCCGCGAGTTCTACCTCAAGCAGAGAGCTAAGTATCTGCGTGGCCAAACGGAGGAGACCAAGGGGCTGTCCACAACTGAGCGTCTTTCGTTGTTCTGCGCCCACTACCCTAGCAAGCCCGATGATGCTTTCATGACCAGCCACAAGACGCTGGTGCCCATGGAGATCATCGTCAAACAGCAGAACAGGATACAGAACGAGTGCCACAAAAAGGGCTTGGCCCCGACCCCGGGTAAGTTCGTTCCCATTTGGGATGAGTCCGTCAAGCTACCCGAGGGAAGCCTTTTCCCGCACCCGGTCAAGTCTGTCTCGTGGATGCCCAGCGTATCCGATGATTTGGACGCTCCCGTGAAGATGTTCATTGAGCCCAGTCGCGGGTGGGCTTACAGGTATTTCCAAGGGACCGACCCCATCCAGAACGATGGCGGTTTTTCGCGGTTCTCCAGCGCGATATGGGATGCTGCGGCCAAGAAGGTGGGAGAGGGCGAAGACACCCACTGGATCCCGACCGTTGCTTGTGTGCTGAACGCTAGGACCACATTCCCAGCAGACTTGTTCATGCAGAGCGTTCTGATGGGCATGTATTACCGCAACGAGGGGCAGCGGGCTTGTCGGGAGCTTGTGGAGATCAACGTCGGCCACAGGTACACCGACTTCAAGTGCTCCCCGGTTTTCAACCTCCGCGAGTCGCTATTGACCCGTAACGAATTGCTCCCGAAGTATAGGGGAGGAACCCATTTGTATGGCGTGGACATGAAAGGGGGCAAGGGAAGCCGAAAGGAGTCGCTGTATGGCGACGTGACCGACCTCATTCGCACCCACGGCCACAACATCTGGTACTATGACTTCTGGAGTCAGGTCAGGAACATCTCGGTGGAGTCAAGGGCGGACGGCTCTGTTGTATGGGGCACCATGAACAAGAACGTCTACAACGACGACATGGTCTACGCTATCGCCTATGCTGAACTGTGCTATAGGAGCATCAACAAGCAGCCCATTGAGCTGACCGCAGACGCCAAGCAGTACAAGCACAAGAGGGTCATCAAGCGTAGCGCGAACCTGATGCCATATTATGTAACTGAAAAGGTAGAAGTAAAATACCGATGACAAGCGACGTTGTAGAAAAAATGCTGGAGCACAGGTATCTGATCTTTGCTCCAAAGAACGGGAAAGACCTTCGGGTCCAATACCCTGAGTTGCTTGACTATGCTGAGTTCAAGCCGGATGCGATCAAGACACACGACCTTCTGTTCGTGTGGTGGTTCCGCTGTTCTGCATCTCCCTATTACGACATGGAGGATGCTGAAAAGCTGGAGAACTGCGTGAGGATATCATACCCTACTGAGCAGCAAAGGGAGTCAAAGCTGAAGGAATTCAAGACAGGGTTCCCCGACAATATAAAGTCTGCATTCAAGAGAATGGAGTCTTTTAACCTAGGGGCCCGTGTTGAGAATTATCTTTACACTCAAAGAGTGCGGGAAAATTGCAAGGAAATGCTTGCAGTTGACATTGCCACCATGGACTTGGAGGAACAGGAGTCATGGAGCAAACGCGCTCCCGGTATTTGGAGGCTATTGGAGGAAACATCTAAAACCCTCGAAAAAGGGGGATTTGGAGTTGTTGAGCGAGAGCAGACAGTAGTTGATGAGCTTGATGGAAGTGTAAGGGCATTTAGACAATCACGTCGATGAGCGGCACCAGTATTCCAACAACGACAAATAACCGTGGCTTTTGGACGTGGATTCCAATTGCCACGATGATCCCGCCCAGCATGATGACCCCCGAACAGGACAAGGGGGAGGCATATCATGCGTTGTGGACGCGTTACTTCTTGTCGCGTCAAGTAGGCGCTTGGATCGAGTTCTACCGCTCGAACTACGTGCTGAACATGGAATACGCTATCGACTCTCGCTGGGGCGAGGAGGAGGATGTGCGTATGTTCCTTGGCGACGGTCCCGCTCAGACATCCCGCATCCCGTTCAAGTTCCCCATCCTGTCCCCGATGCTCACTCGTATGATTGGCGCCGTGGACAACATTTCTATCACCGCAAAGGCCGAACCGGCCACGCAGCATCTTGCGCAAACGCGAAAAGAAGACGCTCTTGCCAAGGCCATGGTAATGTCTCGTGCCGCACAGGCTGGACCTGCAATGACATCGGTCTATGAGAATATGGGCATTTCTCCAAACGAGCAAGAGACCGAGCAGATCTTCGACATGACTTATCAGGATCAAATCATTCGTGGTGCGAACTCCCTGATGAACATGCTTGCCGAGCGCAGCAAGCTTGATGATACCAAGCGGGTTGCCGCTGGGTATATGGCCCTTTCCGGGGCTGCTGCCGCCCATTGTTTCATCAACGGCAACAACCTCGAGTGGGAGATGTGCGAACCCCGCGAAGTGGGCTGGGACACCTCTTCTATGCGTCCCGACTTCGCTGATGGTCAGTTCGTCTACCATTGTCCGCTGATGAACGTCTCTTCTATCGGCGAACGCTGGAACCCCGTAAAGGATAAGATCGAGGCCCTTGACAAGTGGGCACGTATCCTGCCGGGTGGCTATAACTTCAATGCTGGATGGCCCCAATCCCGTCCCCGTGTCTTCACCATGTACTGGAAAGACATGAAGTACGTGGACCGTGGCTACGTGATCAAGGACGGTGAAGAACAGTATGTGACGATCAACGAGGTGAACCCAGACACGGGAAAGCCTGACTTTACCGACAAGGATCTCATCGAGCCGCCCATGAACATCTACACCGATGCGTGGACCGCAAGTGAGAAAAAAAGCAAGAAGCAGCGCCGGGCCATTGAAGTAGTTCGTTACTGCTCCATGATCCCTTGGGAGTATCTCCCGGGCGGGTATACCAAGAACATGCCCTTCGCCGCAGATCGCACCGCACCCAAGCCGCCCATGAACAGCGGGCTTCCTGATGTTGGGGTGGTTGGTGACCTTGTGCTGGACTATGGGATGTATCCTTTGCAGGAGTCTGACCCCGATGACGTGTACTCTGTCAAGTTCCCGATCAAATTCTCGTCATGGCGCTACCTCGGCGGTCACGTTGTTGCCCCTCTGACCTCCGCCCGCGACCCGCAGCGGTGGATGAACCAGATCACCTCCGACATTGCTTGGAGGATGCGTAAGGCTGGTGGCAAGGCCACGCTCATTGCCAAGGAAGCGGTGGACGGCTCGAACATGGACGAAGAGGAGATCAACATGAAGGTTAAGGAGGGGGACACCCTTGTCCTTTCTGCTTCCATGCTTGGTGGTCTTCAGAACGCTTCCGGCCAGATCGATGCATCTCCGGGTGCTGGCATCTACAACTTGCTTGGCGCCCTACCGCAGTTCAAGGCCATCGCAGAAAGCGCAACTGGCGTATACGAGAGCAACTATGGCGCCCCTCAGGGCGGGCAGCTTGTAGGTACGCTCCAGCTTCAGCTTCAGCAGGCTGGCGTGATGCAGCAGCCATTCTATGCTGCTATTGCCGAGCTGTACAAGCAGATCCACCAGTTCAATGCCCAAGCTGGCAAGCAGTTCTACTCCAAGCGTCCTTGGCTATTGAGTCAAATGGTTGGCGACGATGATATCCAAGCCATGATTTCCAGCGAAGAAATGCAGATTGAGCAGTTCCGCGTGAAGATCAACCTATCCCCTGAGGGCGCTCAGCTTCGCACCATCACCGATCAGCAAATCATCCCGCAGCTTATGCAGATGGGTATGCTCGACCCGGTCACCGCAGCGCAGCTTATGGGTCGTTCGACTCCGGACGATGTCTACTCAGCCGCCCGTCAGTTCGCCAAGCAGGCTCAAGCAGCCGCCGCCGCTCAGCAAGAACAGCAGCAGATGGCTATGGCCCAAGCGCAGTTCGACCAAGAGCAGCAGGCAATTGACCAGCAACAGATGGAGATGGCCAAGCAGCAAAGCAATGCCGACATTAAAATGGCTCAGCTTGACCAAAAGGCATCACAGCCCTATCGCCAAGCCGAAAGTGAATGGATGAAGCCGGATACCGAACTCCTTGGAGCAATGGGCCAAGGACAATAAACTGAAAAATAACCAAAAAGAGCACACTGCTCATATATTTGTACCATGAATCAACAGACTGACACTCAGGAAGTTGTAGACCTGTCCGGGGATGCCCTTGCGAATATTCTTCGTGGGCAATCTTCCCTTGCTGGCCCCCCGCCGGTTGACCGACAGGAAAACAAGCAACCGGCTGCTACTGAAGCAGCCCCGGCCCAGCCTGCTGCTGAGGCCCAGTCCGCTCCGGTAGCGGCTCCCGTGCAACAAGAGCAACCCGCTCCTGTTGCAAATACCGGTGGTGACTCCGCAGCCAATGATCCTTACGCCACCATGGTGGCCAATATCGTTGGCGATCAGTCACCGGAGATCAACGTAGCGTGGACCGACGAGGCCAAGAATCTGTTCAAGCAGACCTATGGCGTAGAAGATCCCATTGCTTACAAAAAAGAACTCGACTCTAAACTGGCGGAGAGCCAGCTTTACAAGCAGAAATATGACGAGGTAGCTCCCGTCCTCGGTCAGCTTGAAAAGCTTCCTCCGACCATGTATAGGGCGCTTCAGCTTGCCTTGGAGGGCAAGGTTGATGACGCCCAAGACTACCTCAAGTCGCTTCCCAAGATCGCGCTTGAGAACAAAGAGAGCAAGTCTCTTGAGGACAGGCTTCTTATCGACACCTACCTCCCGGGCAAGATCAAGCCCGAGCAGTGGGATATGCTGAACGACCCCGAGGCCGACGAAGACACGGTGGATGCGATCGAGTCGCGTATTGCCATTCTTCGTGATACTGCTGCCGAAATGCACGACAAGAAGCGCGATGAAATCATTACGCAGGTCCAGCAGCAGGAGGCCATGAAAAAGCAAGCCTTTGAGGATTACCAAAAAGGCGTTGCAGATTCAATTGCAGTTGCAAAGAATTCCTCCCTTCGTGTATTCGTTGACGACAATGTTGTCGGTCAGGTATCCAACGGGAGTTTCATTCACAAGTTCGTCAAAGAGGATGGCGTGACGCCAACCCCCGAGGCTACGACCCTGTATCTGAAGGCGCTTCACTTCGACCCCGCAGTGAAGGCCGCAGAGGCGAGAGGCTACGAGCGCGGGCGGCAGCAGGCACTCCTTGAGGCGACTTCCCGCCAACCGGCAATGAGCCGTGCGGCAAATCGCGACCCCGGCGCTCAGCCTATGGCGACTAACCCAGATGATGCAATTCGCCAGATCCTGATGAAGGCCGGTCTTCAAACCTAACTTTTTAAACCCAAACAGAAATGTCTCTTCAGTCTTACGTACAGAATGTAAATAACGCGCCGTTTGGCCTAGCCAATACTAACGCGCCCGGCTCGCCCTACGCCGCTGCCTATGGCCGTGGTGTGACCAGCCACCTCTACCTGCCGGTGGACCCCATCATCTTCGATGCGCAGCCCCAGCAGTTCCTTGACCTCCAGTACCTCATGGCCTTCGCCACCGAGGAGGCCCCCGGCGACGAGCTGATGTGGCACGAGAACGTGTGGAGCCGTAGCCCCATTGTGACCGACGGCGCCATTGCTGGTGTTGCCGCCACGCCGGGCGCTACCGTTACTGGTACCGTTGTGGTGACCGCCGACTCCCTGAACTATGTGTTCGTGGGCCAGAAGCTGCACTACACGGATGACGCTGGTGTGCCCAACCAAGTGATCGTGAGCAATGTCAATACCACAACCCTTACCGTGACCCTCCGCTCGATGGTGGGCGTTGGCATCGGTGCTGTGGCTGTCGCTGGCCTGAACCTCACCAACGGCCTGACCGCCGGTGGCGATGGTTTCCAGACCTTCAGCAACCCTGTGCGTACCAAGACCGTGCGTCGTACCAACCTGATCGAAAAGGTGGGTCCGGAGCAGATGATCTGGAACCGCCTCGAGCGCATCAAGTGGAAGAACCAGTCGCAGACCAACTTCATGGAGGTTGATATGCGGAACGTTCTGACCCAGCTCAAGGTGAGCATGTGCCAGCGCATTTGGCTGGGCCAATATGGCGAGGGTCTGGTGAGCTACAGCAACAGCGGCGAGACCGCCATTGCCAAGTTCACCGAGGGTATCGTGCCGAGCATCCAGAACAACGGTGGCGCGACCCTGAACAGCACCATGAGCACCGTGTGGGACGACCTCACCACGGGTATCTTCCAGACCAACTTCGGCCCCATCAACAACGAGCGCGTGATCTTCGGTACCCCCGAGATGCTGCACGCTCTGAACCTGAAGCAGAAGGCCGAGTTCATCCGTTACAGCACCGGTGACAAGGTGTGGGATCTGGACTTCGAGGAGTGGCGCTTTGGCGGTCAGAAGCTGACCCTTGTTCCGACCCAGATCTGGAACGACGTGGCCAGCTTCCCCGAGGAGTACAGCCGTCGCCTTGTGGTTCTCCAGAAGAGCAGCGTGAAGCTCGCCACCATGCGTGGTGTGCCCATGATCTCTCAGGAGGCCAAGGTGTCGCAGAGCCGCAGCAACATCACCCCCTTCGAGATCTACGATTTCGAGCGGTATACCGTCGAGGGTATGGTGGGCACGAAGGTGCAGAACGCGGCGCAGAATTTTATCGTGGATGTGGCCTAATCGCCACCAACTACTATGCGAAGGCCCCGGCATTTAGCCGGGGCTTTTGCTTGATTATCAAGAACATGCTCTATATTTGTGCCAACTAAACCATACACTATGGCGAATAGCGAAACGGCAGCCAAGGCCCGTCTTGGCAAACTGAAGAAGCAGGCGGACGAGCTTGGTATCCCTTACCACGAGGACGTTACTGAAGAAACCCTCAAGCTGGCGATCAAGTCAGCCAAGGAAGATGTAGAGGAGGCTCCCAAGGCCACCGGCACTGACGTGGCCGAACTTGGTAAGGTGATCGCCCAAGAGATGGGCAAGGTGATGCGTACTGTCGTGTCGGACCCCGGCGACGATGGTTTGGTGGACGACCGTGACGTTGACCCTGACGACATCGGCGAAGAGAAGGTGTACTTCACCCCGCAGTTCTTTTGGATCGTGCCCGCCAAGCGCATTGGTGGCCAGCTTGTGAAGGCCCCTTACAAGAAGATGGTTTTCAAGATGAGCCACGGAGACGCTATCCGTAACGGGGACCAGTTCCAGACCCGCTACATGAGCACCTATGTGACCAACTCCAAGCGGGAGCAGGCATATCTGGAGACCCACGACCTGTACAAGAAGATCTTCTTCTCCAACGCAAATGAGGCGAACATCACCACCGATCAGGTCAAGTTCGCTCAGAAGTTCTCCCAGCACATGCAGAGCCTGAACACCCGCATGGCGCCGCAGCTTTACCGCTTGGCCGCTGAGAATGGCATCAAGCTGGACAGCAAGATGTCGCTCTCTACCATCCGTACCAATATCGCCAATGTGCTTGCCGCACGCGATATCGAGCGCGATGAGATCAACATGCGTAGCCTTCTTTCCGCCGCTGGCAAGGCTTCTTTGCTGAGCGATGTAAATACTCCAGAGTAATAATAGCAGGAAATGATCACGTACCCTGAGCTAAAAACCGTAATGCAAGCCAACCTCGACGCCGAGGGAAGCGACCGTTACCTTGACGTTCAGGACTACGTTCCTGCCATAAACTCCGCCGTATCTCGTGCCATGACCGCCATTGGTTGGTCATTGGCCCAAAGGGACGGCAGCGAGGAGGCGCTCCGTGACATGACCTATGTCAGGATGTTCCAGACGAACTCACAGGGCGGGGTTGCCATCAGTGACCCCGCCCTTGTGGCTTCTCTGGGCCACGGGGTATGGAATGTCCTTGCCGTGTATGCTGAGCCGGAAACGGTTGAGCAGAACCCAGCTATTCTGCCCCTCCCGGTGGACAGCAGCGTATACAGGGACGATGTGTCTTGGAGCGGCTCCGGACAGCCTGTGGAGCGGGTAACCCTTGAGGAAGTACCGGTAATCAGGAATAACAGGTTCCTTTCTGGGAACGAGACCCTTGCGGCCAATCCCAAGCGCCGCATGTATGCTTATTATATCGTGGGCAATGCCTCCTCCAGCGCCTATGGCAGCGGGATGGGCGAACTTCGCGTTCTTCCCCAAAGCCAGACCGGGCAAAAACTGATAGCTATTGCTTACTTGGCGAACCCTGTAGAGCTGGACGCGAACAACTATTTGACCGTTCAGATCCCGTTCCCGCAAAGCGTAAAACGCACACTTGCGGACTGGGCGCTTCAGTACATAGCTTGGAAGCAGGGAGACGGAACAAATCTGCAAATGAACGCGCAAAAAGACGCGGCAGAGCTGTTCCAGCTTACTACCAACTAACCGTATCTTTGTAGGCATGACGACCTACGATCAGGTAGTTGATGACATCATGGTCACTATGGGTTATACCCATGACGACAGCCTGCGGAACAAGGAAGCTGTTCTCTACAACGTAAAGCTGTGGGCGGATAAGCTCAAGAAGCAGATCCTTGCTAAGGGCGATGCGATAGGCGACCACCGGCGTGGTAGTGAGATGCTGTCCACGTATATCGTGGAGGTTTTTCACAACGATGCTCCGGATAACAGCACGGTGGACTGGGATTACAGCTACTTCGATCTTCCGACCGGCGTATACTCCCTCGACCACGACAGCGGGGTGAACTTCATTCGCTACCTGCGAAATGAGATTCCGTGCGGATGCCCGCCTGCCGTGGCCAAGAACCCGTTCACGGGAACTACCATTGCTTCGCTTCACGCCCTGTACAATAGCGCCTACCAGCGCCCGCGTGTGGACAACCCGTACTACGCAAGGGCCAAGGCCAAGGTTGGTGAAACAACCAAAGACAGGGTGTATCTGTTCGGCATCCCGTGCGACCTGAAGCACCTGCTCGTGGGCTTGTACGCTGTCGTTGACTTCGATGACATCGACCCCGACGAGAGCATCGGTCTGCCGGACGAGATGCTTGAGACCCTGAAAAAGATGGTCATCGACCTTGAGCGTTGGGCTGTGATGATGCCGCAGGAGCGCCTTAAGAACGATGGCCGGGACTTTGAGCCCAACCAGCAGGTGAGGACCGAGAGGACTATGTCCGTTAACAGTCCGTCGCAGATCGACGCATAACCCACTAAGCAGTGCCACTCGGTAACACCAAATTCAACGTAGGCGAGATAATCACCGCTGCGGCCCAAGAGCTTCGTGACAACGAGTTCGGTCGCCTCGGTCGTCCGTTCTACCTATCTGCTGCCCAGCGCGGGTTGCAGGAGATGAACTCGGCCACCAATTTCTACAAGAAGGTGTTCGAGACCCCTGTCCCTGATAACCTTGTGCTGGAGCTTCCGAACGACCTTACAGAGACCGATGGCATTTACTTGGTGAAGGGAAGCGGGGTGAACTTTGATTCGTCCACCATCTTGTTCGTCAAGCCGAACATGTGGCACAAGGGCGGCGAGGGTTACATCGCCAACAACAAGGGGAGGAACAGGGACGATATGCAGTTCTCGCTGACTTGGAGCGAACACCCCCCTGCACACATCTACTTCGCTGGGCTTCGTGATGGCAAGCTGTACCTGTCCCCGTCCTGTAGGCAGTGGGACAGCATCTACATCATGTACACCGGCCTTGGTGTGGACTGCTTCGGCGAGGACTTTGAAATCCCTCACTGGTGTCGGGAGGCCATCACCGACTTTGTCATTCATCGCGCTGCGCTGGCCATGGAGATGGAGAACCCCAACTTCTATGGCCGCGTTATCGCCCGCAAGGAGAGCGAGATGAAGGCGCCGAACGGCTCTTGGTGGACCGCTGTTGGTCGTTACAAGCGGCTTGACAAAAAGGGCCGCTACGACACCACTGCATACACCTTCCGTATCGGACACACCCCATAATGAAGCTCTTCCATTTCCCGTGGCTTCGCAGGCTCCTTGGCAAGGGGGTCAATACCGACGTGTCCCCCGAGCTTGTCCCTGATGGCTTGTCGAGGGAGGCTATCAACGTGCGGCCCAGCTCAATTGATGGACGCGCAGGTGCTATTGAGGCGGTGAGGGGAGAGGTTCTGCTGTATCCGTCCCCGGGTGGTACTGGATACGTGTGCATCGGCTCTGCATCGTGCAACGGGCGTCTTGTTGAGTTCTGGGCCTCATCCACCGCTGGCGAATATCCCATCGTTCGTTTGGACGGGATCATCGTAGCGCAGAGCCAGAACATCCCGTATGTCTACAACCGCCCGCTCCAGCTTGCGGTGGTCGAAGACCTTGTAGGTACGAGCATTGCAGACAACCAAGGCCCCGGTGGCTCTGTTCTTGGCCGTGGTGTTGTATACCCCGCCGACCACAACAGCGAGCCACTGTACTGGGATATTCGAGAGCTCCTTGCCAACTACAACAACAACACTGGGCTGTACTTCGACCCGCTATACACCACGGAGTACAACTCGGTGCAGCTTATCTCAAACCCCGAGTTCCCGGTACACGTTGGCAATGTAGAGGCGGAGCCCGGGCTTCCTCCGGGTCAGTATCAGTACCGCCTGCGGTGGGTGACCCCGCAGGGCGACCGGACCAATCCCGGCCCCGAGACCCCGCTGATCAGCATTCCCATCTGGCAGGACCGGAAGCTCACTTGGCAGCAGGACCAATACCCCGGCGTATCAACCGTGGGCGGCGCTGTGCTCAACCCGCTCCAGACCACAGGCTATGGTGCCAAGCTCCAGTTCCGCGTGGACAACCAGCAGGGCTTCGAGTTCGTCGAGGTACTTCGCCGCAGGTTCAACGACGGAACCGAGACGGGGGTTATCGAGGTGGTCGGCAAGTTGCAGATTGTCCCGGGCGAGGTGTCCATTCGCACGTTCACCGACCCGTTCGACACAATCGCCACCCCGGAGGTAATTCCCCCTGACGAGGAGGAGCAGCGTCTTATCGTCTTCACCAAGCCCAAGAGCGTAGAATACGCAGACCGCCGACTGACCTACGCCAACTTCGAGTCGCTGTCCAACATCCCCGAGGTTGACTTCGTTCTCAACCCCGATGGCGACCCCATGGCCCCCATCACGCAGGGGGTGCATACTTGGTACACGGACGAGAACGGCAACAGGGCTCCGTACAATGACGGCTATTCAGACCCGGTGAACAACACCTACCTGAAGAGCTTCATGCGCGGGGAGAAGTACGGCCTTGGGGTGATGTTCTGGGACGCGTACCTGAACCGCAGCTACGTGGCCGAGCTTCCCAACCAGCCGGACTCGGGGTACCAGTTCCCCAACCGCCGTGACAAGAAGAGCATTGACAGCGCCACGTATTCCAGCGCACCCATATGGGCCGCATCAACGGACTGCAACAGCACCGACCCGGTCTATGACACCTTCGATGCCTTTATACAAGGACAAAGGGGTAAAAACATTACAGATCTTCTCGAAGGATACAACTTTGTAAACTACTATCAGGGCGGAGGGAGTCGTTCTGCCTTTGGTCCAACAGACCCAATAGATAGCGGCATTATTGGTTCAAACGACCAAACAAGGCTTAGTGTATCTCCGGTTACTGCGGCGTATGTCGGATCTCCAAATGACGCAGCAAGTCAGTTGGCTGTTGCAAGTTCAAGTCCCGCAAATTTTTCATCACTTGAATTTAGCGGAAGAATTTGGTCTCCTCAGTATCAGGCGCTTGGTGGTGCCATCTATGGCATCAACAACCTCCCGGAAAAGGCACGCGTGTTCTCTATCATGCGTACCGAGCCAGCCAATAGGGTTATTGCTCAGGGAATAGCTACGTACAGTCTTATCAATAGAGATAATATAAGCAGTAACGTAGATAATAACGTATTCCCTCCGGTAGCAGATACAAACTATCCAAGCTCAAGAAAGAACAAGAATCGTGTTGTAATCAAGTTTCCTGACTTTGATAGCGGGAAAATAGACTTGAACATAATCGATGAGTTTGTATCATCTCCTCAAAATTTTGCTATTCAGTTTGTGTCCCCTCTTGGCATATATTCTGAGCCATACAGCTTTGGTGGTATGTATTCTGGAATT
>Ga0315909_10002121_pt1 | contig 25904 bp, 6 predicted proteins | sample LakEriMetagenome_11_FD_203527 | JGI IMG/M metagenome (GOLD analysis project Ga0315909, IMG submission 203527) | Freshwater fungal communities from buoy surface, Lake Erie, Ohio, United States - Buoy 2 MA125 | ecosystem: Environmental > Aquatic > Freshwater > Lake | place: USA: Lake Erie, Ohio...
GTTTTTGTTGCTGCGCCAACTGTTGTTTGAAACTTAATTGTGTCGTTTAACTGATTTTGAATAATTGGAATTGTTGAAATTCCGCTTGTTTGATTAAACACACGTAATCTTGGAGTATCACCTACTGTGAATCCTGCGTCACTAAATTGTACCAGTTCGTTAAAAATTGCTTCGGTTTTTTGTACAAAACTGTCAGCACTAATTCCACCTAGTCGATCCGAGTCTGTAGCAGTTCCCCAAAATCTATGATTACCGTTGACTGTTTGTCCTGGTGCAGAATTACTATTTGTATAAGCAAGTGTAACACCTTGATGGATTTTTGTAAAACCATTAATTGAACTAGTAGTTGGATCCAGTGTAAATTCTGCATCTGAACTTACAACAAATATAGTATCTCCATCTACAATGGCTTCAATTATGGCATGAGTTGCGCTAAGTGTATCGCGAACACTTCTTGAACGCATTTGTGTTGTTTGACTACCAGCAACACCTTGTGGTCCTACTAACACATAAGTTGTACCATCCCAGGTATATAATTGTTTGTTAGCAGTATCCCACCAAAAATCGCCCTGCGTTAATCCTGTTGGAGCACTAGTTCCAATTTCAGCACCGCCAGTAGTACGCCATTTTTTTCCGTTGTCATAAAACTTTAACTTAGAATTTGCTGTGTCAAACCACAGTTGTCCTGGAATTGGTTTTGGTGGTTGGGTGCCGTTAGCAAAGTTTTCTAACAAAAACAAGAAGTTTTCGTTTTGTACTTCACCGTAACCAGCATAATTTTTGCCGATAAGTTTAAGATCGGTAGTGCTATCAATGGTGCCATCAGCTACTGTTGCTACGACTGATCCGTTATATTTGTTAATTGTATATGGCATTTTCCCTTATTCCTTATTACGTATATTTATGCTGTTTTGGCTAGTTACACGATGTCTGCTTGATAAACCCATGCTGGTCCAATCTTTTTGTATTCTTTTGAAATTCCAGTATCTAAACAATAAACATTTAAAATAGTGTCATCTTCATGATCATCAAGTTTAAATATTTTAATTAAAATTTGAGATGCTAGCTGAGCTTCCGTTAGCACTCCAATATTAACGCTAAAACCAAGTGGTGCGGATCTAACTTTAGTATCAACATAATTTTTATTTGTTGCATCTGTAGAGTTAGTTGGTGTTGCGAGATTAGAAATCTTTTTTGAACTTACATTTACAGTTCCTGTTCCTTTTGGTTCTAGTATAACATCTCCGTCAGGCGAAGAAATATTACTATATTTGATAGTATCTCCGTTGATGTTAATATTATCAACTTGTAATTCAACTAACGCACCAATACTGTTTAATCCTGGAGCACTAGAAACTGTGCTTCCTAATTGTGTTTGAGTTAAAACTTCAAAATTGTTAATTTTATATGCTTTTCCAGGAACTAGATTAATATTTTCACTTGAATTCCATGCATTTTGTGATAGTCCCCAAGTTAGTGTTTTTGTTGTTAGACCTGCAAGACTAATACCACCACCGTTTGCAGTTGAATCTGTTGGAGTATCTACTTTACCTATTTCAATTAACAGATCTTCAATTTGAACGTTTGTAGTATTAATAGTTGTTGTTGCACCTTCAACAGTTAAATTGCCTCGAATTCGTGTATTACCATTTACATCTAATGTAGAAGTTGGGTTTCCAGTATATATTCCAACATATTCGTTTTGTGCGTTAACAAAAATACTTGGTTTTAAACTTGTTGTAAGGCTTTGTAAACTAAAATTTTGATTAGGAACATTAGAATTTATTTGGAAGGCATTTGAATCATATTTAAATTCTGTGTTTTGATTAGTTCCTAGTACCAGCGGAGTAGAATTATAAACCCTAATAGTGCCATTGGCCACCGTATATCCGTCTGCTGGATCTACTTGTAAGAAACTTTGTGCATTTTTTAAAGATCCGTCTTCTGCTTCAAGAGCGTCTGCTTGACTAGCAGGAGCATTAAATCTAAAACCTGCAATGTCTGCAACATTAAATCCTACTTTGATAGTACCTGTAAATCCTGGAATTTGATTTAACGGTGTAAATGCTGTTGGAGTACTACTAAAAATACCAAGTAACGTTTGTCCGCAATATAAAAACAATGTTGTGTGATTAATATTATTTGTATCAATAACGTCTACAACATTCCAACCTGATATTCCTTGTTGAGCTGTATAGATTGGGCCTGCTAATAAATTTGCTGATCCGTCATTAAAGTATAAACGCTGAGTTTTACTGTCAATCCATAAATCGCCTGCTGAAATTCCGCTTGGAGCACTATCACTTACTATAGTTCCGCCGCTGACTTTAAATCCAGATCCATCATATACTTTTAAACGACCTTCTGTTGTGTCATACCACAGTTGTCCTTGAACTGGATTGTTTGGTTGTGTTGTATTAGCAAAATTTTCTAAAATTTTAACAAAGTTTTCATTAAATAATTCGCCGTAACTTGTTGAATTTTTACCTACAAGTGTTATATCTGTTGTTGTTTGATCAATTGTTCCATCAACAACTTCAGTTAAAACAGAACCATCAGTTTTATTAATAATATAGCTCATTAGATTACACCAGTAAAAATTATATAGTTAATAGTCAAATATGGATTCATAGCATTAAACGGCTGTCCAATTGTAGGACTAATGACATTACCACTATTTCTTAGACCTGAACCTAGACCTGATGCACTTCCTAAACCAGGATCTGCTCCAGGATCTGCTCCTGCACCTGGTAAACCAGCTGCGTAGTATTGTGCATAACCACTATTAAGATTATGTTTATGGTCTGGCAAATTGGAAACAGATAAAGTTTTATATTCACCTGTATTTGTTCCAGCTCCTAAGGTATCAGCAACAACATCTGTTACCCTGTTAGCACTACCACCACCAGCAGGAATGTCAATAGTTGGATCATCTGCAGCTGGTACTTTTAAAGGTAATCCGGTAGCAGGATCAATATTTTGCATATTGTCTCTACCAAGTGCAAATCTTCCTCTAAGATCAGGAAGTGCGAATGTTGCTTTACCTACTAGCTGACTTGGAGGTTTGTATGTGTATAAAATAACAGAATATAAGTCAGAGTATGTACCAATTGGTAATTCTGAGCCGTCACACAATAAGTACCCTGCTGGAGGTGTTGCTCCTGCATAAGGAAATATTGCGCCAACTGGCACTGTTGGAATATTTGAAATAAAATTTGATTTAGTAACTTGTTTTAAACCACCGCCTGTGCCTGATCTGTAAATAAGCATAGAATCTGTTAAGAAACTATCTGTGGTTTCGTCTTTTGCAGTAATAATATCTTGTGTAACTGATGTAAAGAAACGTTGATAACCTGAAGGAGTAGTGCCATAGACTGTTGTTCCTTGAGGTAACTGTCCATCAAAAATAACATCCAATGTTGTTTCAACGTCCCCTACCATCTGGAATCGAGTTGGACTTGCTAGTTTTGCTGCTGATCCGCTGATATTTCCTGACAAACTTCCTGTAAAAGCGCCGTTGAAAGATCCAACAAACGATTGAGCGTAGATATTTCTAAATCTTCTTGTACTTGTACCTAAATCATATAAATCTGTTGCATCGTCAGAGGCTGGTTGAATAACTGTACCAGCTGTTGGGTCTCCATTTAAGTCTAAATTATTAAAATGAATACCACCGTTAATACTAACGTCACCACCAAATTGACTTTGTTTATTGACACTTAGACCACCGTTTGTTTGAATAGATCCTTGACCTAACACGGTAGCGTCAGTAGTTCCTTGAACTATTAAATCGCCATCAGTAATGATATTGCCTGCAACATCTAGTGCTTGTTGTGGATTAGTATTTCCCGATCCAACTCCTACAAAACCATTTGCATCAATATGAACTGCTGTAACTGTTGATCCTGCATTGTTTAATTTAAATTCGATATAATTGCCACTGACTAAAGAAGACAATATGGTTGAATTTGCATCTGTTGATATATTAAACGATCTGTTACTTCCAATACTAATACCTTGATTGTTATTAACGTTAAGAGGGAAAGTTGTTGTACTTTCTTTATCACCTCTTAAAAAATTATTAGCTTGTACTACTGTTCCGTTATAATTTAATGCATCTGCAACACTAGCTGTTCCCCAAAATTTAGTAGGAGAGGACGAACTAGTTGAATCAACTGTAGATAAATTAATACCTTGTCCTATAGATGCAAAGCCAGGTATTGTTGTTTTTGGTGTAAATGATTGTTTACTTACTACTGCTATCCTATTATCGTCAGCAAAAAAACTAACTACACTATGGTCAACATTAACTGTATCAGTAATTGTTTCAACATCGGGCCCAGTTTTTAATCCTGAACTATATTGTGGGCCAATTAATAACCAGTTAGATCCAGAATAGACATAAACTTGTTGGTTTTCTGTATCAACCCAAAGATCACCTTTAGTACTGTTAGCTACCAAAGGTTCTGATGCAGATTTTTTTACTGTGCCCGCTGGAGTCCATCCAGTGCCATCATATACTTTGAGAATATTTTCACCAGCACTGTTGTCATACCACAACTGACCTTGCACTGGATTGTTTGGTGCTGAATTTTTAGCAAAATTTTCTAGTAAATGCAAAAAGTTTTCCGCCATAATTGGCGCATAACCTGCATAATTTTTTCCTGGAAATTGTAAACTAGTTTCTTGATTAATACTTTGGTCAGCAACCGTTAGACTTGGTTTAGCAGGATTAGTTGTTTCGGTAAATTTAACTTGATATGGCATTTATTAAACTCCCGCTAGACCAGTTAAGCTCTGAATACGCACAGTATAATCAATTTGAATAAGTCTGTTCAATGATTTTTGTACAGGATGGAATATTACATGAGTTAATAATAAACTATTTCCAGTCGAACTATAGCTTTTAAGTCCTAATTCATCAAAAATATACAGACCTGTGTTGTCATTTGAGTTGTCAAACGCCTGTTGTCCGCTAGGCTCACCGTAGTCTAACAAACAAGTTACAAAAACATCAGTATAGTTTGTGCCGGTTACGTGACGTGTTTCAATAAAATTACGTGTTGGGTCTACATTATTACTGCTGCGATCATCAACTACTTTAGAATATGTTTCGTTATAAAGACTAGCATTAGATCCTGTTGAATTTGGAGTTAAGTAAGTAACAATACCAGTTGGGTCAACGGCAGTTCCGCCGTTGCCAAAAGCCATTTCATAAATAAAACCCTGGCCGCTATTGGCTAAACTCTGTGCTAGGGCTATACTGATATTTTCATAATGAATGGCATTACGTTTATTGATGAGCACTTCACCCGTTTCTGGGTTATGAATCTTAATGTGCCCTTCAATATGAACGCCCGTTACGTCTTTACTCTGCATAGTAATCTCTCTTTATTCTATATTTAGCTAAATTCATTATGTGCTAGTTTAATTAATCCCAGCTACCGCCGTTCTGTTGCCAAGCACCGTCTGTAAATATCAATGTACAGAATGCACCGCTATCAAAATAACTAGCATTAGCACCATTAAATATTCTAAATGGAAATAATAATCCATCAGTACCTGCGGAACCATCAATTCTGTAGTTGGCTACATTGACATTCACATCACTAGGAACTGTTCCAGATTGCGGAACAAGATACACGATCTGCCCTTCAACACCGTTGGCCAATGAGTAGACACCGTCTGTGAGTTTGTTAACAGATTTGGTTAGGTCTATAGCAGTTCCCTGTACAATGTTAGTCAATGTGGCCACAGTTAAAACTATGTCATCTACGCCTGTGGTTCCGCCAATAACAGAACCAGGTACCATTCCAGTATCGCCAATTTGGAATCCAGCGCCGCTGGCTGTGACCTCAACTGTGATATCACCACCTGTTATCACAGTGACAGTTACCGTAAAGTAAGTGCCAACTGTTAGAGTTATATCGGCATATATACCTGGAGTTAGAGCAGGATTATTCGTAGCACTTGGCGTAACTGTGGCTATTTGTCCTGAGCCAATGCTCGCCGAAGCCACGCCAGTTTTAGCCACTGTTCCTTTAATAACAGCACCAGGAAGTGTGGTCTTGCCTTGATTGTCAAATACCCATGTACGATCAGCATTATCTGTTGTCTTGGTTCTCAGTGTAATGGCTCCGCCACCTGTGGTTGCTCCACCAACACCTGCCTGTATTAAAATATCTCCGCCTGCTGTATCGTTGGTGCTATCTCCACCATAGATATTAACATCTCCGCCTGAATTTCCTAGAGTAGGATCACCATAAGTATACCCGCCTTGGCCGGCATATAAATTTAAGTCGGCACCACTACCTGCTAGTTTACTACCCGCTGTATTAGCGTCACCACCTGTGCCACTTCGAATATTAACCGAACCACCGTTGTTAGCGTTGTAGTAGGTACTGGCTATGCCGCCAAAGCCACCTTCGATATCTATGCTTCCGCCAACGCCACCAACATCGTCGTGATCAGAATTACCGCCACTGCCTGCTCGTATATCTATATCACCACCAGTACTATCATTCCTTTGCTTATCGCCCGCTTTTAAAAGAATGTCATCTCCTGCTCTAATGTTGACGTCCCCTGTCCATTTACTTTCAATGTTTACAGTCCAGCCGCTGCCAGAAATAAAATCCAGCCTATTATTCTGATCTGAAGCCAACACGCGGTTTTCAGCTACGGTAGATATCACAATGTCAGTGACAGTAGTTGGATCTGTAGCAGGTGCTTCATTGACATACAAGTAGACTCTATCTAAAGGACTAGTATCAACATAACCATAGGTCAATAAAATACTTCCATTAATTTGAATAGTTGTTGTCACAGACTGATCTAGCCTTAATGCTAGATACTGTCTAAAACTTGGAGTAGGATCTACAATTTCTATTCTACCGCCGCCGCCTTCAGCAATATATGTGGCCGAAGTCCAATTACTGGTGTTTCGAGTGTCAGAATGAGTTACACCCAATACTGTTTTGAATTGACTTGTACCAGTACCTTCTTCTACACGGATAACCCCAGTGTTAGGCAGGATTAATGTACCATCATTTTCAAACTGCCAATTATAGGTAGTAGAAGTATCAGAATCATATGCACGGATCTTAACTTCTCCGGTATGATTAACATCAACGTGATAATTGTCGTTTCCTAAGATTAGGTCTCCTGGAGTGCCAGTAGGGCCTGTGCCTGCGGCAAGGTGAATGTGTGGAGCATCATTTGCAGTAGTTGGATAAATTTCTAAATATTGTCCATCATCTTTTAACGTTGGATTAGGAACTAAACTAATACTGCCAAGAGGATTGTTATTTGTAGAACCTCGTATTTCTACACCATAAAAGGTAATATCGCCAGTTGGCGCATCACCTATCCTATATATTGTAGGTACTAGGAAGTTGGTAGTGTCAACATCAGGACTAAAAACGCTAACACTAATGTCACCGCTTAGATCACCATCTGTTTTAAGAGCATCGTTTACAGTAATATCGCTGGCTGTATTATTCAACACTCCTGAGAATGAGGCTTGTTTAAAGTCCCAGTTATCAACAGCAAACATTGTACCTGCTGTATCAAATTGTGCCATCATAGCAAAAGCACCTGTGCCAGGATCGCCAAATCCGCCACCAATCGCTACATAACCATTCTTGACAGCGATACTGCTACCGCCACTGGTGGCAGCGTAGAAACCGCCTGCAAAACTCCAAGTGGTAACATTGTCTAGTAGACGTTGCCAGGCTACTTGTCCGTTTTGTTGATACTTGGCCACAACACAGATAAAGTCACTGGTGGCCTCATTACCAGTAATTCCTGATAGATATAAGTAGTCGTCTGGGCCTACTACTACGCTGGTAGCAAATGTTTGACAGTCACCTACTACACGACGACTCCACTGTGCTACGCCAGATGAGTCAAACTTGATTAGATTCATTGCGGTGTCATAGCCGCCTAATCCATCGTCCTGTTGGTACTGTCCAACTACATAGATATTACCAAGACTATCTATATCAGCATCTGCTCCTTGACAGCTATAACCTGTGTCAAATAGTACAGCCTTTTGCCAAGTTAGCGTTCCACTACTACTGTATTTGGCCACTAACATGTGATCTTCTGTATCACCGGCTTCACCTAGTTGACTCATATAACCAATGACCACTACTTCACCGCTAGGTCCAACAGCCATACCATAGGCTTCATCATATCCCTGTCCGTCTAGACCTTTGGCCCAAATTACTGAGCCGTCTACGCCTGAAATTTTAACAACGGTTATTTGGTTATCTGTGGCAGTATTAGCATATCCAACAAAGACGGCATTGCCGTCGTAGGCATCAATAACACCACCAGTACTCGCGTAACCAAAGTCGTAGATTTTGGTCCAGTTGATGTTACCGTTGGCTAGATTTAGTTGTGTTACTGTTGTTCTATCATAGCCTGAGGGATCAGTTATTTCTGCGGTAACATAAATTACTCCAGCATCTACCGCTACGCCCCAGCCGTCTGTGCTTCCTGTACCAGCGTATCTAACCTGCCATAACTTTGTGCCAGTGCTGGTAAACTTAGCCAAAGAAGTATAGTTGTCGCCGCCTGCTGGATTGTAGTGTACAAACAGAGCAATAATATTACCGTCAGCATCATATTCAACACTGTTAGCACTTCCTGGAATATCTGTTGCAGGAGTATCTGACTCAAATGTCTGTATCCAGATATTTTGATCTGTAGTGGTACCGCTAACACTGATGCCAACTAATCCTGGTTCTATTTCTGTAATAGTACCGTTGATTAAAATTTCAGTAACATTTGAAACACTTGTTCCAACTCCGTCACCAACTGTTATAGAGCCGCCTCCAACTAACACCGAATCGTCATTATTATCAACAATGTCATCTCCGGCTTGTATTTTTATTCCGTCTTGTATTTCAAATGGTTTATTGGCCATGTTTCGTTTCCTTTTAATCTGTTCCGTCTAATTCAGTAACTTGAATTCTTAATTTAAGAGTATCAACTGTGCTTACTGGTCTTGCTGTAATTTCAAAATCACCTGTTAATAAAGTATATTGGCTATCAAATGTAACTATTGGAGAAGCACCTGAGTACACAATACCATATACAGATATGTGAAATATATTCAATGATTCATCCATCACTCCAATAATTTCGCAGGCTTGTAATTCATAACCGTTTGTCCATTTTTCAACCAACACAACTGCTTTAACTCCTCGTACATAGTTTCCATTTGTTGTATAAACAACCGTATCAGTGTTTGGAGGAATTGAAGAAAATAAAGTTGACTGCTGGTGTACTGAATTGCCTGGATAACTAATACGTCCTGTTGTGTCAAGCACCAGTGTTTTATCGCTAGCCGTAAGTCTATCAGCAATTCCTACCGCTTGAACATCTGCACTTAGTACTCCGTCGGTTATTGTAAGCCTGTCGCCCACTTTAATGCCGCCAAGCACGGTATCAGTTGCTACAGGCAAACTATACTGTCCAAAGTTTACACTAACAATGCCGCCTGCATCTATTGATAGACCGGATCCTATTTTAATTCCACCCAGCACTGATCCAGTTGCTTTAGGTAGTGTATATGCTCCAGGATCTGCACTAAGGACTCCTTGGGCATCAATGCTTAATCTGTCGCCTACTTTAATGCCGCCTAAAATTGTACTGCTGGCTTTTGGCAATTCATATACATTGACACTAGCGACCCCTTCTTCGTCAATGCTAATACCTGTTCCGATACGTATTCCACCAAGTTCTTCTTCTGTAGCTGGTTTGTTTGTAACTAATATATCGCCTGTAGGATTGCTTACGATAATACCGTTACCAGCTATGATTTTAGAAACAATACTTAAAGGCGCACCAGATTCTCCGCCAAGTGCGTTGTATAGCTCTGTAAAATTATCGTTAATGCTTTGGGCACCGAATCTTAAAGTATCGCCCGTTCCGTCGTTTGCTGTTACTCCTACACTAATTACTTTTTTTGCCATGTTTTATTCCTGGTCGAACGTTATCGAGTTGCTGTCAAAAGTTCCGTTTTCGCTGTCAAAACTAGACGGAATTCCTGCGTTGCTTTCATATTTACCAATATTTGCATACCAGACACCAGGCACAGCTTTTAAGAAACGTGCAATTTTACTATCATCATCTAGTATGTTTGTAGTTGAATCCCATGCAGTTCCTGTTCGTTTAACAACGGTTACTCTTGTTCCAAACGCTAATTGATGTGTTAATCGAAGTTGATTACTGGTTCCATTTACAGCAAATTCTGCATCTAACTGTACATCACCTTCAGGACTTTCTGGAGCATTATCTACATTATGAACTTTGTATGGTTTTTTCTTTAAACGAATATTTCCAACAAAGAAAGTCCAATAAGATTTATCTGTTTTAAAGTTATCTGAACTTGTGTGTTCAGTTATACAACGGAATGTGTAACTTCCAACTTCAACAATATCATTAACTGCATAGTTAACACCACCAGTCCAAGGAATAGAACTATAACCGCCAACAAACACTTCAATGTCGTTAGCTTGCCCGTACCCGGTTGGTATTGAGCTTGTGTAACCAGTTGAATATGTCCAAGTGTCGTCTGATTTTGTTGGAGCAAACGTCAATGGAACAATATTAGTTCCGTCAGATTTGACCTGTTCTATTGTTACATTTTCAACATATGGAATTGTTTCACTTGCACCGATATCTTGTACATAACTACCTGCTTTATGAACTTTACTTACGCCAGTGCCTAATGTTCCTCTGCGTAATTGTCCAAGCAAGTAAGTTGTTACTGTTCCTTCAACCTTAGGTGTTAGTGTAAAGAATTCAATACGTTCACCTCGTATTTCAATAATACCTGGTTTGTTATTTGGGATACTAGGTGTATCAAAATTACTTGCATCTTCAACTTCAATATATGTGTCTACATATTTTAAATCTTTAACTAGTACAGTTCGTTTATTAGCATTTAAGCGTTTAAAGTGTGTTCTATTCAACATATCTTTAAACTGCATATAAGAAACTCCAGATTTTAAAACTTGACTACCGTAAGTTATAATTGTAAACTCATCAGCTGAATCTGGATAGAACGCTAATTTAATGCTCTTACGATCTTCATTTAATTTAAAATCGGCACTTGGTGTTAGAAGGTAGCCATTTTTAATTACCCAAACATAATTGTCATCAATAACAGTTCTATCTAGTTGGATAACTCCGCCAGCAACTCCTTTGTAATTATAAAATTCAGGTGTGTCTGGAGTTAACTCAAAGTTTGAAGTAACGTTAACACCTGTTCTTTGTATATCTAAAATGTCATGTTTGTAAGAACTTACAACTTCAATCAAATCTGATGTTTCATAATCTTTTAAAAATTCAATTTTTGCTGAGTTAGTTCCGCTTGGTGGAATATATGTATATTCTTGATCTTGTCTAATACTAATGACTAATTCTTGATTTAAATATTTTTTACGAACTAGCTGAGTAATCTTTATATTAATTCCACTAAGTTCAACAACGTAATCAATTCCTGATGTTAATAGTTCCCCAGCTGCATACACATAGATGTCGTTTGCTGACAAGGAGTATGGCAAGAATTTAACAGAATCAATAGCATAATTAACACGAGTACCTGTGATTGTATAATAGCTGTTGTTTGGACCTTTTAAGAATTTATTGTTAACTCTTACAAGCATATTAGATTCTGCAGGTAATTTATTGCCAACAATATATTCTAAATTGTAAACATTTGTGCCGTTGCCTTGGATCCGTTGTGTTTTTGTAGTAGAATAAGTTTGTTCGTTTCCTTCAACTATAACATAATTTATTAGAGAATTTACTGACGGTGGAACGCTAAAGGTTAATCCTATTCTATTAGAACTTTCGTAACTGGCATCTGTTTTAAATAATGCAGGAGTTCCTGGTTCTGCTGGCTGGCCGTTAACATATACTAGGTAGTTAACATCTTCAATCCAAGGTGCTTTAGTTACAAATTCAGTTTGTGATCCATCACCAATAAAATAATCTAAATCTAAAATTCCAGAACCGTTAAATCCAAAACTAAAAATACTAATTAACTCGCCTTGAGGCGGTGCAGAATTAAATTTAACAAGGCGATTTTGATAATCAACAGTATAGTCATCTACTCGTGTTTTAATGGTTGATGTTGATGACAACACTTCAGTTAATGGATCTCTAAATCCGTTGGTAAATTTAACAATGATAGCTGTTTGATTATTTGGTTGTTGAGAGATAACAAAATCTGTTTGTGTTCCATCAGCAACATAACTGTCAACTCTAATGTTAGCAGATCCAGTGCTTGGTCTATCAAATACTTTAATAGCAACTGAATCAACTACTTGTCCAGGAACAACTTCTTCTGTTGCTGGACTGCTTGTAGGAGTTACAAATCCGTCACCATCAACAATGATATCGTCAGCAGATAAACCAGTTGCACTAGTTAAAGAATTGTTTAAAAATTCTCCACCACTCAATGATGTATCATAATCTTGTTCTTGAGGTAGTACTGACCCATCACTTTCTGCTCGACGCCAGATGAATTGATCTCCATCATACACTGCAAAAGTTCCAGGAATACTAAATGTCTTATATGTTGGATCTAATAAATTATCTGGAACACCATTAGAAATAATAGTTTGCATAATAGCCGTTGTATTTGCTAATGGTGTTAAACTATTAAGATATGTTGTTGCATTATTAATTTGTGTTTGTTTTGCTGATCTTGCCAAAGTATTAGTACTGATATCTGCATTAATTGTATTAAGGTTGCTTGTTGCACCGCTAATAAGAGTTTCTGTATTAGGAATATCGGTGTTTACAAGAACATTAATTTGGCTTACTGTTGGCGCATACAACGGATCGCTAGGGGTTAAACCGTCAAGAACAACTAACAACGCATTTAGTTCTGCTTGTTGACTTACTAATTGATCATTGTAAATTTCCAAATTAGACTCGACTGCATTTTTATTGTTAATCAATGAATTTTGCTCAACAACTAAAACTTGGTATTGAGATTCTAGCAAATCAAGAGATGCAACTGCTGCACCAGTAACTGTAAAGTTTGGATCGTCTAATCGAATTGGATTAAAATACGCTTCAATACGCAATGTTGATCCTACTGGTATAGGATCTTGTAAAAATACTGTTCCGTTTGGATTGATTGTACAATCTGTTGGATCTATCAGTGTTCTTGTAAATTTTGCTGTTGTTCCGTTGACAATATTCTTAAAAAGAATTTGATTAAGTTTTACTGTTGTACTATTAATAATACTAACAACTTTTGTTTCGTATCCAATTGTTTGTGCTACATCAGGACTAATTGTTAAGATATCACCAATGTTAATGTTAGTAGTGCTTGATAATTTTATTATATCACTACCAGCAACATTTATAGATCCTACATTATCAAATGTTTTAGTAGTAGAAACTGTTGCAGTTGGTGGATAAACGTCATTAACATCAAAATTATAAATTAATGTAAACCCGTCACCAGCATAAGTTTCAATATTTTTTCCAACGTAGTATACGTTCATTTCAGTACCATCAGCTGGAACATAAGGCAAAGTAAAAGAATGAGTATTAGCAGCAACTGTTACTACATAATCATCAAATGTACTATCAAAACTTGCCCACTTGTCAGTATAATAAGGAACACTATCCCAACCAGACGAAATATCAAAATTTAATCCGTGGACACTTACTCCGCCGTAATCTATACCAGTCATTAACTGAGCTAAATCTTTACCTAACTCTCCTGTCGCAGGGTCATAATAATATTGAATTCGGTCAGCAGCATTTAGTATAGACCAATCTTTGATGTAAGTTACCGTAATAACAGATCCCCTAGCAGGTGCAGTATCAAAAGTAATCGATCCGCTGTAATTAGTATGTCCGTTGTTTATAGATTTAACAACAGATAATTTATAGCTGGATCTTAAAACTTCCACTTGTTTGCCAACTTCTCCAACCAAAACTGTAGCTTTTCCAATTCTTACATCTGGCGCCCATTTTAAAAGAAACTGTAGTCGGGATCCGGAAACTATGTTGTTTCCTACAAATGTTTCAGTTTCTTCTAAATTAGTAATAAAATATTTTTGTGAAATTCTATCAAATTTTATTTTAATTAAATTATTTCTCACTACTCCATTACCTATTTTTGCAACAATTTTTGCTGGAGTGCCGCCATCAATTAGGCCGCCTTCAACAACAATCCTAGGTGCGCTTAGGTAACCTGAACCATTTGACAAAAGTACTACTCTATTAATTTTTCCGTTAGTAAAAAATGCTCTTGCTTTTGCTCCTGTACCGGATTCACTAAGTATTCGAACTGTTGGAGCTGACCTGTAGCCAGATCCACCGTCAACTATATCTAATGAAACAATAGAGTACCCAACATTATCGTACCAATGTTTCCAAGGATAAGACAAAATTTTATTATTGTCAGCTTGAATTATTCCATTTAGAATATAAGTTGTTATAGGTAAAAGTGTACCGTTTTCGTATACTGGTGGCAAATCAAAATCTGTTGGAGCAATTTGATTTTTGTCAACTTTAGAATAGGTGCTTACATACTCTCTAACTTTTGTTCTGTATGGTTTAACTTCATTTATATAATCTTCAAAGTTTTCTAAATTATCACTATTATAAGTAACTTTTTGTTTTAGTTCTCCAACACTATGTTGAGCTTTAACAAAACTAGTTTTAAAAATCCAATCAATATAATTTTGCTCGTTATGAGCATAGCGAACACTATTAAAAAATAAGTTTAAATAGATTTCTTTCATGTCATCTATTAAAATATTATTTTTAAGTGTATCTAAAATAATACGTAATTCTGAAGATGCTGAGTTATCAAATATTGCTGAATCATACAATGATCCATCAAAACCAAATTCACTGTTTGAAAAACTATATAATTCTGAAACAAATTGTATTGTTCCTTTTTCTTTACCAACTACTCTGTAACTTTGTGTCCAGTCAATACTTGATGAATTTGAATATTTTTCAAGTAATAGCCAAGTGCCATCTGTTGTAACTCTTATTTTAACAGTTTGTCCAATTGACGATTCTAAATCTTGTAAGTTAGATAATGAAACTACAGAATAATCTATTGATGTAAATTGATTATATCCAGCAGCGTACCAGTCTACATAATTCCAATAATTTCTAACGTTGTATGATTGACTTCTAACTCTTGACCATGTTTCTGTAGTTGGTTCGTAGGTATAGATACTCCAGTTACCGTTAGCAACAGAATCACTATGAACTAGAACACTATAGTTTCTTAAAGTTACAAGTGTGTTAGATGTATATCCGTAACCTTCGTTTATAATATCGGCACCAGTAATCTGTCCCTTAACATCTATAATTGCTCGAATTATTGCACCTGTACCTGAACCAGAAATTGTAAAGTATGGAGCAATTAAATAACCTCTTCCTCGATTAATGATATCAATTTTAACTATTCTGCCATTTTCAATTACTGGGCTGACTTGTGGCTTTTCAAAATTTCCTATATTAGCAAATCGTAATTCTGCGTCTGTATCAACTGTTGAATCATATAAACCAGTAATAGTACTTGGTTCAGTTTCGTAAGATTCAAGTTTAGATAAATCTGCGTTGTCAACAACTAACTGATTAATTAACTTGTTGTTAACTTCTTCAATAAATTGTTTTAATGCTTCAAATCGATTTACAAACATACCCTGTCGTGGACGATTTTCTATTCCATATTTTAATTTAGGAGGTAACAACGGATCTGGGACTAATCTTCCTTGACTATCTTTACCGCATAAACTATCAAACCATTTTTGTTCTATAGCTGCTGGGATCGTTGTTTCTGCACTATTATTAATAATTTTCCATTCACTGTGAATATTTTCGTCTGTTTTAGGGCTTGTCCAATATTCCACACTAAGAATTATATCTTTATCTTCTAGTAAAGGTTGTACATTAACAAGACTAAAAGAATTAGAACTTGTTAATGCAATATATTTGTGACCATATCCTCGTGGATTTTCGATAAGTGTTGCTACGTCAATTGCTGACATACTTCGACCGGTTACATTTGGAATAGTCTTTTTATTTTTAACCCAGAAATAATATGTGTTTTTAAAACTTTTTGCAACACTGTCATATTTTCTAACTAACGAATATACATTATTTCCATACAAACTTGTTCCACTAATGCCAGCAGTTATACCTTCTTCTGTGTCTGCTAAAGTATTCCATTTTTCTGGCGAATGTTTTGTTTCAACCCATTCATAAATGTCAATACTTGCTCCTGGAAATATTGTATTCCATGTACTGTTTCTATAAACTAAATCTGTATCGTGGCTATCGTAGAATTTAGCAGTTCGTAAATCCCACCACAATGTTCCAACTTGATTTTTTGTCCATGCCATCCCGTCGTCAACTTTTACTGAACTATCTCCAACACTGTATGTTGCAGGATCATAGAACGTTTTAAATTTAATTTCCTGATCAGCTATTCCTGGAATTTTTCCTTGTGTTGAGTCAATAACATCTAGATAAGAAACTAATCTATTTGTAGATTTATTATATAAGAAGACTCTTTTAATTTTATTAAGGTCAATACGATCATTCTCTTTTCTGTAAATTAACCAACTAAATTTTCCGTTAGGTTTTCTGTATTCGTATACTTTTCCTGATTTGTATCCTTGATCTAGCGCATTTGGTGCACCAACAAGAACTTGATTTGATCCTACAGCTAGACCATTGCTATATCCTGCCAAGGCATCGTTGGTGTTTTCTAAACTTTCGCTATAAATCCATTTTGATGCATATCTATCATAAATGTCAATTCTTCCGTTGTCTTCAATTAAATCATAAATTTTTGTTAGGTTATTGTCAAAAGTTGTTGCTCCTAAATCAAATTTAGTTTTAATGATGTTATCTGAACCTTTGTTAAAAACAACTAATGTTTCATAGTCGTTCATAAAAGAAATTTTAGTTCCAAAGAATCCAGCAATCTCTGGTCGTGAATTGTATAACTCTTGATGTAAAGTGTATTCATCATCAACTAACTGATAAACATAAACTGCTCCTTGATCAAGTTTTGAACCATCAACTAATACGGAAGAAATACCAATATATTCTCCTGTATTAGATACTGTTACACTTGTACCAAATCCAAATTCAGTGCTATTAATTGTTTGGAATAAGTCATAAGAATCATTAGATTTTTTATAAACAAAAACTTTACCTGGTACTGAAGGATCTTGAAGAGGCTGATCAACTCCAGTAGTAGATACCGCAAGTGTTGTATTATCTAAACTAATAGACAATACTGATCCAAAATTACTATAATTAGGTAAAGATACATTTTCTAAAATATTATCAAAATTATATCTCCATCCAGTAGTTGTAAAATCAATTCTTCCTGATGGAGTAGAATCAGGCTCTGCACTTATTATTATTGAATTAGATTCTTGAATAACTTGCGAAACATATTGTCCACTAGTAAATCCTGTACCTTGCAAATACATACCTTCTTCAATACCGGCAGTACTTGTTAAAACTACAGTAGTTCCTGCACTTCCAGTTGGGTTATAAGAAGTACTAACTTCAACAACTGTCTTATAATCAAGTCTATAAACAATTCCTTTATTATTGTTATGTCCACTGGCGCCAACAAATAATGTGTTTTCGCCAAAAACTAAACTAGATCCAAATTTTTGATTGTTTGTTGGTAGTGGACTTAATATAGTTGATACTAAAGAAAATATATTATTAGCATCTTTTTTGTATATTGAAACAACACCTTGTTCATCTAGTGTTGAATTAGAACCTGCAGAATCAACAGGAATATAAGGAATTTGTTTCCAATAAATTTTTGCATTGCCCGATACTGATATTGCAGCAATTGGACCTACAGCTAGACCACCAACTATCGAAGTTACTTTAATTGTAAGATTGTTAGCTGGGGCAGCGCCTCCTAAAGATGTACCAAAAATTCGTATAGTGTCTCCAGCCGCATATGAATTTCCTGGATCACTAATGGTTACTGAATAATTTGTTTTATTAGTTGTTACATTAAAAATTGCTCCAGTACCTGCTCCAACCAAAGCAGTTCCAGTTAATCCAGTATAAGAATTAGATATTGTTAAAGGATTTTTATTAGTTGATGTTGCTACTGCCACATATGGTATTGAATTTTGAACAACTATCTGACCAACTGTGTATGACGTTGCAGAATTCCATGCACCTATATAATGACTGCAAACACTAGATGCTAGTGGTGTTCCAGAAGCAAACCATGTACTGTCTGAAGATAAAGAAATTACATCTCCAGTTAACGAATCTGCTGTATCTGAATATCCAAATCCAGTACTTGTAGATATAAAAGGTGCTGTTATTGTTTGTCTTTGCAACCAAGAAGCAGTAGGCGAGGCTTTGTCATAAACAACTGCTTCTCCTTGATTAGTAGTTATAATACTAATTGTACTAGGAGGATTTAATAAAAGTTGTCTACCATAAAATAAACCATTTTGCGGAGAGGAATTAACTATTTCATGTTTAGAATAAACGTTTATATGTTGCCATACTGCCCACTTGCCGTCACCACCGTCGTCAGTCCATAATAGGTCACCGTCAACTAATGGAAATACTGTTTTTTGATCAGCTATATCAATAGAACTTGTTCTTACTGAAGTAAAATAACTTATTGTTACTCTATCTTGATATGTGAATACTTTTGGTTGATCTGGGAAGGTTGCTTCAAGAGTAATAATCCTTCCTACAATAGATTGTATCTTAAAAAATCCATTATAAGACAGTGCTTGATCGATGCCTAAATAATTACCTACATCAACTAGTATGTCGTCAGCTAAAGTTAAAATTAGTTTATTTGTTTTATATTCTAAATTCACAACTACAGAATCAAGACGAACATATTTGTAAACATTCCATTCTCTTCCTTCAAATCCAACCCAAACACAATTGCCTTCTTCAAAATCTGTGATATCCTGATTAAGAATTTCGTCAAAAGTTTTTAAAGTAAATTTAACATCTCCAGATCTAACATACCCTGGAGTTCTTAAATATGATGTTTTTGAAGTTGATAGCGGCCATGGATTATTATTGTAACCAATAGGTTTTAAATACAAATCATTAGGTGTCTGTCGAACAATAAAATCAACAACAGAATTATCAAACTGATTTACAAGTTCAAACCCTTGTGGATTATTTTTAACATATTGTTCATCAATAATAAACTCAATATTTTCAAAACTTCCGCTTGCTCCGTATTGTCCTACACGAACTGCCCACTCTTCATAAAATTTTACACTTTCTTGTCCGTCAGCACTAAGCACATCAAATAATTTATTAAGAACATTTTTAGTTCCTTTTTCAACTATCATTCCTTGATAGAATTTAAATTCGCTAACATCATCTTGAATAATGTTGCTTAAATATTGACGCTTTTGATATCCAATTAAATGTTGTGCAACAGTCTGTTGATTTGCATCAAAATTATCGCTGTCTAAACTATAAAAATCAGAAAATTGACTTGCTTTATAAGACCAGTTAGGTAATAGTTGAGAATTTGGTTTCTTATCCAATTTGATCCAGTCTGTAGCTTCAAACACACTTTTACCAGTAATAAAGTTCTTAGCAGTATAATAAAACTGTTTGTATTTGACAATGTCTCCTAGAGAATAATCTGTCCACTCGTCCCATTCTTGAATTACAGCTTGGTCGAAAATAAATCCAGGAACGTTAAAATCTCCCTTCCAATCGCTACTTACATATCCAGCAATTTTAATTCGTTCTTGTCTAAATCCACTTGTAGGACTATAGATAGTGTCATTGAATAATGTAGTATTTTTTAAAATTACAACTTGTTCTTTTTGCACTAGATAAAAAACTGCGCCATAAATTCCGTCTTGCACAGGCGTGTAACTAACAGAATTTTCATCTCTATAATTATTAAGGAAATTTGGAGCTATTGGGGATCCATCAACTTTAAAAATTTCATAACCGTTAAACGGATTTCGGATGTCATCTACAACAGACAATGAAGGAGTAAATGTTAAATTAGAAGCCGCTGGACTTAAACTAATTACACTACTTCCAATAGAACTTAAACCGTCTAATCTTAAATAATCGTCTGGATTAAAGAGTAATGCCGGCTCTAAGGTATTAATTGCCCTGTAATAATCTCCGTTATATCGAACAATATCTCCAAAATTAACAGGTTGATTCGCTATCCAATCAACCCACTTGTCTTGTCCGCTACTCCAATTTTGTGTAGTCCAGAATAAAAATTCTTTAGCACTAGTTTCCCAATTTGTAATTGCACCTAGTTGCGAATTAAAATTATCAAATATAAATCCTTGGTCTTTTAGGTATTCTCCATAACCTAATAAGAAATCTACAATATCTTGTATTTCTTTAAATTTTGTTCCATAAGGAACTACAACCTCTTCTGTTTTATCCCAGGCTTGTCTAAAAAATGCATCGCGGCCGCCAATAATTGGAAGAGAAGGCAATGGAGTATAGTAAGTTGGGTTAAACGAATCTGTTGTGGTATGTAAAGTTTTAACTCGATAATATCTATTATTAAAAGCAACTACTTTGCCAGCAGAGTATTGCGAGTTAGTTGTCCAATTAGTATAACTTTCCGAAATACCGCCTACATTAATTAAAATGCCATTTTTTGTAAAATTGTATTTTTTAAAATACGGTTGTGTTTTACTATATCCTCTAACTGTAAATCCGTCAGATAACTTAGTAACAATGACACCACTGTAAATAATTTTCTTTATTGGACTTGAAGAATTTAAGATTATATCATAGTCTTCTTCAGGCACAAATACACTACCGGTTGTTAGAGGTGTTTTACTATCAAGTAGTAATTTAAATTTTTCTTTACTTGTAAAACCGCCAATACGATAAGTTAATCGAACTTGAAGATTTTTTAAGTCATACAAGTATTGATCGTAAGATTTTAAGTTATCACTTTGAATATAATCAATAATAAAATTAATAATTCCACTAGTTTTAACATTAAATTCACTGGAGTATATGCTTGGTAATAAAATATCTGAAGGCTTAATTCTAAGTCCAGTATCTTTGTAAACAAGTTGATTTGCTAAATTGCGAACAATACGAGATCTATCTAATAGTAATCCAAATGTTTTTGAAGGATGTGTTAAAAGTAATGTAATCAATATACTATACGGATAATGACTACTGCGTCTCCAAGCACTTTCAACTGGACTAACATCACCAAATACAAAATCTCCTGCTGTTGAATTTGTAATAGCCCCCAATGCAAGCCCAGATTCTAAAGGACTTATTAGTTCTCCATTTTCATTAACAGGCAAATGGCCTTTCAAGAAAGGACGAACATATTTTTTATTTTGTGTTGGCGGTGTGCCAGGTTTTCTAATAATACCATTTGTTAAATCGTCCCACAAAATCAAATTATTACTTGTATAAGGAGCTGGGCCGTAAACTTCCTTCCACCAAGAAGGTTCTTCACTATATCCTAACATTTCCCATGGACAAATATTAGGTCTATCAGTTCCTAGCATCCATCTATGAATCCCTTTCCAATAACCTGGAAGAGGTGTTACACCATCAGGAGTTGACATCTCTCGATAGTTATAAGTTCTTGAATCAGCACCGTCATAGCTTATTTGTTTTGTAAAATCTTGTTCAATTAAATTAGCCCAGTTATAAAAATATACTGATAATACTTCATTAAATTCAGAAATTGAATATGCTGTTTCAGTTCCGTATCTTGGTAAAAAATCATTTATATCAAAGATACTAGTATCATAAGAAATTTTTATATTGTTGTAAATTCTTTTTTCAAGTTCAAGAATTAAATCGTCTCTATAATCACCGTATGCTAAAATTTGACTACCATCGTGTCCTTGAATCATTGTCCTTGGAGTAACTAAACTTGTATCAAGATAAATTTTTGGTTCGTATTTTGGCCAAATACCTAATTTAGTAGGAGTTGATGGAATAAAACTGCCGTTTGTATTTTCAAATTCGTAAATTGTAATTTCATCATCGTTTGCTAAGGTCGCAGAAATTACAACAAATCCTTGATCATCAAATGTATAATCTTTTCCGTATAATAACTGTGTTCCGTTTAGATAAACTAAAACTGCTTTGCTTGAAATTGAATCTAAATTAAATGTAGTTGTTAAGGGGTATGTTTTGATTCTATAGTCAAATACTAATAAATCAGAACGAATGCCTCCAGAAAACGGAGCCATATCACTAAAATAGTAAGGAGAATTTTTTGGTTTATCCTTTGCTATTTCTTGTAAAATTAAATTGACTTGTCTTACTGGATCTGCATCTACACCTAATTTTTCCGATATAATAATAAAATTTCTTTTAAATTTAATGTAATCATTTTGACTAGTTTCAATTGCTCGTATAATATTATTATTTTGAGATGTAAAATGATAAGCAGATAAACTTGCTGGTCCGCTATGTTGAACAAATCGTGTACCGTAACATGTAATGTTTCCTAAATCTCTTAAATTGCTTATTCCAGGAAACACTCCAGAAAATTCAGACTGGATATTATCAACTATAGAATCTACGTGAGATGATATTTCTCCCAATGTAAAATCTGCGATGTCTTCGTTTAAAGGATTGTTTTGTAAGCCAATAGGAATTTCATAATAACCATTATCATTAATTGGTTGTTTAGAAAATGCCTTAATTGTTAAAATGTCTGTTGTTAAAATATCTTTTGCTAAAACAATTTTTTTATAATAGCCGCCATCAACTACAGTCCATGCGTTTTTATCTAATCTAAGACCGTTAACATAAATTCTAACTTTAAGGTCGTCTAAATTCTTAATATTGTCAAAAATGTCAATGTCAAAATTATTAACTTTGTTTGAATCTTTATAAACTCTAATAGCAGGTTGATTGTTCGATGCTTTTGAAAGCTGCCAACCGTTAATATACTCTAACTCACCTGTTGGTAAAGTTTTTAATAAGTACCCGTCATTTATTTTTTTATCTATAACATACGATACATTTTTATATTGAAAAATGTCAGAAGCAATATTAAAATTAAAAACAATATCACCAATATTATCTATATTTTTATAAGACAACGCAAATCCTAAACTACGATCTGTTGTTCCTGATCCTACTTTATAAGAAAATAATTTAGTACCAATAAATGTAGAACCATCATAAACAGTCTTGTCCCCAAGACTATTTTTATTACTGTCAAATATATCAAATAATGGAGGCTGATTTAAATTTAATTTTTGTTGAGATTGATTCCATGTAGTCCCGTTATACCAGTAAGATAATCCCTGATTGCTTAATCCTTGTCTAACTAAAACACAATCGTTAGCTATTGGCAAATCTTGTTCTTCTAAATGTATTCTTCTTATACCGTCTAATAATAAAAAGTTAACTTTAAAAATTTTATTTTTAACTCTTATGTCAGTATCAGCGGCAAACAAAATTCGTTGACCTTGAGAAACATTAATTCCATCAATGTTATAACCTAACTGTCCTTCTATTTTTGAAAATACATCCGTTGTATATGTGTCAATTAAATCAACATCAGTAATAGAACGTGTTCCAAAATTAAATAATTTTAAATTTGGCTCAAATTCGATGATGGGTCTAACAGCTCTAGCCGTTTGATCAATGCTGGCTATTTTTCCATTATATGCAGCACTTGCTTCAATTACAGTTTTATGGAACCATCTGTTATGGCGAGACCAAGGATTATAATCTCCGCTTTGTCGATTGATTACAATATAGTCTTGGCTTCCAGAAAATGTTGTTGAATCTCCAAATGGTACAGTATCAAACGGCTCGTTATCAAATAATACAGACTCGGATGTTGAATACGGGCTTACAATTTCAAGTTTAGATTCTGGGATTAGTGTAATTGAAGTACCAACACCTTCTACGTAATATTGTCCAGTTTTATAACTTTCTGGAATAACTGTTCCTACAAACGACACTTTCATTCCATTGCTTAAAGCTGTGCCGTTAGATAATGTAAATGTTTTTTTGCCTATTAAATCGGTAGTTAAATCTAAAAAAGAATTTTCATCTGCTGATAAAATTTCAAAAACGCCACCTAGATTTACATCTGTTTCGCTTACATAATATAAAAGGTCTGGAGAGTTTTCTGGAACAATAAATTCAATAACACCTTGTTCAACTGCATATCCAGTTATATTTTCAGTGTCGTATCTGTGAGCTGGACCAGCTACTCTTATTGTTTTAATAGAAAACGGATTACCTGGGCTGTCTATCTCAAAACGATATGTTTGTCCTCTATACAGTTTAATGCTAGGATTTTCTATAAGTCCGTTAGGATAAAATACGTAAGTATTATTGTCAGCTTCTTCACGAATTTTAATTTTATATGTACTGGCAATTCCTTGTTGAGTTCCTGTAATCTGAATTATGTCTGGGCCATAAGGAAGCCAGTAGTACTGTTGAAAGTTTACAAATTTATCCCAGTTAATATGCGGGTCCCAACTATAAAATTCTTGTTCATTTAATCGAGCATGATTTTTTACATTTGCACCAAAAACACCAAGCTGATTAATATAGTCTTGATAATCTTTAAAAAAAGTTGTATTATCAAGATTGTCTTTAATAACTAATCCTGGTTCTAATTGATAGTTTTGTCTTGATGTAGTTGGAGCATTAACAAATATGTCTGATCCTGTTGTTGATTTAGAATTTTTTCTCCCAACATACCCATTAACTTTTTTAACAGTTCCTGGCTGAATTAACTGATCAATAGTGGCTTGTAAAAACTTTTTGTTTGAATCAGTTCTATAATATTTAGGTAAAAGTTCAGAACTTGATGTTTTTCCGCCATTTGGATTTGTGTTATCAGCCATTGTTTACTCCGTACGAAGAACTTGTTACATTTTGTTGTGAAGTTATTGATGTTTGTGTTGTTGTTCCTGCCACTGATTTAATTGACGACGATGTTATACCCGTTGTAATCTCAATATCATCTACTGTTGCACCGTTAACAAATAACTCATCGCTGGCGGATTTTATTTCAAACAAACTTCCAAAACCAAGACCATTAAGTCTTGGAACAATAACAAAACTTGAAATGTCTGGAGCTAATTGAGACATGACATACGTTGCCAGTTCTGAAAAATAGAACGTATCTCCAAAATCCCAATTTTCTAGAGCAAAAAATTCTTCCATAGCTGAAATAACTCTAGTTTTAACATCGTTATCTGAAACAACTTGATTTAGATTTTTTATTACTTTAAAGCTAGCTTGAAGATCTGGTGTTGCAGATGATCCAAATAATACTTTGTATTTTGCAGGATGATATATGATTTCATCGCTGATAGATTTAATTAGATTCAAACTTGGTGCTACTAAATCATACAACTCATTTGAACTAGGCGGTAACGGTTTAGTAGTAGTTGACCCTGACAACCATTGTCTATAAAGAGCATCATAACTCTTTGTTAATAAGTAGACATCAATAATATTACTTGCGCCTGGATCTATCCTTGAATCGTAATCTGCGTTATGTACATATTGGAATCTAAGTTTATCACGGCCAATATAAACTTTATAATCTAAAGTTGGAACATATTGATCGGCTAATAATGCGTCATATCTAAAAACCGTATCTGTATCAATAAAATAAAAATACTGGCCTGTTACTTTTTCGTTAAACGTAACATAATTTTTACTTGCTTTAATTAAAACTATTTTCTCATCATTATTAATGTATCTGTAGTCTTCTTGACCTTGGCTAATGAGATATTTTTCCTGAACAATATATTTTTTTTGTAACACACTAGATGATGTTTCTGTTACAGCAGGAGGATTTATAATGTTTAAAAATAATTCTGGATTATCAACAACACCATTGTTGTCTG
>Ga0315909_10002126_pt1 | contig 25877 bp, 24 predicted proteins | sample LakEriMetagenome_11_FD_203527 | JGI IMG/M metagenome (GOLD analysis project Ga0315909, IMG submission 203527) | Freshwater fungal communities from buoy surface, Lake Erie, Ohio, United States - Buoy 2 MA125 | ecosystem: Environmental > Aquatic > Freshwater > Lake | place: USA: Lake Erie, Ohio...
ACTTGACATATACCATGCAATTAAATTATACCTTGAAACCAGCAGGATTATCTAGTAATGTTGCTACAACATATTTAAGTCAGCAATTTCCCTCTGGCTTGTTATATGCATGCCTTGTTGAGGCTTACGGTTTTTTAAAGGGTCCAGCTGATATGATTCAGTTCTATGAACAAAAGTATCAATCAGCATTACAAGGATTCTCTATTGAACAAATGGGAAGAAGAAGACGAGATGAATACCAAGAAGGTTCACCTCAGATTCAAAAACAAGGATAATATAATTAGGAGTTAATATGGCTATAACACAAGCAGTTGCAAATACGTTTAAACAACAATTACTTCAAGGCGGACATAATTTTAACGCTGGATCAGGAAACGTTTTTAAACTTGCTCTATATACTTCTGCAGCAACTTTAAGTTCATCAACAACAGTTTACACTTCAACAAACGAAGTTGCTAACACTGGTCAATACGTAACAGGTGGTGGAGTTCTTACAAACATATCTCCTCTTGTTTCTAGTGGCGTTGCATTTATAGATTTTGCAGATATATCTTTTACTGGAGTTACTTTAACTGCAGCAGGAGCTTTGATTTACAATACATCAAATACTAACGCAGCAGTATGCGTATTAGATTTTGGTGGAGATAAATCAGCAACATCTGGAACTTTCACAATTCAGTTTCCAGCAGATACAACATCAGCGGCTATTCTAAGAATCGGCAACGCGTAATAGGAGTTAACCTATTATGGCAGCAGGTTGGGGAATATTCGGTTGGAATACAGGTTCTTGGGGCGACCAAGGAACTATTGTTGAAGTCAATAATCCATTAGACGTAGCTTGGGGAAAACAAACTTGGGGCTATGGATCTTACGGTGGAACAAATAATCTTCCATTATCATTAGGTACAATCAATGTTGCAATTGATAATGAAATTTCATTAACTGGTTTACAATTAAATTTATCATTAGGTACAGTTCAAGCTTTTGGATTAGCTGAAGTTTCAGTTACTGGTCAACAATTAAATATTTCTTTAAATTCTGTAACTGCAATAGGAAATTCTCAAATAGATGTAACAGGTCAACAATTAAATATTGTTCAAGGTGATGAAGCTATAGATATAAGTGTTATTGTTGATGGTATTGGTTTACAATTAAATTTATCATTAGGTGAAGAAAGTGTAACAGGAACAGGAAATGTTGATTTAATAGGTCAACAATTAAATATTACATTAGGAGATGAAACTGTAGATGTAAGCTTTACAGCTGAAGTAACAGGAGAACAATTAAATGTAGCTGAAGGAGAAGTAGATCCAAGTCCTGATGCCACTGTAACAGGTATTGGAATGACTGTTTCTTTAGCTATTGGAACAGTAGTTATAGGTACTGGTAATGTTACATTAACAGGTGAACAGTTAAATATTAGTCAAGGAACAGCTACAGCTGAAGCTTTAACCCCAGTAAATGTTACAGGATTACGCTTAAATATTGCAGTTGGATCAGTATTTGCAGGAGCTACGGCAGTTATTCCAGTTACTGGAAATGGATTGACTATATCGTTAAATAGTATTAATAATCAAATCTGGACTGAAGTAAATACCGGAACTGATGCAACTTGGACAGAGATTGACACAGCCGCATAGATTTTATAAAAATAATTAATTAAGGAATTAATATGGTATCAAGTTATTCTACAGATCTTAAACTAGAACTCATGGTCACAGGCGAAAACGCCGGTACATGGGGAGATATTACAAATACAAATTTAAATATTTTACAGCAAGCTATTGCTGGTTATGAATCAGTTGCATTAAATGCAACAACAGGTGCAACATTAACTTTTTCAAATGGTGTTACTTCTAACGGTAAAAATGCCGTTTTAAATTTAACAGGAACTTTAACTTCTTCAGTTAACGTTGTTATTCCAGATGGTGTTGAAAAAACATATACTGTTAAAAATGCTACAACTGGATCTTTTGCAGTTACTTTTAAAACAACTTCAGGATCAGGAGCTACTTGGGCAGCTGCTGACAAAGGTGTAAAATTACTATATTCTGATGGAACTAATGTTATAGATGTTAACTCTCAAATAAACACTATTAACGCTCTTACTTTGCCAACATCTGCTGGGACAAGTGGGGATGCTATAATTACCAATGGTTCTGGTATTTTAAGCTTTGGGGCAGCAGGTATTTCAACAGGAAAAGCTATTGCAATGGCAATAGTTTTTGGATAATATTAATAAGGAGATAAATTATGGCAAATCCAAATATAGTAAACGTAACTTCAATTCTAGGCGAAACAACGTATGCTGCTTTGACAACAACACTTACAACAGTATTGTTAGCAAATTCTGCAGCTTCAGGAAAAGTTTATAAAATTAATTCAATTATGGTTGCAAACGTAGATGGAACTAATGCTGCCGATGTTACAGTAGATATTAATACTGCAGCGGGTGGTGGTGGAACATCTTATGCTTTAGCTGCAACTATTTCTGTACCAGCAGATGCAACACTAAACTTGGTTGATAAAAATTCTTCTTTTTATTTAATGGAAGATAAATCAATTTTAGGTGGAGCAAGTGCAAACGGCGATCTTGAAATAATTATTTCATACGAAATCATAAATTAATCGGGGGTTCAGGCTATGTCTAATGGCGGAATTATCGGACCGGTTAATGATCCAACATCCACTACAGTTGTAACAACATTTACAGCATCAGGAACATATAATTATCCAAATCAAGCAGCACCAGGTGAAGTTGACTATTTAGTTGTGGCTGGAGGAGGCGGTGGAGGTGGTAGACATGGAGGCGGAGGAGGAGCCGGCGGTTATCGTACTTCATTCCCAGGTGGAACAAAATTAAGTTTATCAGGTGGAACATCTTATCCAATACAGGTTGGAGGTGGAGGAACAGCAGGAACTTATGCTTCTCCAGGAGGACCTAATGTAAGTGGAGGTTCAGGTACTCCATCTATACTTTCAACTATAACTTCTACAGGTGGAGGAGGAGGTGGAACAGAAGGTAGTGCTGGTCCTTGTGCTGCAACTGTACTCGCAGGTGGATCAGGAGGTGGAGGTAATGGAGCTACAGGACCTAATGCAGGAGGTAATGGTAATTCACCACCAGTAAGTCCTCCACAAGGTAATGCAGGAGGAGCTGGACTTGGTGGACCTACTTATGATGGAGGAGGAGGTGGAGGAGCTTGTGCAGCAGGTGTAGGTGCTCCAAGCACTAGTAATGGTGGAGCAGGTAAAGCTAATTCAATTTCAGGATCACCAGTAACTTATTCAGGCGGTGGAGGTGGTGCTAGATTTCAAGGTCCTTCAGGACCTACAATTGGAATTGGTGGAGCAGGAGGAGGTGGAAATTCTGGAGGATGTCCTACAAGACCAGGAGTAGCAGGAGCTGGAACAACTAATTCAGGTGGTGGTGGAGGTGGTTTTAGTGGTATACTTAATCCTCCTGGACCAAGTAATACTGGTGGTCAAGGAGGTTCAGGAATTGTTGTCGTATCAGCACCAGGAGTGAAAGTCGCATCCGGCGTCTGGTCACTACAATGTCAATACAATTTCAAGAAACAAGGAACGTGGACACCGAGTGCTCCATTTAATGTAGATTATTTAGTAGTAGCAGGTGGAGGAGGTGGAGGTATTTCAGTAGGAGGAGGTGGAGGAGCAGGTGGTTATAGAGCATCAGGATTTGGACCAGCACCTTTACAAGGATCTTCCTTGACATTAGTAGTAGGAACATCTTATCCAGTAACAGTTGGATCTGGAGGAGCAGGATCAACAGTAAATAATGGAGCAACAGATGGATCAGATGGAACTTCATCAATATTTTCAACAATAACTTCTACAGGTGGTGGAGGTGGAGCTTCTTATACTTGTAGTTCTGGTAGACAAGGTAGATCAGGAGGATCAGGTGGAGGAGGAGGTGGTAATAATCCAGCTACTTATTCAACTGGAGGAACAGGAAATAGTCCACCAGTTAGTCCGCCGCAAGGTAATCCAGGTGGAGCAGGAAGAGGAACTACTGGACCTGCACCTTATTATTCAGGAGGAGGTGGTGGTGGAGCTGGTGTAACAGGATCAACTGCAAGTTCACCTACAAGTTTAGCTCCAGGTGGAGATGGAGTAGAAAATTTAATAGCTGGTGGATCACCAGGACCTTCATCTTATTATGCTGGTGGAGGAGGTGGAAGACAACCATGTTCACCCGTTGGTCCAGGTGGATTGGGTGGAGGAGGAAGTTCAGCACCAAGTCCAAATTCTGCTGGAACAGCTAATACAGGTGGTGGAGGTGGAGGTGGTAATCCTGTTGGAGCAAATGGCGGTTCAGGAATCGTTATTATTAGAGCACCAGGATCTGCAGGATTAACAGCAAGTCCAGGCACAAATACAGTAACAACTTTACCAGCCCCAGCAGGAGGTTGCAAAGTAGCGACATTTACAGTATCTGGAACATTAACAACATAAAATTATGCACTTTCATTTTATAAAAAATTGTATTATAATAACAAATAGGAGTTAAAAAATATGGCACATTTTGCAGAAGTAAACAGTTATGGTTTAGTATTAAGAGTAGTTGTTATTGATAATAATGACGTCAACGCAAACGGTGGTGATCAATCAGTTGGAGCTGAAGAAAAAGTTAAATCTATAGTTCCTTTTACATCTGGTAACAGATGGGTTCAAACTTCTTATAACAATAATTTCAGAAAACAATACGCTGGAATTGGTTATACGTTTGATTCTGTTAAAAACAAATTCATTGCACCTCAACCTTTTGCATCTTGGTCACTCGATGCTAATGACGACTGGCAAGCACCCGTTGCATATCCAACAGTTACAACTTATGGAGATAATGTAAGATACAGGATTTCTTGGGATGAAGCTGGACAAAGATGGATTGGTAAAGACGATCAAAATAATTCATTCGCTTGGTCACCTGAAACTTCATCTTGGATTGCTACAGGCAATTAAAGAATTTTAAAAACGGAGTAAGATCATGGGATCACCCAATGGCGGTATCATAGGCGTAGTCAATCCAACATCGTTTGGAAAGTGTACTGTCACATCTAAAACGTCATCAAGCCCATTAACCACGCAACCTGGAACTAGAATTGCATCTGTTGCAGTTGTAGCTGGTGGAGGTGGGGGAGGTGGATATGTTGGAGGTGGTGGAGCAGGTGGTTTAAGAACTTCAACGTGTATTTCAGTTTGTGGAGCAACAGCATATCCAGTAACAGTTGGTGGAGGTGGAGCAGCAGGTGCTTCAACTCCTTTACCAGGTGCATCAGGAACAGATTCAACATTTTCAACAATCACTTCAGCAGGTGGAGGAGGAGGTGGACCTATTGGTCCAACAGCAGCTGGAGCTGCAGGAGGATCAGGTGGAGGAGGAAGAGGAACTGGAGTTGGAGGAGCAGGAAATACACCACCAGTTAGTCCATCACAAGGAAATACAGGTGGAACTGGAGCTACAGATTCTGCCACATTTACAACAGGTGGAGGAGGTGGAGGAGCAGGAGCTGTTGGTTCAAATGCTGTAACAAGTACAGCTGGAGCAGGAGGAGCAGGAAGAGATTTAACACCAATTTTTGGACCAGGATTACCTAATTCAGGAATTTATGGTGGAGGTGGTGGAGGTGGAACTTGTCGTTGTGGCTCACCAGGAGGAGGTGGAGCAGGAGGAACTGGAGGTGGAGGTAATGGTACCAATACATCAGTTAATTGTGCAACAGCAGGAACTGCAAATACTGGAGGTGGTGGTGGAGGTGGTAGAGGATGTGCTACTGGTGTTGGAAAAGCCGGCGGTTCAGGAATCGTTATCGTAAAAGAATTAAACAAGGCCAGTGGATCGTGGCCGTTGAGTGCACAATTTAGAAGCAGGAAACAAGGAACGTGGCCAACACCACAAATTTCAGTTGACGTAGATTATTTAGTCGTGGCCGGTGGTGGCGGTGGAGGATTTAATCATGGTGGAGGTGGTGGAGCAGGTGGTTTTAGAACATCTTTCCCTGGTGGAACAAAATTAACATTAACAGGATATGGACCATTTAGTACTCCAATTACTATTGGAGGAGGTGGTGCTGGTGGTGGACCAGCTGCTGCAGTAAGTGGAAGTCCATCAATTTTTTCAACAATTACAAGTACAGGTGGTGGTAAAGGAGGTGGACCACCTGGAGGACCAGGAAATGCTTCACCTGGTGGTTCAGGCGGAGGTGGATCAGGAGAAACAGTAGCAGGAGGATCTGGAACAGCAGGAACGGGTAATTCTCCTCCAACAAGTCCACCTCAAGGAAATACAGGAGGACTTGGATCAGCACCACAATCAAATGGATCAGCAGGAGGCGGAGGAGGAGCAGGTGGAGTAGGTTCAGATAGATCTGGATCTCAAGGAGGAAATGGAGGAGTAGGTTCTCCAAACGTAATTTATGACAGCCCAACAGTTGGAACACCAGGTCCAGCTCCAGGAAGATATTTTGCAGGAGGTGGAGGAGGAAGTTCAAGTCCATGTGCTCCAACTTCAGGAACAGGTGGAGCAGGTGGTGGTGGAAATTCTGGCCCAACAAATCCTGGTGCTTGTGTTCAAGCTGGAACAGTTAATACAGGTGGAGGAGGTGGTGGAGGTCCTGGATATGGTAGTGGAGGAGCTGCCGGTGGATCGGGAATTGTTATTGTAAGAGCTCCAGGAGGAGCATCTATTGCAGCAAGTCCAGGTACAAACACAGTTACAACATTACCGGCACCAGCTGGAGGTTGTAAAGTGGCGGTATTCACGGTTTCTGGAGATTTAACGATAAGTTAATTCACTCTTTACAAACACTGTAAAAATTAATATATAGTCATTAGAATGAATCTACAGAATTATTATTACTATTTTCAAAGTGCACTCACACCTAGATTTTGTGATGAGTTAATTAAATATGGAATTGCACAGCAAGAACAATTAGCTCTTACTGGTGGTCAAACTGAAAAAATTAATAAAGGTAAAAATTTATCTGACGAAGATTTAAAAGATTTAAAAAAGAAAAGAGATTCAAATATTGTTTGGTTAAACGATCGTTGGATTTATAAAGAAATTCAACCATTTATACATCAAGCAAATAGATTAGCAGGTTGGAATTTTGATTGGGATTTCAGTGAGTCATGTCAATTTACAAAATATAAATTAAATCAATTTTATGATTGGCATTGTGATAGTTGGGAAGCTCCATATGCAAATCCAGATAATAAAGACACTAATGGAAAAATTAGAAAATTATCTGTTACATGTTCCTTATCAGCACCAGAAGATTATGAAGGTGGAGAATTAGAATTTGATTTTAGAAATATGGATCCTGATAAACAATCAGTTAGAAAATGTGCTGAAATTAAACCACGTGGGAGTATAGTTGTATTTCCATCTCATGTATGGCATAGAGTTAAACCTGTAACGAAAGGAACAAGATATTCATTGGTGATTTGGAACCTTGGATATCCATTTAGATAATGGCAAAAACAGATCAATTACAAGCTTCAGTTTATTTTAGTTCACCAGTCTATTCTATAGAAATTCCAGAATGGGTAGATGATACAAATAAGATTTGTGATAAATATATTAAAGACGCAAAGAAGAATAATGCAAAAATTATTAAAGAACGAGAAAAGAAATTTGGTAAAAAAATAGGAGATCATGGAATGAGTTATCATTCTACATCTTTAGTTGGAGATCCTGCTTTAAAAGAATTACAAGATTATATCGGAGCAACTAGTTGGAATTGTCTAGATCATATGGGATATGATTTAACTAACTATGAATTATTTTGGACTGAATTCTGGGTACAGGAATTTGGTGAAAAAGGCGGCGGGCATCACGAAGGACATATGCACTATGATAACCATATATCTGGTTTTTATTTTTTAAAATGTAGTGAAAAAACTTCAATGCCTGTTTTCCACGATCCAAGACCAGCTAAACTAATTACACAATTACCATTAAAAGATGAAAAAGAAATTACTTTAGGAACACATCAAATTCATTACCGACCAAAACCAGGTACAATGATATTCTTTCCAGCTTACATGGAACATCAATATGTGGTAGATGATGGTGTAGAACCTTTTAGATTTATACATTTTAATCTACAAGCTGTGAGAAGAATGATTACAGATACTGTAAGAAAACAAACTAAAGGAGAAGTATGAGTTTTAAGAAAAATAAATATGCAATTATAAAAGGAGCGATATCAGAGGATCTTGCTAAATTTTGTTATGATTATTTCATGATGAAAAGAAAAGTTGCAAGAACAATGTTTGATACAAAATACATTAGTCAATTTACTGAATATTTTGGCGTGTGGAACGATGCTCAAGTTCCAGAAACATATTCACATTATTCTGATATTGTAATGGAAACATTACTTGTAAAATTACTTCCTATCATGGAAGAGACAACAGGATTAAAATTAAATTCAAATTATTCTTACGCTAGAATTTATAAAAAAGGAGATGTATTACATCGTCATAAAGATAGATTCAGTTGTGAGATATCTACAACTATGCATTTAGGTGGTGGTTGTTGGCCAATATATTTAGAACCAGATGCATCACAAGGTGGTGTAGATGAAAAGACTGGTAATTACAAACCATCAAAAGCTAAAGGTGTTAAAGTAATGTTAGAGCCAGGTGATATGTTAGTATATCGTGGAAATGAATTAGAACATTGGAGAGAAAAATTAACCTTTGATGATTGTGGTCAAGTATTCTTACATTACAATAATGTTGAAACTAAAGGATCTAAAGAAAATATATACGATCGTAGACCTCATTTAGGACTTCCCGCTTGGTTTAAAAAGTGATATAGAATCCTCTTACTAGAGGAGCTTACCACCAATTCTACCTCAAGCTCCTCTGGTATTTACTGTATTTATAAGTATAATAGAGGGTTATGCCACTACAAAAGATACAATTTAAACCTGGATTTAATAAACAACAAACTGCAACCGGAGCCGAAGGGCAATGGATTGATGGTGATAATATAAGATTTCGTTATGGTGAACCACAGAAAATAGGTGGATACCAGCAACTCGTCTCTAGCACCTTAGCAGGTCCTGCACGAGACCAGCATACTTGGACAGCATTAGATGGTAAAAAATATGCAGCAATCGGTACTTCAAAATTATTAGTTATTTATTATGAAGGTTCTTTTTATGATATTACACCCCTTGATACTGCACTAACATCTTGTACTTATACATCAACAACAGGATCATCAACTGTTACAATTACTAAAGCAGCGCATGGATTAGAGGTAGGAGATTATTTAATATTTTCTGCAGCAACAACACCAGGATCGCCTACTACAAGTTATACATCAGCAAGTTTTACAACAAACGTTTTTGAAGTTAAATCAGTTCCTACATCAGGTACTTTTACACTTACGATGCCATCTAATGAGTCAGGCACAGGTGTTACTGCAGGTGGAAATTTAACAGTGGATCCTTATATTTCTATTGGGCCAACATTTCAAACTCCAGCCTTTGGTTATGGTACAGGATATTGGGGTGGAACTATTCCAACTTCAGCTACCACATTATTAGATGGAGCTATTAATAATGCAGTTACAACAATTACTGTAGATTCTACAGCCGCGTTTCCAACATCGGGTCGAATAGATATTGATACAGAATTAATTACTTATTCAGGTAAAACTGCAACTCAATTTTTAGGATGCACTAGAGGTGCAAATGGATCAACAGCTGCATCTCATTCAGATAATGCAACCGTTACAAATGCAACAAGTTGGGTTGATTGGGGAGAAGAATCAAATACTGCAGGTGTGATATTAGCGCCAGGTTCTTGGTCAATTGATAATTATGGACAGATTTTAGTTGCAACAGTTAAGAATGGTAAAACATTTACTTGGGACCCTTCTATTCCTTTAAGATTATTAACAAGGGCAACCGTTGTTGCAAATGCTCCAACAGCTTCAATTATGAGTGTTGTATCAGATAGAGATAGACATTTATTCTTAATGGGAACAGAAACAACCATTGGAGATCCATCAACACAAGACCCGATGTTTATAAGATTTTCAAATCAAGAAGATATTAATACTTGGAATCCAACGGTGACTAATACTGCAGGAACATTCAGGCTAGATACGGGCAACGAGATTATAGGAGCAATACAAGGTAAAGATTACATCTTTGTTTTAACAGATCAGGCAGCATATACTATTCAATTTGTTGGCCCTCCATTTACATTTTCAGTTAGACAAGTTGGAACTAATTGCGGTTGTATTGGTCAACATGCAATGGTGTTTGCACAAGGAGCAGTCTTCTGGATTGGATTTGGTGGTGGATTCTTTGCATTTGATGGAACGGTAAAACAATTACCATCACTTGTTGAAGACTTTGTATTTACAGATACTGGGGACAATTTAGGAATTAACTATGATGCAAGTCAAATTACTTTTGCTTATCACAATTCATTATTTAATGAAGTTGGTTGGTTTTATGCAAAAGCAGGTTCAACTCAATTAGATAGAAACGTTGTTTATAATTTTGTTGAAAATACTTGGGCCGTTGGATCTTTAACTAGAACAACTTATAATGATGCAACAACTTTTGATTTACCTTATGCCACACAATACAATGCAACAGCCACACCAACTTTTCCAACAATTAATGGTGTAAGTAATTTACCAGGTTCAACTAAATACTGGGAACATGAAATAGGTGTTAATGAAGTAGATGCAAATGGTAATCAAACAGCAATAGCTGCTTATATTAAATCAGGAGATTACGATATATCAGAACAAGGATTAGGCGGAGATGGTCAATTAATAATGCGTGTTAAACGATTTATTCCAGACTTTAAAAGTTTAGAAGGCAATGCAAAGATAACTTTATTCTTTAGAGACTATCCAGCAAATAGTGAATCAACTCCTTCTACAACACCACCATTAATTACAGGACCTTTTACAATTACATCTTCAACTGATAAAGTAGATACGCGCGTGCGAGGAAGACAGGTAAGTTTAAAAATAGAAAATGATGCAGTGGGTGAAACTTGGAGATATGGAACTTTGAGATTAGATATTGAAGCAGGCGGAAGAAGATAATGGCAAAGATAACGGCATATATACCAGAGCCTACACAGAATTATGATGTTAATAATCAAAGACAAATACTTGAAGCAATTAATACAATTAAAGATCAACTTAACTTTGGATATCAACAAGATTTAATTAATCAACAATCTGCTATGACACAATTTATATATGGAACACAATCTGGATCTTTCTGTCCACAACAGCCTATTGAAATAGCAGGTGGATCAGGTTCTACTGCTTATGATGCATTTGGAAGACTTAGAATATCTGAACCTTTTACATTATTTGATTCACAAAATAGATATGCAGAAGATGATCAATTTAGTTCATCTACTACAGGATCAGGATCTTCAGTTACATTTGCTACAAATGAATCTTCAGTAAACATGAATGTTGGTACAGTATCCGGTGGCAAAACTGTAAGACAAACATTTAGAAGAATGCCATATCAACCTGGTAAAAGTTTACTTATTCTTACGACTTTTTGTATGAATGCAGCTAAAGCAAATCTTAGACAAAGAATTGGTTATTTTGATGAAAACAATGGTATTTATTTAGAACAAAATGGATTATCTGAACCATCAATTACAATAAGAACAAATACATCAGGTACTCCTTCTAATGCAAATACAGTATCACAATCTAGTTGGAATGGAGATAAATTAAATGGAACAGGACCTAGTGGAATTAGTTTAGATTTAGATGCAGTTCAAATATTTTGGTCAGATATAGAATGGTTAGGAGTTGGTAATGTTAGATGCGGATTTGTTATTAATGGAGCATTTATAGTTTGTCATACTTTTCAATGTGCAAACCAAACTGGAAGAACAAAAGTATATATGGAAACAGCTATACTTCCGGTTAGATATGAAATTGAAAATACAGATACAACAGCAGATGCTTCTACATTAAAACAAATTTGTTCAACTGTTATTTCAGAAGGTGGTTATCAACAAACTGTTCAAGATACTATTGCAAGAAGAACTGCATTACTTGGTACTATTTCAACTACATTTTTACCTCTTGTATCTATTAGACTTAAATCAACAGCTGCAGGTGCAGTTGTATTATTAAATAGAGTAAACGTATTACCTACAACAAATCAAAATTATGAAATATGCATTATGAAAAATTCTACATTAACAGGAGCTTCTTGGACATCTTTATCAACTAATATGGAATATGATGTAACTGCTACCGCAATGACAACTTCTGTTGATGGTATTTATCAAAATGATTATGTAACATCATCTGCACAAGGAAGAGCAGTATTAGCAGCTCCAACAGGATATAACTTTGCATATCAATTAGGAACATCTTTAGCTGGAGTATCTGATACATTTACATTAGGAATTAGAGTAGTATCTGGTGCAACTACAGGAGATGCATTAGGATCAATTTCATTTTACGACTTAACGGTATAACATGGCTATATTTTATAAAAATCAGGGATTTGTTTTATCAACAACAAACTTAACAACAGTGTTAACTATTAACACTTCATCTGTTGCAATTGTTAAAGACATTGCTGTAACAAACGATAGTTCAACTGCAGCTGAATTAGATATGTATATTTATGATTCATCAGCGACTACAAATTATCAATTTCTACATGCATCTATTCCAGGACTATGTAATGGAAATGCTGCTCAGACAGTCTTGAATTTAGAAGAAGGAGATGCTATATTAGCTCAAACACCAACTGTTAATGTTATTAAAGGCGTTATCAGTTATGCATTAATAGACAGAACAGGAGAAAATGGATAATCTACCAAAGATAGAATGTCAGACAGTAGAAATTATTAAAAGTAAGAAAACAGGAAAGACTTATAATAATATGGAAGACTTCTTAAAAGAAAATAAAATTGAAGATTTACAAAAAGATTTAGCAGTTACTATTACAAATAAAGGTTTAGAGTTATTAGAGAAAGTAATGAATCAAAAATGAATCCAAGAGGTGGTACAGAATTACAAGTAGAGTTATTGCATAAATATGCAGATAAAAATTTATTAGATAAAGTACAAATAACTACATCTGTACCAGAGAAAGTACCCTTACATCCAACTAAACCAAATATACTTTGGCAACAAAATTCATATGATCAAGCAAATCTAGCACCATGGTTTCAAAATAAAGATAATCATAAAAAATATGATTGGTATGTATTTAACTCACATTGGTGTTATGAAAAATTTAGAATGATGTTTGATATACCAACAGATAGATGTTTGGTTATTAAAAATGCAATAGATAAATTAGAGTCTAGAAAATTAGAACATATTAAAGGAGATCCGGTAAAATTAATTTATACTTCAACGCCGTGGCGAGGATTAAATGTATTACTTGCTGCAATGCAACTTGTTAAAAATACATCTGTTCATTTAGATGTTTATTCATCAACTCAAGTATATGGAGATCAATTTAAATCAGCTAATGATGATAAATTTCAAGGATTATATAATCAAGCTGCTGCATTAAAGAATGTTAGTTATGTTGGATATAAGCCAAATGAATTTATAAAGGATAATTTAAAAAATTATCATATGTTTATATATCCAAACATTTGGGAAGAAACGTCTTGTATTGCAGCAATAGAAGCTATGGCTGCAGGATTATATTGTGTAACTACTGATTATGGTGCTTTATATGAAACAGGTTCTGAATTTATAACTTATGTTCCATTTGAAAAAGATTATATAAAACTAGCTCATACATTTGCATCAGTCATTGATGTAGCTGCAGATAGACTTGGAGATAGTGGTGTTAAAGATCATTTAAGAATGCAAATAGATTTTACAAACAAGTTCTATTCTTGGGATTTAAGAAAAAACATTTGGAATAGATTTTTACAAGGAGTGGTCAATGCAGGACGCAAGTAAGCCTATTTGGTTTAAAACAGAAACAAACGACTTTACTACAAAATTAAAGGAACCAGAAACGAGGATCTATGTAGCAACTCCGGTTCATAGTGAATGTTCAATTCATTACACACAAGCATTATTAAAGTTTCAACAAAACTGTATGATGAATGGAATTATGGTTTCATTCTCACTTCTTAAATCATCTTTAGTTACACAAGGAAGAAACTTATGTGTTGCTAACTTTTTAGGAGATCCTGGTAATTATACACATATGTTATTTATAGATTCAGATATTGATTTTAAATTTGACACTATTATTAAGATGTTAAAGTTTAATAAGGAAGTGATAGCAACCCCTTATCCTATGAAACATATTCATTGGGATCAAATATGGGAAAGATTACAAAAAGGTAAAATTAAAGATAAAGATGAATTAATGAGAGCTGGATTTATTTATCCAATAAAGATGGATGGTATTGTAGATGATACTAAAAAAGAAATAAGTGTAGTAGATGGTTTAATAGAAGTCTCGCACGCGCCCACGGGATGTATGTTAATTAAAAGACAAGTATTTGATAAGATGATTAAAGCATATCCAGATGATAGAATAGATCAAGCGACAATCGTAAATGGAGAAGCTAAAACTAATCCATATATGTACAATTTCTTTGACACAGTTCATGATCCACAATCTAAAAAGTATTACGGAGAAGACTTTGGATTCTGTAAAAAATGGACTGCAATTGGTGGAAAATGTTATTGTTATATAGATGATTTTATAACACACGTCGGCGAATACCAATATAATGGTAGATTAAAAGACAATTTAGAATTTGTTAAAACCGTTGACGACCAACAGAAAAACAAGTAAAGTATACGTTTTCAGGACTATGTGCCTGCCTATAATTAACTAATTTATTAAATATGGATTCTATAGCTACGGCACGAAATTTTTTTATAAACCAACAAGGATTAAGCCCTGACCAAGCTGACATGATAGTTAGTCAAGGACTACAGGCTTATAATCAACAAACACAACCACAAAGCATGATGCAAATGGCATCGGGTGGTATTGCAAGACTTGGTTATCAAATGGGAGGCATTAGCGCTATGCCTATGGATTATGGTCAACCATTACAGATTCCACAACAACAGCAACCTATATTTACTACAACAGGTAGTGCAGCATCTAGTGATTTATTAAATTACGGTCAAACAGGATTGAGAAAAGCTGGTGGAACTCCATTATCAAGACCAGGTTATCAAGAAGGTGGAATAACAAATTTTTATAAAGGTGAGGAACCAATCATTCCAAGAATAGAAAATATAGGTGGTCTTTTAGATCAAGCAGAGCAATCAATTGGTGAACCTGCTAATAATATGACATCTCCTCTTGCAACTACATTTTCAAGATTTGGATATGAATCAGGTGGAGTAACTCTTCCATCACAAGGATCTGAAATGTCTCAAATGGGACAAATGGATCAACAACAAGCATTACAAACTATCATTCAAATATTAATTGAAAATGGAATTCCACCAGAACAAGCTCAACAATTAGCATTACAAATTTTACAAATATTTGCTCAAGGTGGTGAGCCTGCTGTTGAAGAATTTGCAAATCAATTAGAACAAGCTGAACAAGGTGATGAACAAGTTCAAGGAATGGCAAAAGGTGGTATTGCAGGTTTATATCCAAGACAAGGTTATTTTGTAGGTAAGATTGCTAAGGCAGTTACAGGTGCAGTTAAAGGAGTAGCAAGTGCAGTTAAATCAGTTGTTAAATCTCCAATTGGAAAATTAGCATTAACAGCTGCTGCAATATATGCAGGTGGTGGTGGATTTGGATTATCTCCAGGAGGATTTTCTCTTTTTGGAGGACCAGCAGGACCTGGATTGTTAGGAGGAACAGGTTCTTTTAATCTTGGTTCTTCTGTAATTGGTCAAGGATTATTTGGAACTCCTGCTTTAGGAGATGCATTAGTAGGTGGATCAAAAGGATTATTTGGTAATTTAGGTTTAACTGGAGGATTTGGATCAAGTCTTGGAACTGGTACAGGAATAATGGGAACGATTGGAAAAGTTATAGGTAGTCCATTAACTACAGTAGCTAGTCTTGCTAGTGGAGATAATAAAGGAGTGTTAGGATTATTAGGAGCTGGAGGAATAGGTGCTGCTTTAGGATCATTATTAGGAGCTAAAAAACCAGAAGAAACAGATGAACAATATCAACAACGTTTACAAAGTGCTGGACCTTATTTAGAACAATACTATAAAAATTTAAATCCAGATGCTACACCAGATCAAGTATCTCAATTCGTTAGATTAAACACTGCTGAATATGGTGGATTAGGACAAGGAAATACTTTTGCTGAAGGGGGTATTGCAAGATTAGGATATAAAGGAGCTGGAATGGTAAGTCCAAGATCTAATCCAACTCAACAAGATGAATTAAATCAAGCAGCGTTAGATGTATTTAAAAGACCATTACATCAGTTAACACCAGAAGAAGTAGATATGTTAATTGAATTTATTAAAGAAAAATTTGGTAAAGCTCCTATGCAAGAAGATACAACATTTGCAGCAAAAGGTGGATCAATGATTCCTCCTGCTAGACAAATTGAAGGTGGTATTATAGAATTAGATGCAAGAAAAACAGGTGGTTATATTCCATATGGTAAAAAGGAACGAGTAGATGATGTTCCGGCAATGCTTGCAAAAGATGAATTTGTATTTACTTCACGTGCAGTCAAGGCTGCAGGTGGTGGTAGCGCGAGACAAGGAGCTGCTAAAATGTATAAATTAATGAAACAATTAGAAGCAAAAGGTAGAAAAATGGAACGAGGAGCTAGAGCATAATGGCTGAAGTACAACAAACACAAGTATTACCCGCACCGTATATAGAAGCCTTAGGTAAAACTTACGGCGAACAATTAACATCAGCTATCGGTGGATTAAAAGGATTAGATGTATCTAAAATTTATGGGCCACAATTTGTTGCACCAGAAACTGCACTTCAACAGCAAGCACAACAATTAGGACAAGGACTTGGTGCATATCAACCTTTTTTACAAGCTGCACAAGCTGCAACTGGACCACAGGCATATCAACAATTTATGTCTCCATACCAACAAGATGTTATTAATACAACTTTAAGACAATATGATATTCAAGCACAAAAAGGTTTACCTGCATTAGCAGCACAAGCAATTGGAGCTGGAGCTTATGGTGGTGGACGAGAAGGTGTTCAAAGAGCAGAATATCAAACACAATCAGATTTAAATAGAGCATTACTTCAAGCACAATTACAACAACAAGGATTTGGTCAAGCTCAACAATTAGCAAGTCAACAATATAATCAACAATTAGGATTAGCTGGTCAAGCTCAAGGATTATTAGGTTCACAAATTTCAGGACTTAGTGCATTAGGTCAACAACAACAAGCTCAGAGACAAGCAGAATTAGAAGCACAAAAACAATTAGAATTCCAAAGAATATATCAACCATTACAAACTGCGCAACAATTTGGAGCAGGTATCCAACCTTTAATTCAAGGATATCCTGGAAGAGAACAAATTTCAGTAACACCTTCTCCTACTGCTTTACAAACAGGATTAGGAACTCTTGCTACATTAGCAGGTATATATAGATCTTTTGTTCCTACTCCATTATTTGGTAAAGGATAATGTCTAGAATATTAAGAAGACCAATGTTCAGAGGTGGATCTACAAGTAATGAAGGTATTATGTCTGTGCCTAGAAAACAATATGAAAAGGCTGGTCCTGTAGATTCAGAATTTGATTTTGGTTTTTTAGGAGATAGTAGAGAAGAAGGTGGTTTACGTAATTTATCTTCAAATTATTATGGAGGATTATTAGAAGATGAAAATAAAAGTAATTTTTTAGGATTAGGTTTATCAAATAAAATAGACAATGTAGATGTTGATTCTGATAAAAGCACCACATTAAATAAAAGTAAAATAATTGAAAAAATAAAAGAAGGAGATATTGCTGATGAATTAGGATTAAGTCCACTTGGAAAAAGATTAAGACAAAGATATTTAAGTCAAAGAGGAGATCCACTTGGTAAATTTTTAATTAACTTTGGATTAAATTATATGTCAGCTAGACCAAGAGGTGGTAAATTTGGTGCATTAGCTACAGTTGCGGAAGCTGCTAAAAAACCTACAGAACAATTATATGCAGATCAAGACACAGAAGCAGCTTTAGAATTAAAATTATTAAGCGCTTTTGGAAAAGAAAAAGATACAGATGCTATGAAGATTGCTAAAGCATATGCACAAAAATATGGTGGAACAGCAGAAGATTATTTAGCAATGGTAGCAAAAAGAAAAATAGAATCTTCAGATTTAAAAGATTATTCTGATGTAGCTTTAATTAGAAAATATGGTGAAGATTGGGGTAAAGAAAATAAAGTAAATAGTGCAACTCAGAGATTAAATGTAGGTAAATTTAGATTAAGACTTGAAAAAGGAGAAGTTGATAAAGAAATTTTAGGTAATCTTCCTACAAAAGGTAGTGAAATTATAATAACAGAAGATATTACTCCAAGAAAAGATAATCCAAAAATATTTGATATTAACTCACAAGCAGCACAAGATTACCAAACAGGAAAAATTTATGTTAATCCGGTAGATAAACAATTTTATATAGTTCAAGGAGAAGGTAATAAAAAAACATTTGTTGGTATAGGCAAATATTATTAAAGGAGTTTTATGCAAGACGAAAACTTCGAAGGCATTGAAGAATTAAAGAATGCAGAAGATAATCAAGTATTTTCTAAAGTAGATAAACCAATTCCAAATGTATCTGATTTTAGTGAATATGTAACTCCACAAGAAGTTACAGATGGATTAACTTACAAGGCACCAAAACCTACAGTCGAGCGTCGAGAACCAACTATTGAGGAAAGACTTGCAAAAGGACCTAGATATAAAGATAGATCTAAGTTAGAAGCAGCTATATTTGGACCTGATATAGAACTTCAAGGTGATTTTGGAATACCCGCACAAAGAGTTATTGAAAGACTTTATAGAAAAGCAACGGATAAAGAAGTTGAACCAGTTGATAATTTTTCAACAACAGAAAGTTTTGTAGCTGCATTAATAGATGGAAATATTAAATTAACTAAATTTCCAGTTAACATTGCATCAGAAATAATAGACCTTGCACGAGGATCTGGAATTGATCCAGATAAAAGTGCAGTTGCAAAAGTAGAAAAATATTTTACAGATAGCATACTTGGTAAAATTGGAACAGAAGCTGAAGAAATAGCGTTTTCAGATGCTGCAGGTAAATTAACATCAGCTGCAGTTCAAATATTTGGACTTTCTAAACCAACACAATTATTAACTGATTGGGGATTTAAAACTGCAAATAGATATTTTCAAGCAGCTAGAGCAGGTAAAGTTGCGACAGCGAGTAAAAATTTAGAACAAGCAACAAAAGAAGCAATAAAATTAAATCAATTGAGTGGTAAACAAAAGTTTGCATCTTTTATGATTGGTGGAGGTCTTGGTATGGCTGCTGTTGCTGATCCAGAAGATTTTGGAACATTATCTGATTGGTTTGAAGGAACTAGATTTGAAAGCACATTAGGTATCCTTGGATTAGATGAACAAAGAAAAATAGACCCACAAGATGAAGCAGCTAGGAGACTTTGGAATAGGGCAAAATTAGGAATAGAATCAGGTTTAATAACTTGGCCTATTTTATGGACAGGTGGACTTGTTGGAAAAATTATAAGAAAACAAGCTAAGGACGTTTATGCAAGTAACGAAGATTTAGATAGATGGGTTGAAAAATATTTTATATCACCTTTAAGAGCTCGAGGTGTAAAACCAGAAGAATTATTTGAAGAAATTCAAAGGGTAAAAAATAAAGTATCTTCAGGTCAAATTGCTTCAATAGATTTAATAAAAGATATAGATGCAGCACTTCTTAAAGTTGCAAAAGAAGCAAATATTAATAAAGGAACTCCACAATTAAAAAGATTAATAGGTAGAATGGATGAACTACTTGTTACAGGCTCTGATATTGTTAAAGGCAAAGAATTTTTATTTAAAGGTTTTGATCCTAAAAAATTATCTGAGTTTAGAAAATTTGCATCTACAGAACTTGGATTAGTAGACAATCAAATAGAAACATTAGTTTCAGAATTAGCAAAAACTAGAAATGTATTTAATAATTATAAAAACACATTTTTTGAAGGAGGTAATATAAATGTTGCAGCAAATGAGTTTGCTAAAATTATGTCTGAAAGAATGCAAAATGTGTGGACATCAGAATATAGAATATTTGAAGATAACTTTAAAATATTTCCATGGTTAAAATACAAACCAATTCAATCATATGTAGATGAAGCTAAACAAGTGTTAGGACGTTACGCGTCTCAAAATGGAGTTAAATTAACATTTCAAGAATTAGATGATCAATTATATTCAATATTAAAAAATGTAAGAAGAGATCCAATAACAGGAGCACCAGAATTTCCATTATACAATCAAAGTATATTAGCAGAAGATGGAATACAGTATGTAAATATGGCTAAAAGTTTTGAAGGTGGAAAATTTAAACCTGGAGAATTTTTTAAAAAAGAATCTGATGTTAGAACATTTCAAAGATTATTTGGACAAAAAAGAGATTTAAGAAACACAATTGCAAGTACAATGTCTGATCTTGCAACTCTTACTGCAAAAGATACATTTTATAATAATATTTTAAAACTTAATGATGATTTAATAAAACAAAACAGACCGGGTGTATTTTATAAAAGTCCTACAGCAGCAAGAACTGGTTTAAGAAATACTATAGGTGGTGAAGATATTATAACTACTAAAGGTGGATTAAATATAAAATCACCAATAGGAGAAGAATTTTATACTAATCCATTAAACGGTACATATACATCTAAACCATATGCTGATGCTTTAAATTTTTCTGAAAAAATATTATTTGATGAATTAGCAAGAAATACTTGGTATCAACATTTAGTTCTTATTCCAAAAGGGTTAACACAAGTTTCTAAAACTGTATTAGGTCCTTTCACGCATACAAGAAATTTTGTAACGCAAGGGCAATTTGTTTTAGCAAATGGTAATTTATTTAAAGATCCTAGAAAAATAGTTGATAATTTTAAACGAGCTTTTAATACTATTCAACCACAACTTATTTATAGAAATTTACCTAAAGACCAAGCTATGGCTAGATTTTTAATAGAAGAAGGAGTTATGAGTTCTAGTGCTATTGCTACGGATATAGCAGGATTAATAGATGATATGTCTAAAACAGGAGATGTTTATTCAAGATTATTTGGAAAATTTGGAGATAAAATGAAAAAACTTTATAATGTTGCATTTGATTTATACGTTGCAGAAGATGATATTTGGAAAATTTATAGTACGTTTGCTGAATTTGATACCTATAAAAATCTTTACACTAACGCTGTTAAATCAGGAAAACTTAAAAACATGCCTACTGATTTACAAATAATGAAACAAGCTACAAAAATTGTAAGAGATACTTTACCTAACTATGCGTACGTTGGTGATTTTATTAAAGCAATGCGAAGAACACCGCTTGGAAATTTTATGTCATGGCCTGCATCTGTTATAAGATCTGGATTAAAAACATTTGAACTTGCACAAAAAGAAATTAGAGATCCAATACTTCATTCACAAGGTGTAAAAAGAATGATGACCTTTGGAACAGTTACTGCTGCATCGTTACCTGCTATTCAATCAATGGTACATGGTGTGTATGGTATTACAAATAAAATGGTAGCCGCATCTAGATACTTTGTTCCTGATTTTTCTAAAAACAATACTCTTATATTAACTCAAGATGAAAATGGTAATATTAAATATATAGATGGAAGTGGATCATTTGTTTATGATACTTTAACTTCTCCTTTTCAATCTATTATAGCTGAAGTTAATATATCTACAGCATACGATCCAAAAGCTCCAATTATACCTGCAACATATAAAGGATTAATAAAAGGTATTGGAAAATTAATGGAACCATTTGTTAGTGAATCTATGTGGTTACAAATTATTAATGATTTAGTTGTTAGAGGAGGAGTAACAAAAGATGGTAAAAGAATATGGAACCCACAAATGGATGCACCTGATAAAGTAATAGCAGCATTGGAATATTTTGTAGGATCAGTTGCTCCAGGATCTTATAAACAGTCTGCGCGTTTAAAAAAATCAATTGAAGGAGAACCAGGAGAAAGAGGAGAAAAATATGAAGTAGATGATGAAGTAGCTGGTTTTTATGGTTTAAGACAAATTAAATTAGAACCACTTAAAAAAATGGATTTTAAACTTAATGAATATTTACAAGGAGAAGCAGATACTAGAAAATTATATTCTGTGCCTACAACAAAAGGAGGAAGAATAAGCAGTAATGATATAATTGAAAATTTTTTTTACGCTAATAGAAAAAAATTTGAATTAATGGCAGATTTAAAAAAAGGTAATGAATTTGCACAAATTTTAAATGTAAGAAGAAAAGATTTAGAAAAATTATATGATGAAAGAAAAAAAGGATCTTTATTTGATTATTTGCAAAGAAATAGATTTAATCCTTTTGAATTTACAGACAAACAAACAGAAACAATTGAAACACAATATAAAAACATTTTAAGAGATTTTGATGGAATAGTTTATGATAGACCTCTTGATAGAACAACTCAAAGAGTTCTTGATAGAATGGTAAGAGATATGTCTCGAGTAAGATTAACAGATGATTTTAATAATATAATGAAACTAGAAAATTATTTAATTAAAGATAGTAGAAGCGAGTTACCAGCTCAACCAGCAACTAACGTACAACCATTACCACCACAACCACAACCTAATCCACAAATAGTATCTAAACCACCAGTAGCTCCCGGTTTACAAACAGGGTTGACTGCAACAGAAACTGGGTTATTAAGTGATGCTGAAAAAGCAATTAGATTAAGACAACAAGGACTAGCATAATGGCAAACGGTAAAGAACCAAAGACAACAGGTGAACATATTGTAGCTCTTTATGGCCATATAACTGGCGTAAAAAGAGATTTAAGAGAACTTAGAGAAGAATCTTCACAGATGCATTCTAAATTTGAAAATAAATTTGATAAGTTGACTTGGTGGATCATCGGGGGACTGGGATCAACCATAGCACTTCTACTCACACTGGCTTTTAATTTAATTAAATAAACTATTGATTATAGTTTTAAAAAACTATATTAGGCGTTTATGAATAAAGTTTTAGTACATAAACATCTTATCATAAGAGCAGAAGCAAAAAATCCTCCAATGGATGTCGCTGTTCTTCGCAAGTGGTTTCAAAAATTTATAAATGAAATAGGTATGAAAGTTATGATGGGTCCTTATATTAAATATTCTCACATGGTTGGTAATCGTGGAATTACCGGAGCTGCAATCATAGAAACATCTCATATTGTAATGCATGTATGGGATGAACCTGACCCCGCCTTGCTGCAGTTTGATGTTTATTCCTGCGGCGAATTTGATCCTGAAACAATATGCAACAAAATTAAAAAAGATTTTAATACTACAAAAATAGAATACAAATTTTTAGATCGTGAACATGATCTACAAGAAATACATACATTAACGTACACAGATCCAATAGTTAAAAATTATGAGAATAGAGAAATAGAAAAGAAAAATAATGCATTATTAAAAAGTAGAAAAGAAGTTGAGATTAATGGTAGTGGTACACACGGATATAGAATCAAAGAAGGTATTCACAAAGGTACAGTTGTTGGCCATATTACTAGAGAAAAATCAGTACTTGAAAATTAATAAATAATCTTTATATATCTTCCAGACTGCATCATGTGGATGAGTCAATTAACTTGCTTAACAAAGGAGATAATTATGACAAACCTAGAAGTTTTCAATAATTTAAGCAAACAAATGTTCAATGGATCAACAAAATTTTTTGATGATGCTTTTGAAAATATTTTTGACACGTGGTCAAAAGTACAATCATTTCCATTCTACAACGTAGTAAAATACTCAAAAGGTAAATACGGATTAGAAATCGGTTTAGCTGGCTACAACAAAGAAAATGTTCTTGTAGAAGTTAAAGATGGTATTTTAACAGTAGAAGGAAAAGTAGATAACAAAAATGTAGACTATGTTAAACAGGGTCTTGCATTTAGAAAATTTTTCAAACAGTTTGAATTAGCTAAAGATGTAGTAGTTGATGAAGCTGAAATGAAAGATGGTTTATTAAAAATAAAACTTGGTTACAAAGAACCAAAAGAAGTTGAAGGTATTAAAGTAGATATTAAATAATGAGTATACCTTTACAATTAACATTTATTTTTATAGTCGCTGTTATAATTTTAACAGCAGTTATTTACAATAATTATAAATAATGTTCCCTTACAATGAGGAGGAGTGGAAATTTATATCCACTCCTTCAACTCTTCTCCCATAATTTGAGTTGCAATATCAACTTTAGTTCTTAAAGCTTTTACAATTTTTTCATCAACAGTTCCTTCAGCTATAATATCAATATAAGTCATTGGTTTTTCTTGACCAATACGATCAATCCTAGCTTCTGATTGTTGACGTTTTTCTAAGTCATATCCATTAGAATAATAAATCATAGTAGATGCACCTGTTAATGTAATTCCATATCCACCTGTTTGAGGTGTGCCTACAATAAATCTTACCGGACTATTTGGATCTTGAATTAGTTTAATTGCTTTCTGTCTATCATCTGTAGATGTATCTCCATAATAAGTAACAACAGAATTATCTCCATATTCTTTTTTAATAGCTTCAACAATAACTTCTATATCATATCTATAATGAGCCCATATAACTGCTTTACCCTCCATTTCAGATAAAACATCCATCAATTCATCTAGTCTATTACTTGCAATCTTTTGTGTTTGACCATCATCAGATTTAAAATGACCACAAGTTATTTGATGTAATCTCATTAATTGAGTTATAACATTATGCGTTGTAGTTAATTTTCCATTTAATGTTGCAAGTGCAATTTCTTTCATTTGTTTATAAACTTTTCTTTGTTCTTCTGTTAATTGAATAGTTCTTTTCATATAAGTTTTAGGTGGTAAATCTAAACAATCATCTTTTAAAACTCTATGTGAGAATGGTTTTATTTTTTCTGAAAGCTCTGGTAGGTTTCTATATCCCACTACAATTTGAATCATACGACCAGATACATTTATTTGTTTTGTAATAGCGTATCTAGTTTTAAATGAATAATAAGATTGATGATCTAATAACCATGGATCTAAAAAAGCACATTGAGTAAATAAATCTAAAGGAGATTTGGTTACCGGCGATCCTGTTAAGATTCTTTTGTATTTAACATCTTTACCTAAATCTATAATAGATTTAGTTCTAATTGCGCCTGGATTTTTTATTGTAGTAGATTCATCTATTGCCATTAAAGTTTTGTGACAACTTAAAAATTTTTCTGCAAATTGTTTTCCTTTTTTAGTAGACAATGCTTCAACATTCATAATTAAAATATGAAGATCATAACTGGATTTAAATAATATATTTAATTCTTTTTCTTTAGATTTACTTGCAGTGGACTCCCATAATACCATTTTCTTTTCTATATGATCTGGCATATGGGTTGGTATTTCAGAGTCAAACCAGTTCTTATAAACACCTTTAGGAGCTATAATTAAGGCGCCATTTATAAGGCCTTTATCATAAAGCATTGACATATTATCTATTAATACTTTAGACTTACCGGTCCCCATTTCCATAAAATAAGCAAATACTTTCTTATCCCAAGACATTTCTAATGCCTTTAATTGATGTGCAAATGGCTTTGTCTTAAACTTATAATGCATATATAATAGTTAGTTCTTTCTATTGATTA
>Ga0315909_10002128_pt1 | contig 25861 bp, 13 predicted proteins | sample LakEriMetagenome_11_FD_203527 | JGI IMG/M metagenome (GOLD analysis project Ga0315909, IMG submission 203527) | Freshwater fungal communities from buoy surface, Lake Erie, Ohio, United States - Buoy 2 MA125 | ecosystem: Environmental > Aquatic > Freshwater > Lake | place: USA: Lake Erie, Ohio...
CAGTGGCCCAGAGGACCTCGTGTGGGGCATGATGGAAATTAACAAGCTGCTGAACGGAAAGAATGGTGAGTACCTGACTCCCACGGACTGCCTAGACATCATGAACATCATCGGCAGAATCGTGGTGGCTGGTAACGTAAGACGTTCAGCACAGATTGCTATCGGAGATGCTGACGACATCGAGTACCTGCGTGCAAAGCGTTGGGACCTTGGCAACATCCCGAACTGGAGAGCCATGTCCAACAACAGCGTAGTATGCTCTGACATCAACAACCTTCCAGAAGAGTTCTGGGAAGGATATAAGGGCAATGGAGAGCCATACGGGTTGATTAACTTGGATGCCGCACGTCGGATGGGGCGCACAGGTGAGACCCAATACCCTGACCCAGACGTACAGGGATTCAACCCATGTGCAGAGCAGAGCCTTGCAAACTTCGAGACCTGCTGCCTCGCAGAGGTGTACCTACCAAACATCGAATCGTACGCAGAACTGAAGAAAGTAGTCAGATACCTGTACCGAATCAACAAGCACAGCTTGGCAATCAAGTGCTCTGTAGAGGAAACAGAACAGATTGTTCATGAGAACATGCGCATGGGTATTGGTGTTACTGGCTATCTTCAGGCCACAGAAGAACAGCGTTCATGGTTGAGCGACTGCTACGTATACATCAGAGCATATGACGAGGAGTACTCTAACATTACTGGAATCAATAGAAGCATTAAGCTCACCACGGTTAAGCCATCTGGAACACTTAGTCTTCTCGCTGGCGTTACACCAGGAGCACATCCTGCCTATAGCCAATTCTACATCAGGAGAGTTCGGATGGCCTCAAATAGCCCTCTTGTTAGAGCAGCAAAAGAAGCTGGTTATCCAGTAGAGTTTGTACGCAACTTCGACGGCACTGAAGACCACAGCACCGAGGTGGTTAGCTTTCCGTGCAGATTCCCAGAAGGGACGAAGCTGGCCAAGGACATGACTGCTGTGGACCAGCTGAACGTAATCAAGCGCCTACAAACTGAATGGTCTGACAACGCGGTATCTGTAACCATCTATTACAGGCTGGAGGAGCTGGATGAAATCAAGGCGTGGCTCAACGAGAACTACTACAACGTCAAGACAGTTTCCTTCTTGCTGCACAATGACCACGGCTTTGACCAAGCGCCTCTGGAAGAAATCACAGAAGAGAAATACAACGAGATGTCTGCAATGGTGAAGCCGCTGGTATCAATCGATGGTATCAAATTCGATGAACTTGACATCACAGATTGTGATTCAGGTGCATGTCCAGTGAGATGAAACCAATCTCTGAATGCTGGATAAGCCAGCTGTATTACTTTAACACCACTGATGGGGGCACATGGCCCCCCTCTTTCTTTAAACACATCCAATGACAGGAAGGAGGGGTTACATTACTTGCCCTTCTCTGCTTTCTTGATTTTCGCTTCTTGCTTGAGCATCTCTGCTGTAGGCTTCTTCCCAGAGCCACGGTTGGCCCTTATGTTGTCCCATAGGCCTCTCGGCGAATAGGAACCATCTTTCCTCTTCAAAAGTTTCATCTGCCTTGGCCTTTATAGGGTTTTTTGTACTTCCTGCTGCTTTTGTTTTTCGAATCGCTTTTAGCATGACCTCCGATAGATTTTTTCGCGTTGAAAGTAATCTTACCTGCTGCTTGTTTTGCCATGTTACTGCTGATTTATTCTTCTAATTATTTCGTGTAAGTCTTCGGGCTTCTGTATATGTTGAACTGGTATCTGGATTCCTTCGCAGTTGCACTGCTGGCCATATACGTTAAGCAAGTACAAGAGGTCGTTGGTTGTGACTGCATGGTCTAAGTCTATATCTCCTTCAGTGCAAAATTCGCAATTAAAGTTTGAAAGCACAATCAGCAAGTCAGAAGTGCCCACCATACAGTCTCCGTCCAAGTCACCAAAGCAGAACACCTCATCAGAAAACAACTCAGACCTTTGATACTCAAGCATAGCGTGCATACGTTCTATCTGTCCGTCAGTAAACACATCTCTGCATTCTTCTGGGCAGTAGTCCATGTGGTTGTTGGGGTGGAACTCTACCCCGCCATACACGCTGGCTGGACAGTAGTACCCAGGTTCATCTGGGCATCCTTGACTCACCTTTGTGGGGGGAGTGTCACACACGTAGTCTCCACTGTGCTCACAAGGGCCTAGGTACTGGCCACAGTTAGAGACATAGCCTCCTCCGTTCTTAAACACGTGATGCAGTCCGCAGTAGTGGCCCATCTCATGAGTCAGTGTTTCGTTCTCGAATCTAAACGTGAGGTGAGGGCCATATGTGCCCATCACTTCTGTCTCTATCCACACCCCATCTAGCACGCTGTACGGAACATACGTGACCCAAGCAAACCCAAGAATCGATGAGCAGAAGTTTGGGGCTACATAGATATTGCAGTATTCTGCCGTATTCCATTTAACCATGTTGGTCCACTGAGCCATCTGTGTGCCGAAGTTTGGGAAGCAAACTCCAGTGCCAGTTCTGTATGAAGAAGCCCAAGCAAAGCTGTTAAGGTTCGTGTAGTCGATGTCTTCAAGAGTAAACGAGATGTCTGTGCCATCAAAGTCCACGTTGAGCTGGTCCATTGCATCAACTATAACTGCCTCTGGGATTTGACTGTTTGCAAAAGCAGTGTCCCATAAAACATGAACAACGCACTTAATCTCCTTCGGGCTATACGCGGTCCTGCTTTTTGTGTAACTCTTGGGAAGGATGTCTTCTTGAGGACCCATTACCATGCATTCCTCTTGGGCTGGGGCGGGGGCTGGACACGAGAAAAGCATTACAGATACAAGGACGAACCACAGAAGCGGCCATAGCTGACGAAGGGAGATTGAATTATTCATCGTTTGTTGAGTCTTATCTTTTCATATGAGCGCCCAGCAAAGTAGGCTGTAAATGCAGTTGTCATAAGTATACTGAATACGTCTACATAAGAATTTTTTATGTTAAATGCCAGATTATCAATGCTGTCCATCACTACAAATATAGTAAAAGAAAGCAACAAATAAAGCATAATCATAGGTCTTATGTTTTTAGATAGCCATGAGTCAGACATCATGTCTGCTTTCCAGCGTTCAGTGACATTGTCCTGTGCGTTAGACTCGTACTCAAGCAGCATTTTCTCAAACTCCATCTTATCCTGAGCGGTCATATTTGGCTCAAGGTCTATGAGTCGCTTGACTACGCCCAAAGCGCCGTTGTCTGGGAGAAGGTCCCCTACGGTGTCTAGCACCTGCGGGGCTTTGTCCTTCAGCCAGATTCCGACCTTGGTGTCCTTAATCTTCTTTCGGTCCTTTCTCATCGTATAGTTTGTTGAACATCATCATAATCTCCCTCTGCTCCTCATAGAGTTCGAAGATTCTGTTTTGCTTGTCTACGTAGTTGTCTATCTTCCTGGCCTCGTTGATGGCCTTCCTGTTACGCTCAAGTTTCTTTTCGACAACTTTGAGCTGGTTGCGAAGCAGGAAGATTTTACCGTACCTGTCTTTGTCTGACGACCTAGTCTTTGGGTCTTCGTACTCAGCAACCAGTTGCTGTACGTTTATCAGATTCTCCTTGAACTTATTGTAGTCGTAGAACTTAGACGACTCTCCGTATATCTTTCTTGCGAGAGGCAAATCGCTGGTGGTCATCCTAATTTTCTCACCCTCTTTAGCCATCTGCGCGGCAGAATAGATAAGTGTTCCAGACCTGTCAATGAATCTGCCAAAGCCTCCAATGTAGAAGTTGTAGTAGTAGTGGATTCTGTCTGGGTTAAAGTCTACTGCACCAGGCCTGTAATCGCTTCCGCCTGTAGCTTCATTCATCCATCCAGCAGCTTCTTTAAGCCATTGTGGTGACTTGTAAGAAAGTTGATACTCTGGCACAGGCTTTCCAAATGGAAGCTGTTCTCTATATGCTTCAGTTCCAAAGAACGTCTCATTAAGTGCAACGTCACTAACTGGCGCAAGTCCAGACGGCATTAGGACCGATGCAAGTCCAGCTTCCCAGGTGCTGTAGTTACCAAACTGCACAGGAGAGAACGAGTTGATGATTGAACTCATTGAGAAGAAGAATGCATCATCAGCCTTTCTCTCGCCAAGGGCAGTAGACGTAATGGCCTCTGCAATAGAAGAAATCATGCTATAACCATATGCAAACGGCAGCTTGAAATGCTTGTCCCCATCGTACATAATAATTAGGTTTCTACTTTTGTCGCTGTCAGAAACCTTGCTGTAGAATGACTCTCCATCCTCATCGTCATCACTAATTGCAATGTTGATGGCTGTAAGTATACTGTTGGCCGCGAACAAAGCCAGCCCTAACTTCTGAGACCTTCTCAAGGCTTTTACCTTTGTGCCATCTGGCCTGATAACGGTCTTGCGGGTGCCCATAGTTCTTAGGAATCTGTAAGACCCTTGAATGCTGGCGCCAAAAAACATTTTAAACGCATTCAGCTCCAAACCATACTCACCGTACTTGTTGAAGTTTACGGTGATATTCTTAGCTAGCTGTGCCGCTTTGCTCCTAGCAACTCCGCGCTCTCTTGCCGCAATGTAAGCAGCCAGCCTAACTGTCTGCTCCATAGCGTCATTACCCTTTTCAATATATTCAAACACTTTGCCAGCCGCTTCCTTTCCTAATTGCAGTTTGTTTGGCGACAGTTCTTTTTGAAGGTCTTGAGCAATTTCAGATAAAGGCCTAGAATAGACCCACCCAGTAAGGCCACCGTCTTCAATCATCTCGTTGTAATACTGAGTAATTATAGGGTCGCCTGTTCTCCCATACTGAACCTTCATGAGGGTCTTCATGACAGGCCATATCTTTTTCTTTAGCTTAATGATTTCTCTGTCTATGTCAATGCCCTCTACAATTCCACCTTCCTCGCTCTCCATCATAGCGTTAAACAATGCGGCCTGAAAATCCCTAGTAAAGTTTGGAATAAAAAACTCTGGGTCGAGAGTAGTGAGCGATTTTCTAAGCCAGCTAGTTGGCAACAGCTTAAGAACCTTGATGAACAGGTTGGATTTGCCCACCCCCATGTTCTTCAACTGCTTAGCCTTATTTGCATCTGCAAATCGAATGAACACTTGCTGACCATTAACTCGTACGCCTACACTTCTTTCGTCCCCAAACTCTGCCCCTGTCTTTATCTCCCAGATGTCTGAAGGATTCTCCTGAACTAAGTTTAGCAGCGCCTGCAAAGCCTCGTTCTTTCTGGCTTTGATTCTGAGTGCCGTAGAAGCAGAGATGATGTTTGCCAGAACATTGGTGGCTTTGCTTTGACGGCCCTTTGCCTTTTTACTGACTGGACCATACACGTGGATGCCAGCGCCTCCAGTTGGATAGACAGTTGTGTCGGATGACTTCTCGTCCAGAGCTATGCCATATAGCGGCACGTATGTTGGGTCCTGCTCCCATGCGTCAATTTTTTCCTGAGGTTCTAGGCCAAAGTCCATCATAATCTGTCTGTTCTCAGCCATCATATCCCTGAAGAAATCTGCGGCAGTCTCAAGTACATCCTCACCGTACTTGGCCTTCATGTCTTCTATAATCTGCGCAGCCTCTTCGTTTGACATACCAGACCCATCAATCTTTCCGTACTCCATGAAGATGCGCTCATTTCTAGATTCGGCGTGCAAGGCGTACATGTAGTCAGACAAGTCATCAGACGTTATCTTCTTGTCCCTCATGTACTTCTTGGCTGCATCTATCCTAGCTTCAAGCCTCTTGTAGTCAGCAAACGTCTTCCCAGACATAAGCTCCTCAGCCATCTCAAAGTCAGAAGCTGCGCGAACTTGTCTTCCCTGTGCTTTGATGTCTTTAACCAGATACATAACTTCAGCATACTTATCCTGGAACTTCCTCCTCATCCACAAGAGCTTGGCTTGGAAGTCGGTAAGCTCAGTAGGCTCATACAGGCTCTCGCCCCTCTCGTTCATGGGGCCTTGGTAGAAGACACCATCTACTGGCTGCTGGCTGTGAGTAGAGTTCTCTGGCTCCTGTGCCGCGAACATGCGCTCGTAGATAGCACGCATCTTGTCGTTCAGCTCAATTTCCAGCGGAGTGCCCTTGATGCCCTTGTACACCTCACCAATCCACTTCTTAAACTTAGAGAACAGAGTAGCCACCTTTCCGCTAGGAGCAGTCCCATCGTACAGGAACTTCTCAAAGCCCATGGCAAATGCCTCGCTTGTGTCTCTCGTCCACTCGTCGCCTCCAGTCCACTCAAGTACATCTGCACGTTCCTCGTCAGTCAAGAAGTTCTCGTAGATGTGAGCCAGCTCGTGGAGTGGTGAGGTGATGTCTGGGTTGGTGATGGCGAAGATGGTGGCAGTGGTTCCGTTCATAACCACAGCAGCCCTCTCGTTCTGGAAGTACATCTGCCCTGGGGACTCAAGTTTGCTTACAGTTCCGTCGTCATTGACCTGATATGTACGGAAGCGAGAGCGTCTAACGTCGTATGAATCACCAAACTTAAAAGAGGACAACGGGCGAGTAACAGTCTGAGGAGTAGACCATTTGCTATCGATATTGGTTACATATGTAAGAATTCTATCGGCACCAGTCCCAGTCACATTCGTGATAACCACTTTGTCATTGCCGAGTTTTACGTTATCCCCAGGCACCAAGTTTGGAACAGGTCTGGTGATATTGTTCATCTTGTAGTCGTCCTGCACAGGAACCAACGACATGGTGGTCTGGGCACGAAGTCCAGCGGCGCCACGCCCCCATTCTCCAACAAGCATTTCAAACCCGTGTTCGTTGGCCACCTTAGTCACCCATGCCATCTGGTGGTTGAATGACGGGAATGAACTCATGTTGGGGTTCTTCTGCTTGTACTGTTCGAGGGCGATGTCGTAGAAGTTCATCAGGTCCTCGTTGAAGTAGTACACCTTGTTCTTGGGAACCTTTACGTAGTGGGGCACGTTAGCAGACACGTCTCTGGTGTTATCTACGTAATACATCGCTACCCCTCCCACGGTGCTTATAGCAGAAGCCTCCTCCCTAGATGTCCATGTGTTATTGCCGCTCATAGGCTTGATGACATCCCTCGCCTCGGCAGAGAAATGCTTAAACACGTAGTTGCCTTCTCCGTCATCCGTCAACGTCTCAGCCACCTCCTCTGGTATTGAGTATTCGAAGTTGTTCTGGATGAACACGTCGATTGTCTCGTCCTCAAGTCTTTGAGCAATCTCAGCATACTGCTCTACAGTAAAGGTCTTTGGATTCTTCCCGCTGGCCCCCGTAGGTGTTGTGCTGAAGTCAGACAGGTTGAACACGGAGAACTGACCAGCAAAACGAGAGAACTTAATTGCCTCTTCTTTCTTAGACTCGTCTACTACGATGTTGATGTCGATAGAGACCTTAGTAGAGTCAGCAAACTTGTAAAGCCCGAATCTCACGCTCTTCGTAGAGAACACCTGCTGCATGCTCTTTACGTAGTTGGAGATTAGTTCTGGAGTCAGTTCCTCTTGCGTGGTGTTGAAGGACGCGACAGGAACAATGGTTCCTTGACCCTCTTCGTACTTGGTGCCGTCAATGTTGAACGTGGCACCGTCCTCATCTGCCTCTGGAAGACCTTTGATTCTATCTACCTCCTCCTTGGTGTTCTTGTTGATGCTCTCTTCGTTAATCGTAGGCGACTGAAAGAGGACAGTGTTCATGTCTGTCTTGTCTTCTGATAGATTAACCGTAGAAAGCACACCCTTGCTTATCCCAGCTCCAGCTGGCAGTATTTGAGATATTCTTTTTTCGTCAGTTATAGGAAGACCTGTCAATGGGTCCAAGGCTATTTCATTCCACTGCTTGGTAGAATTAAATAGTCGTACAGTAGTTTTAGAACCAGGAGCCAACAGCCTTATGGCTGCTGGATAAGAATCGTGAGTAGGAAGTCCTTTTTCGGCTGTAAGTACAGCCTCAAACGTAGGCCCGTCTGGGTTTACATCTGCCTCAATGACTGCATAAACTCTTCCATTCTTACTTCTGTCAACATCATAACTAGAAGTACCAATATCTCTTAATGCAGGCTCAGTAAAAGCATACTCAAGAGCCATCATTATATCTTTCTGTGCTAGCTTACCAACTTGTCTGTTAGTGCCATTTATGGGGGCCCAATTTTCTATGCCAGAGAAAGATTGAAACAGTTTTATTAACCCCTTCCTGGTTTTTTCATTAGCCTGAGCTGATTTAGCCAAAGACGCTATAACTCCCTGAGCAAATGCTTTTCTCTGTGCAAATGAACTGTTTTCTGGTTTCAACTTGTTTGCCAACACTTCAGCCATTTGCTCTATAGGCATCCCTGCTTTTATGTCAGCATAAATAGGGATTGGCTCTTGTCCTACTGGAACATCAGGTTTTCTTAGGCTTCCAGCCATAAATGCCGCTCTTACGTCAGCTTTGTAAAGAGGGAATGACCTGTCATTCATAAACGACATCAAGAGATTAACTAAGCCTTGATTGAAGTTTGTGTTAGACAGCATTTTTTCAAGGTTTGTGCTAACAAGCACAAGTCTTACCTTGCCGTCCTTGCTGACTTTAGCCGCCTCATTTAACTGTCTAGCTAAAATGTTTGCGGCTGCTTTTGTAGATGCCCAGAAGTATCCGTTTTCATGGTGACCTGGCAGGAGCGGGTAGAAGACACCGCCTTGGCCCCGCATAATCAAGTCACCGTTTCTAGACAACGAAAATCCAGCAAACTTATCTGGAGTGTGGAAAACAACGCCATCCTGATTGTATATAGATGATATGTCTGCATTGTCATCTAAATACCCTTCATCTTTTAGTCTTTGGAACTCTTCAGTGTTTTTAAAGTATTCCTGAGCAATCTTCAGCTCGCTGTCCTCAATATTCTTTTGGAACAGCACAATATCCTCCTCAGAGTCTGGGATAAAGTTCCCCTTCGCGTCCACCGCCTTTGCTCTCTGCCAAGAGATTCTGCCGTACATCTCTTCTTTAGAGATGCCTGCTCTCTCAGCCATAGTTCCAATCATCCTGTCGGCGACCTCTGCATTGGCACGAGCTTGTGCTTTAGGCAGTTTGAACACCTTCTGCATGGTGACCGCCAACTCCTTTTTGTTTCTGGGGTTGTTGATTTTGTCAGCCGCCTGTGATTGACTAGACTTGTTGTCTCTCATATCACCCGTCCCACGAGCGACAACGACCTTGGCAGGCTGCATAACCTGACCGTCCTTGCGCACTTCTGGTCTGGACACAGAAACTACAGACGTTTCTCCAGCAGGGATAGACGAGTCGGGAACAAACACAACCTCGTCGTTATCATTCTGCACGTAGGCCTCTCCGATAGTTGGAGATGTGTATGTGTACCCAGCGCCTCTAAGCTGTTCTCTTGCGTCGTCTAGCTCTTTCTTCTGAGCATCAGTAAGGGCAACTCCACGAGCCACAAGTTCTTCAAGCTGACCAGCGTAGTTCGCCATGCGAGTTGGGTCAGTCTCAATAGCCAACAGCCTCGTGATGCGGGTCGCAGCGGCATTTGACGGAGGAGGCGCAGCCGCCTTCTCTTTTACAGGAGATGCCTTCTTTTTTACTTTTGGTTCAGCTGGTCTAACGTCTTCTGCAACAGCTTTATCTGCTGCTGCTTGGGGAGCTGCTTGAGCTTCTCTAGGTTTGGCAGACTGACGCTGGAGCTTTTCTGCGACATATTGGTCGTGGAGGGATTGGAGTTCTTCATCCTGTGCAAGTATTTCGTCTATACGTTGAATCTGTTCTGGTGTCTCTGCGGCAGACAGCAGGACCTGGTAGGCGATGTCTTCTGCAAGTTGGCCAGAGAACATCTTACGCTGGTCGCTATCCACCTTCTTCAGGCTGACTCTGGTTACCTGTCCACTATCATCATATTCAATTCCAAATCTAGGCAGGTCTCTTTGAATCTCAAACTGTTCGTTCTCTACCTCAATAGTCTCATCAGCATTGACTCTTATCGGTGATTGCTGAGCAAGAAGCCCTGCGTCTTCGACATCCTTGTCTCTAAGCTCTGCGTAGTTGCCAAGCTCGTATATCTTGTCCTGAGACTCAAATACAACCTGCTGGCCATCCAAGTATACCTCACCCTGAAGTGGCTGCTCAAAAACAGTCCCCCCAAATGACGTAAGCGTAGCTGGCCTGTTAACCACTTCATCTACGCTAACACCCTGTCTCTGCACTACAGGTTCAGCAACAGCCTCTACAACTGCCTCAGGAGCTGTATCAGCCACCACCTGCTCTTCGGTGGCTCTGTTTAAGTACGAGTTGTTGATGTCTGCAATCTCGGCTTCTATAGCCGCTATACGCTGTCTTCTAACTTGGTCAACGCCGAAGTCAGTTGCTTTGAAGCCTTTCTTCTCGGTGATGTCTCTGGTCAGCTCTCTTCTCTCAAGCTCAAGGTTAATGAGGGCTCTTCTATCTTCAGAAGAGATAGACTGGTCAATCAAGTCAGCAATCTCAGAACGCTCTACTCTGTCTCGGAGCAGAGCTGACGTCTCTTGGTCGTTGTTGACCACGATGTTCATAGTCTTCAACTCCTCTGGTGTAGAGGAGGAAATGACTGCTGCTACTTGCTTGCGATTTACCTTCTGATTATTTATGGTGTATGAAGGCATGGTCTTAGCCGTAACGTCCTCCAAGTATGCTGTACCAAGTGACAGCGGGGACGTGCCAGCCTCAGCAAGGCCCTCTACCAGAATGTCTGCTCCAGAAATGCGCTGTCCTGCTACTTTCTGTCCTGCGTACTCTCCAAACGCACCAGCACCAGCTTCAATCGTAGTAGCCGCCCCAGCCTTTCCAAGCGCAGATGATATGCCCCTTGCGGCTGACGAGGCAGCCTTAGCGCCAAGGGCGTCTACGGTACCAATCACCGCGCCTCTAGCTACAGAGCGATTTCTTACGCGGTCGTAGATGTCGTCATTGTTTAGTGCGGCCTGGATGTTGGCTGGAGTCCATGCCATCCCCCTCTCCTGCATCTCTGTTTTAAGCAAGTCTACAAACGAAGCAGAGGTTTCCAGCGCCATAGAAGCGGCACCCATAGCAACTGGGAATGCTGCAACAGCTCCCCCAGCAGCACCAACCAAAGCTCCACCAGGGCCTGCGGCAGCACCTATACCAGCTCCAGCGGCAATGGTTCCAGTAAATGCAGCACCAGACGTTGTGTTAAACAACCCAGCAAGAGATGACGCGGTAAGTTCTGGAAGCAAGCTAGGGTTTCTGCCTATGGCGTACAATGCAGCAAGAGTGCTATTCTCACCTTTTGCTTCTGCTTCCTGAATTGACTGCTGAAAGTCAAGCATCTCGGATGACAACCCGTATCTGTCCACAAACTTTTGATGCTGGTCAGCAGCATTCATCAACGCCTCTGCCTGTTCCAAGGTGGCTTTTCCTTTAGAGGTCATGACGTTTCTTACCTCTGCAACCTGGTCGTTCCCATACAGGGAACCAGCAACGCCCCTCATCATATCATCTGCAAAGTCAAACAATACACCCCCAACTGGATTGTACGGTGACGAAGCCGCATCAGCAAGAGTCTGCACTGCCTCGTACAGGTCTGGTGAGTTGGGGAACGTATCCTTAACAAGTCTAGGCAGGAAAGCCTCGTTTGCTTTGGCCTCAAGCGCAGCCTGCTCTTCTCTTTTTCTTTTTGCCTCCTCACGCTCAATCATCGTAGGCAGTTCCTCCATAGGGGCCTCAAGAGCCTGAGAAATCTGCGATGCCCTCCAGTCGTCCTCCGTGAAGTTATATTTAGACTCAGCCTCGTTAGAAATATCTCCTAAATCTCTACCTTGCAGTATGTTAGACTTAACAAAGGTGTTCATCACCTGCCCGTATCTAGACGGAGCTGGCGGTGTATATGAGCCGCTGTAGGGCCTTATGCCAGCCTGCTGGCGAACTTGCTCCTCACCTGGAGCACCACTTACAGAGAAGCCTCTTGAAGAAGGAGCCGATGGTTCTTTTTTTTTTTGACCTCCCCCGAAGTACTCGTTATAAAAGCTGTCAGAAGACAGGTCTGTCAACTGATTCTGAACGAGATAGCCGTACAGCTCGTTGTAGTTATCTTTGTTTCCGCTATACTCTTGAAAGAACGTATCAGCGTCTAAGTCTGTAAGTTGATTTGATTTAAGGTAATCGTACAACTGTTGATAATTCTCGTTCATTTTCTTCCTCCGTTGAGCTTATAACCATTTGGGTTTACACCAATATTACTTTGCTGCGTCTGCGGCGCCCCACCAAGCCTTGCTATCTCCCCGCTTCTCCAACGACTTATTGGGTATTGAGGTCCATACACCTCTTGAATTATTGCGGCTATTTCACTAGCTTCAGTAGACTCGTATGGGACTGTGATGTCTCCAAGGTCCCTACCGTCAGAAGTAGTTGCATTTAATATCACCATCCTGTCCTTCAAGAATCTAATGTTCCTTGGAGTCACCATAACGTCTCCCTCAAGTTCTTCTCTTAAGTCTTGAGGGATTAGATTGGACATATTTATCTGAGTTACTGCCGCCTTGCTATCGGCAATGTTTACTAATGCATATTGGTACCCAGATTCTTTTTCTGGCTTTCTTCCAAATACAATGTTTCTGGCCTTGCCAACGCCAGGGGTTTGCGGCACGTCAACTTGTATCGGTTTTCCAACTACAGAAAGGATTGGGTCTGGCTTAGTAGTGCCAGAAGCTCTTCCAGTAGAAACTCTTTGAGGGGCATACATTTTTCGTTGACCCTTGAACGGATTCAAAACTGCCTCAGCATAAAGTCTAGCGTACTGCTCGTTTGCCTCACCACTATCCTTGTCTACTTGCGCTGAACCGTTCTGTTGCATCCAGAGACGTTGAGCAGAAACCATTAGAGCTGGGTCCTCCAAGACTCTAGCAGTAGTTTGAGGAAGCATGTCAGAAACAAACTGATTACCAGTCTTTCCATTATTTACTGCCTGATTAGCTAGGCCATCATAATCCAGGGAGATGGTTTCTGGAGCGACATAGTTCCAATCTATCTCTGGCCCGTATGCAACTACGTTACCTGCGTATGGGCTATCAAACAAAGACACTTGCTTTCTTCCAGTGCCTCCAGTCGGGTCATCTATCTCTACAGTTATTTCACCATTGTCGCCTATCGTGTAACCCTGTATACCCAGGTCTCTTTGAAGTTGAAACTTTTGTGAGGCAGTTTCTGGTGTGTCCAAAACCCGCTTGGTCTTGTCAGGATAAAGCCCAGGGTTCACTGCGTATTTCATCGTCTCCTGCATCACAGGATTCGTTACGTCGTAGTGATTGGTAAAGAATGAGTGTGTTGAATTGAGGCCGTTGAGGTCCGTGTAAAAGTCCTCAAGCGTGGTGTACGCGTTAGACTTCAACTTGTCTGTTACGCGCTGTCTCTGCTCGTTGAACATCTGGACAGGCATATCACCCCATCCGTTTGTTTTAAACCCATACAGGCGCTCCAGCTGCTTAGCGCGGAGTTCGTTCTTGTCCTGCTGGACCTTCATAAGCAACTCCACATTCTGTCTTTGCTGCTCCTGGATTCTATCCATTCGCTTCTGCAAAGCCTCAGCATATGAGGGTGCCTGTCCAACTGGAGCTACATATCCTTGGTACTCTGCCATGCTTAATCTTCCATTTCTTCTTCGTCGTCTTCTTCCTCCTGGAACTGAGGTTGAGAGAAGATTCCGCGTATTACATCGTACAGCATCATAAGCTCCTGCCTGCTAATCTTCTTGCCAGATGCCTTCTTTTCTGAAATCTTTTCGTATGCGTCTTCTATAGCATCGGCCTGCTCTGGATTAATCACATACTCTCCCCCAGTCATCTCCCCTACCTTCTTGCCATCCTTCATGATGTCAATAGGGTTGGTCTTGTGGCTGAACTCTCCAGGAGTCTTCTGAACCTTCATGCCTTTTTCACCATTTGCAACGACGGCTCCAGGAGCTGATGAAAGTTGTTTTAATAAACTTTCTAATGGATTTCCCCCATTGACTCCACCAAGATAGTTTAAAAGACTGCTAACATTTCCACCTCCTTGAGGCACAGTGGAAGCCGCCTGGCCCAACCCAGCCGCAGCTCCAGCCGCTTCAGCTCCAGCGCCCGCTCCCCCAATCTGTGGCAGCCCAGCCAAGGTCATCCCGATGTCAGCCGCCCCTCCGATGATGTTGCCAAAGGCATCACGCTTGTTCTGCTTAAGCTGTTCTAGGTTCTGCAATGCTTGGTTCCTAGCAGCAGTGGCCTCTGCCAGTCCCATCATCCCCATGTTCTGCTTCAGGCCGATATTCTGAGCCAGCACGCTCTGCTCAAGGTTCGCAAGATTAGACTTAGACGCAATCTCTCTCTGCACATCAGCCATCTGCTGCTGCTGCATCTGCTGGGCCTGATTGCGTTGGATGTTTCCGAGCAGTCCTCCCAGTACCCTAGGGTCTGCGGCAGCAGCCTGCAACGCTGTAGAAGCTGACGACTGAATGCCAGAGGTATCAGTAGGCCTTACCCCAGCCATAGCCAGGTCTCTCTGAGCCTGAGCAACTCGCTGATTGTACAGCCCAGAAGCAAAGTCGCTCTTGTACTTCTCTACATCCTTCTTTGCTGCACTCAGATAACCCTCCTGCTCCTTCTTGTCTTTTCTGTACGTGAGCAGGTCAGCAACGCCACCCACCACCCCAGCAATCCCCTGTGCGCCACCGCCTCCTGGGATTTGCATAGGGATGGGGTTGCCGAATATGTCTGTGCCACCACCAGATGGATTCCATCCAGTCATAAACATGTTCCAGTCGAATGCACCAGTAGCCGCCATTTTGCAAAGGTAATTATTTAGTTAGGAACTAGCGTCTAATTTTGACTGAGCAAACTCAGTATTTACCGCAAATAGTTCAAATGGTGTATTATATAAATTTTGTTTTGTCTCGATTGTAATCATAGAGTACTTACCGCGCATGTCATCGCCATCTATGGCTGGATTAGAAACATAGTATATAATGTTTCCAGTGTCAAAACCTTTTAAGCTGTTGGTTGCTGGGTTTGACAAAGCACCTTGTTGAAAAGCCCTATATCCTATCACTATATAAGTATCTGGGTATGCAGGGCTTACGTTGCTCCTTATGGCCGCTATATGGTATGAAGACCTAGAATAACACTCTCCTACAGAAAACTCATTCTCTATTGCAGTATTTGCTGAATAGCTGATAAACTTTGGCAAAGACATGCCAGCTGACGGGCTAAAAGTAGAGAAAGCCGCCTTGTATTTTGAAGATTCGTTTACTGACGAAGAGTTCCCTACTATCTGAATCTTAAATGCTTTATACGCATACCCAGGCTCTATGATTTTTATAAACTTGTTCTGAGACAGTCCAGAACTATTGAGAGGAATCGGAACTCCAGATATTCTTCCAATAACACCAAAGTTTCTAGTGGAATTTATAAGCGAAGGGCCTACGCTAGCGTACAGACCTTCTTCTCTTGCAGAAAAAGACCTTTTATCTGTCTGTTGTGGTTTTGTAACTGAAGAGGAAGACAAGTCTAGATTCGTATACAAAACTGCCTCAAACACATTTTGATTGCTTTCTATAGATACAGCCTTGTACACCTTTTCCATAGATGGGTCTTGATTTGACACCACACTAAATCTGCTAGGAAAACTTTGCTCGTAAAACTTATTTCTGCTTTGGTTTGAATTGTGTAACCAGCAAAACCTAGCATTGCCATATCCTGGTATGATGGGCTGTATTGGTTTCATCGACAAAAAGTAATTGTCGGTGCTTCCATAGCAATCTGGCTCGAAGCTGTATTTCGTTTTCCAGAAATTACCAGATGTTGAAAATGAATATGTTGCCATGCTTACTGATTAGACAAGAAATTTAACAAGTCATTCACACTTGAAACTCCAGTTGCCCCAGCTGGAAGTTGAGAATCAGAAGAAAACACTCCAGCGGTTAAAGACTTAGCGGCGTTGTATGCAGTTGGATTATAAGAGAACACTTTATCCTGGAACGAAAGAGTTGGGTTTGAAGGGACTGGCTTATTCCAGACTTGGAAGAAGTCTAGTACGTTTGTCTGGTCTACAGCGTAGAACAGCGGGTCGTTTATTGGATTTTTGCTTATAGCACCAATAAATATACCTGTAAACGCCTTCTTAGTGATATTAACTCTATCCTCATCCAAAGTATCGAGCGATGGAATCGAATCAGTATTTATCCTGCCTTTTTCAAACCACTTCGTCAAAGCATTAGTGTCTTCATGCCAATCTGGTCTTCCAGTATAATTAAGAAGATTCACAAGTATGTACTGAAGTTGAGCTTTGCTAAGTTCTCCTACGGCCAAGGCGTGGAGCAATCTATATGAACCCTTAAGTTTTTCACCCCCAATAACAGGAACGTCTGGGAGTGGCTTGTTAAATCTGTCTACATACCCGACGGATGTTTCCGTTGGTTCCAGTCTAGAAGATGGGATAGGGTTGTCTTCTGTAAAGTTATTTGAGGGTTCGCTAGGCGGGGGTGGATTGGATGGGTCATATGAGGCTAAATAATCCAACAGGCCTTGTATGTTTTCAATATTTTCTCCGCCAGGAGGAAAGTCACCCACAAGTCTTCCACCTCTAAGAGCAACTACCTCTGGTTGAATGCTTGGCTGTATTACGTATGCTTCTGGGTCAATAAATACTCCATACGCTGTATTTAGCGTTTGGAAATCAGCAATAGTTACAAATCCGTCTTGGTCAAAGTCATACCCAGTGGAAATGTATGATGGAGTTCCAGCATAATTATTCAGGAAAGAAAGCCCCCTGTAGGTTAACCCAAATGCATTGACATGCGTAATGAAATTGTCTACAGCCTCACCGACTGGTTCTCCATTACAATTAAACCCAAGATTTGGATATGTGCATGCTGATGGATGGTAGAAAACGTTTGGTGTTGGGTCTTGATAACCGCATGATTCTGGGTCATCACACGCCACAACTATAGTATCTGGAGTGGCTATATCAAGGCATATTCCAGTGTCTATTTCCTCTCCATTTATTATTATTCTAGCCGTTTCGGTACAATTACCGTTGCAGTCTCTGTATGGGCTAGGGAAGATACATGTTCCATTGTCGTGAGTAGCACTAGAATCATAATTACACGCAGATTGATTTGTGCACCCATAGTAGATACATGTGCCAGCGTCAGTCGCCAATGGGTCGTAATTGTCTGCATTTGGGTCTTGACACCCCCCGATTTCAAGCTCATCACAGATGCCATCTCCGTCAGTGTCATTTATGCACCCCCCAGCACAGTTTCTAAAAGGCTCTGCATATCTGCAAGTTCCGTCGTCAATGTTTGCATCTGGGTTATAGTTGCACGACGTGTTGTCTACACATCCGTACACATAAGCTGGCTCAAATGGAATGGATTCAGGCAGCTTGTCAAATAAACGTATGGTGAATATGTATTCATCATTTATAGGGTCAAATCCTGCTGGAACTTTTATAATCTTGCTGTTTGCGGCAGCCTGTTCCATAGAACGCTTAAACTCATCTCTAAGATGAGACTTCATACCTATAGAGCTAATCTCTTCATAAGAAGAGTCACCAACAGCAAAAACTTTTCCTAATGACTTATTTACGAAATAAACCGTGCCATCCACATCAACCACAGACTCAGGAGTGTTGTCACACCCCACCTGTCCAGCCATATATCTTTCGGTCCCAAGCACATTGGTAGACGACGATATAAGCTCGTTTCCAGCAGTGTCAGATAAAATTGACCTTCCTATTGGCATCAAAGAACACTTGCTGTCTTGTATGCAAAGTAAAGAGTCTCCTCTGTCTACAAGATATACAACTGGTCCATAAGCCTCTGGCACGTCTTTGAAGTTCAACAAAGACGAGTTGAAGTCTGAATACTTAATTCTGCTAGCTGACTGAGCGGTTGGCTGAGAGTAAACTATACCAGATTCATTCCTAACCTCTTGTGCGTCAGGAAGATAGACGTTAGGCCTTCCAAGGCCATGAGAATCACCTTTGTATAGGTCTGTAAATGTCATGGACTCCACATACCTGCTTCTAAAGTTGGGTCTAGATGGATTGGACTCAGATATGTCGTCAGAGTCTATGAGCAGGTCTGTAAATGAACCAGAGTCTTCATCGAAATTCCTAATATTTAAAGCAATGGGCCTCCACCATACATCTCCGTTTTTCAGCGTAATTGGGGTTAGTCCAGCTACCGCATTAGTTGGAATTGGATTCGTAAGCTCATAGAAAATCTTAGACGACTGGTCTTTAGCCCTAGACGGCGTGTACACTTCTATGAGGCAGTTGTTGCCCCACTTATCAAGAGAGTTCTTTACGCTGTTGTAGTTGAAGTCATTTATAGCGGGATTGTCTCTAAGCACCAAGAAATATCCCTGCTTATTATAAGGTATGTTGCTAGTCCCTTCAAACAAAGGGTTATTGTCTTCACCTAGATTAACTAAATCAACTACCTCAAAATCAAAATTTTGTGGATATACTTTTGCTTCAGTGGTAGGTTGAAATGAAATAATCCTAACTCTGTCACCTGGAGCAAATTTATAGAGGTCAATCCCTCCTTCTGGGCTTCTAGCCCCAAAAGAACTGCTGTAAGATACCACACTGCTTTGCAGGTAATTCAAAGAAACATATATGTTCTCTTCGTCTTCGCTTTGAGGAGAATGCCTTACGAACGCACCTCCAGCGGTATACTGTATAAATCGCTCTGTAGATGTAGAACGAGAATGGACTATCTTAAATGTGTCCGCCCAAGAAGGGTGAGATGATGTAACCTGAAGCTGTACATTCACTTTGCCTTTGCCAGAACCACCCCTATCTGCATCAGAATAACCTGGAATGTAAACTGGTTTCAATGTGTTCACGAATCCGTGTCTACCTCTTTTATCGTAGTAAACAACACCAAATTCGTGGAAAGAATTTGTTTTAAAACTTCTATAGTCATATATATCACCAACTACAAAAGCGTCTATAAACTTATCAGTTACTTCAATGTGCGCGTGAGTCTCTTGCTGTATGCTTGGTGGTATGAGTTTGTAAGGCGTAGGGTTGTTTTGTTGAGCCGTAATAGCCTTTCTAAGGGGCATAGACGCAGAACCGTCACCAATGTCAGATGGAAGTATATCAGAAATTGTATACGTTGTTTGACCTCCTGGAGTTGAGTTTACTACTATGCGTTTAGCTCTTATATCAGAAGAGAAATATCCGCCAAAAGCCCCTAAGAAAAAGTACCCTCCAATTATTAAATCATTTGAAAGAGGCAATCTATATGATTGAATAAATATAGAACCTGGGTTGTCATATCTAAGGTTGCTATACGTCCCATATCCAGGTCCGCCTCCAATGCCAGCCTCTCCATCAATCACACATGTGCCAATCAGGGTTGTGTTTGGGGCTGAGGTTGATGTAAAGAAGTTTCTTGTTATGTTTATTGGGTTTGGATTTAAATCAATATATCCAAACTGCTTAGTATAGTTGTTTATAAGTAATTGAACTTCAGATGGCAAGTTGTTTATATCTAACTCAATCCCAAAAGCTGCTTCGTTACCAGTATCTATCTGATAGAAACGGTCAAGTGATTCTTGCTCAACTTCAGTCAAAAACTGTTGTAGTATACTGTATGCGCTGGACTGGTTTACATCCATAAAGTCCTTCTTTAGGACTATCCAGTCTGCGTCGTGATTAGGCCTCCTTATGCAAGAAGAAAGCTCTAGGTCAGCTATCTTGTTGACTGAAAGAAGAATCTCATTAACAGAATTAAACTCTAATTCAGAGCTTACTTTCTGAAAGCCAAACGTTACCTTAGCTGATTCAGCTATAGCGTATCCAACTGGAGCGCCAGTTCCATCAGCTCTAAACAATGGGGATATTAGATATGCTTTGCTGTCAGAAGGCTCAACATTATCAATAGATGTTTTCTTAGGCCCAAACGAGGCTATCTTTTGAAAGTTAACCAGATTTAGTTTATAATCGTGCACGTATATGTTTTGTGCAGTAATTACTTCTATGTCGTTTGTAGTGTCTATGTTGCAAAGAATCCTGGTAATAGTATCAGAAATCTTTCCAGCAGCCTCTTGACCAAACAGTGAGTTGCCTATATATCTAAACTCTATGTTATACGAAAGCTGTCCTCCTGGTATAATAAGCGGTCTATCTACAGCACTGCCTATCTTAACTCCTATCTGCTCTTGATTTGCATTTGTATCGTAGTAATACCATCTTGTATTTATTATTCCTCCTTGCTGTGCCTCTGGCAATGGAGTGGAGTATGAGTCTACATCATCAAAGCTAGTTGGGTATTCCTGCGAAAGGCTACCCTCATCTACATATCTTCTGGCGCTATTGCTGTCAGCAGATGGCATAGACCATCCGTTCTTTTTATAGAGATGAAAGTTCTTGTCTGGCGCTATCTTCAGAGAAAATCTTACGATTGAATCTGAGATTAAGGCAGTGTCTGATGCGTCTACATCAAGAATGAAGGATGCACCTCCGTCAAAAAATCTGTTCTTTAGCTTCTTCTGTACATCATTTTCAGTAGCGGTGTGAATGGCGCTAGAACGAACAGACGGCTTGATGTATATACGAAGGTCTGTTTCCTTGGGTTCATTCTCATATACTGGAGTTATAGTGGCCTCTACGGACACGTTGTCAAACCCCTCTACATAGTTTCCATAAAACAGCCTATTGTTTGAAATAGTCTGTGTATATGCTTTCTTAGGGACTGCTTCAAACTGTTTAGCAACAGTCTCTTCGCTTACAGAGGTAAGTATTTTGTTGTTGTAAAACAGATAGTTGCCATTAAAGTTTTCTCTGGCAACCTCATCAATAAGCAGAAACGAAGACGTGTCATACTGCCTGGCCAGTATTTTTATTTTCTCTACCTCTCTATTTGGATATGGTATCTCAAGATTACAGACGTTTAGTGCGTTGGCATCAACGTATGAGCTAGCTCCTTGAGTCAGGGTAGACTTGGGTACAGCAAGGTCGGAATAAGAGGATATAGGTGACTCAATGCCGTCCTTATACACATACTGATACGCAAACGTAAAGCAAGAGCCTGCCTTGAAGTTTGAACCAGAGAATGATGGGTCATACCCAAATTCAAACTTTGCTTTTATCAGCGGCGTTCTAGGGCACGCAGAAATAAAGTCATCTACTTCTGGGAGGGTGTAGTTGCTGTATCCATAGTATACAGGCTGACCCTGGTTAAAGAATCCCTCTTGCTCAGAGTTGTTAAGCAGCGCTCTATATACGTTTATCTTTCTTGGTTCGTTTTTGTTGTCGGTAAAGTACAAAAGCGCGTCAGCGTTCATGTCTTCCCAACATCCCTCGCTCTCCATCCTGCTTCTTATGGCGGGATATTTTGAGAACTCTGAACGCTTGATGTGCACCACATCAGCCTTTACAAAGCCGTCCTGAGGAAACATAAAGCGCGTAGACGACATAATGAGTCTAACGCTATTGGGCCTGCCCTGTGGTGCGGTCTTTGACTTAGGCAGTTTCCCCAGCGGGTCATAGGCAAAAATAGAATTTACAGACTGCTGATTTGAGTACACAAAGAAGTATATAATCTTACTCTTTATGTCCGTAACGCTGCCTATAATCCTGTAGTCGTTGTCTGGTGGAAGAAAGTCAAACGTATTGAAGCCAAGCACGTTTGTGTTTCCAAGTACGTTTTTAAGAACGCCTACATCAGACGTGCCTTCATCACCCACAGACGTTGATTCTGTAACTCTTACGTTTAGCGCATCAATCATAGAATCCTTAGGCGTGAGCTTAAGGTCCATTGACGTGTCCAGTTTCCTGGGGACAATCTTGTCAATCATTAGAATTTAGGGGCTAGCTTAAAGTTCTTTCTTATAGTCTTAAGCGCTTCGTCTTTTGTGAAGGTAGACAGTCTAGCGTTAGCCAGTCTTCTTTCGTTATAGTATTCAGCCCTAGCTCTTGCCTTTTCATTGGCTGGAACAGTAGACTTCTTCTCAACCAGCTTATAGTAGATATAGGCTCTGAGCGCCTCCTCTGCATATACATGTACAGATGGGTTAGACGACCTAGCCTCATCACCTATGTATTCCATAACCACTTCAGAAACAGAAGAATTTGCAGAAAGCTCTATTCTATTTTGGTCGAGATTGATTCTATACTCTCCAATCCCATGGCCGCCGCCCATGCCATACAATCTTCCAACTCCACCCTCGTAGATGTAGTTTTCAAAAACAAATTCGTAGAAGTCATTAGCAGTTGACACGTCGGTATCTGTAGACGTTTTGCTCTCTTCTATGTTTACAATTCTATTGGCAGTTATGTCAAGAGGACCAGCGCTAAACGACGTCGTAGAGCCTGTTGTCACTTTTTTGTGGGAATAGTTTAGATTCTTATTTTCAAAAAATACATATACCCTTCCATCTTCACCAACAACACCAATCTTTATCATATCCACATAGTCATCTGGAAGCGTTACAGTGTCATTAGAGTTCACCGTCAACTTCAATGACTTAACCTTCTTTCCGATGTCAAAACCAATGTCTCTAATGCCTCTAAGGGCAATGTTTCTCAGCTGTATGTCTGATACATTGCTGATGTAATCATCAGAATCCAGGCCTATCCTGAAGTCAGCGAGAACTACGCTGAGCGGTACAGTGTTCATGCTCATTATTCAGATGCTGTTTTCTCTTGTGCGTATTGCTGAACATCATTGTCCCTAAGGTTCAATCCAACCATCTTAGCCAGTTCAGACACTAGTTCAGACTCGTATGCAGGCGGAAGGTCAAAATCTCTAGAAGAAAATGAGTCATATACTTCTACATTGTTTATGATGTTCATAGAGTACACTGGCGGGAGGTTTACTCTAGTGCCAGCAATAGATTGGTTTACAGATGCCTGGTTTTGATAAGAGCCAGGGGTGCTGTAGTAGTGAAGCCAGTACTCCTCTGTTGTGTCTTGTGGCCATACTTCGATTTTATCTGAGCCCACAAGTGCTACCTTGTATTGGTCTGTAGGCGCAGAAAGCCTGCTAATCTTCAACTCTTCAAATAGAAACGGATTGTATAGAATCTCGCACTTCCCGTAATCGTTATCAAGATTTGCAGTAGTAGCATCTTGTGTGTCGGCAAAGGTGACGTATATAATCTTGTACAAGTCAGAAGGCTTGATGATTACTGACGTGTATCCAGAGTTGGTGGTAGATACTGCCTTTTTATAGAAGTACGTCATGTCCTCCGTCTTGCGCTCTCTAAGAGACAAGACTGAACCCGTGTCAAACCCAGACTTAGCCAATCTTTTGGCGTCAATAGTCTCGGTCATAATCTCGTTGAATATATTCAACTGAGCCATATGAGCGAATGAGTTGAACACCTCAGGGGTGACAAATCCTTTCTGCTCTTTGTTTGCTAGATTTTTAAGGGCAGTGTAAACCCTGTATACGCTCACCATAATGCAAATATAAAAAAAGAAAGGGCCACCCGCAGGCAGCCCTCTCATCTATCTGTCTATCAATCAAGTGTTGACCAGTCTATCTTCTATAGTTGCCATTACAGAAGCGCCTCTTTCTGTCATACAGAATCTAGTAAGAGTATCGAGAGGGTCTTGTCCAACTGGAACGGCAACAATAAGTCCGTTGCTATCAGTCCAGTAACACCCATCAGACTTCAAACTAACTACTTGATATTGTGATGCTTTGTGGATGATGGAACGAGTCTTTACAATCGGATTGTCAAACGCCTTTACAAAATCATCTGGCTTAGACTTTGCGATTTTAAGCAGGTCATACTTAATGTCAGACACTGGTCTGTCTATGGATACTCCATAGTAAATGGCTACTGGAAGCAGTTCATCTATGCTTTTATCTCTAACCAAAGCTACCGAATCAAATACATTGAACTCTTGTTCAAGCTCTTTTTCAATATTAAACGTGTTGTCAACTTTGTTAAACACAGAGCCACCATTAGCTATGTTTGACGGATGAAGGTCCAAGAACTTTTTAAGATTCGGCTTGTCGTACGGAACCATAAGGTATCCGTTTCTAAAAATAATTGCTTCCTTTTTTGCGTTGTGGCTCTGCTCGTCAACAAATACGCTGGGCTCGTTAGGGCAGTATCTAATCTGCCTTACAGAGTCTTTCTGCCTATCGTAAACAGTTACGCTTGATTGAGACAACAAATAAGCAATCCCGCCTCCTTGTTTAATCTCATAAATCGCATTCTGTGGGCCCTCTGGAGCCTTGTAGTCGTGCGACAAAACAGGCTTATTAGCCTTGTCAGAAACGAGTTGAATCGTCTCTTCTGAGACCTCTTGCTTAGCAGCGGGTCTCCCAGGTCTTCTGGTTTGTTCCATTTTATTTAAGTGGTTTGTATTTCTCGTAAAGCGCCTTAGCAAGTCTAGATGCCTCTGATGGGCCGATGTCTCTTTGAACTATTCCAAAGCGGGTCATGAATCCCCAGAAGTCGTGGTCTATTGAATTTGCAGTTGATTCTCCAGCTACGTTTCCATACCCAAGAGTGTAGAAGTTGAAAACACCGTCAGTTCTTTCGTTTATAGAACCACTTTCTATTGTTTTAGCTGGTATCACGCACACAAGGTCTCCCTGATGGTTGTGTAGATATATATTGTAAGACTTATCTCTTCTTATCACAAAGACATAGCATGTCTGTTGCATTCCAACACCCCTATTGTCTGGTATCTTATATGGAATTGTGCCATTGTCATCGGTATTTGTTACGCCTCTAGAAGGTGCTCCTCCTAATCCAAAATGTCTTACCGCAAAAGAAGATGGCTGACTTATGTCAAAAGAAGCAACTCCTTTATAATCAGTGCTTCCATAAATAGAACCAAATGATTTAAAGTTTTCTCTTGGGGCTATAGAAGAAGCGGCTGAATCATCATCTGGAATACCAAAGCATACATATGATGTATAATCCTCTTGTATGTCAATCGGAACTGGTATTTCAAGTGCTCTTGCCCTGCTAATAAAAACAGATGTACTACCAACACCTGTATTTGAGGCAAAGCCAGGTATAACAATATGCGGATTCAAAGTGATAAACGCATTTAAATCGTACCCAGTAGGCCCTGCGTTATTTGGAAGAAGTGAGTTGTTTTTCCATGAAGAAACACCGCCAGGCACATAAGTAATGCCAACTCCAGCTGAAGCGTAGGAGAATACTGTAGCGCCAGTAGGAACCCCAATTGGGCTGTAGTCTACAATAGGATACGAAAGCTCTGTAAACTCAATCCCATCTATGTTGAATGCTGTGAGACCTGTCTCCCCCAGAAGCAGTTCTTTTGGCTTCATAAGTTCTGGAGATGTAAACACCTTGCTCTCAATACTCTTGGGTGTCTTTATAGTGGCCTGCTTAAAGCTGGACTTGCCAGTATAGTCAAAGCTCATCACATTCCTGTTCGGAGGAGAGTTTGCTATGAAGTTGAGGATGTCCTCTATGAGCGACTGTTCTTGACCAATCTCACACTCTACGTCTATAGTAGTCTTTCTATAGGCCTCCCCCTCAACAGTCTGCACGAAATCGTATATGCCAGAATCGTTAAACACCATCGTAACCCTACCCTGACTAGCAGTCATATAGGCTAGGTTATTGGATTGAAGGGCAATTACGCTGATACCTACACCAGTATCTGACTCTGACGTGCTGCCCGTATTAACCTTCTCCTTATTAAAAAGGAAGAACTTATTTATCATGAAGTAAATTTAAGTAGAAAAGCAAGGGGGCCGAAGCCCCTTTGCAAATTCAGATTAGGAGACAGTCCCAGCTCCTTCAGCCATAAGAGTAGCCCACTTTGAACCAGTCCACATCAGAAGAACTGATTGACCAGGATTAGAGGCTGCAAGAACAATACTATCGGAGGCTGTAGAAATGCCGTTTGTTACAG
>Ga0315909_10002129_pt1 | contig 25857 bp, 19 predicted proteins | sample LakEriMetagenome_11_FD_203527 | JGI IMG/M metagenome (GOLD analysis project Ga0315909, IMG submission 203527) | Freshwater fungal communities from buoy surface, Lake Erie, Ohio, United States - Buoy 2 MA125 | ecosystem: Environmental > Aquatic > Freshwater > Lake | place: USA: Lake Erie, Ohio...
TTTATAGGAGGTGTTTATCAAATACCTACAACAAACTACAGTGTTTCTGGATATCAAATTACATTTGGTTCTGCACCCCCAGCCCCAACAGGAGTACCTGGAGATAACGACCATAAAATAACTATACTACACGGATTTGATTCTGTAGGATCTTAAAAATAAAATTTAATTAATTTATAATAGCAAAAGATCGCCAATTGCCTGGCTGTCCACCTTTGATACAAATCCAACCCACTGGCATACCTGGCTCTGGTTGATCGTTCCATATTATACTGCCTGTTGGATAACTGCCTGTGGCAGGTATTCCATTACCGGATGAAAACGTTTTTCCAGCAAATTTAATATTTCCTGCTACTTCTAGAGATTCTACAGGATTTTTTACACCAATACCTAATTTTTCGTAAATCACTATTTCACCAGTTGCCTTACAAGTTAATCTAGCTGTGTTATCTGTGCCTATGCTAAAAGCTTCGTGTGCATACGTGCCTACAAAACCCGAATCATTTTGGAATGTGGTTACTATTTCGTGTCCTTTAGCATAAACAGAAAATTCTTGAGAAGGAGCCATTGTATTGACACCCACTCTACCATCATTGGCATAAAAAGTTTCTTTAACTTCTAAATTGTCCAATATACCCAACTGTTGTAGATTACTTTTTTTAACACTTTTTCCTAATCGATCTTTCCATAATACTTCATTGCTATCAATCATTATAGCTTCCATAGTATTAATTTTAGGTACTTGTGCGTGAATATATTGTAATTTGTCCGCTACAACTGTGCCTTTTATTCGTAAATCTTTTTCTATTGTAACAGCTTCGTTCTCTATTATAAGCTGAACATTGTCAGCAAGATCTTTTATTCCAGAACTGCTAAAATTAGTAATCGTTCCACCATCAACAAGATCCCCACTGAGACAGTTTTTATCCAGTTTTATTTGATTTAAATCAATAGATCTATTAGATATTTTTGTGGGTTTATTAATTGGCGAAAGAGACATATGGCAGTATTTATGCGGATATAAAAATTAAAAAATACTGGTAAATACGAATTGTAAATTATGGCTATTCAACGTATCGGTGGAAACATGCTCGAATCTAACCTTACAAGGGTTAGTGATCTAGCATTCCAAACAGACCTATTATATATTGATGTTGATAATACTCGTATCGGTATTAGAACAGCAGCACCAGGTAACTTTGCTTTGGATGTAAACGGTACAGCAAGATTTCAAGATTCAGTTCAAATCACAGGAGATTTAACAGTCACAGGACAGACCACAGTGGTTAACACCACTAACATGGAAATAGAAGACAACATGTTGTTGTTAAACAGTGGTGCCAGCGCAGGCAACGATGCTGGTATAATGATTAAAAGACAAGGTGTAGGCAACAATGCAGTGTTTTATTGGGACGAAGGCTCAGACAAATTTAAAATAGTATTATCCACATCAGATGACAGCACTGTAACCAACATTGAAGACACAGCGTATGCAAGAATGGCAGGTGCTGATCCTGTGGATGCACAGGATTTTGTAACATTAAATTATTTAAATGCAGGCGGCACTGTAAATCTTGGAAACTTTTCTTTTTCTGGAAATACTATAACACAAACTTCTAGCAATGCCGATTTTGAATTGGACAACAGTGGCACAGGAAAATTTGTATTATTAGGCACATCAGGATTAGTTTTACCATCAGGCTCCACAGCAGAGAGACCCACAGCACAGACCGGAATTATAAGATACAATACCGACACCAGCAAATATGAAGTATCACAGGACGGCAGTACATGGACTGCTCTAAGGACCGAACAAACTTCTCGAGAAGTTATTAAAGATGTGTTCACAGGAGACGGTTCTACTGTTACTTTTATATCTCCAAACGTGTCTACTGCTCCAGAAAATGTAATAGTTTATATCGATGGGGTGATGCAAGAACCCGATTACAATTATACCACTGATGGTTCTACCAGCTCAATCACTATCACAGGAGGAGATGCTCCTCATTTGGGTGCAAGAATAGTTGTTATTAGCGGATTTGCTGACGCACAAATTTAATAGACCAGTATACTATCTTTTTTATCTTTGGTTCCAAGTACTTGGAATTTAAACATTACTAATCTTTCAGACAACTGATTAATTACTCCAATCTCTGGAATAACTTGTAAATTGTTTTCTTTTTGAGTCATAAGAAAATGATATAATTCTTCTCCGTCTGCCCACCATGTTTTTATACCAATCATGTTATAATTTTGATCTATTTGAATAGGATTTTTATATTTTTTACAAATATCTATTACTCGTGTAGTAAATTCATTTATTTTATGTACTAGATCCGGCCTTGCTTTTAATGTTTGTTCAGATCTATTGCGACAAGTAGAAGGCCATTCTATCATGATATAATATTTTAATTTTTTCATACTATTTTTTTTTAATATATTGATTATAAAAATTTAAAAATTCTTGCTCATCTATTTGTTTAAGATTTGCAGCATCATCAAACACTGTAATTTTATTACCTTTTTTAAGTCGAACAAAAAGAAATCCAGTATTAGGATATATTTTTAATATAGCTTTGAGAGCTGGAGTTTCTTTTTTGGGCTCTAACATAAAATCAAATAGAGCTATAATAGGACTGCCAACCCAACATGCTGTGGCTAATGCTAGTATTTGTTGCGAACAATCTAGAGGATCAAAATTATAAGTTTTAAGATCTTCAAATACTGGAACACATTCTATTTTATTGTAGAATATATATTTGGCATATTGATCTCGAGGAGCAATTATTGTGGTTTTTTCTGCTCGTTCTTTCATGAGTTTATCCAGCTGTTCTGCATTGTTTACACAAGCATAATCGGCTTGTTTATGTAGAGCATGCTGTCCTGCAACAATTAAAGTATCAAGTCTAGCTAATAGATTTGCAGGCAGGTTTTGCGGTGTTAATTCACCCAAATCGCCTGCAATTGATATAATTTTAGCTGACATATATACAAGGATATTTAAGGATTTATTTTAGGACTTATACAATAAATAGTAGGTAAAAGTATGTAAAAAACCAAAGGTCAAGCATGGCAATCGGACGTATATCGGGACAGATGTTAAGAGCCAACCTATTAAGGTCAGGCACAGATTTAGCATTCGAAACAAATTTATTAGTATTAGATGTAACCAACTCATACGTGGGTGTTGGAACAGCATCACCAGCAAGAAAATTACACATTAGCGACACAGGAGCTCTAAGATTACCATCAGGAACAGATGCTCAAAGAGGAACAAGTGCTAACGGAGATATTCGATACAACAGTGAACGCAGTATTCTAGAAGGTTATGTGGCAGGTGCATGGACCAACTTATCATCAGCATCATCATTGTTAGATGCAGATGAAAACACAGGTGTACAAGTAGAAAGAACCGCAGATGAAAATCAAATTCATTTCTTCGTAGAAGGACAAGGCGATGTTGCTCATATTCGAAGCGATGGTAACATAGAATTAAATAATTTACAAATATCAAATCAAACTATCACCGGATTATCTACCAACACAGATATCACCATAACTCCAAACGGAACAGGACAAGTAGCAATGACTTCTGTGGACATTGCAGGCGGAGAGATTGATGGTACTGTTATCGGTGCTAACTCAGCTGCCGCAGGTACATTCACTACTGTAGATACTTCAGGCAACGTAACAGTGGGTGGTAACTTAATAGTAAATGGTTCAACCACAACAATTGAATCTACAACATTGAGCATCGAAGATCCATTATTAATTCTAGCAAAAAATAATTCAGGTGGAAATGCTAATACATATGACCAAGGTATATTATTCAACAGAGGATCATTCTCCAACGTTGCTTTCTTCTGGGATGAATCATTAGATGAGTTTGCATTTGCAACCACGTCAGCAGAAACAGGAGCCACTGCAGGTAATATCACAATAGATGCATATCAAAAATTACATGCAGGTATTATAGTAGCAGGAACATCGTTAGACACAGGAGCAATCAAGGCACTAGACGGTACAGCAGCAATCACTATTGCTAACTCAACCGGTGTAATCACAGCTTCTACAAATTTAAATGCCAATGCAGGATTAGACATTGCTGCAGACTCACAATCATTCACAGTGGGTGCTTCTGCAGATTTTACTATTGCTCATGATGGCACAGACACAACATTAGATAACAATACCGGAATATTAAAAATACAAGGTGCATCTGGTAGCTCAATACAAATTAATTCTGATGCTGCTTCTGTAGACACACAGATTTCAGGAGACAACACAGCAGCATTATTATTTGTTAAAGCTTCTACTGACAAAATTGGTATTGCTACAAATTCTCCATCATATATCTTAGATATCAATAGTACAGATGCTGTGAGATTACCTCAAGGTAACACAGCAGCTAGACCCACAGCTGCCACAGGTGTTATAAGATTCAACACACAAACTGGATCCTATGAAGGATCACAGGATGGATCTACATGGGTTAGTTTTGTAACCACAGATGGTACCACTCCAGCAATATCTAAATTATCAGCCACAGGTGATGGTTCTACTTCAATATTCTCAAGTTTCTTTGCTGCAACACCAGCATCGGCTGCCAACGTACTGGTATTCATTGACAACGTGCATCAAGAACCCACAGAAAACTACACAATTTCTGGCACAACTTTAACTTTTACATCAGCTCCACACCCGGGTGCTAGAATATATGCACTGGTTGGATTTGATTACGGTGCAGGTGGATCTGGACCAACCAATATATTAACCACAGTAACCAAAGATGCTGGCAGCAGCACAGGCACCATTGCATTAGACCTAACGAAGTTAGTGAACAAAATTATTCCTCAAACTTCAGGAGATGATGATCAATATACACTGGCTGATGGTATCGAAGGCCAAATCATGTACATTGTTGCAGGTGGAGATTTATCAGCTGAATACACATCAATGAAATTTGCCAATGCTAGATGGAGAAACACATCAGGTAATATTGTGGAAGCCAGCAACGTGGCTTTCTGGTTACCCTTTGGTGGTTCACTTACTGGTGAATCTCAAAACACAGCATACAATACCTCTGTAACACTGATATTCACAGACGGCTATTGGAATCTACCACACAGCATATTTGATTAATTGCTGACTAGTACCTTAAATTTGTGTATATTCAATAAATACTCATGCAGTAGCAATACTGCTTAAAATTAACAATCATGCGGGAGATATGGAACCATGACAACAAGAAACTTTAGAGTTAATAACGGACTATCAGTGGGTGATGTCGCTATTAGCGCTACAACAAATAAAATAACAGGATTAACAACTGCTGCACCAACAGCAGACGGAGATTCAGCCAACAAAAAATACGTAGACGACTCGATTGCTGCTCTATCATTTGCAACTATCGGTACAGGCAATACAAGTATCACAGTGACAGATTCAGGCACTGGATCAATTGCAACTGTAGTAGACGGTACCACAGTGCAAACGGCCACAGCGTCTCAAACTACATTTGCTAGCGACGTTAGAATCAACGGTAACTTAACAGTATCTGGAACAAACACTATTATCAATACCACTACATTATCAGTAGAAGACAATATCATTGAAGTGAACAGAAACGTTTCTGGCAATGCAGGAATGCCTTCTATGTCTGGATTAAAAGTAAACAGAGGTGAAACATCATCTGCCACAGAACAAGATCTGTTTTGGGTTTGGGATGAAACATTTGCAGATGACGCTTCTACTATCTATGCAGCTGCCGCTGGTGGTGCATGGACTGCACTGAGAGCGAATTCTACCAACGATCCAGGATTTATAAACTCGCAAGACGCGACTTTAGTGGACATACGATGCAGAATCGTTAACGCTACAGCAACTTCAGCTCAATACGCGGATATCGCGGAGAGATTTGCAGCAGATGCTCCAATGACTGAAGGCGCAGTGGTTATGTTGGGTGGAACACAAGAAATTACTGAAACTTCAGAAGAACTTTCTGAAAAAGTTTTTGGTGTTATTTCTTCAAAACCAGCTTACATGATGAACTCAAGTGCTGGTAACAACGAATCACATCCTTTTGTGGCTATGACTGGTAGAACTCCTGTGAGAGTTATCGGCGCAGTTAACAAAGGTGACAGAATAGTATCATCTAGCGTAAAAGGCACTGCTAGAGCTGCTAAAACTGGCGAATCAATCAACCCTTTCCACGTTATTGGAAGAGCTCTTGAGAGCAAATCTGATGCAGGTATTGGAATGGTAAATTGTTTCGTTCAAGCAAAGAACTAATAAGTAAAACACTTCCTAAGTAGTTGAAAAGGGCCGCAAGGCCCTTTTCTCGTTTATAGCATAAATACCTATACTGCGGTCAGCCGGCAATGTAATCAGGCTGTGTGAGGATATCCTCACTAACATAGAACAGGGAGCTCGGTATGGCTATAGGCCGTATATCTGGTTCAATGTTGAAATCTAACCTGACTAGAAACGGGGTAGATCTAGCATTTGAAACCAACATTCTTTATCTTGACGTTACTAACGCACGAGTTGGAATCGGGACTTCTTCTCCATCAACAGCATTACAAGTCGACGGCACAACCACTACCACAGGGTTGGTAGCAGGTGGTCTAACCTATCCCACAGCAGATGGCAGCAACGGTCAAGTGCTGACTACAAATGGCACTGGTACATTAAGTTTCACAAATTTAAGTCCTTTTACAGGTATCACTTTCGTAGGCGATGATTCCTCAGGTTCTACAATCAACACAGCAGAGACCCTAAGATTTACAGGTGGCAACAACATCACTACTGCAGTGGTGAACGATATAGTTACTATCACTGGCAGCACCAACATTAATGTCAATGAGATATCCAGCACCGACAGCTCGGCTATACAGATCAACGACTCGATCAATGTTTCTGGCAACATCACGTTGCCCAAAGAAACCAATGCCAGCGTGATCGCTGACACATTCATCACTAGGAACGCACACATAGAGGCAGCTACTACTGCAGTAGTGAACCTAACCGTCACTGTGGGTTCTAAACCAGCAGACGGCAAGTGGTTCGGTCAGGGATCCACCGCATGTTACTACATCAACGGAGTGGCAGCACCCTACATAGACATACAGCAAGGCAAGATATATAGATTCAACCAATCAGCTGCCAGCAATTCCACTCATCCTATCAACATTTACTATGATGAATACAAGAGCAGGGTATTTCCAGATTTTTCTGGCTCCAGCTCATATGTGACACAGGTGGGCACAGCCGGAACCAGTGGTGCCTACACCGAGTTGTATATAGATTTTCCAAGTAGAGGACGATTGTCATATCAGTGTCAAAACCACGCATTCATGGGATCTTTCATCGTAGTTAAAGGATCTGGAGACCCAATACAGTTTGTCAGTGACGACAGCTCAGGATTCTATGTGGGCGGCAATGAATCCGTTAGGATAGCAGGCGGCAACAGCATCGACACCACTGCCTCACAGGATTCCACAGACACCATCACCATAGCTCTGTCAAATGCAATAACCATAAACGAGATATCATCCACAGATTCCACTGCCATACAGATCAACGACGGATTGAACGTATCAGGCACACTGACTGCTAACACCATACAAACCAATGAATTATCCAGCACTGAATCCACTGCTATACGAGTGAATGACAGTTTAAATGCCAGCGGCACTATCACAGCCGCAAGTTTTGTCACTCACGGTACATCAGGCAGTATCACAGGTGTTAATAATATCGAAGTTAATCAGATTTCCAGCAATGATTCTACTGCTGTGCAAGTTGCAGATGGCATGAATGTGTCTGGCACTCTAACAGCGCCAACATTCGTTACCAACAACATCAGTTCCGGTGATTCTACTGCTATACAGGTCAATGACGGATTGAATGTGTCAGGCACACTGAGTGCAGATGTGTTGGATGTGAATGAGATATCATCATCTGATTCATCTGCTATACAGATCAATGATGCTGTGAATGTATCTGGCACGTTCACTGCCAAAACCATTGTTACCAATGATTTAACATCAGAGGACTCCACAGCCATACAGATCAATGATGCTGTGAACATTAGTGGCATATTGAGTGTGAGTGGCAATGTCATTTCGAATGTGAGTGATCCAATCGCCAGTCAAGATGCAGCCACAAAAAATTATGTGGATTCTATAGTCGGTGGTAGCAATACATTAACTATCGCTGATGATACCAGCACAACCGGTTCCATTAATTTGGATAATACGCTGCAGGTTTTGGGTGGTAACAATATTACAACATCTATCAGTGGCAGTACGTTAACTATATCTGGAGACAAAATTATAGATGTTAATGAAATTAATTCTGGAGATTCATCTGCTATACAGATCAATGACGCTGTAAACATATCAGGCACACTTAATGCTAAAACTATTGTGACCAACGATTTAATATCTGAAGATTCTACTGCTATCAATGTGTTGGATGGCATGAATGTGTCAGGCACACTGAGTGCAGATGTGTTGGATGTGAATGAGATATCATCATCTGATTCATCTGCTATACAGATCAACGACGCTGTGAACATATCAGGCACACTTAATGCTAAAACTATTGTGACCAATGACCTCGTATCAGAGGACTCAACGGCTATCAATGTGCTGGATGGATTAAATGTGACCGGCGATTTATCTATAAGTGGTGGTGATATTACTGTTCCTTCAGGAAATTTAACAATTACAACTCCTGCAATTGGTACGCAATTAATATTAAATCCAAACGGAAGCGCAGTTGATATTGGAAACCTGTTTGGATTAGGTATAATAATTAATCGCGACCAAACATATTTTTATAAAGGTGTTGAAATAACAGGAAGTTTAACTGTAAATACGATATCATCCGCTGATTCATCGGCCATACAGATCAATGATTCGTTGAACCTTTCAGGCACGCTGACAGCCAACTCAGGCTTGGTAGCTAACGGTATCACTTATCCTACCACAGATGGCACCAGTGGTCAAGTGCTAATCACAAACGGTGCTGGTACATTAAGTTTTACAAGTATTAATTCATTCCCCGGAATCACATTCGTAGGTGATGACTCCACAGGCAGCACAATTAACACAGCAGAAACTCTAAAATTTTCAGGTGGCAACAATATTACCACTGCTGTTGTTGACGATATAGTTACTATCACTGGCAGCAAAAACATCAATATTAATTCAATATCTTCTGAAGATTCATCTGCTATACAGATCAATAGTTCAGTGAATGTATCAGGCACTTTAAGCTCTAATTCCATAGATGTTAATGAGATCAATTCTGAAGATTCATCTGCTATACAGATCAATAGTTCAGTGAATGTATCAGGCACTTTAAGCTCTAATTCCATAGATGTTAATGAGATCAATTCTGAAGATTCATCTGCTATACAGATCAACGATGCTGTGAATGTATCCGGTACATTCCATGCTGCAACTATTGTGACCAATGATTTAATATCTGAAGATTCTACTGCTATCAATGTGTTGGATGGCATGAATGTGTCAGGCACTTTAACAGCCAACACTGCTGTGATCAACAATATCAATACCTCAGACTCCAGCGACATACACATCAATGGTGCTTTTGTGAATTTTGATGGAGGGGGAACAGTATTATTTGATAATCAAGCCACTCTCAACAATCTAGCCGATGTGGAGATAACCAATCCGCAGACCGACCAATTCCTAAGATACAACGGTGCATACTGGGTAAACGGTCAAGGAGCCACAGTGTCCGCAGGTGTGGGAGTGGGATTTTGGCTGACAGCTCCTACCATATCTGGAGTGAATGCCAACAACGATAATCCTGTTGCTTCGTTGTCCATATCACCGGGTACCACCACAGAATTAACCATCACCAAAGCCATCAACAACACCACAGATATCATTGCTGCATTCGTATCCGGTGCTCTGAACAGAACCACATGGGACGGTGGTAACTATCTATTCTCTAATCACATGTATGTGGACAGCAACGTGGGCACAACCACAGCCACAGATGCCATCTACACAGTGTTGCCTTTTGTAACCGGTACAGTGACCATCACAGGCACTGGCACATCGAGAACTGCCACAGCGTCAGCTGGCACCCCATTCGCTGCAGCTGCCATAGATGCTTCGGCCACTATCACAGATGCTTCATTCTTACAAACACCACAGGGACTGTATCAGATCACTGCTCGATCATCCGACACAGTGGTCACTATCACCACTCCATCAGGCTATACCAATGAGTCAGCTGTGGCTGGTACTGTGTGGAAGAAATATTTTGTAGGCAATCCCACAGTGGAAATCAATTCCACCACAGTGGCAGAGTACGACACAAACACTACCAAAGGAGCACTGCCGGTAACCAACAACACTCGAATAGGTCTTATTGTATTTGGTACAACTACTTCCAACAGAACTGTTTCCATAGTGTATGATGCATCATTGAATGCCTCTAGCTTCACCACACCACTGGCAGCACAGCACAAGGATCTGGCAGGACTGCAGGGTGGACAATCGAATGAATTCTATCACTTGACAGCAGCAGAATACACTGGCACTGGCACAGGCGCCTTTGTGCGAACAATCGGTCCTGATCTAACCAATCCGCACATCACAGGATCACTGCATGTGACCACCATCGATTCTACCGACAGCACCACTATAGAAATAAATTCGGGCGTGGATGTTAACGGTACATTGTTGGCACCTACATTTATTACGAACAATATCAGCTCATCAGACTCCACTGCTATACAGATTGATGATGCTGTGAATGTGGGTGGCACTCTAAATGTAAGCGGCACATTGAATGCTGCGACTATCGTTACCAACGATATCAGTTCCGGTGACAGCACTGCCGTGCAGATCAACGACGGATTGAATGTGTCAGGCACACTGAGTGCAGATGTGTTGGATGTGAATGAGATATCATCATCTGATTCATCTGCTATACAGATCAATGATGGTATAAATGTTTCTGGTGTTATAACCGGTGGAAATCATGTTATTGCATCTCAGAATCTTATTAGTAGTAATAGTTCTGGAGATGAGGGTGGAGAAATACTATTGGCCAAACCACAAACCAACACAACATTAATTGGTACTGGTGTTACTATAGATGCTTATCAAAATAGATTAAGATTTTTTGAACAAGGTGGTACTGCTAGAGGATATTATGTTGATATTACCGAAGGAGATGCAGGTGCAAGTTCTAAACTAGCCACCAAAGCGTATGTAGATGGTCAAATTATTGCTGCTGGATCAGGCACTGTAACATCTATCACAGCTGGCACAGGACTTACAGGTGGGACTATTACCACTACAGGCACAATAGCACTGGCCAAAATTATTGACGTTAATGAGATATCATCATCTGATTCATCTGCCATACAGATCAATGATGCTGTGAACATTAGTGGCATATTGAGTGTGAGTGGCAATGTCATTTCGAATGTGAGTGATCCAATCGCCAGTCAAGATGCAGCCACAAAAAATTATGTGGATAGTCAGCTTTCCAGTGTTTCATCTTCGTTCCTTGTAGCAGATGACACATCAACTATTGCCACAATAGATTCTGGAGACACTCTAAGAATCATAGGATCAGGCGGAATTACCACAGCAGTATCAGGAGATACCCTAACAATTGTAGGTTCAAATCCTGCACAGGGTATCACATTCTTTGATGAAGCTTCTACAAGCACAGCAATTCCTGATGGAGGAACCCTACAAATTACCAGCGGAGTGGGTATCAGCACTTCTATCCTAGGAAATGTGCTAACTATAACAAATACTTCAACGCAGTTGGAAATTGACGGCGGCAGTGCTTATTCAATATACAATGCCATTTCCGAAGCGTTGATTGACGGAGGAACTGCTTAAAATGGCACAGATTAGATTACGAAGAGACCAATCGGCAAACTGGGCATCAGCCAATCCTACACTGGCTGCTGGAGAAGCTGGTTTTGAATTAGACACTCGTCGAATCAAAATTGGTGATGGTGCCACAGCATGGAACGATCTAGCCTACGTAAGAACAGAATTCACAATATCAGATGATGATTCTACCTCAGAATCATTTTATTCCGGTCGAACACTTAATGTAAAAGGATCTGGAAATATCACTACATCTCTAGTAGATGACACATTAACAATTACAAGCACAGGAGCAGCACAAGGTATCACATTCGTAGGTGATGACTCAACTGGCATAAGAATTTCTGATGGTGAAACAATAAAAATTGCTGGTGGCACAGGTATCAGCACTTCAATGTCATCAGATTCCACCGGTGACGTATTGGTTATCAGTGCTGACGGAACCACTGCAGTGGCCAATGTGCTGTATGTTTCCAAGAGTGGATCTGATTCCAACGATGGTCAAACTCTTGCCACATCATTCTTAACTATCAAAGCAGCTCTAGCAGTAGCCACCACAGGCACCACAGTGTTTGTCAAGAGCGGAGATTACACAGAAGTCAATCCAGTGACCATACCAGCTGGTGTGGCTCTAGTGGGAGACAATTTGAGAACCACCACAGTGAGACCACTCACTACCAATGCTGATTTATTCTATATGAACAACAAAGTCTATGTAACAGGATTTACTTTCCGAAGCCACGTGAGTCCCGGAGCAGCATTTGCATACAACCCCAACGGTTCAGCAGGCACAATTGTGACCAGTCCTTATGTGCAGAACTGTTCCAGTATCACAACCACCGGTACTGGTATGAGAATTGACGGTTCACATGCTGCAGGATTAAAATCCATGGTTGTGGATGCCTACACACAGTTCAACTCAGGCGGACGAGGAGTACATATTTTAAATGATGGGTATGCACAATTGGTGAGCTTGTTCACTATCTGTTGCAATATCGGTGTGCTGTGCGAGAGTGGTGGACAGTGTTCTATCACAAACTCTAACACATCTTTCGGCACATATGGATTGAAAGCCGATGGAGTGGGCACTGCTTTATTCACAGGATTGACCAATGGTGCCAACCAGAGCGGAACCACTATCATCATAGACGGTTTATCCTCTAGGCCAGCTGTCAATGATGTGGTAAAATTTGATGGAGATGTGAATTATTATACCATAGTATCTTCTACTGCTGTGAACAGCAGTGGAGAATCCACAGTGACATTATTGGAAACTGTGAGAGACGCCATCGCCAACAACACCACAGCAACATTCTATAAGAGATCATTAATATCTGCCAGCGGCCACACATTTGAATATGTGGGCTCAGGTGATGATTTAACCACTGCACTGCCATCAGGCGGCGGAGTGCCTGTACAAGAGAACGAGATCGTACAGGTCAACGATGGACAAGTTTACTACACCAGCACAGATCACAAGGGTGATTTTAGGATTGGTGATGACCTGTTGTTCAACCGAGCAACAGGAACAATAACCGGAAGGACGTTCAGCCGAAGTTTATTTGCGGTTTTAACTCCTTACATATTAGCCCTAGAAGGCTCATTGAACAACTAAAGGAGAGGAGGATAAAAAATGGCATTGGCATTGAACGTATTCAGAACAGTAACAGCAGAATTTACAACTTCGACTACTACTGTTTATACAGCACCAGTATCATACACAGGTATCGTTTTGTTGGCACAGATTACTAACGTGACAGGAACATCTGGCACAGTAACAGTCAGTGTAACAAACTCGGCATCCACAGTAACAGAATTATTGAAAGATTTTGAAGTACCTGCAAATGATGCATTATCAGCAGTATCTGGAAAATTAGTTATTGAGACTGGTTGTGAATTAAAAATTTCAGCAAGTGCAAACAGTAAATTCAAACTTACTTTGAGTATACTAGAAAGCGCAAACGAGTAATAAAGGCAAAGAATGAGTAGTGGAAGAATAAAGAGCGGCAAGGTAAAAAAGATTGCACCTACAGCGGTATCCGCGGATAGGTATAATTTTATACAGTTGTCAGAAACAGAACCGGATTTAGGCGTACCTGCATCAACAGGGTATGTACTAACCAGCGACACATCTGGAAACAGATCTTGGGTGTTGGCCGCTTCAACTCTGGAAACTTCTCCTATTACTTTCGTAGGCGATGATTCCACAGGAACCGGTGTTAATCTTGGCGAAACATTTAAATTTAAAGGTGGAAATAATATCACCACTGCAGTAATTGGAGATGAAATAACCATCTCTGTCAGCAAAATTTTAGACGTTAACGAATTATCCAGTTCTGATAGCACAGCGATACAGATCAATGATGCAGTAAACATCAACGGTTTATTAACTGTAAGTAATTCCATCAACGTTGATGGTTTATACATTTATAACAACAACATAACCACCACTCGTACCAATGACAACCTTGTTCTAAGTGCCAGCGCTTCCGGCAGAGTGTACGTTGAAGATGATTTTGAAGTAACAGGCACAGCTTATCTAAACAATGTTACTGTGACAGGCACTGCTACATTGCCAGTAATAAAAACTAATTCAATATCCAGCGATGACTCAACCACAATATTAATTGATGATTCTGTAAGTGTTAGTGGAACATTAACAGTTGGTAATGCTGTTATCAACAGAATAGTAACCAATGATTCTAGTGATATCAACATCAATGGTGCTCCGGTTAATTTTGCTGCTGGTGGAGAGGTACTGTACAAAAATACTGCTACCTTAGACAATCTAGCAGATGTACATATAGAAAATCCACAACTGGATCAATTCATAAGATACAATGGTGTAGAATGGGTGAACGGATCTGGCGCTGCAGTGTCCGCAGGTGTGGGAGTTTCTTTCTATCTCGCAGATCCCACAATCACTGCCACAGGCGCTAACAATGATAACGAGATTATCACCATGCAGAACTTTCCTGGCACTGCAGGAGAACAGACAGTTTCCAAAGCCATCAACAACACCACAGACATTATTGCCGCTTTTGAAACCGCTGCTCTGAACAGAACCGCCATTGATGCAGGTAACTGGTCATTCATTAACCATGCTTATGTGGACACCAGCTCAGGCACAACCACCATTGCGAACTACATATACAAAGCAGTGCCTTTTGTGACCGGCACAGTGACCATCACAGGCACCGGCACATCAAGAACTGCCACAGCTTCAGCAGGCACACCATTTGCTACTTCAGCTATAGATGCTTCGGCTACCAACACCACAGCATCATTCTTACAAACACCACAGGGTCTGTATCAAATCACTGCTCGCTCATCTGACACTGTGGTCACTATCACCACACCAACCACCTACACCAATGAGTCAGCAGTGGCAGGTACTGTGTGGAAAAAATTATTTGGCACTGCACAATCACCGGTGGTCAACTCCACAGTAACAGCGAATTACAATATAGATGCCACAGAACCACTATACTCTATCACTGCTGCCACAAAACTGGCCATGATAGTGTTTGGTACCACAACCACAGCTATAACACTGACCTATGTGTATGATGGTCAAAACAATGCTTCATTGGTGGTATCTCCTCTGTCACTGCGACACGATGATTTGGCAGGACTGCAGGGTGGTACAGTGGACGAATTCTATCACTTGACACAATCAGAATACACCGGCACAGGTACAGGCAACTTTGTGCGAGCATCTGCTCCTACTATTGCCAATCCTTCGGTTACAGGCACATTGAATGTAAATGAAATTGCATCATCTGACAGCACGGCGATACAGATCAACGACGGTGTAAACATATCTGGTACATTAAATGCCAAAACTCTAGTAACCACGAACATCAGTTCAGAAGACAGCACAGCTATACAGTTCAATGACGGTATCAATGTTGTTGGTTCTGTGCGATTGAGCGGATTGCAATATCCTAACGTAATTGGAGAAAACGGACAGGTATTGAGCAGCGATGGTACAGGAAACGTAGAATGGGCAACACTAACTGGCGGTGGTGGATCCAACGTTGCAGCGGATTCAGTTACATTTACAGGATTTGGAAGTAATAATATTGTTATATCTGATCCTAACATATCTGTTGATCTAGCAGGAGTGGTACAGTATGGTTCAGTGGACGATTCACAAGCTATTGGATCCTCTCAAGGAACATTTGATACATGGAGTGCCAATGATTATGACAGTGCATTTTACATTGCGGCCACACTAAACAACGATGCTGTTGAATATGCCACAGCATCTATATCTGCTGCTACCGATGGTGAGGCTGCTTTTGTGGGGTCTGGAGGAGTAGTTAGCACTGGAGATCAAGGACAAATAACATTTTCAGCAGGATTTGCCAATCCTAACGTGACGATATACGGTACAGGATCAACTTCTAACAATACAGCCAGCTATCTAAGAATAGCACTAGGTGATTCTACCACCACATCATCCACAACATCACAGGCGATGGCTGTGGTAAACACTATCACTGTTTCTGCTACCATTGTCACAGCCAACATTTCTGTGGGAGATACTGTAGGTATTACAACAGCGCCTAAAATTGCAGATCAGTTCACTGGTACCAGTAACGACAGCACTGTGGCCTATGACAGTGCATTCTATCTAGCAGTTTCCAAAGATGAAGTTAGTGGAGAGGTAGGTACCTCTTTAGTTTCTTTAGTGCAAGATGGAACTGATGTATACACTTCTACATATGGTTTAACTGCTTCTGGAGACAACGACAATCAAATGAGTTATTCGGCTACTTTAGCAGACCTAGACGAGGATTCTACCTATGAAACTGTGAGATTATATGCTACAGGTACTACAAATTTAAACTCTTTAAAATATCACAGAATCAATCTTGGTCCTAGTACCGTAGAATCTGGAACCAATCCAGCAATGAGTTTGTTAGCAGCCGAAGAATACAACAACACTGTGGTAAATTCAAATGTGCAAGTAGGGGAGATGGAGAACATTGGATTGAATGAAAAAGTTACCGACGTCTTCGCTACGTCAGCTTTAAAGAGCGCATTCTATTTTGCAGTTACACAAGAAGAGAATAGCGGAGAGATTGGCACTGCTGAGATTTCATTATTGCATAATGGTACCACAGCTTTTGTTGCTTCTGGTAACGTGTGTCAATCTGGCACAGAAGACCAGGTTGTTTTTGGAGCAGATATCACTAACAACAAAGTGAGATTGACTAGTACCGGTTCAACCAATCTTAATTCTGTAAAATATTATCGAGTAGGATTAGGTACCAGCACCACTGCTGCATCATCTGGCAATGTTGCTACATTAGTATCCACAGGATTAGGATCTACAACTACTGTGCTGGACAGTTGGAGTAAGACCACTTACAGAGCAGCAAGATATTATATCAGTGCCACATCTGCTAATGGAGAAGTAAGCAACATTGAAGTGAGATTATTCCACGATGGCACACTGTCTTACATCAACACATTCAATGATATCTTTTCTGGCAACAACACTCTTATCACACTGACTACTGACATATCTGGAGGCAATGTGAGATTATTGGCTTCTTGTAATTTTAACACCACTGTGAGAAGCTATAGAATAAGATTAAGTGACTCAGAGTCCGGATCTTCTGGTTCTTATATTAATATTATTGGTGCTACATCAATATCATCTACGACAGGCGAAACATTTGACTCATTTAATGCTACCACATACAATGGAGCACACTATATTGTTTCCGTTTCTAACAGCACTCTAAACACTGCTGCATTATATGACGTATTTGTAGTCAGCGATGGAACCAATGCTTTTGTTTCTTCAAACTATGCATCTTCAGACAACACTGCTCACATAAATTTCACTGTATCACAGGCAGGCAACACAGTTACTCTTAAAGCTGCAACCTATGATGGTACCAGCTATACACTTAATGCTTATAGAACACATCTATTGAGGGACAATGGTGGTTACAGAGTGTTGGACTCATGGAGCAAGAGTACCTATAGAGGTGCCAAATACTATATTTCTGCCAGTGCTACCGACACAGGAGAGAAACAAAATATCGAAGTATTGGTTACACACGATGGCACAACTCCTTACGTAACCACTTACAATCCTTTATACACCGGTAACAGTGCTCTTATGGATTTTGATGTAGAGATAGTGTCTAGTACATTCAACTTATTGGCTAAAAATCCACGTGAGAAAAATTTTACTGTGAGAATGTATCGAGTAATGTTAACTGATTCTGAATCTAATTCAACCACAACATACAACAAAGTGGTAGGTACCACAAATGTGGGATCCAGCGAACAGGCCATAGACACATTCGCATCTAATGCTGTTACAGGAGCTCATTACATAGTGACTGCTTACAACGCCACAGAAGCAGTGGCCGAAGTATCAGAAGTATTTGTGGTTACAGATGGCGCAGATGCCTATGTATCCAGCCATGGTTTATCTACAAAAAATACTGCTAATCTAACATTTACCGCAGCATGGGCTGGAGGCACAGTGACTCTATCTGCTGCTAGCAGCAGTGGAGGTACCACAGTGGTAAATGCCTACAGAACCAATCTATTGAGAGAGACCAACACAGGATTGAACACTATTGACAGCTGGAGCTCATCTTCATTCAGAGGAGCCAAATACTATATTTCTGCCAAAGATACTGATTCTGGAGAAGTCAGCAACGTTGAGGCTTTACTAGTACACGATGGCAGTGTGGCATATGTGATGCCATACAATCAAGTCAACACCAATATTAACGACACTCCTTTGATCACTCTAGCAGCGGATATATCTGGAGGCAATGTGAGATTATTAGCGAATGCTCCTACATCAGTGAACTACGATGTTAGAATGTACAGGATTAGATTGCAAGATTCGGAAACTGCTAACGCAGGAACGTATACCAAAGTATTAAACAGTGTGACTGTAACATCGTCTGCCACAACAGTCGACGAGTGGAGTTCTGTTTCCAACGATGACAGCTCGCAGGCATATGTGGCTTGTAATTATTTTGTAACAGCTTATAACTCCACTGAAGGCACAGCATCAGCCTATGATGTGTATGTGTCCAGCGAAGGTGTGGTAGCAGCGGTAGCTAGCAGTTTTGTGTCTTCTAAAAATAATGAAATGTTAACATTTGATGTGATACACACCAACGGAGTGGTGACTCTAAGTGCTATCAGCAACAGCGGAGGAAATACTACAGTGAACGCCTACCGATGGAATATACCTAAACCTGCTACTGTGGATCCATTTAAAACACTAGACTCATGGAATAAAACCCTTTATCGTGGTGCCAAATACTTCATCACAGTGTCAGCTACCAACCTAGGAGAGTATGATGCTCAGGAAGTGGCAGTGGTACACAATGGCACAGATGCTTACAATACTGTGTATAACCTTGTAACCACAGGTAATTCATACCCTACAGGACTGATAAGCATCACATCTGATGTGCAAGGTAGCTTGGTAAGATTAAAAGCCACATCAAATGGTGAATCTATACTGAAAGTTACCATGGTTAGACACAGAACTGTGGTATAATTTTACCAAACAGTTGACAGATCTCTATTTTCGTGTTATAAATATAGTCGACACAACAAAAACACAAACACACACACAGAAAGGAGTTTTTATTATGTCAAACATTAAATCAAAAAGCGGCTACGAAATACGTGCCGATCTATTAGGACTTGCGAAACAAATCGCTGAGTTCAACTACACAATCAAACAAGCCGAGTACGAGTACAGCCTAAAAAAAGATGGTGACCAAGTGGTTGCTGAATTCAAGGCTCCAGTAGTGACTGCGGAAGACATCATTGATACAGCAAAGAAATTCAATGACTTTGTAACCAACGGTCAGAACTACAACGAACAAGCTCAAATCTTGGTTGAGAACGTGAAGAAGTTCAATGAAAGAGTTCAGGAAAGTTTTAAACCTGAAACCATTCAGAAGAATGTGAAAGAATTTCAAGACAATGTTCAGAAATTCTATTCAGTTTTCACAAACGGTGTAGCTAAAAACTAATACCCAAAAACGACTCACTGAGCTCGGCAACGGGCTCAGTGTTTAATTAGGATTAAAAAAATGCAACCGTATAATGAATGCGAAAATCGCTGGTTGAATAAAATTAAGAAAAAAGTAAAAGATCATTACGAGAAACACGAGCCTTTGTATGCAGCTCTGTCTGGTATCATGCTAGTGGCTCTATTAATTTTGGCCTTAATAACATCACTGGACAGTTTCTTTGAAATAGGCAACTAATATAGTTGAGCTATTTTAGATAATTACAGTATGTTCAATCCAATGGACTTCTTTCCTAGTTTCGTGTCCTCACAGACAGAACCTGTGCATGTATCCAACATAGAAATTGATCCTAACGCAGGCAATTTTCAAGAATACACCTACGAATTAGAATGGATGGAAGCTCACTGGAATCATGTGTATAAGTGTATAGACATGGTTACTGCTTATTGGTATCCGTGGATAGATCGATCAGCTCTACAAAAAATGTATCCTGATCTAAACAATTAAATCTAATATAGTTTGTAATTTGCCTTTGATACTTTTATTATTAAGAGTATTTCTTAATCCTGCATGAAGATTTTTTGGCCAGCATTCAAACGCACACCAAGCATATGAGCTGTGTTCTTCATTTAATTGTGGCAAAAATTCTTCAGAGACGCAGATTACGTATGTATTGAAAAAAAACTTTTGATCATTGCTGGTGAATAATTCTAATGGTATTACTTTTTTAAAGGCAGCAGTTAAGCCAATTTCTTCTAGAATTTCTCTTTTTAGTCCTTCAAATGCACTCTCTGTGTATTTGTTTCTTCCTCCCACTAATCCCCACATGCCACGAGTTTTTTCATCATTGCGTTGTAGAAATAGAAATCTTTTCGTATTTACTGCGTAAAACAACGCACCAGAACATATGATATTTTCTTGCATCTAATTATTATAGCACGAGTGTCCACTTGCCTGCAATATAGATACCTTCGTAACTCTTAACCCAGTTTGTGCCGTTGTATTTGTATTGAATACCTGTGTTAAGATTGGTAACATATTCCACTGTGGAATCAAAATCTGCTGCCGACCATACCACACTCCATGTATCAGTAGCACTGTTATATTGTACAATATCATTGGCTTGAGCATTTAATCCGCCTTGCCAGTATTGTGTGCTGTCTCCAATATCTGCTGTAATAAGATATCTTGTACCATTAGTTGGAGCAACACTAGCATCAAATGTTAATGGATTTATAATTTTATTAACAGATGGTATAGTGTTGGCAGGTATTGTATCACTGTCAATATTCAATAGAAGAATAGTTTCATCTAGAGGAGATACTGATATGGTACCCACTACTTCATTGCCGTTTTCTTGTTCTAATTTAATTTGACTCAAACCGTTTGTAATTCTTCCATATTGATTTAATAATATGTTCCAGTTTATTGGAGGACCAAATTGTTCAAAAGGATCTAGCGTTGTTTCTGCTCGAGCGCCTGTGTAGAATCCATCTCCACCTGAACTTACATTGGTGCCTGTACTGCCTAATATTCTCAACTGATTACCTGTTAATAATAAAGCATAGTTGTTAGGAGTTACATAAGATTTTGATATTAGAGTACCATCTATTAATCCTTCAGAAATACCACCGTTGTCATCATATACACTCATAATAATTTTTTGTATTACTCCTAATTTGGAAACTTTAACTGGTGGTGACAACCATATAGGCATGCTGAAGCTAATCGACGCCACGTCTATCTCTGTATCAGCACCCACCGGAATGGTTCTTGAACTGAATGTTATTCCTGTCAGCTCAATATAACTCAAGCTGGTCCAATCGATATAGTTGTCACTCTTTTGAATTTCAAAATCTGGATTAAAAAGATACAGAATTTGTTCTAATATCTGTAATTTCATATCTGTATTTGTGGTATAGATATCAGCGTTAACATTTAATCTAAATGGACTTGGCATTACTTTTTCTATAGTATATCCAGCTCCTAGAGTGTTGTCATATTCTCCAGTTGCTTCATTATAATTTCTTTCTTTGAGATGTTGTTTTTCTATATGATAAGGATTTTGCATTCTTTCTCGGTCATATTCTAATGCTGTGATATATGCAGCAATTTTTGGTGCTGATTGTAGAGCATTTTCACTGTTATTTCTAATAATGTTGGCCACTTGACGAGTCATGTCACCATAGGTCACTGGCACTTGTCGTAATTGTACCACACCATCTTTGCCTTTGCCCAATTCAATAGAAAAATTACTCAATACTCTAACGAATTGAGTCATAAATTTTCTAATCTGTCCGTCGTAAAAATGCAACATTAGTTGTCAGCCTTTGGTTTTAGAGCATTCGTTAATGTTTGTCTCTGCTCCACAGTTAATCCATTAATTGTAGTAGTGTTACTGTTATTAACAAAACCAGTTTTAAATGTATTTCTAGTATTGTTGTTAGTTGTGGTTAATCTCACACTGTCTTCCACTTTGATCCATCGTATACCATCGAATCGGAATAATCTATTAGGTAAGAAATCTAATCTTAAGAAATAATCACCTTTGTTGACATTTGATGTTGGAAAACTGGTTCCTGCACCTGCAACATATCCATTAGGTGGTATGCCATCACCGTTATAATAGAATCCGTAGTGGCTGCTAGCTGGTGTGTCTATCACAGCATTGATAGGTTGATCTGACGAAATAGATTCGTTAGAGTTTACTCCTTCTAATCGTATATTACCTCGCTCATCGATAGGCGTAACATAAAATTGTTTATAATTAAATCCTGATTTTGGAGCATCTGCCTCAGCTTGAGCAATAATAGCATCGTTGATTTCTTTTTCTTTGTTATAGGTACTCATGTAACTTGCAAGAGAACCCTCGGTGGTAGCATCTCCTATTATATCTCGGAATTCTTGACTGTCCACTATTGTTTTTAATTTTAATCTTAATAGGTGTGGCCAATATGTGGGAGAAAAACCTTCTGCTGATCTATTCACATCTTCAATAACATAGAATCTTTTTAGAGCTATAGGTATACTAGCATCTAAACTGTAATCATCTTTTAAATTAGGAAATTCTACCACATCACCTGACATGGGTTTTCTACCCAATCTTTCCACTACATCATTTAAATGCACTGTTAGGAATAGTGTATCGTTTTGTAAAAACATACCGAATTGACTGAGATTAAAATCCGTATCTTGCACGTTGTAGATACCTCTAATAACATATACGTCTGCATCGTATTTTCTGTCTCTATTTTCTAAGAAAAGTAGATCTTGTATGGTTCTTTCGCCCAGTGTGCTTTCGGCAGGTAATGTAGGACTAGCAGGTCCGTCTTTGTTAGTTGCTCCTTGATCGTATGTGCCTATGTATTTGTGCAAAAAGATGTCCACTCCGCCCACTTGGAACATCTCATTTATATTGCGATCAAAGAACCTATAATCGTTGCCTTTTTCTGGCTTGTATATTGATAAACGTGGCATACTAACCATATTTATAGAAAAGACAGCAGCCATAAATATCCATATGTCAGAGTTACAAACAGCACAACAAGAAGTATTTGAATACGTTAAAACTAACCTAGGCGACGGTATGATTGAGGTGGAATTAGACCCAAAACACTACCAAGTTGCACTGGAAAGAGCCATAAACCGTTTTAGACAAAGATCTAATAATTCTGTAGAAGAGAGCTATTCTTTCTTAGATCTTAAAGAAAATCAAAACAAATACATTCTACCTGACGAAGTTATTAATGTTAGAGAAATGGCACGAGCAACAGTAGGTACTCGAGGAGATGGTCAAGGAGGAACTCTTTTTGAACCATTTAATTTGGCCTACACTAATACCTATCTTATGCGAGCAGGTGCAGCTGGTGGTTTAGCGACTTATTATGCTTTTGCGTCTTATCAAGAATTAGTAGGAAAAATGTTTGGTTCATTTATTCAATTTCATTATGACAATGCAACAAAAACTTTAACTATAACACAGCGTCCAAGAATTGATACAGAAAGAGTTTTATTACATACAGATAATTTTAGACCAGACATAACTCTATTAAAAGATATCTACAGCAAACCGTGGTTGAGAGATTATACTCTAGCAGTTTGTAAAGTTATGTTAGGTGAAGCAAGAAGTAAATTTGGAACTATCAATGGTCCACAGGGTGGAACCACTTTAAATGGCGAAACATTAAAACAAGAAGGCATGGCACTAATGGAAAAATTAGATCAAGAAATTGTTCTGAATATGGATGGTGGTGCGGCAACTAGTTTTATTATCGGTTAATTCTTTTTATTATCTTAGAATTCTTTAAAACTTCAGATTAAATATATTTGATTATGGCTAACACAGGCATTAAAAAAATTCACGATCTAACACTCGAAGAGCTAGAAGATCTAGTAACCGCATTGGAAAATATGAGCAGAATCGCCGACAAACCTGCAATGCGAAAACAAATATTAAACACTGTTAAAAAAACTCAGCAAGAGATTGCAAAAAGATTAAAAAACCTGTAATATATTTACATGCTTATAGGATTAGTAGGATTAATTGGATCTGGCAAAGACACAGTAGCAGAATTCTTGGTTAAAGAACACGAATTTCAAAGAGACAGTTTTGCAAAATCATTAAAAGATGCTGTCAGTGCAATATTTGGATGGGATAGAGAATTATTAGAAGGAGCCACACAAGAGAGCAGAATGTGGAGAGAAAGAATTGATCCTTATTGGAGTAATAAACTTGATAAAGCAGTAACACCAAGATATATTCTACAATATTGGGGCACCGAAGTTATGCGAGGACATTTTCATGACAGTATTTGGATAGACTCATTCACTGCTCGTTATAAAGGCGGAAAAATAGTACTCAGCGACACAAGATTTATCAATGAGATAGAAACTATTAGAGCATTAAAAGGCCGAGTTGTGCTGGTTAGACGAGGACCTATACCCACACAAAAAGAAATGCAAGAGAGAGCTGTGCATCAAAGCGAATGGGATTGGATAGGACAAAGATTTGATTATGAGATAGATAATTCAGGCAATTTAGAAGATTTAAAAATAAAAGTGGATCATATGATTAAGCATCTACTTCAAGATCCCCAATAGACCATCCTAAATCTTGCGTGCTTTTTAAACGCTGACAATTGGCACAGATAGTTTTTAAGTTATAAACTGATGTGTTGTTTCTATTGCCATCCACATGAAACACATCCATTTGTTGCTCGTTCACTGCTTTGAATCCACACAACTCACAGCGTGTTTTTTTACGATAGCCAGATTGGAACCAACGAGCAGGACCATTGGTTTTTAAATTCTTACTTTTGCGTATGCAAGTGTCGCACTGACTACGCCAATAGATTTTAGTGCCCTTACGATAGCCATATGCTCTGGGCTTGGATTTACAAGTGTTACACAAGGGTCGTTTCATATGTGTATTTACGTGCCCTATATAGGCACCAAAATTGTCAATATAACGCCGCAAAAACCGTGCAGAACAATAAATACATCAGTTATACTTGCAAGGAGAACTAAAAATGGCATTAACATCACCAGGCGTAGAAGTTACAGTAATAAACGAGAGTTTCTATGTACCATCAGATGCGGGAACAACACCACTAATAATTGTTGCTGCAGCACAAGACAAATTAAACGGCGCAGGATCAGCCGTAGCATCAGGCACTAAAACTGCTAATGCAAATTCAGTATATTTGATCTCTTCTCAGAGAGAATTAACAGAGACTTTTGGAGATCCAAAATTCTACACAGATTCAGGAAACAATTCTTTGAATGGTTATGAGCTAAACGAATACGGCTTGCAAGCAGCTTATTCATTCTTAGGTATTGCTAACAGAGCTTTTATATTAAGAGCAAATATCAATCTTTCACAATTGATTGGTAGTGCAACTGCTCCATCAGCTGCTCCA